>Ga0315907_10000095_pt1 | contig 121006 bp, 111 predicted proteins | sample LakEriMetagenome_3_FD_203525 | JGI IMG/M metagenome (GOLD analysis project Ga0315907, IMG submission 203525) | Freshwater fungal communities from buoy surface, Lake Erie, Ohio, United States - Buoy 12 MA123 | ecosystem: Environmental > Aquatic > Freshwater > Lake > Lake biofilm | place: USA...
TTATAAAAACTACTCGCATTCAACTTAGATACAACATTCGACATCGTTTCATTCATTTCCAATGGATTGGTTAATGGAGCGAGTGGCTGTACTTCAAGATGATTTACTCCTCCATCCCACATAAAATTTGGATACCATGCTAAATTTGACAATGCTGGTGCATTTCGATGACCTAAAACACCTCCAACCCCTTTGCTAAATTTCACATTATGATCTGCAAATGCATGAGCTTGAGCGTGACAACTTGAACACGACACCGTTTGATCAGAAGATAACAATGTATCATAAAACAAATATCGTCCTAATTCAAAACGCAACCTAGTTTGTTCATTGTTTACAAACTGATAATCAGGTGAAGGAAAATGTGAAGGCGATTCAAAACCCCATCGATCACTTTCGCTATATACTTTAACTTCCACTGTTTTCTTTTTGCAACTTAAAACAAAAAAAACAATAAATAAATAGAGTACAAATTGTTTCATAATACATTCAAATTAGATAAAAAATGGCTCTTTATTATTAAAGAGCCATTTAAAAATTTATTCAACAATATGATCCAATGTAATTGAATTATTAGTAAAGAATCCATCTGCCATTGTTTTAGCATCTGTTCCTGGCATGTGAACTGTATTTAACACACTTACACTTGGAGCTGAATGCCATAACCAACCTGGATTAACTTGAAGAAAAGCGCTAGAAGTATGATTCTTAGTAACCGTTAAATTATTACCAGCAAATTGAACATACTTTTCAGTTACAATATTATTCACACCAGAAAACCCACCTAAATGAAAAGCAAAACTTCCTGAAGTAGAATTAATTGAAGTTCCTTCTGCTTTTAACATAATATATCCTGAATTCCAACTCCAAAACATTCCATTAGAAGTTGCTAAAGCACCAGCTTGGGCACCAGAAACATTTCTTGTAGAATCTACACCCATTGTGAAATAAACATCAGTATAATCGCCAACTGGAACATCGTTTAATGTAATAGCTAATGAACTAACTTCTGATAAATCAATTAAATGATAACTTTCTGTTTGAGTAAACCAGGTTCCATCTGCTTTTTTCAATTTCACATTTGAAATGTAATACTTTAGTTTTGTAAAATTCAAAGTATCATGTTTCATGGGATGAATTAAATCGATCCCTAAAACAAAATCAGTTTCATTACTGAAACCCCATTTATGAGATAAGTCGATTGTAACAGTACCTTTTTCAACAACTGTTGGAGTTGGTGAAGGTGTTTCAGGATCCTCTGTTTTATCTTTATTACAAGAAGTCATTACTGAAACTAATACAACCGCTACCGCAATAAATTTTAAAATAATTGTTTTCATTTTTATATATAATATCTATTAATCAACTTGAAATTCAAGATGACATTAATCATTTAACTAATTCATTATCATATAGAAATACCCTAATGATAATTTAAAATTTGAATAATAATTCAACCCTTGAAAAACCTAGTTCAAGAATATTGAATCACCTAGAAATTTGAGGTTAATAACCTCATTAAACGAATTGATATTTTGGGGGATGAAAACAATCGTTAACACTTTTGAATGCGTAGTTGTTAACTATGAAAAATTGTGATTGTTTATTTGAGTAAAAATCTACTTTTGAAAAAGATGGTTCTTCAATAGATTGATGAATTAAATTGATTTCAACATCTTTTTTAAATTTTGGCAAACTGCTTTTTGAAGAATCATCTTGATTATCCTGAGCCTTTAACTGTTTTGCTAAATGACATTTACCATTACACTTTAATTTTGGCTTCGCCTTGTTCTCACAGAACTTTTTGGTGATTTCAGTTTGGTTATATTTCCAATAAGAAATAGTTATAAATCCTTGCAAAGACTGCAAACATATAACGAATGTAAATCCTATTAAAAATATATACCTCATATTATGTTACAAAGCTAATGATAAATTTTATTGAAATTCATGATGCTTATCAACTTTAAGGTTAAAAAAAAATCTCATCGAGATATCAATGAGATTTTTTTTGCTGTTAACCGAAAATAATACAAGAATACCCCTACTCTTGTAAAGAAGTTAAATATTTTTTTGTTTCAAAAAACTGAAACTTATTGACTTATTTTTTGCATATTTGTTTGAGACGATTCTCAAATGCATTAGTGTTTTTAACACATTGCAAAACTAAGTGAAAAGGACAAGTTCAAGAAATAATTGTTTTTTATAATTACGATGTCCAAATTCATTAAAATGGAAATAAACAGTTGATTAACAGTATTTATAACAATATTTAAAGGTATTAAATTACAATGTCCACAACAACAACAGATAATTTAATTAAACTAATTCAATCGTTATCCAAAGCTGAAAAGAGAAGCTTTAAATTATATGCGAATAGAAATTCTTCAACTCCAGAAGAATTAAAATTCTTACAATTATTTGATTTTATTGATAAAACTTCAAATTATTCGGATGAAGCTGCACTTCTAAAATTGACTGAAATTAAAAAGTCCCAATTATCGAATATCAAAGCACACTTATACAAGCAAATATTAACTAGCCTTCGTTTACAATATACAAATCACCATATTGAAATAGAAATCCGAGAATTAATTGATTTCTCAACAGTTTTATATCAAAAAGCATTTTATCACCAAGCTTTAAAAATGCTCGATAAGGCAAAGCTTTTGGCTCAAAAAGCCAATTCTATAATTCTTTGTTTGGAAATAGTCGAATTTGAAAAAGTCATTGAATCGCAATATATTACACGTTCAATTGTAACACGTTCAGATGAATTAACGCTTGAAAGCACACAATTACAAAGTCATGTTGAATCTTCAGTCGATTATTCAAACTTAGCTTTACAGTTGTATGCACTTTATTTGAAGGTTGGATTTTCGAGGGATGAAAAAGATTATTTATTTACGAAAGAGTTTTTCTATTCACGTTTAAAACCTTATCGAATTGATGAAATGAAATTCGAAGAGAAAATGCATTTGTATAATGCATTTGTTTGGTTTTATTACATGAATCAAGATTTTTTAATGTGTTATAAATACGCACGACTTTGGGTTGATTTATTCGAGGAATATCCTGAAATGAAGGATTCTAAACGAGAAATGTATCTCAAAGGAACCCATAATTTATTAAATGCATTATTCAATTTAAGAAGTTATAAGCGTTTTTCAGAAGAGTTGAAAAAGCTTGAAAGTTATCCTTTTTCCAATCGGGAACCTGAAAATGAAGTGATTCTTCATAATTTATATCTTCACTCAAATCTTATTAATAAACATTACCTAGAAGGAACATTCACAGAAGGTTTAAAAATTGTACCTGAAATCATTAATTACATTGAAAAATATGAGGATCAATTAGATAGTCATCGTATAATGGTTTTTTATTACAAAATTGCCTGTCTCTACTTTGGTAGTGGTGATAATAAAAAGTCAATTTGGTATTTAAATAAAGTCATTCAGTTTAAGGAAGAAACATTAAGAGAAGACATTCAATCCTTTGCTCGAATTTTGAATTTGATTGCACATTTTGAACTTGGAAATGATGATTTGGTCGAGTATCAAATCAAAAGTGTTTACCGTTTTTTAATTAAAATGGGCGATTTACATGGAGTTCAGAAAGAGATTCTTAATTTTTTACGTTCTCTTCCGATTTCAAGCAACTCAGAATTAATTCGTGCTTTTAAAATCTTACATCACAAATTAGTAAAGCTTTCTTTACAACCATTTGAAAAAAGACCATTCTTATATTTGGACATTATTTCCTGGTTGGAGTGTAAAATAGAAAATAAGACCGTTCAAGAAATTGTTCAATCAAAGTTTAAAAGAGAAATAGAAACAGGAAATAAACTGTATTTTCCTAATGATATTTAGGACAGCATTTGTTGAGCGCTTTCTTTTATTTTATCGCAAATAGCATCCATTGGTAAATCATTATCGTCCACTCCAAATGGATCTTCAATTTCTTCTGCTAACACTTCCATACTAACTAATACATAAAATACGTAAGTTGCAATAAAAGCAGAAGCATAACCAAAGATGGTAACAAATGCTAAGGGTAATGTTGTTACATAAATGAATATGAATTTTTTTATAAATAAACTATATGAAAATGGAATGGGTGTATTTTTAATTCGTTCACAAGCCCCAACACAATCCATGAAATTATTTAAATTTCTATCAATTATCAAAAAATCATTTTCTGTTATTTTTCCAGTATTCTTTAATTCAATTAATCGAGCATACATCATCTGTGTGATAGCCAAAGGAATGTGTTTTTGACTTACTAAATAAATCTGTTCTTCTTGATTCAAATCTAATTCTTCAAATTTCACTCCTCTTCTTAAATGTTCTTTAGAACTATATGCAAAATTTGGAATCATTCGTTTGAAAAATTCTTTATCATCAATCGCAACTAATAAACTTGATAATTTAGAACTTAGATTTCTAGAATCATTAATCATTTCACCCCATTTTCTTCTTCCTTCCCACCAACGATCGTAAGCTGTATTTGTTCTAAAAACAAGCAAAAGCGAAATCACAAAACCGATCAACGAAAAAACTGTTTTTAACTCACCTAAAACCGTCTTTTCTGGATAGTAATGAAGAACAACAAATGTTATAAATAGAGTGAAAAAACAGATATAAATCATTTCTTTCCAAAGCATTCGAAGTGTATCGCTTTTATGTAAAGCAAATATCAAATGAAGCCAGCTTTTAGGATTGTAATTTATCATTTGAATAAGGATTTAATTTATTTCATCTAACATTTTTAACATATCATCGAATTGAAAATCTGCTAATGCTAATTTAGGTTCTGGTGAATGAGTTTTCTCAGGGATACAAACGACTTTCATGCGTGCTGCTTTACCTGAGATTATTCCATTTAACGAATCTTCTATCACCAAACACTTTGTTGGTTGAACCTTTAAAAAGGTTGATACAGTCAAATAAACAGCTGGATGCGGTTTACCATAATCTTCATTTTCTGCAGAATGTGTATAATCAAAAAAATGTCGAATATCTAATACATCCAAAACTGTATTGATTAAAACGGAATAAGAAGAAGTTGCCAAACCAATTTTCAAACCATTCGCTTTCAAAAATGTAAGCATTTCGATGACACCTGTTAATGGAGAACCATTTTCAGTGATTAATTCAATCATACGAAGAACGATGTTACGTTCTACTTCATCTTTTGAAACTACTTCCCATGGAGAATGCTGATACCAATAAGAAATGACTTCATCAATTCTAAGACCAACAGTTTTTTGAAAATCTTTTCGAGTTAAATTACAACCAACTGATTTAAAAACATCTTCCATCGCAATTTTCCATAATGGTTCCGAATCAATTAGAACTCCATCCATATCAAATATGACTGCTTCAAAATCTTGAATTGATAATTTCATTTCTTGGGAATTTTAACACGGTATAAATTACCACCACCTAAAACTTTATGTCGTTCATCAGCGATGTAAATTTGTCCGATAGTATTAACTGCAATAGCTTCTTTTTGAGAGATTTTGCCTAAACCAATTTGCTGTAAAAATTCTAGCTTTTTATGTTTAAATGAGAAAATAATTAATCGATCATAAGTCAATAAGTAACATTTATCGTTTTTAATTTCAGCACCAGTTACAGCATCTTTCCACCAACCACCTTTTCCCAAGACATATTCAAATTGTTTCTCTGCTTTGTAGACGCCAGATTTTGATGGAATCGAATAACAAAAGGTTTTCCCATCGAAAGGTTCTGCTCTGCATTTCGTAAACAAATAAAGCGAATCTTTATAAAATGCTATTCCTTCACAATCAAAATGAAGATCCTTTTCTTCTGGTGGAAATGCTATTTGTTCAGGATAATTGAATGCTATTTTTTCTGCTTTTACAGTTTCTTTTTCGAGTATATTTTTAGAATTTACTTTATAAACGCATAAATCCTTACGCGTATTATTATTGTTGCCAATATCAGCTATATAAATATGTCCTTTTTGATCTACAGTGATATCTTCCCAATCTTTGTTTTCAGCATTTTCAATTACTACAGTATGAATTTTATTTCCTAAAAGATCTAAAAAATAAATTTCTGCATCATTACCACTATCATTATGTGCTATTAAAACGGTATCGTTTAAAAATGCAAGTCCAGAAATTTCTTTTAATTTATTTGGTAATTCTGCGACCGTTTTTTTTTGAGAAAAAGTTAAAAATGAAAATAAAAAGACAATTAATAATAATGAAATTCTAATCATATAGGTGACTTAAAGTACTATAACTTTTACCACTTCGATTTTACGATCACTAACTTGGTCTATAATTAAAGTGTATTTCTCGAGAGTTACCTCATCCCCAGAATCAGGAATCGATTCTGTTGTATTTATAATCAATCCACCTAGTGTTTCGTATTCATCTGAATCTGGTAGACTTAAATTGTAGGCTTCATTAATGTAATCGATATCTAATCTTGCTGAAAAAATAAATTCTGAATCAGATATTTTTTGTTCAAGTAAATCTTCTTTATCGTGTTCATCCACAATATCACCAAAAATTTCTTCAATTACGTCTTCTAACGTGATAACTCCTGATGTTCCTCCATATTCATCAACTACTACAGCAATGTTTCCTGATTGTTTTGAAAAAAGCTCCATTAATTCCTTTGCAGGCATAACTTCAGGAACAAAAGAAATAGGCAATAAGATTTGTTTAATTGATTGTGGTTTTTTAAACATCTCAAAAGAGTGAACATAACCAATAATATTGTCAACACTATCTCTATAAACCAGAATTTTTGATAATCCTTTATTAATAAATAGTTGCTGTAAATCTTCAATCTCTTCTTCTACTTCGATAGCTACAATTTCCATTCGTGGAACCATGCAATCACGTGTTTTTAAATTTGAAAAATCCAAAGCATTTTGAAGAATTTGCATTTCATTTCCGAATTCTTGTTCTTCTTTAATACGTTCATTAATATCCTGAACGTAATGCTCTAAATCTACTTTAGAAAATACTTTTTGAGAATTGTCATCTCCTTCAGATTTTACTAATTTTAAAAATCCATTGCTCAAAAAAACGATTAATTGTGTTGGAAGATATAAAATCCAATACAATGAAATCATTATTATTGAAGTAAATTTTAAATAACCATTAGGATTAATTTGAACCAATGCTTTTGGTAAAAATTCAGCTGTACTTAGAACTAATAAAGTAGATAAGGTAGTTTGAATAATTAAGATTACTCCTTCACTTGTTATACCCCAACTTTCAATTATTGGATTTAATAATGCCGCTGCAGAAATTCCAAACACAACCAATGAAACATTATTACCTAATAATAAAGTAGCAATAAAATGTGATTCGTTTTTATAGAAAACTCCTAGAATTCGGCCGTTCAATGTCCCCTTTGTTCGGTCCATTTCAACTTTTAATCGATTTGAAGCGATAAAAGCGATTTCCATCCCAGAGAAAAACGCAGAAAAAACTAGCGTTGCGATTATTATAATCAGTTCGGATTCCATTTTTTTCTAATACGAGTAAATCTAATACAATTTTCTGAATTAGATTACATCAAAACCTATATCTTTTCTGAAATAAGCGTTTTCAAATTCGATTTTTTCTGCTGAACTGTAAGATTTTGCCAAAGCAAACTCAATGTTTTTACCATATGAAGTAATTGTCAAAACACGACCTCCAGCAGAAATCACTGCAGGACCATCTGACTTAGTACCTGCGTGAAAAACAAGACTATCTGTAACAGCATTTAATCCGAAAATTTGTTTACCTTTTTCAAATTCCTCTGGATAACCTCCCGAAACCATCATGACTGTACAAGCACTTCTCTCATCGAATTGAACATCTCTTTCAGACAACGTTTGAGAAGCAACGCCTTCAAATAAATCTAATAAATCTGATTTCAAACGAGGAATTACAACTTCAGTTTCAGGATCACCCATTCTACAATTGTATTCAATTACATATGGTTCTCCTTTAACATTGATTAAACCAAAGAAAACGAATCCTTTATAAACGATTCCGTCTGCTTTAAATCCTTTTATTGTAGGAATAATAATTTGATTTTTAACTTTTTCTTTGAAAGTTGCATCAGCAAAAGGAACTGGAGAAACAGCTCCCATTCCACCTGTGTTCAATCCTTTATCACCTTCTCCAATTCTTTTGTAATCTTTCGCTTCAGGTAAAATCTTGTATGATTCACCATCTGTAATTACAAACATTGAAAGTTCAATTCCTTTTAAAAATTGTTCAATAACAACTCTTGAACTAGCATCACCAAATTTGGCATCAGCTAACATACTTTTCAATTCAGCTTTAGCTTCCTTTAAAGTATTCAAAATCAACACTCCTTTTCCAGCTGCTAAACCATCAGCTTTCAAAACGTATGGAGGTTTCATCGTTTCTAAAAACGCATAACCTTCATTTAAAGTATCTTTTGTAAATGTGGCATATTTTGCTGTAGGAATGTTATGTTTAAACATAAATTTCTTTGCAAAATCTTTACTTCCCTCTAATTGAGCTGCATGTTGATTAGGTCCAATTACTGGAACATTTTTTAATTCCGCATCAGCAGAGAAAAAATCACTAATTCCTTTTACCAATAAATCTTCAGGACCAACTACAACCATATTGATTCCGTGATCAAGCACAAATGTTTTAACTGCATTAAAATCATTTGTATCAATGTCGACATTTGTACCATGATTGCGTGTACCAGCATTTCCTGGTGCAATATACAATTCATCTAACATTGAACTTTGAGCAATTTTCCATGCAAAAGCGTGCTCTCTACCACCAGATCCAAGAAGTAATACCTTCATTTTTATTTTTTTATTTCCTTTAAAAGGAAAATTAATTTAACAATATTTCAATAATGATTCAAAAATAGCTTTCCCATCTTCATTCGCTAACAAGTGATCTGCAGCTCTTTCAGGATGAGGCATCATTCCAAATACATTTTTATTTTTGTTTGAAATCCCAGCGATATTCAACAATGATCCATTTGGATTGAATTCATCTGCTAGTTTTCCATCTTCAGAACAATAGTTGAAAATAACTTGTTCATTGTCTAAAATGCTTTTCAAAGAATCTTCTGAAGCATAAAACCTACCTTCACCATGTGCGATTGGAATTTTATAAGCTTTTTCTAATTCTAAACCTTTTGTTATTGCTGATGCTTTTGAAGCTGGCTTGATATGAACATTTTTACAAATGAATTTTTGTTGATTGTTATGTAATAATGCTCCTTCTAACAGACCAGATTCAGTTAAAATTTGAAAACCATTACAAATTCCCATAACGTAACCACCTTTATTGGCATGTTTTATCACTTCACCCATGATTGGAGAAAGTTTCGCAATAGCACCAGATCTTAAATAATCACCATACGAAAAACCACCTGGAAGCACTACAAAATCAACACCTTTCAAGTCAGTATCTTTGTGCCATAATTGCTCAACTTTTTGACCTAAAATGTCTTGTAATACATAAACCATGTCTTCATCACAGTTTGAACCAGGAAAAGTAACTACTCCAAATTTCATATTTATTTATTTTTATATATGCTTTTCATAAACATATATCATTAAACTTCAATTCTTTAAACCTTGAACTACAACCCTATTTATTCTAACAAAGTTATATTTCCATAGTTTTACTGCAAAATTAGTCAATTATCCGAAAGAGAATCGTTGATTTTACAAGAAAAATTTAACAAAAGAATAAATCAAGGTACTATAAAAAAGCCCATTTGCAACGTGAAACAACGTTTTATGGGTAAATGAGAATGTTAATAAAAAAGATAATGGGATCATCAATAAGTTAAAACGCTCTATTTGGTTGAAATAAAAATAATCCATCAAGCCCAATGCAATAGAAGTAAAGATTAACCACCAAAGAATTTGCACTAACTTTTTCAAACGAATAGAACTTTTCTTGATGTTTGCCTGAATACTAATTACACTTAAGAAAAAAGAAAAAAGAAAAATCCCCGATGAAACTAAAAAATCAAATTGATGCCTATTATAATTCTCATGAACTTCTAATAATTGAAAGTTGATTTTTGCCTTTGTAAACAACAAATATAGTCCTGCATAAATCATTGGTATTCCAAATCCTAATAAAGCCAACACCAATTCTCGCACTACAACAGGTCTAATTGTCCAAATCATGAATATTACTATTGGCATAATAAACAATAATGGAGGATGAAAAGTTGCAGCAACTCCTATTAAAAAAGCAGAATTAAAAACCAGTTTTCTACCTTCTTCATTTTGTCTCAATTTAAATAATTGGAAAAGTGTAGTAATTATACAACTATGAGCAACCAATAAACCATCAATTTCATAAAATGAATGGTAAAAACTCATTAATATGATATATAGTAAAGAAGGCATAAAACTATTTCTTCCAAAAAATTCATTCCAGTTAAAAATAGCATTGATACCGACAGCATTAAAAAGAATGAAAAAGCTAGCAATAATTTGGCTTGTTAATATTGAAAAAGGCATTTTCTGAGTACCCCAAAAACCAAAATTTGAAACTGTTGAATAGGTGAAATAGTTAGAAGAAGTATTCAACATTACATATATTGCAATAACAAAAGGCAATAAAAACAATACAACCGAACGATTCCCTAAGAATAACTTAATCATGAAACAAAGTTACATTATTTCTTTTTACAAATTATTGATTAATTCAAGAATTAAAGACATATAAGTGTTGAAAAATAGAATTTTTATTAGAGTATATTGCTTAATTTAAATTTTATAAACAAAAACTAATCATAGTGGAAAACTTCTATATTGTCATTTCTAATTTTAGTTTATATTTGCCTCCATTAAAAATGCTTTTTCAAAATATTTAAAATATACACAAATGTCACAAGAAAAAACACGTTACTCAGATTCAGAACTACAGGAGTTTAAAGAATTAATTCAACGTAAATTACATGAAGCTAATGAAGATTACGAATTACTTCGTGCTTCTTTATCAAACAGCGATAATCATGGTACAGATGATACTGGTCGTACATTTAACATGATGGAAGATGGTTCACAAACATTATCACGTGAAGAAGTTGCTCAACTAAGTGCTCGTCAAGAAAAATTTGTTCAAAGTTTACAACACGCATTGACTCGTATAGAGAATAAAACGTACGGTTTATGTAGAGTTACCGGAAAATTAATCCCAAAAGAGAGATTAATGTTAGTACCTCATGCAACTATGAGTATAGAAGCTAAAAACATTCAAAAAGATTAATGTGAATTCAGCATTGAAGAAAAATATATTTATTGTGGGGGCTATCATTGCCCTCATTTTATTTTTAGACCAAGCAATTAAAATATATATCAAAAGTCATTTTTCACCTGGAGAAGAATCTCCAATTGCCGGCGAATGGTTTAAATTGATTTATATTGAAAATCAAGGTATGGCTTTTGGAACAACTTTTGGCTCTCAAGCTTGGCATAAATTAGCCTTAAGTATATTTAGAATCATTGCGATTATTGGAATAGGATATTATTGGTTACAACAAGCGAAAAAAGGTGTTAAACGTGAATTCTTAATTGCTGTTGGACTTATATTAGCTGGAGCTGCAGGAAATCTAATTGACTCGATGTTCTATGATTTTGTTTTTAAATACGATCCTTGTATGCCTTTTAATCATTTAGAAGGTTCAGGAATTAAGAGCGATTGTGGAATTTTCGGACAAGTTGAAACACGTCATACTGGTTTTCTATTTGCAAATGTAGTAGACATGTTCAAATTTGAAGCTCATTGGCCTCAATGGATTCCAGGTATTGGTGGAAATGAAGTTTTTCCGGCGATATGGAACTTAGCTGATTTCGCAATTACCTCTGGAATTGTTTTGATTTTTATTAGACAACGTGCTTACTTTCCAAAAGTTAAAACAATTAACGCTGTAGAAAAAAGTGATTCAAACTCTTCAGAAATAGTAAGTTCAAATGAATCTGAAGAAACAAAATTAGATGATTCAGCTGAATAATGTTAAATGTTAATACACTTCCAAAACAGAAGTCGTTGACCCATTAAAAACTACAGATTCTCCTTTTTGCTTACCCTTTAATAATTCTCCTATTGGAGATTGTAATGCCAAACAAAACACATTTTCATTATTAACACTGATCATTCCTAATCCAGATGAAAAATAAAACCACCCTTTATTTGAAAGGATTAAACTTCCTATTTCAATTTTATGATGCATTTTAGACGAATCAATCCTATCTAAAACAGCACGTTGATTAAGGAAAACTTGTAACTGCTTAGAAAGCTTTTCTTGTTCTAATTGAGCCATTGAAGTTGCGGTTTCATGCTTGTCACCAGCTGAACTTTTTGAATCTTCCGAAGTAGAATTACAAATATCATCCAATACTATTTTTAATCCATCTATTTTAGATTGAAGAAAATGTACTGCAGCTTCTTGAACGTCTTTTTTATTCATTTAGATTATTAAATCATTGAATCAATCAAATGCTTATAAGTCTTTAAAACATGTTCTTTTGAAAATAACTTAGCATGATTTCGAATAACTGTAGAATTGAATTTCCCTTTATTATTCATCATTTTATACATTCCTTTTGCTAAACTTTCTGGATTTCCAATTTCAACTTGATATCCCAATTCAGGTTTTAGATCTTTTCCAATACCAACAGGTGTAGTTATAACAGGTAATCCACATGCCCATGCTTCAGCTAACACAATAGAAAAAGTTTCATATTTTGAAAACAATATAAATGCATCCGAATTTTGGTAAAATGGCACTAATTCATTCCATGCCAAAGGACCTTTAAAGGTAACATATTCAGTAATTTTTTTCGAGTACAAATATGTTTCCCATTTAGAATATGGCTCATCACTGATAATCGTCAAATGAAAATTTGTTTGACCTCCATTAACAAGAACCTTACATGCATCTAAAATTCCTTTAGGATCTTTTACAGCTTCATCTAACGTAGAAACATGAATGAATTGAGTTGGCTTTTCTGAATCAGAAATTTCTTTCATTTGTTTCTTGGGTTCAAATAAACTCAATTCTAAATGATAAGGTAAAATAGAAATGGATTTACTTGGAAAATCAACAACAATATCTTTTTTTAATAATTCTGAAACAACAGCTAAGTGATCAATTTTACGCTTAATTAAAAATAAAATCAATTTTTCATATATAGATCTATCTTCTCGTTTTTCTTTTCTATAGTAAGATGCATGCTCGAGTAATAATAAAGGTCTTTTATATTTTCGCTTTGCCAAAAGAAATTGTAAGCCTTTTGTGAAGATGACATTTGCATGAATTATATCTACGTCCTGAACCTTATTTGCAGCTTTATTAAAAGCCATTATTTGATAAAGTAATTTTTGTAAAAACGACTTTCCTTTCGGATGATAAACAATGATTTCTCTTAAATTCCCAATATTTGAATCAACTATTTCAAATTCAGAAATCGATTCGTCTGCAATGGTATAAATGACAGAAACTTGGTATTTTGTAGCTATTAATTGAGCAAAACGTTGAATGAAATTTCCTAAAAATGGACTTATCCTCGATGGATACCAAGAACTTAAAAGTAATATGTGTTTTTTAGCTTTACTCAACGTTTACGGTTTTCTCAAAAATAACGAAAGTTTTGAGAAACACAAGAATTACAGAAAATTCTTAAACTATGCTAATATCTCTTCGTAAATTTCTTTTACTTTTTCGATTGCAAAATCAATTTCTTCTTTCGTTGTATACCTTGAAAATGAAAATCGAACATTTGGACGAGTTGTATCAGCTTTAATTCCTTCTAAAACATGTGAACCTTTAGCTGCGCCTGATGTACAAGCACTACCTCCTGAACATGCCACACCTTTCAAATCAAGCGTAAACAATAACATCCCTCCTCTTTCAGAAGATGGAAAACTTACGTTTAACACCGTATATAAACTTTTTGAAGGTTCAATTTCTCCATGAAAATCAACTGTAGATAAGGATGACTTTAATGTTTCAATCATGTATGTTTTAATAGATTGAACATGTGATTGATGTTCTTCTAAATCTACATAAGCCAACTCCATCGCTTTAGCTAAACCTACAATTCCGTGAACGTTTTCAGTTCCACCTCTTAAGCCTCTTTCTTGAGAACCACCATGAATTAATGATTCTACTTTTGCTTTTTTGTTGACATATAAAAACCCAACTCCTTTAGGTCCATGAAATTTATGTGCTGCACAAGTTAAGAAATCAATATCTAAATCTTGTAAATCAAAGGCATAATGACCCATCGTTTGGACAGTATCGGAATGAAAAAGAGCGTTGTATTTACGGCACATCTCACTCACTCTTTTCAGTGGTAATATTGTACCAATTTCATTATTGGCATGCATTAATGAAACCAACGTTTTATCTTCTGTAATTAATACATTTTCAAGTTCTTTTAAATCAACATTACCCTTTTCATCCAATTTTACAAAACTCACTCTAATTCCATGAGATTTAATAAGCGCTTCAACTGTATGTCCAACAGCATGATGTTCAATTTCAGATGTAACTATATGTTTAACACCCATTAAATTAACAGCTGAATAAATGGCCATATTATCGGCTTCTGTTCCTCCTGAAGTAAATATTATTTCAGAAGATTGACAGTTTAATAATTTAGAAATAGTCCTACGTGCAGTTTCAATTACACCTTTTGCTTGTCTACCAAAAGAATGAGAAGAAGATGGATTTCCAAAATCATTTTTTAATACTGGAATCATTGCTTCTATTACTTCGGGAGCTACAGGTGTTGTAGCAGCATTATCTAAATAAACTCTCATAAAAAAAATTTTGTCAAAGATAGGGAAAAGAAGGTTTATTTGAAAAAATAGTATCTAAATGGTAAAACTCTAAATTAAATCACTTTTACAAATTTCCGGAAACGCATCGATCAATGGACGATTTACTATATCAAAACACAATTTCAACAATTCTTTATCTGTTAAAAGTCCTATTTCAGCAACGGATACAAATTCATGAATATGAACCTTTGAAACACCAGGTCTAGCACCACCAAACCAACTTCCAGGATCGGTAAATAACAGATGATTATTTGTGAATGTTATCGGAACAATAGGTACACTCAATGCTTTCGCTAATTTGAAAGCGCCGTCTTTAAAAGGCATCATCCTTGGTAAATTCTCATCAGCAATTCCACCTTCCGGAAAAATCATTAAACTCCAACCTTCTTTCACCATTTTCTTTGCCTGAATAAAAGACATTGCTGCTTTACGTTTATCGGTTCTAAAAACAGGAATATGCAATTTTCTGAAATATGTTCCCAAAATAGGATAGCTCAACAATTCACTTTTACCTAAAAAAACAAAAGGATGTTGAGGCATTATCGTACACATCAAAAAAATATCAAGATAAGAGGCATGATTTGCAACAATTACATAAGGTCCATCAGGCAACGGAGACTTTTTAACTTTATAAACATGGTAAAAACAAAGAATTCGAATCAACCAACTCCAAAGTATAGATAATTTAAAACTTACTTTTTTCCAACTTGGAACGGCAAGTACAATTAAAAAAAAAGGATATAATATTATCCCTGTCGAGAAAAACACAATCCCAACATAAATTTTCCAACTATTTCCTCCTATGAATTTCCAATACTTCACTTATCAAATATACAAAAATCAAATTCAACTCAACAACTCTCATCCTTTTTGCTAAAATTATGAGTAAATTAGCCAAAAAATAAGAATCAAATGGCACGTATTCTAACAGGTGTTCAAAGTACTGGAACACCGCATTTAGGAAATTTATTAGGCGCAATTATTCCAGCAATTGAGATGGCAAATAATCCTGCTAATGAATCGTTTATGTTTATTGCAGATATGCACTCTTTAACTCAAATTAAAGATGGAGATGAATTGAGAACTAATACCTATTCTACAGCTGCAACATGGTTGGCATTTGGAATTAATCCTGAAAAAACAGTATTTTACAGACAAAGTGATATTCCTGAAGTTACTGAATTAATGTGGCACTTATTATGCTTTTTCCCTTACCAAAGATTGACATTAGCTCATGGTTTCAAAGACAAAAGCGATCGTTTAGCGGATGTAAATGCTGGATTATTTAGCTACCCAATATTAATGGCCGCAGATATACTTTTATATGATGCTGAAATCGTGCCTGTTGGTAAAGATCAGTTACAACATTTAGAAATGACAAGAGATGTTGCAGCACGATTTAATCATAAAATGGGAGAAACTTTCGTTTTACCTCAAGACAAAATTCAAGAAGATACAATGTTGATTCCTGGAACTGATGGTGAAAAAATGAGCAAATCTAGAGGGAATTTTATAAATATATTTTTACCTGAAAAAGAATTGAAGAAACAAGTCATGTCAATAGTTTCTGATAGTAAAGAACTGGAAGAACCTAAAGATCCTGATACTTGTCATATCTTCGCAATTTATAAATTATTAGCTTCAGAAGCAGAAATTGAAGTAATGAAAACCAATTATATTGCTGGTGGATATGGTTATGGCCATGCTAAAATTGCTCTTTATGATTTAATTTTAACAAAATTCAAAAGTGAACGTGAATTATATAATTCATTAATGGCTGACACAACAAAAATTGATAAAGCATTAGCATTAGGTGCTACAAAAGCTAAAAAAGTAGCAAGAAAAGTTTTAGATCGTGTTAGAGAAAAAATAGGATTTAATTAATTTATAAAAGATAGTAGTTTTAAAATTAGGTTTTCTTAATTTTGAATACTAAATTCAAAAGTTGAAAATTTAAAAAATACAATTTAAAAAATGCGAACAAAACTAATTTTTGTCTATTCACTGTTAACTGTTTTACTAATATCTTGTTCAGGATCAAATTCTGAAAAAATGAAAGTGGCAGTAGGAGGTAAACAATATGGAGGTGAATTAAAATTCATGTCCTCTGAAAAAATTGCTTCCTTATTCCCTATAGAATCTATCGATGTATTTTCTCAAAGAGTTTTAGGTCAAATGTATGAGCCTTTATTCAAAATTGATTTAACAAGTTTAAAAGCAACTCCTTTAATAGCTGAATCTTTTGAAATGAATGGAAATGCTTCTGTTTATACTATTAAAATTCGAAAAGGAGTGAAATTTCATGAAGATGATTGTTTCAGCGATGGCTCAAGAGAATTAACAGCAGAAGATGTTAAATTTTCATTGGATTTAGCATGCTCGGGATTACACTCCAATCAAGTAAGTTACTTATTAACGAATTACATTAAAGGTGCTAAATCTTTTATGGAAGCTACTAAAAATGGAATTAACGGAAAAAGTGTTTCTGGAATTAAAGTTGTAGATGCTAATACTGTTAAGATTGAATTGAACCAACCTTTTATAGGTTTAGAGAAAATTTTATCTCACACAGGATTAAGCATTGTTCCAAAAGAAGCTTTTGAGAAATATGGAGAAGAAATTAGCAAACACCCTGTTGGAACTGGACCTTTTATGTTAGAAATCGCAAATGACCAACAAATTATTCTAAATAGAAATCCAAATTATTGGAGAAAAGACAATTTTGGAAATCAATTACCATTCTTAGATAAAATCAGTTTAACTTATTCTAAAAATAAGAGAAGTGAATTGATGGCTTTTAGAAAGAAAGCGATTGATGTTGTAATGGAAATACCTGTTGAAGAAATTGAAAACATTTTAGGATCACTTCAAGATGCTCAAAAAGGTTTAAATGTGAAACATAAAATTGAGAACGAATCTAGCATGAGTATGGCATATATTGCCTTTGCTTGTCAAAGTAAAGAGTTTAAAGATGAAAATGTTCGTAAAGCATTTAATTTAGCAGTAGACAGACAAGAAATTGTAAATACAAACTTGGAAGGTGAAGGTTACCCTGCTTTAAATGGGTTTGTTCCACCAATGGATATCTACCCAAACAATAAAGTAACTGGTCACTCTTACAATGTTGAATTAGCAAAAGAATTATTAGCAAAAGCAGGATATCCTAATGGTAAAAATTTTCCAGCTCTTTCTATTTATGTAAATACAAAAGAAGGTTCAAAATCTCACAGAATGGTTCAAGGTGTTGTAAGTGCATTAAATAAAAATTTAAATCTTCACTTAAAAATTAAACTTTGTACAATTAAAGAAAGAGATAAAGCAATTGCATCTGGACAAGCTAAGATTTGGAGAGGTGGTTGGATTGCTGATTATCCAGACCCTGAAACATTCTTATCAATTTTCTATGGTGGAAACATTCATGGTGCTGATTATTTATTAAATGGTTTCCAATTCAAAAATCAAGAATACGATAAATTATACGAACAAGCTTTAAGAGAAGTAAATCCTCAAAAAAGAAATGAGTTAATGGTGAAATGTGATCAATTAATCATTGATAGATGTCCAGTAATGCCAATTTTAACGGGAGACTTTATTTTGATGGTAAATGCTAGAATTAGAGATTTTAAAACAAACTCTATGGAGGCAATTGATTTCTCAAAAGTATATATAAAAGAACCTAGAGATTAATTCTCAAATATTTCAAAAAAAGGCTATCAAAACTGATAGCCTTTTTTTATGCGTATAAAATATCATAGATAATTGGCAACGATGTTAAATTACCAAATTGTGGAATATGAATTTGATAGTACTGAATCATTGCATCAAGCGCTTTCTTACGATCCAATTTTGTGAATGCATTTGATTTTAAATCATTTTCAAAAAGACAGTAAATTAATTTAGCTGTTTCTCCTTCATAATAAATATCTCCAGTAGGTCGAAGTAAAGAAAACTCTCCATCAATCACATTGAAATAAATAGCGTCTACTGAAGTCGACATATTTGGTGATACTCCTAAATGTTTTGAGAACTCAGTCAAAAAGAAAACTGGTAAGTGAGCTAATTCCTCTTCTTCATTCAAATGAAGAATAAATTTCTCTAAAAAGTAGTACAATTCCTCATCTTGTTCCTCGTGTTTTAAGCATTTATTTAAAACATCTGCAATAAAAAAAGAAATGATTGATTTTATAGGATGAAAAGATAATTCCAATAATTGATTTTTAGCATCAATATTCGTTAATTTACCTAATTCACTATCTGGCCTTTTATAATAAGTAATCTCAGCTACAAGTAAAGGGAAAACAGGAATTTTCTTTTTTTTAACTCCTTGAAAAATAAATTTTTGTATCCCTTTTTCTAAGGTATAGAATGTAATAATATAACTACTATCGCCGTATGAAATTCGATTAATTAATATACCTTTATCTGTCTGTTTCATTTTGAAACTACCTGTAAAAATTCATTTGATCAATGTATTTCAGAACAGGTTCAGTTAATAAATAACGAACATCTTTACCTTCCTTAATTGATTGTCTTATAAAACTTGCAGATATCTTCATTAACGGAGCATCATTGCAAATAATCATATTTTTATGACCCGAAAATGAATTAGAAGAAACATTTTCTACAATACTTAATTCTTGTTCCTCCTGAATGGTTAATACGCGAGGGTAAATGTAAAATGTATAGTTATTCAATAAAAACTCATGGTTATACCATTTATGTAAGGTACGTAAATTGTCTTCTCCCATGATTAAAGAAAACGTATGACTAGGATGTTTTTCTTTCAGATATGCTAAAGTGGTAGCAGTATAACTTGGCTTGGATAAATGAAACTCAATATCGCTTGCTTTCAATTTAGGATTGTCTTCTATTGCCTCTTGAACAATAGCTAATCGATGATAATCAGCCAATAACGTGGACTTTTCTTTTAAAGGATTTTGAGGAGAAACAACTAACCACACTTGATCCAAGTCAGTGTTTTCGGCCATGTAATTAGCTATCACTAAATGACCAACGTGAATTGGATTAAACGTACCAAAATACAATCCTATTTTCATGCTTATTTAGTAATAAAAGCTTTAACCAAGTTTTCTGATTCAATGAAAGCTTTTTCCAAATTATCATTTACTAATATTTGATCAAAATCTTCAGCATGGCTAAGTTCTGTTATTGCTTTTGACATTCTCTGTTGAATTTTCTCTTCCGTCTCAGTACTTCTATGACGTAATCTTTTCTCTAGTTCGTCATAACTTGGAGGTTGAACAAAGATTGCTAAAGCATTTTCACCAAAAATTCTTTTCAAATTTAATCCACCAATAACATCAACGTCAAAAATAACCGTATTTCCATTTTCCCAAATACGCTCGATTTCAGACTTTAAAGTTCCGTAGTAGTTATTTGTATAAACCTCTTCCCACTCGACAAACGATAAATCCGATATGTGCTTTTTAAAACCTTCTATACCTAAAAAATAATAATCTTTCCCATCCAATTCATTCGGTCTAGGATCACGACTACATGCTGAAATAGAAAATTCTAATCCAAGATTCCTTTTCAACAAATGATGAACAATCGTTGTCTTACCAGCCCCTGACGGAGCTGAAAAAATAACACATTTTCCAATTTTCGAAAAAGTCATTTTATAACGTATTTAATATTTGTTCTTTAATTTTTTCTAAATTATCTTTCATGTCAACCACCAATTTTTGCATTTCTCCGTGGTTACTTTTACTACCTAAAGTATTTATTTCTCTACCTATTTCTTGAGAAATAAATCCTAGTTTCTTACCTGCTGAAGGTAATTTCATCGTAGTTAAAAAATAATCTAAATGATTCATTAAACGCATTTTCTCTTCTGACACATCTAATTTCTCAATGTAAAAAATCATTTCTTGTTCCAAGCGATTGTCATCGTAAGTTGAATTAGCAATTTCTTCTAAACTCTTACGCATACGTTCTTTAATGACAGTAACTCTTTCATTTTCGTATTTAGGAACTTCCAACAATAATCTTCTAATATCTTCGATACGCTCAGTAAATTCTTTTTCAAGTGCTTCACCTTCTTGTCTTCTAAAAACATTTAAGTGATCCGTAGCCTCTTTCAATAAATTAATCAACCAGTTTTTCTCCTCTTCAGAAAGTTCATCTTTTTCATTGATGAAAATATCCGGCATTCTTAAGATTAAAGCTAAATAATCTTCCGTTTTTTCACCAACAGAATCATTAAATGCTTTTAAATCTTTGTAATATGCTTTTGCCAAATCTTGATTGATAGCATAAGATTTAGTTTCACCTGTACTATCTAAAGAAACTGTTAAATCAACTTTCCCTCTATCTAATTCATTTCCAATTACTTTTCTTAATTCAGACTCTAATTCTTTATAAATCGGAGCAACTCTAACATTTAAATCAAGTGATTTACTGTTTAAAGATCGAACTTCAATAGAGATTTTTTTTGTGTTATACGTTCCAGTTGCCTTTCCGTATCCCGTCATTGATTTTAACATGTTCTAATTTTTTATCAAAAGTACAAAATTGAATTAAGTTCCTATATACTATTTAGTGTAAACATTCTATTTCGAAAGTATCTTAAATCAATTTCTTAAAAGTTTAAAAAAATAAAAAAGCATGTAAGATATCTTACATGCTTCAATAACTATAATATTAAATTATGCTAAAGTAGGTAAATTCACTGCTTCAACTGATTTAATTTCTGGAGCAATTTTTTTAACGGCTTCTTCTAAACCTGCTTTCAAAGTCATTAAACTCATTGAACAATCGCTACAAGCACCTAATAATCTGACTTTAACAACACCTTCGTCTGTCAATTCAACAAATTCCATGTCGCCACCATCTGCTTCCAAAAAAGGTCGCAATTCAGTGATTGCTTCATTTACTTTTTGAATTAATTCTTCTTTATTGAACGACATTTTCTTGAGTTTTAGTTGAATTTTTAATTTTAGCAATTTTTAGTTCGTCAACGAATGTTTTAGCTAAATCTTGAAAAGCAATTGAAGTAGGTGTATTCTCTTGAAAAACTGCTGGCTTACCAACATCTCCTGCTTCTCTAACACTTTGAACTAAAGGAATATGACCTAAAAATGGAACATTCATTCCTTCTGCTAAATTTTTAGCTCCGTCTCTACCGAACAAATAATATTTATTTTCAGGTAATTCAGCTGGTGTAAACCAAGCCATATTTTCAACAACTCCAACAATTGGAACGTTAATACCTTCCATTTTGAACATGTTAATCCCTTTACGAGCATCTGCTAACGCTACTTCTTGAGGTGTACTCACAATCACAACACCATCTAAAGGAACCGTTTGAACCAAAGATAAATGAATATCACCTGTTCCTGGAGGTAAATCTATCAATAAGAAATCTAGCTCTCCCCAATAAGCATCAGTAACCATTTGAGTTAAAGCTTTGGCTGCCATTGGACCTCTCCAAACAACTGCATTGTCTTGCTCAGTGAAAAACCCGATCGATAATATTTTAATTCCGTAACTCATTACAGGATTAATCAATGGTTTTCCATCTACATCTAACATCGATGGTCTTTCTCCTACAACATCAAACATCGTTGGCATCGAAGGACCATAAATATCAGCATCAATAATACCAACTTTATAACCTGCTTTCGCTAATCCTCCAGCTAAATTTGCAGTAACTGTTGACTTACCAACTCCACCTTTACCTGATGCTACAGCAACTATGTTTTTTACTTCTGGTAATATTTTTCTCTGAACTTTACGCTCTTCAGCAGAAATCCCTTTGATAGCAGAAACGATTTCTATTCCGTTACCAAATTTCTGTTTTAAATTAAATTCAATAGCTTCTTGCATTCTTTTACGAGCATGAAGCGCTGGATTTGAAACATTGACAGTTAACTCTACTCGATTGTCCTTTACAACCAAGTGTTCAACAAGATTCAAGGTTACAAGATCTTTTTTTAAATCAGGTTCGATAATCGTTCCTAATACTTCTAAAATATTTTCTTTATTGAATTCCATCTAATGAAAATTTACATTACAAAAATAAGGAATTTTGTCGTTAAATAAAATCTTTCTAAATAAGCTTTTCATTTCTCATTTAATGTTCTTCAAAATATTAATCTAACTGGCATTTCATTTGCTTAGTTGAATTTTATACATTTGCAAAGAATTCAGTGTTGAGTTATATAATTCTAAAGGAAAAAACATGAAAAATCTATCATCAATTATTGCCATTTTAATTATGAATTTTGCTTTTTCTCAAAATGGAAAAGTAGAAATAATTAAAGATTCTCGTGTTGATGAATTAGTAAAGCAACAAAGCGCAATTGTTCCTCCTGCTACCGTACCGCAAATTACAGGATATAGAATTCAATTATTTTTCGATACGGACAAAAAATTGGTGGAAGATGCTCGTTCTAAATTTACAAGTATGTATCCAAAAGTTGAAACGTATATTATTTACAATGCGCCCAATTATTTTTTAAAAGTTGGAAACTTCAGAACACATTTAGAAGCAGAAAAAATCAAAGCTACAATTGATAGAGACTTTCAAACAAATTTCATCGTTAAAGAGTTAATTTACCTGCCTCGTATAGATTAAATTTCTAATAATCCACCACTGTTATCTTCAATTTCAAAAATACCATCCTTTGAACCAATTGCGTTAATAATTAATGGATGATCATTGAGCATATTCATACGGTAAACTTGCTTGATTCCATTCACATAATTAAAATCAACTTGATTGAAATGGTGTCTATAAGAAGATGAAGGCAGTTGATCTTTAGCAACTTTTGGAGAAACAAATGGGCCAAATTTAGAACCTGGAATAAATAAAAATTCATCATACAAATTTACCTCAAAATCAATCGTTTCATTTGGAAAAACCATCTTTGAATAAAGAGAGCCTCCTAAATTATTATCAATAATAAAAAGCAAAACATCGAATTCAGATTCATTTGTAAAACGAATTTTTTGTTCTTTATTTGATTTTATAAGCTTCTTAACATTAGGATAAAATATAGCTTTTTGCTTTTGGATAGAATAACTTTTATAAGGAACTATTTGACCTCTATCCACCAACGCTGCGTCTAATATTAAGTCAGTATATAACTTACTCATTTTTTCGTTTTTGAACTTATGTTCACTGTATAATGAAGCTGATTCACCAAAAAAAGAATCTTGATCTACTTCAGTATTATCATTTTGACTTGCTTCAATCGATTTTAAAATAGAATCGATTTCTTTTCGTTCTGCAACTGTAAATTGTTCGTATGCCGAATGCTCTGAAACTATTCTATGCTTTTTTGATTCAAATGGTTTGAAGTATAAAATCGAAATCGAAATAATTGCAAAAATGATTATTCCAATAAACGCTAATCTTTTATTCTTTGTTTGATTTGAAGATTTAACCGATTCGAAATTATTTTTTACATGAATTTTACCTTTTGACAATTCATTGGATAATTGTTCAATTTTATCAAAATGCTCTTTATTTAAATCGATATTTTTTAATTGATTTAAAATCCAATTTGCGAATCGAACAGTGCATCCTTTAAAATGGATAACACTTAAAAGTTGATCAACATACTGAATTTTAATTGCATAATTTGAACGTGATAATTGATTTAAAATCGAAACTATTTCTGAAGAACAAATGGGTGTAATCTTTTTCACCAATTCGTCTTCTATTGAATTGTTTTTTAGCTCATCTGAGATTGAACTAAGAAGAACTTTAATTAATGAAACAAATTCAATCTCAACTTTTGATCGAAATTGATCATTCAATAAACACAAAAAACTTGAATTTAATTCAGCTCGTTTAATGTCTGAAATAGAAGTGTTCGATAAAATTTCGTCAGATACAAATGGTGAAATAAAATCTCTAAACTCAGATGAGAATCCATGATTTAAATGCTGAAATGTATCTTTAAATAATTTATTGGGATGTTTTAATGTTAGAAATTCACTCAAAGATTTATTTGTCTCAACCCATGAAAAAAACAATTGACTTTTGGGATGATTTAACAATTTCAATATTTCTTTCCAATTGCCTGTAGAAATTATTTCATTATTAAACTTTATGTTTTCTAGGTTTTTTTGATTAAATATTTCGATATAATCAATATTTTCATCAAATTCATTAATTTCTAAAAGTTCGTGTAAGATTGAAAATGGTATAAATTTCATAAATGAAAAACGGTTAATGTTTCACTTTAAGACTTTTTTTATTGTGATTTCTACTTTTAAAAATAGCATTATGTAAATTGGTATATACCAACGACAATTCTAAAGAGTTACTACCATTTGCTCGCCTTAACTGGGAAGTTGTAAAATCGAATGAAAGCATGAATTTTAAACTTTGCATATCTAACATAAATGCCGGAATAATTGCATCTTTATAACGATAATTCAATCCAAATCCAACATGAGCTTCACCATAAAAGCCAGTTTGCTTTGTTCCTTCTTGTAAACGATAACGAAACATTGTACTAACCATTGTTTCTTTATGGCTTCCTTGAATAAATTGAAAAACGCCTGCATCGATAGACCATTTTGAATCTAAGATATCTTTAATAATAGAACCATGAAAAACATATTTTCTCTTTAAACGATCAGTTGTTCCTTGAATATATCTTAATTTAGGTTGATTAAGATGATAACCCGATAAACCTAATTGAATTTTGGATTCGTTATTTCTTGAAAATGATGATTTACCGGCATCGTAGATATAATAAATACCCGATGCTACTTCTGCGTAAGCAAAACTATTTAATGAATTGACTTCACCTGATGCCAAAGAAGGATCAAAATCAGTTCCATTCCATTGATTTTCAAAAGTTAATTTTGAAATATCTCCGCGTTTACTTCCAAAACCACCTTGAATACCAATTGAAATTTGATGTCCTGGAGCCATTGGGAGAATTCCGCTCAACGTTAATGAACCATTGCGCGTTCCAAATTTACTATCTCCGCCCATATCATTGTAAAATTGAATTCCAAAACCGATATGACTAGCTGGTTTTCTCAAATTTTTATATAAATTACCATCAAATGAAAAATTAGTGGTAGTAAATTTTGAATTAGAACCCATCCATTGATTTCGTTGATTCAGACTAATCCTTTCCCAACCATCAAAAGCTCCAGTACAACCAGGATTAATTAACAATGGCGACTGTGAGGTCTGCGAGAAATGAAAATCCTGGGTCATTCCTTGAAAAACCAACAAAACAAAAAATATGTATAATCTAAATTTCATTTAACGAATGACAGTTATATTACCAGATTTGTTTTCTTGTTTTCCATCAAAATAAAAAACATCTAATACATACGGATATGCACCAGCGCTGACCAATTGACCTTTATGAGTTCCGTCCCATACAAATTTAAAATCTGTCGTCTGAAGAATTTTATTTCCCCATCGATCGTAAATATAAAATGTAAAATATTGAACGTCTGGACCAACAATGGCTCTTAACACATCATTTTTCCCATCATTGTTTGGTGAAAATCCAGTAGGAATATTAACTCCATGAATCACTTTACATTCTGGAGTTGAATTGAATGGATCACAATGATCGGTAGGATTAGAAGTTCCTTGAGGAATTGATGGAGTTGATGGATTATCAACGCCTGAGATTTCCTCACCATCTGTTAAACCATCATCATCACTATCTGGATTTGAAGGATTAGTACCATTTACAATTTCATTTTGATTCGTTACACCATCATTATCTGGATCACAAGTTGGACCAGTAGTAAAAGGATCACATGGATTATTTGGATTAGAAGTTGAAGAAGGTACTAAAGGTGTTATAGGATCATCTATACCTGTTGTCTCTTCATCATCGGTCAATCCATCATTATCTATATCTCCATCATCAATAACAAAAAATGCTGTTATTGTTTGATTTTGAGTAATGTTAATTGAATTAGTATCTTCCATATCACCATTTAACATCGGCCCTGTTACATATCCCCAATGATCAAAAACATAACCTATATTTGCATTTGCTTTTAATAAAGTTGGTATTCCACCATAATACTGAGCTGACCATGGATAATAAGGTGCAAAATCTGAATTTATTTTAATTGTACCTGAATTTGGCGGCGACACATTAAATTGAACATTAAAAGGACCTGTTAGAGTATAACAATCAACCATTCCTGTTTGAATAGCAGTACATCTAGTATTAATGAAATTTTTCAAAGCTTGAACATTCGATTGCCATTCAGCATAGGTTCCACCCCAACGATTTATTTGACCTTGCATTTCAGGCTGAATTTCATTGATCATACTATCTAATAATGTAATCATGTAATCACACTTTAAATAGGTATTCATTAAATCAGCGTATCTGGTAATATAATATTGTCTAACAGTTGGATTTTCATCTATCAATTTCTGTAAAATAACTGTATGGCCTTGTCCTCCAGGATCTGGAAGCGCTTCAACATTACATGGATCAGCTGTGGCAGTATTATTCGGTATACCAGTGTAATTAATATAATGACCAAAAGTAGCATCCATATCCCACAAGACATATCGCCATTTTTTCTTATCTCCTAAAGGATCCATTCCTCTCCACCAAGCTGTATTCCAGTTTAACCAGTCTTGAGTAACAACATAGGAATTAAAAACAAAATAATCTACAAGTGAATGCCAACTTAATAAACTATCAACATAATTAAAGTTTGCAGCTACACCCATATTGTTTGTCTGGACAAAACTGACCAAATTATCCCATGCAGGAATACCATTTGGAGCACCATATTCTTCCCAAGTACTACCCCAAGTTTTTAAATATTGAAGATTGTATTTATCTTGATCAAAATAATAATTTGTAAAATCCGCATCGTCGGCTTTTTCTCTTATTTCATAAACTCCCCAATATTGACCATTAACATATAAAACACATGGTCTCCAAGTTCGCTCATCAAGTTTTAATCCAGCTCTTATTGATAAAGTATGAACAAAAGCATCACGAATATATGCTCCACCTGTTTCAAAAGGATAATTATCATTAGCTGCCGGTTTCAAAATCAACTTTTGAAATTCATCTCTTGTCTTTTCTTGAAATATCTGGTGATTAATTGCATCATTATAACCAAATTGATCACGCATGATGAAATCAAATCCTTTTTGAGGATAGGCCCATGAGTCATTCCCATGTTTATTAAAATCTCCTTCACCTTCATCAATAAACGATTTATCTTGCTCAAATAATTCAAAAGCTCCAATTGGTGTTGCATTAAAATCTCCATCAATTATTAATTCTGTGATACCATCACTACAAATTGAAACAACTGGTATTGTATGATTTACGTTTATAAAATATGTATTCGTTTCTGTAAAACTAGGTTGATTTACACTAAAAGCTACGGCTCTTAATACTGTCGTAGTTGAAATTGTTAAAGGTCCTGAATAGATAGTTGAAAAATTTGTCACATCACTTCCATTCAAGGTATATCTAATCGTTGCAGTAGGATCTGAACAAGTTATTGAAACTGTTTGTGAAGAGTTATAAAAACCTGGAGCAACAGACATTATTGGCTTCGGTGTATAAAAATTAATACCGCCACTGTTAGAAGCATTTGGTGTAGGATTCAAAAATAATTTCCAAGTAGAAGCACCATTTGATTGCCTTCCAACAGAATGATTTGATTTTGTTAAATGAATGATTTTCAAAGAATCTACAACAGTTGAACCATCCGGATTCGTTAATATAATCCAATCGCCCTTCGTCTGAGACAAGGTAAAACTTGGGTGTATTTCTGACCCATTTACTAAACCTCTACCAGAAAAATGAATTAACCTATAACTATTTGCTGGAATCGAACCGCTTGGAATTTGCCATTTAGTGAGATTAGTAGATTTATCAGATAAATAAAAACCGGTTAAATTGAATGCCGTACCTCCTTGATTGTATAACTCAACCCAATCTTCATTTTCGCCATAAGAATCAGTGATAGTAGAAATATTAGAGCAAGAATATTCATTAATAAAAACTTGAGCGAAACTCTTTATACTCGAACTGAAGATTAGAATTATTAATAGGAGTAGTATTTTCATTTGTTTACTTTGACCAATATTAACTATTATTTTTTTAAAATGTTCTATTTTACAATCAATTATTAATACATTTAAAATGAAAAAAGGTTGCTTTTAAGTAAAAAATAAAATAATTAAGCCTTTTTTCTACATATTTGCATCAATCAAATTCATATTATGAAAAATCCTATTTACATTATTTTCTTTTCAATATTTGCGATCGTTTCATGCCGTAAAGTTGAAGGACCAGGTGGTACGTCAAGAATAAAAGGCAAGCTAAAAATAGAAAATTTCAATTCTCAAGGAACAGTATTAGAAGGAACTTACGCTGGAGCTGATTTAGATGTTTACATTATGTATGGAGATAAAGATTCAACTGCTGATGATGATGTTAAATCAAGTGTTGATGGATCATTTGAATTTAATTTTCTTGAAAATGGAAAATACACAATTTACATTTATGAAGATTTACTTCCTGCAGTAGCTGGAGCTAGCACTAAAAAAGCCGTTATTTATTCAACAGAAATTACCAAAAGAAAATCTGAGATTGATCTAGGTGAAATTATTATTAAAAAGAAATGAAAAGTTATATCATTTTCTTTTTCTTTTTGATTTCATTAAACTCTTTTAGTCAAATGACAAGAGAAGTATGGACAGGTATTGGTGCTAAAACAAAACTATCTCCAAAATCAGAATTAGCAATCGATATTAATACAAGATCCTATTCCTATTTCTTTCAGTTATTCTATCCAGAAATTACTTATAAATATAAATTAAACAAATGGATAAAACCTTCCATTGATTATCGCCTATTAGATCAACGAAATAAATACGGTAGCTTTTCTCTATCCAATCGATTAAATTTTAATGTTGAATTTGAAAAAACCATTCAAAAAAAAATTGGGATTGGTTTTAGAATTCGATATCAATCCACTTTCACACGTATTATTGATGTAAATAATTATGATGCAGATTTCAGTACCGTTATTCGATTAAAACCTTCTTTAACTTTCACTCCTAAGAAAAGTAAAATGAGTTATAATTCGGCAGTTGAATTCTTTTACAATCCTCAAAACGTTCAACTAGGTCGTCAATTTGTGAAATATCGTGCTTCTTTTGGAATAGATATAAATCTTAAAGGCCCAAACACCATCAATCTAAAATACTTGTATGGTCAAAACATTAATAGTGATAAAAATAAATCTCAACACGTACTATCGATTGGATATACATTTGAATGGAAGAAAAAATCAGGGAAAGAAGAAATTTAAATAAAAAGCCAACCATTTGAAAATTAATACGTCTAAGTAATATGTTGACTCAATAACGATTGTTCAGCTTTGGTTTAAGTTTTATCTTGCAGATTCCTGAAAAGAGTTCAAAATCTCTTACATAAAACAATTTCACGACTGTTTTATAGAGCTCTTTTCAGGTTTTTTATTTTTCAAATTTACTAGAGCAAAAAAATGCTGAATAAATCCAGCATTTCTCTATTAGTTATATCTAAAATATTAATAAGCTCTTTCGTTTTTACCTTCAACCCAATTCATGAAAGCTTTGTTCACTACTTTGTTTCCACCAGGTGTAGGATAATTTCCTGTGAAATACCAATCACCAAGATTATCTGGACATGAAACATGAAGATTTTCAACAGTTTGATAGATAATTTCAACTTTAGCGTTTATGTTTTTAGGAGTTAACAATTCAGAAATTTTAGCCGAAATTTGTTCAGGCGTAAATGCATCATAAATTTCTTTAACATAGTTCTGAATTTGTTCTTTTGGTAAATGAACTTGCTCCTTACATTTATTGTAAACATCTTGAATCACTTGTTCTTTTCCATTGTCCTTTAACAATTGAATAGCTGCTTCAAACGCAATGAAATCACCCATTTTAGCCATGTCAATACCATAACAATCTGGATAACGAATCTGAGGTGCTGAAGAAACCACCACAATTTTCTTCGGTTCTAAACGGTCTAATATTCTTAAGATACTTTGCTTTAAAGTTGTCCCTCTAACAATACTATCATCAATTACAACTAAATTATCCTTTCCACTATTAACACTTCCGTATGTAATATCGTAAACATGCGCTACTAAATCATCACGAGAATCATCTTGAGTAATGAATGTTCTTAATTTCGCATCTTTAATAGCAATCTTCTCTATACGAGCTCTTTGATAAATAATTTTCTGTAATTCTTCAGCTGAAGGATTAGCCCCTAAATCTAAAATTGCTTTGAATTTTTTATCATTTAAATGATCTTCCAAACCTTTGATTAAACCATAGAATGAAACTTCAGCAGTATTTGGTATAAATGAGAAAACAGAATTATCTAAATCAAAATTGATTGACTCTAAAACTTGAGGAACTACAGCTGCTCCAAGTTTTTTTCGTTCATCATAAATTTCAATATCATTTCCTCTTGAGAAATAGATTCTCTCAAAAGAACACGCTTTTTTCTCTAATGGTTCATTGATTAATTTTTCAGAAACTGATCCATCTTTTTTGATAATCAGCGCATGTCCAGGTTGAATTTCTTTAATGCTTTCTGCTTTCAAATTGAATGCTGTTTGGATAACAGGTCTTTCCGAAGCAACAACACACACCTCATCATTCTCAAACCAATAAGCTGGTCGAATTCCAGCTGGATCTCTCATAACAAAAGCATCACCATGACCAAATAATCCAGCCATTGCATAGCCTCCATCCCATACATCAGATGCTCTTTTTAATATTTTTTCAATATTTAAATTCTGAGCAATGTAATCGTAAATTTCTTTTTTAGGAAGACCTTTTTCTTTTAATTCATTATATATTGAATCATTTTCTAAATCTAAGAAATGACCTATTTTTTCTAATACTGTAACTGTATCTGATTTTTCTTTTGGATGCTGACCTATTTCAACCAATACATCAAACAGTTCATCAACATTCGTTAAATTGAAATTCCCAGCAACTACCAAATTACGAGTAATCCAGTTATTTTGTCTTAGAAAAGGATGACAACTTTCAATTGAATTTCTTCCAAAAGTTCCATATCTTAAATGTCCTAAGAACAATTCACCTGTAAAACCAGCATTCTTTTTTAAGTAATCAACATCTTTCAATAACGCCGGATTTTCTTCTTCAATTTGATGAAAACGTTCGTTAATATGATCAAAAATATCTTGAATTGGTTTGCTATCAATTGATCTTTGGCGAGAAATGTATCTTTCTCCTGGTTGCATATCGAATTTGATATTCGCAACTCCTGCACCATCTTGACCACGATTGTGCTGTTTTTCCATTAATAAATGGAGTTTTTGCAATCCGTAAAACGCTGTACCGTATTTATCTACATAAAATTGTAAAGGTTTTTTTAATCTTAAAAGTGCTATTCCACACTCGTGTTGTATTGCGTCGCTCATTACTTTTTTGATGAAATGTTGTGCAAATTTAGTGTTTTAAATTAAACCATTTAGCTAAAAAATCGTTATAGTTTTTAAACTTTTTAAAAAGCAACTTTTCTTTAAAAAAAGCGTTTAATAAAAAAAGCGTAAATAGCTCATTTAAAATGATTTTAAATATATTTTGTACATTTGAAATATGCGTTTAATTCTTGGACTTGCTATTATATTAATTACTTTTTCTGCTAAATCTCAGCAGGAAGGTATTTGGTTGCATCCAAACGAAGGCCAGTGGGACAAAGAAATATTATATAAAATCGATCTAACGATGGGTGAAATGTATTTGACTAAAGACGGTTTTACCTATGCGCTTAATAATTTCAATGACAAAAAATCCCACGATCATGATTCAAAAAGTTTAAAAGAAGATGAAAGTATTAATTTTCAAATCATCAAATCCGTTTTTTTAGGTTCAAATTGGAAAGGTGAAAAAAACAATTCTAATCCATCAAGCTTCTATCGAAATTATTTCCAAGGAAACGACCCTTCAAAATGGAAATCGAAGCTTTATAGTTTCAGTTCAGTAGAGTTAAAAAACTATTATAACAATATTGATTTATTAATTGAGGGTACAAGTTCAAATTTGAAATATAGTTTTAAAATTGCTCCACAAATGAATCCCGCTGTTATTCAATACAAAATTGAAGGCTCTGACAAATATTATATTTCTGAAAATGGAGATTTACACATCAAAAACCGCTTTGGTGAAATCATTGAACAAAAACCAGTCGCTTGGAACATTATCAATGGAGAAAAGAAATTTGTGGAAGTAAAATTCAAATTGAAAAATGGAATAATATCATTCGATTTCCCAGAAAACTATAATAAAAACTACACTTTAATAATTGATCCTTTATTAACATTTTCCACTTTTACAGGTGCGACAATGGATAATTGGGGAATGACAGCAACACCAGATTTAAATGGTAATTTATATGCTGGAGGAATTGTTTTTACTGGGCCAGGAAGTTATCCAACCACAACAGGGGCTTTTGATATTTCCTATAATGGAGGAACAAGTTTCAATTATACGTTAAATGGCAGTACATATTTAACTCCTGGTTTTGATGTGGCCATATCAAAATTCAATAGCAATGGAACAAACTTACTTTTCTCAACTTACTTAGGTGGTTTAGGTAACGAAGCTCCTCATAGCTTAGTTACAGACGCGAATGGTGATTTGTATGTTTTAGGTGTTACGAGTTCTTCTAATTTCCCTGTTCTTCCAACTGCTTTTGATAATTCATTTAATGGAGGACCTTACATTGCAGAAAATGAATTGGGATATAATTCAGGAGCAGATCTTTATGTAACTCATTTTAATTCAACTGGCACTTCAATTGTTGGCGCTACATTCATTGGGGGAACAGGTACAGATGGTATTAACGTTGGTGTATTAAATTATAACTATGGAGATCCTTTTAGAGGTGAAATAATTGTAGACAATGCCGGATTTGTGTATATCTCTAGTACAACTCAATCTGTTGATTTCCCAACAGTAAATGCTGCTCAAAATTCATTACAAGGCACACAAGACGCTATTTTGCTAAAAATAAATACCGCATTAACAAATATTTCATGGTCAACTTATTTTGGAGGTTCTGGAAATGAAACAGGAAATTCTGTTCAAATTTCAACCAATGGAAAAGTTTTTATTGCTGGTGGTTCTAATTCAAATACATTACCATTCAATACAGGAGAAGATTTAAGTTTTAATGGTGGTATTTCTGATGGATATGTCACCAAATTTAATGCGGGAACTGGAATTATTGAAGCAGGAACATTTATGGGAATAAATGAATATGATCAAGCCTATTTTGTTCAATTAGATTTAAATAATGATGTGTACATCTATGGTCAAACAGAAAGTAATTGGCCTATCACTCCTGGTTTATATGGAACTCCAAATTCAGGACAATTTATTCGAAAATACAATAGTAATTTAACTTCTACTATTTGGACGACGATGATAGGAGCAGGTTCTGGACATGTTGAAATATCACCCACTGCATTTTTAGTTTCTAATTGTTTTGATATTTACATTACTGGATGGGGAGGTGAAATCAATACCAACTTCAGTAATCAGGCTCATAATAGCACAACAAATGGTTTTCAAGTGACTTCTGATGCTTTTCAACCAACTACCAATGGAAACAATTTTTATATAGCACTTTTAGGATCAAATGCTTCTTCACTAAAATATGCAACTTTTATGGGGGGAGTGAACTCCAGTTATAATCATGTAGATGGTGGGACAAGTCGTTTTGACAAGAACGGAAATATATATCATGCTGTTTGTGCTGCTTGTGGCGCTCAACTTCAAGGCTTTACAACTACACCAGGTGTATATTCCCCAACTAACAACAGTACAAACTGTAACCTTGCAGCATTTAAATTTGAGTTAAATACTATTGAGCCCATTGTAAGTGCACCTCAAACATATATATGTATTCCGCAACCAGTATTATTCATTAATAATAGTCAAAATGGGAACGCTTATTTTTGGGATTTTGGAGATGGCACTACATCTACTGAAGAAAGTCCTTCTCATTTATATGCTACAGCCGGTAGTTACAATGTTACTCTAATCGCATCCGATACATCTGGCTGTTCGTCCGCGGATTCAGTTACATTTCAAGTTGATATTGGTGATTTTGCTGGAGGAGCAGTTCAACCCGTTGCTCCTGTATGTAAAGGAACTTCTTATCAATTAGAAGCCTATGGTGGAACAAATTATTTATGGAGTCCTTCAACTAATTTAGATGATGCAACAAGTCCTACACCAATAGCTACAATTGATGAAACAACTTTGTTTACAGTTATTGTTTCAGATAGTTGTGGAGCAGATACAATTCAAGTTTTATTACAAGTATATACTACTAATACAACGATCATAGAGGACACCTCTTTATGCATTGGAAACTCAATTCAGTTGTATAGCTCAGGTGGGATTAGTTATCAATGGGCTCCATCGATTAGTTTGAGTAATTCTATGATCAATAATCCAATCGCTTTTCCAGTTACAACAACTAATTACATTGTGACAATTACAAGTCCAGAAAATTGCATTTATTATGATTCAGTTTTAGTATCCGTTTATTTTAATCCTCCTATGCCTGTAATGCCAGACACCATTGTATACTGCCTTGGTGAAAGTAAATTGGTGGTTGTCGAGGGAGCAACTTCATATAATTGGTTTCCATCAACGTTTATTAACACAGTTTATGGTGATTCGGTAGTTATAAATAATCCAAACGAAGGTTATTATTTTTGTGATTTTACAAATTCATGTGGCACTAAAAGAGATAGTCTTTATGTGAAAATTCCAAGGCCAATTGTAAATGCTGGAAATGATACCACTATATGTTATGGTGATTCTGTAAAATTATGGGCAAATGGAACAAACACTTATTATTGGTTTCCCTCTAACACTTTAAATAATCCTTTTGATGATACAACTTATGCTCATCCTATTAAGAATACAACATATTATGTTATTGGTTCGGATCAATATGGTTGTTCTGATACAGCTAAGGTTCAAATCAATACATTTCCTGAAATTATTTTAGACATTAGTTCAGAAGTCCAATTAAACATAGGAGAAGTCGCTCAACTAATAGCATTAAGCAATGTAGAAGGACAATTTTATTGGTCGCCTCCAAATTTTTTATCGTGTACAACTTGTTCCAATCCGATCGCTAATCCCGATGAGAACTACACCTATACAGTGACATTTATTGATGAAAATAATTGCAAAGTTTCTGAAAATGTGAATCTATTCTATGAGGGAATTATTTATGTTCCAAATACCTTTACACCTGATGGAACAACATTTAATGAAGAGTTTAAAGCTTCTGGAATTAACATCCAAGAGTTTGAAATGAACATATATAATCGATGGGGAGAAATCATTTTCACAACTTATTCATTAAATGATTCGTGGAATGGAAAATACAGAAATGAGGATTGTCCAATCGGAACTTATACGTGGAAAATTCAATATACAGATATCATTAACAATCGTAAAGAATTGGTAGGGCATATTAATATTGTTAAATAAAATCAATACTTCTTTAATTATTTGTCTCTTACAGCTCTTATTCTTAATTTTGAGCTTAGTAAATAATTACAGTTTAATTTCTTTAAAATTAAAATCATGAATACGATTACAGTAAGCGAATTAAAATCATTAATAGACAACAACGAAGATTTTCAATTGATCGATGTGAGAGAGGAATATGAATATGAAAATGCTAATATCAATGCCTTACATATTCCATTAGGTGAAATTCCAGTTAGACATGAAGAAATTTTAAAAGACAAAAAAGTTATCGTTCATTGCCGTTCTGGAGTTAGAAGTGCAAATGCCATCGCTTTTTTAGAACAAAGTTACGGATATACTAATTTATATAATTTAGACGGTGGTATTTTAGCTTGGGCAAGAGAAATCGATGCAACACTAGAAGTTCAGTAATAACTTCACATGAAAACTAAAAATATTAATGTAGTCATTATACTTGGTATAATGTCCCTTGCTACAATTTTGTTTACGCAAATGGTTTGGATTCGAAAAACTATTGCGATTCAAGAAACAAATATTGCGATTCAAGAAAAAGAAGACTCATTAAAATTAAAACAGTTTTCAGAACAAACACATATTGCCTTAAGAAATGTATTAGAGCGTATTACAAATCAACATAAAGATAGTGTTGATTTGTATGGCGCTGTAAAACAACAAAGTTCCAATTATTTCTCTGTAGATATCAGTGAGGAATTACATCCTTTTTACCTTGAAAATTTACTAAAAAGAGAACTCTATAATGAAAACATTCATGAAGATTTTCAATATGGAATTTATGATTGCTTTTCAGATTCAATTGTTTTCGGAAATCTAATTCATTTTACAAAAGATTCCCTCTACTCTCCTATTTCTGACACAATGTTGGGAATAACTTCAAAAAATTTAAAATGGAAAACAGATGGACATTATTTTACTGTTTATTTTCCAAATGTCGTTTCCAAATCAATCAATGCAACGAATATTGATATCTATTCCCCATGGATTTTTGTATTAATTATTGTTGTGATCATTCTTTTCTTTTTTGGCTACACTTTAACCATCATTTTAAAGCAAAAAAGACTTTCTGAAGTGAAGAATGATTTCATTAATAATATGACTCATGAATTAAAAACTCCTATTTCTACCATTGGCCTTTCTAGTGAAATGTTATTGAGAAATGATTTTACGCAAGATCCAGATAGATTAAAACGATACGCTGAAATAATACATAAAGAAAATAAACGTCTTGAAAATCAAGTGGAACGTGTTTTAAATGTTGCAAAATTAGATAAAGAGAAACTTGTTTTGAAAAAAACACAGGTCAATCTACATGAAATTATTGAAGAAGCAAAAGATATTTTTGAATTTAATCAAGTTGAAGAAAATACAATAGAACTAGAATTTTCAGCAGACGAATATATTGTTAATGCAGATCAAGTTCACATCACAAACGTTATTTATAATTTGATTGATAATGCAATAAAATATAGTGATAAAGACCTTTCAATAAAGATCAAAACCTACAATCATAAGAAAATGCTTTTCATTGAAGTTGAAGATCACGGACTTGGAATCAAAAAAGATGACCAACGAATGATTTTCGATAAATTCTACCGTGTTCCAACAGGTAATATTCATAATGTTAAAGGATTTGGATTAGGTTTATATTATGTCAAGTTAATTATAGAAGAACATGATGGTTCAATTCATGTAAATAGCACCTATGGAAAAGGAACGACATTTACGCTAAACCTACCTTTGAAATAAGTAAAAAAAGAAATTCAGTACAACTTACCGTCAATTATTTACCATTTATCGATTAATCAAAAATCAATTAACGAAAGTTTGTACTTTTGATCTTCAATTATAATTATGAAATTAACTATTTACACACTCTTTGCAATTCTATTTATTGCATTTACAAATTATGGTCAATCAACTATAAAAGGAAAAATTGTCGATAAAAAAGGAGAACCCGTTCCATTTGCTACAATTTATCTTAAAAAAGCAACCACAGGTACAAGCTCTGATGAAAATGGTGTTTTTAATTTCTCAACTAAATTTGAAGGAAACGATTCACTTGTAGTTACAAGTATAGGATTCGAAGATTACACCACTGTGGTTCTTTTAGAAAATAAAGAAATTAGTTTTGCAATAACACTTCGAGAACCACAAAAGATTTTAGAAGAAGTCATTATCACAGCAGGAACAATTGAAGCAAATAATGACCGATCAGTTGCAGTTCTTAAACCCTTAGATATTGTGACGACTGCAGGTGCTCAAGGAGATATTATTGGAGCAATTCAAACTTTACCAGGAGTTCAACGAAATGGTGGTGATCAAACAGGATTAATGGTTAGAGGTGGTGATGTGAATGAAAGTTCGATGATCATTGATGGAATGATTGCGCAAAATGCTTTTAATAGTAGCGTTCCAGGTGTATCTCAAAGAAGTCGTTTTAACCCATTTCAATTTAAAGGAACATCATTTAGTAGTGGTGGATATACCGCTCGTTATGGACAAGCACTTTCAGGTGTGTTAGATTTACAAACAAACGATTTACCTGAGAAAAGCACCATAAACATCGGAGCAAATATGGCTGGATTATATGTTTCTGGAGCTAAATTAATGAATAAAAATTCAATTGAATTCTCTGGAAACTACACCAATCTTACACCATTTTATAAATTAGTTCCTACAAACGTAGATTTTTATACTGTCCCTCAGGGAGGAAGTTTTGCTACTCGATTTGTTTCAAAAACAGATGATAATAATGGTATTTTTAAAATGAATTTTTCGAACTCTTTTAATAAATCAGGAATTCAAATTTCAAATCCAGCTGTTGCAGGTGATAAAATCAATTTCAATTTAGAAAACGAAAACACCTATTTCAATACTTCATTTAGATATTTTATTAAACCTACATTAAAATACTTCTCAGCCTTTTCATTTAGTAACAACATCGACAATATTGGCTTTGGTGGAACTCCATTGTATAAAACAGACAATCGCGTTCAAGGTAGAGTGGAATTATGGAATGAATTTTCAAGAAAATTTAATGTATTAGTAGGTTCTGAAATTCAACGAATTACTTATTCTCAAAAATTGGACACACTTATTGGACAATTTGATGAATTACTTTCTGCAGGTTATGTAGAAGGAGAATATAAGCCTTTTAGAAGATTTGCTGTAAAACCTGGTTTCAGAGGTGAATATTCTAAACTTATTGCTCGAGGAAACGTTGTACCTCGATTAGCTTTTGCCTATAAAATAAATAATGCGAGTCAAGTTTCATTTGCTGGTGGTATGTTTTATCAAACTGCATCTACTCAATATTTATTACAAGGCTATCGACCTGGATTTCAACAAGCCATTCATTACATGTTGAACTATCAAGTAATGGGAAACAATCGTACATTGAGAATTGAAGGTTATTATAAAAGCTACGATCAGTTAGTTCGTGAAAAAGGAGTTGCATATACCCCAAATCAATTTCGATTTAATTATGGGGAATTGGATAATTCAGGGAATGGATATGCTCAGGGAATTGATTTCTTCTTTCGAGATAAAAAAACAATTAAAAATTTAGATTATTGGATTTCATATAGTTACATTGATACAAAACGAATTTATCAAAACTATATTGATAAGGTAACACCTGACTATGTTTCACAACACAATTTAAATATTGTTGCGAAATACTTTGTTGAGAAAATTCAAACAAATTTCTCTGCAACATACTCTTATTCAAGCGGAAGATCTTTTTACAACCCAAATTCAACAAGTTTTTTAGCAGATCATGCTCCTGCTTATCAAAATTTTGCGATGACGGTATCTTATTTAACAACGATAAAAGGTTTATTCGCCGTATTTTATTTAAGTGCTGATAATATATTAAATACGAAAAACGTATTAGGCTATAGATATTCTATGGATGGTTCACAGCGATATGCTATTACTCCACCATTATATCGATCAATATTCATCGGATTCAACTTATCTTTATCAAAATTTGACAAAGACGAATTATAAATTAATAACTGATAATGAAAAAAATAATCACAACATTAAGCTTTGCACTTATCTGCATCGCAAATCAAGCATTTAAAGCTCAAACTTTAGAAGAAAGCGTTAAAGCAACCTATCAACAGTTAGATACTGCAAAAACTTTGGGACAATTTATGGCTGCTTCTTCAGCATGTGATATCTTGACAAATAAATATCCAAATGAATTCATTACGAATTACTATTCAGCTTATGCTAAAGCGTTAATTTCTTATAGAGAAAAAGATTCTAAAAGAAGGGATTTATACTTAGACATGGCAAATAAATACTATGATAAAGTAAAAGAAATTAAACCAAATGACTCTGAAACATTCGCTTTAGGAGCCATGTTAGCTAATGCTCGTTTATCCGTAGATGGAGCTAGTAGATGGAAAGAATACGGTGCAATTTTCGAAGAAAATTTAACGAAAGCAAAAGAATTAAACCCAAACAATCCAAGAATTTATTATTTAAAAGGTGCCGCTTTATTCTACACTCCAAAAATGTTTGGTGGTGGAGGTAAAAAAGCAAAACCTTTTTTCGAACAAGCAAAACCTTTATTTCCAACTCAAGATACTTCATCAGTTTTAATTCCAACTTGGGGAGAAAGACAAACGGATGAATTCATGAAAATGTGTGATGAATAATTAGGTCTAAATAATAGTAAGAAAGCGATTCAAATATGAGTCGCTTTTTTAGTTTTTAATATCTAAATCTCGTTTCCTTAGAATAAAAAACCTTAGGGAAAGAAAAGGTCCATTCACATTTTTAAAATTTGTTAATGGAGTCAATAAATTATAACCTGCTTGTAAATGAAATCCAAATAACTTATATCCAATAACAGGTGTAAATCCAATGCGATTGTGAACAAAATCCGTTAAATAAACTGCATTAATTCCATAAGTGAAATTTGCTCGACCTGTTTTGTTGTAATAGCCAAATTCATACCCTAAAACATTGTTAAAGTAATTGTAGCTAATTCCTAAATGCAACGAATTAGTTCTTGGTTTAACCAATTTTACTTTTTTCCATTGGTACTCATAACCAATTTCTAAATTCATAAGTTGACCTTTCTGTATTCCAATATAAGGTCCTGATTTAGAAATATTAATTTTAGTATCCCTTAAATTTTGCCATTTCGATTCTTTCTTTTGGGAAAAAGTAACGGTCGTTAAAAGACTTAAAAATAAAGCTAAAATAAGGCTACTTCGCATATTGATCATGGATTGATTTTATTTCTTTCGCATCATTTGCATCTAATCCTAAACTATCAGCTATTTCTTTCGCTTCTATAATTTCTTCCACTGTTAAACCTGTGCTATCTGACTCTTCTTTGAACGCATTTTGCAGGAAGATTCTACTTTCATTCATTCCTGGTATGGTCGTCGTCGAAATTTTCTTAACTGGATTGTATAAAAGCGAACTTTCTTTCTTTTCAACTGGAAAAAAATGGCTTTTCTCATCGTATGATTCAATCAATACAATTCCTACGCTTACAAAATAAGTCATTTTTAAAGCGGCAAAAAATAATCCAAAGAATTTGTTTACAGGTGTTAAATTAACTGCCTTAATGACTCTTTCAATTGCTTTCCCAGCGAAATAAACCATCGCTCCTACTGCTAAAAAGGTAACGGTAAATGAAATCACAGGTAAATATTCAGAAGTCCAACCGAACGTTCCTTTTAGCCATTTTGAGACACCATCTGACAAATGTATTCCAGCATATAAGCCAACAACTAAAGCCAACAATGTAAAAACTTCAATTATCAATCCATGCTTAAAGCCTTTATAAGCTGCATATATGATTGGAACTAAAATTAAAATATCTAGAAAATTCACGTGTATTTTTATTGTAAAGTTAAGATCAAACTAAGTTACTTAAAGATAAAACTTCAAATTTTCTGAACGATGAATTGTTGTTATCCCAATTGAACATTAAAACCTGCATCTAATTCAAATTTCCCCGTTTGAGGTTCAGGATTTCCAGGGATTAATAATCCTTTAATTTGACCTGTTTTTCCTTTTTGGATTAAATCTAATAATTGAGATTCAGTTAATTTTTTTCCTAATAATTCAAATGGAATTTTGAAACCACATTCTTTGAAATTTGAACAACCCAGTGCGGCTTTTCCTTTCATTAATTTGGCTGCTTTGCATTTTGGACAATCCAACGAATCCAATTCAACTTTTTCCTTTGGTTTTCTTGGAGCTCGTTCTACTTTTGGTTTTTCAACGACTGTCCCCTCAGGAATAATTTGAATCACTCGGCGGTGCGAATTGAAAATCACATCGTCTGTTAATTCACGAACCATTTGAAATAATTCTTGTTTGAATACATCTAATTGGTATTCTCCCTTTTCGATCAAACGTAATTTACGCTCCCAATCTCCAGTTAATTCAGCACTTTTTAATAATTCACTTTGAATGGTATCAATTAAATCCATGCCAGTTGGAGTGGCTACTATATTTTTCTTTTTACGTTCGATGTAACGTCTACGGAACAAAGTCTCGATGATATTTGCACGTGTAGAAGGACGTCCGATTCCGTTGTCTTTCAATAATTCTCGCATTTCTTCATCATCCACCTGTTTACCAGCGGTTTCCATTGCACGTAATAATGTTGCTTCTGTATATGGTTTTGGCGGAGTTGTTTTTCCTTGGTGAACATAAGGTTCATGTGGTCCTTTTTCTCCTTCATCGAAATGCGGCATGATCCGTTCTTCGTCAGCCGTTTCTTTTTTTGTTGTTTCGTCAGCGTATACTGCTCTCCAACCTGGTTCGATGATTTGTTTTCCTGTTGCTTTGAATTCCAATTTTTCTACTTGACCCAAAACAGTTGTATTCGAAACTTTACATTCAGGATAAAAAACTGCGATAAAACGTTTCGCAATTAAATCATACACTTGATTTTCAGCAGGCGAAATACCAGAAGGAACAATTCCAGTTGGGATAATCGCGTGGTGATCTGTTACTTTTTTATCGTCGAAAACGGCCTTTGATTTTGGAATTGGTTTCTGCATCAAAGGTTCGATCAAACGAGAATAATACTTCATTCCATTTAATACAGCTGGAATTTTTGGATGTAAATCTTCTGAAAGATAAGTTGTATCAACCCTTGGATAAGTCACAAACTTTTTCTCGTATAAATTCTGAATGTGCTTCAACGTATCATCAGCAGAGAATCCAAATTTCCGATTGGCTTCAACTTGTAAGGCTGTTAAGTCAAACAATCTTGGATTTCCCTCTTTCCCTTCTTTTTGTTCGAAGGAAGTAATTTCGAAATCTTTTCCTTGAATATATTCTAAACCCTTTTGTGCTTTATCAGCCGATTTCAAACGATCTATTTGACACAAAAATTCGGTATCTCTGTATTTTGTTTTTAGTTCCCAATAATCTTCCCCACGGAATGCATCAATTTCTTTTTGACGTTGAACGATCATCGCCAAGGTTGGTGTTTGAACCCTTCCGATAGAAAGTGTTACTTTTCCTTGACCAAATTTTTTCGTGAATAAACGCGTTGCATTGATACCCAACATCCAATCTCCGATGGCACGGGCACTACCTGCAGCATATAAATTATCGTATTGCTTTGATTCTTTTAATTTTTCAAAACCTTCACGAATGGCTTCTTCGGTCAAAGACGAAATCCATAAACGCTTGATAGGAACTTTGCATTTTGCTTTCAATAAAACCCATCGCTGGATTAATTCTCCCTCTTGCCCAGCATCCCCGCAGTTGATCACCTCTGAGCAGTTTTCAACTAAACGTTCAATCGTCGTAAATTGTTTTTTAACTCCTGAATCCTCGATGACTTTGATTCCGAAATTTGTAGGAATAATTGGCAAATCTTCTAATTTCCAATACTTCCATTTTTCGTTGTAATCGTGAGGTTCTTTTAAGGTGCAAAGATGTCCAAAAGTCCATGTTACTCGATATCCGTTACCTTCATAGTAACCATCAAAACGCTGTTTAGCGCCTATAATTTCAGCGATATCTTTTGCAACACTTGGCTTTTCGGCAATGCATAATTTCATAACTGCAAAAGTAGGGATTTTGTGTTTGTTTATTGACTTTCGAACAGAACAAAGTTATCCACAAAAAAGCAGATTGTTCGATGATGTTTATAAATAGATAGGGGCACGATTAATCGCACCCCTATCTATTTTAAAAACCTTTTCTTCGCTCAAATTATATCGAATTCTTAAACAGATTCTATTTTTTGCTTTAATGTACTTACACTCATTCCGCCGCTTTGCTTCCAAATTAACTTTCCATTTTTGAATAAGATAAAAGTTGGAACGCCTCGAATTTGAAATTTATCAGCTACCGCAGGATTTTTATCGACATCGATTTTTAGGATGTTGACTTTATTTCCCATTTTTTGTTTTAACTCGTCTAAAACAGGGTGCATCATTTTACAAGGTCCGCACCAAGTGGCATAAAAATCCACCAAGGTTGGTGTTTGTGATTTTATGATTTCGTTGAATTTTCCCATTTTCATTTATTTATTCACAAATTTAAGTCGTTTGAGTTTATGGCTGTGTAACTTTGATAACATTGACAATTTAAGCTTTCACCAATTCAATCACCGTAATTTCTGGCATAATCCCTACTCTACCAGGGAATCCTAAGAAACCAAAGCCACGGTTAACATATATATATTTCCCTTTTTTCTCATAAGCTCCAGCCCATTGAGGGTAAATGTATTTCGATGGACTCCATTTGAATCCTGGGATTTCGATCCCAAATTGCATTCCGTGCGTGTGACCTGAAAGTGTTAAATGAATGTGTTTGTCGTGATCCAAGGTTACTGCATCCCAATGTGATGGATCGTGAGATAATAAAATTTTGAATAAATCGTCTTCTAAATTTTCAGTTGCTTTGTTTAAATCGCCATGTTTCACAAACCCTTTTTTACCCCAATTTTCAACACCGATCAACGCCATTTTTTCGCCGTCTTTTTCGATGTGCAAATGTTCGTTTAGTAATAATTTGAAACCGATTTTTTCATGGACTTTTTTTAGATTTTCCAAGTTTTGAGCTTTCGCTTCTTCTGAAGGCCATGGAATATAATCGCCATAATCATGATTTCCTAGAATAGAATAACTTCCATAAGGAGCTGTTAATTGACTAAAATGTTCAATCCAATCATTCATCTCTTCCGCATGATTGTTTACTAAATCTCCCGTAAAAACCATTAAATCGCTTTTTTGAGATTTCGCAATATCAATACCTCGTTGCACCGCAATCGGATCATCAAAACTTCCAGAATGAATATCAGATAATTGCGTAATTGTAAATCCATGAAAAGCTTCAGGTAAATCTTTGAACGCTAATTTCACACGATGTACTCGGTAATCATATTTCCCTTTTACAACTCCGTAAAGCGTTCCGATGAATGGAATTGATGCGATGCTTAACCCAACAATACTCACAAATTTTCGACGTTCAGGTAAAAAGTTTCCTTGTTTTGTGATCCCATTCATTTTTGTTACAATAAAAGAATAAGTCCCTTGAACAAATCGAGCAATGTCTTCAATTAATAAAAATGGCGTTACAACTAATTTTGGAACAAGAATGATGATCATCGCTCCCATAATCCAGTTGAAATTCTTATTCGGACCATGAGAAAATTTCCCTGTTGCTCCAAGATAAAGAATAATTAAAATCAATGTAATATCAACGATCCAATAAGCCCAAAGAATGATTGAACTAGTTGTACTGTTCATTCCGCTTAAAACTGTTTTCACAGCTTGAAAAACATATAAATCTACCAGCAACCAAATAACGGTCACAATCAAAAAACGAGTTAACATGTGTGTCTATTTTGCTACGAAGATAATTCGTTTGTTTTATTTTGAAAATGGAATATCGATGAAAGGTGTTTAAGTGGGGGTGAAATGGGGTTTCGACTTTGTTCAACCTCCATCAATAAACTTCTAGATTTACGAATAGACTTTAATGAAAATAAAATCTAACTTACAATGTCTCCACATATTTTTTAAAATTATCCAAAATCATTTGCCATCCTTGTTGTTGCATTTCAATTGGATTTTCATTTTCTGGGTCAAAGATTTCTGTAACGGTTACCAAACCATCTTTCTCTTCGAAAATGACTGCTATTTCTCGTTTATCCTCTAAAATGTAATCATATCGTTTGTGAAGTTCTAAAAAAGTATATTCTCCTTCGAAATCAAAACCGAAACTTTGATCTTTCGCTTCCATTCTCGTCATGAATTTTCCACCAACTTTCAAATCATTCTTTGCTTTTGGAGCATGCCAATCTGCACTTGCAAAATACCAATTCGTAATGTGTTCTGGTAATGTCATTGCATTCCAAACTTTTTCTAAAGTTGAGTTTATAGAAACTTGTACTGTAATTTTTTCTCCGCTCATATTTATTCGTTTATCTATATTTTTCGGTTGCGTTTTTTAACGTTTCAATGTCCAATTTTTTCATTTGACGCATGGCAGTCATTCCTTCTGGATAGCGAATGTATTCTCCCAACGTCGAAGGAATTATTTGCCAAGTAATACCAAATTTATCAGTAATCCATCCGCACATTAATTCTTGTCCTTCCGCTAAAAATTGCTCCCAATAATAATCGATTTCTGTTTGATTATCGCATGAAACAAAAAATGAAATCGATGGGTTAAACGTATACATCGGACCAGCATTGATCGCTTGAAAATTTTGATTATTGATTTTGAACGAAGCTCCAAACACTTTTTTGTGTTCTCCTTCGCCCATACTTTGCAACGATTGGATTTCAAAATTTTTAAAGATTGATTTATAAAAATCCAGTGCTTGTTCTAAATTATCATTGAACCACAAAAAAGGAGTGATTGAATTGGTTGCGTTTTCTTTTGTCATGATGATTTATATAATTTCACCTATTTTTAAATCCAATGGAGTTGTAATCTTAATATTTTCTTCATTTCCATCACACAAGAAAACTTCAAAACCTGCTTCTTCAACCAAACTGGCATCATCCGTAATTGCTTCATGAAATGGAATTGAATAAGCTTTTTCTATGATTTCTTTTTGAAATACTTGTGGTGTTTGAACATTTACATATTCACTTCGTTTTACGGCAATTGATTGGCCGTTTTTCACTTGTCGAAGCGATTCTTTCAATGGTAAAGTTGGAATAGCTGAACCTTTTTGTTTTGCTAATTCGATGGTTTTATGAATGGTTTCATTACTTACAAAAGGTCGCACGCCATCGTGAATAGCAATAATATCATGTTTGCAAAAGGAGATCGCATTTTTTATTGAATCATAACGTTCAACGCCACCATCAACCAATTGATGATTAATACTAAAATCATGTTTTTCAATCAATTCATTCCAAAAAGATATCCAATCAGAAGGCAAAGTAACGATAATTTGACAAGTTGCATCAAACTCATAAAACCGTTGAATCGTTCGCATCAATATTGGCAATCCTTTGATTTCAATAAATTGCTTCGGTATTGAACTTCCCATTCGTTTACCAATTCCACCTGCTGTTATGATTACTGAGAACATTTTTTTTAGAGAAATTAGATTTTTAGATATTAGAAATTAGACTTCTTTTCTACTGCGAAACAGAGATTATTAAAGAACCTTTTTTGTCCTGCTGAGTAGAAATTTCAAAAATGATTTTTTTGAAATTTCGTACCGAAGTAGGGCAAAAAAAAAGTTGTCAAACCGAAGTATGACAACTTATATATCTTATAAATCAGTAAATTATTTTAACTGATTTGGATCATTTGCTGCTTGATCATTAAATTTCTTTTGGTATCTCAACCAATAGAATAAACCAAAGAAACCTAAAACTATACAAGAATAGTTAAATAAGTTTCCGATGTTATCGTACATCAAAAAGATCGTATTATATAAAAAATCTCCTATTGCTTCAAATACTTTTGTCGAACTCATGTTTCAAAAATTTAATAGTACAAAGTAAATAAAAAAACAATTAGTATGTTTAAAAAAGTTAAATATTTTCGTTTTCTTTTCTAAATTTCTCAATTGCTTGTGTCAATTCGATGAAATCTTCCACTGATAAACGTTCAGGACGGAGTGTTAAAAATGGATGTTCAAACGTTGGATCATTCACTACTGATTTAACAGAATTACGAATTGTTTTTCTTCGTTGGTTAAACGTTTGCTTTACCACTTGAATAAATAATTTTTCATCACATGGAAATGATTCACGGTTGTTTCTAGTGCAACGAATAACTCCCGATTTCACTTTTGGCGGTGGATTGAAAACATGTTCATCCACTGTAAAACAATATTCTATATCATAAAACGCTTGCAATAAAACGCTCATGATACCATACGTTTTAGAACCTGGTTTTTCCGCAACTCTTAATGCCACTTCTTTTTGAAACATTCCCATAATTTCTGGGATTTGGTTTCTATGATCTAAGCATTTAAAAAGAATTTGAGAAGAAATATTGTATGGAAAATTACCAACAACAGCATAAGGTTCATTCCCGAAAATTGGAAACATATCCATTTTCAAGAAATCTCCTTCGATAATTTTACCTTCTAACTTTGGGTAATGTTCTTTTAGATAAGCAATTGAATCACGATCTAAATCAATCACATGCAAATCAGAATCTTCTCTTTGCAATAAATATTCTGTGATGGCACCCATTCCTGGACCAATTTCTAGAACACGGTTACAACCGTTATGTCCTTTAAACTGTTGTGCGATTTTTAAACAAATATTTTTATCCGTCAAGAAATGTTGACCTAGATGTTTTTTTGCTCTAACGTGTTGGCTCATGCTTTTTTAAATTCTTCGATCACAGATAAAGTTGTGCGAAAAGCCGCAAATTTACCTCCGTAACGATTGGTGTGATCTGCTTGTAATGCAGGTGCAAACTCTTCTTGATATTTATCGTAAAGTTCTTGAGATGGTGCTAAATACGTAATAGCGAACGTCATTCCACCTTCTTCTTCTCCATGAACTCTCGAAATTCTACTTTCGATAAAACAACCTGTTTCTAAAACATCTGGAATATGAGAAGTTCTCATCCAATTCAACCAATCTTCATGTACATTCGGATCGATGCTTACTGTTACGTTATATAATACCATTTTAATATTTATTAAAGGTTGCCTTCATCCGAATGATCGGATTCCGCTCAGCCAACTATTTGTCTAATACTTTCGGGATTCTGAAATAATCTGAATCTTTTTTAGGAGCATTTTTAAGTGCTTCCGTTTGTGTTAATGAAACCACAGGAATATCTTCACGAAGCACGTTTATTTCTTCACTCATAAAAATTAAAGGTTCAACATTATCTGTTGGAACTTCAGACAATTTATCCATGAATGAAATGATGTTATTCATATCTTCCTTGATAGCTACTTTTTTGTCTCCTTCAAATTTTAAACGAGCTAAATGAGCAATGTGATCAACGATTTCGTCTGTAATCTTCATCTTTAATTTTTAATTATTCTTCACAAAGATAAGAAGAAAGGTTCAAATCCTTATCTTTATCGCTATGACAAAAGAAACAAAAAATTGGATTTTACTAATTCTATTGGCTTGCGTTTGGGGAAGCTCATTTATTTTGATGAAACGAGGAATGTTTACTTCGGACCATCAAGCCATTTTTAATGATGGTCAAGTCGGTGCTTTAAGAATGTTTATTGCAGGATTAGTCCTACTTCCTTTTGCTGTAAATGCACTCAAAAGAATTCAAACGTTCAAAGAATTTATTTGCTTAGCAATCGTTGGTTTTTGTGGTAATTTCTTTCCAGCCTTTTTGTTTACTTATGCAGAAACAGGCATTTCTTCAGGTTTTGCAGGGATGTTAAATAGCTTCACTCCCATTTTCACGATGATTATTGGATTTATTGTTTTCAAAAATAAACTCACGTTGATTCAATTTATAGGCTTAATCATTGGTTCGATTGGAATTGTATTATTGGTTCAAAATGCTGGGGTTGATTCGGCAGAAAGTCAATTGAAAGGAGATTGGAGACATGTAACAGCAATTGTTTTAGCCACATTGTGTTATGCAATCAGTTTAAATACGATCAAATTTACATTACAAAAATTTCAAGCGATCGAAATTACTTCTCTAGCCTTTGGAATTGTCTTTATTCCATCTATCATCGCAGGTATTAAAACTCACACTATCACAACTGCATTATCAAACCAATTTGCAATGGAAGGACTAATCTATATTACCCTTTTAAGTGTTTTTGGAACTGCCATTGCTGTAATCCTTTTCAATAAATTAATTTCTAATTCTTCCACTTTATTTGCGAGTAGTGTTACTTATTTTATTCCAATGGTAGCCGTTTTAATCGGAATGACAGTTGGTGAAAAAATTACTTTTGGTCAAATTGGCGCTATGTTCGTTATCTTGTTTGGTGTATTTATTGCCAATTATTGGTTGAATTTAAAGGCTAAATTATTTCCTAAAAACTAATTTACGGTAGCCGTTTTTAACCGTTAGAAACACTTACGCACTTTATTTCATTGAGATTTCATGATTTTAATGCATTAATTTGTAGGGATTTCAAAGAAAATATTCTTCTTGAAAGTCTTAAAATAAAACCCATTTCCTACCTTTGTATTATGGATACATTACAAAAATTAAAAGAGGATATCGCAGAAACAATTCGCCATTACAATGCTAAAGGATGGTCGCCTGCTACATCAACCAATTATTCATTTAAAAATGATTTAACTGCTGATTGCATTTATGTTTCTCGCTCTGGAGTTGATAAATCTCAATTTCATGCCTCTGATTTTATTACTGTAAACCATAAAGGTGAACCCATTGGTGCTTCTGTTGGACAAAAACCTTCAGCTGAAACTTTGATTCATTGTACACTTTATGAATTGTTTCCGGAAACACAAGTTATTTTGCATAGCCATTCCGTTTACCCTGTTGTTCTTTCTTCTAAACGTTCAAATTCTGTTGAATTTACTGGATATGAAGTACAAAAAGGATTTGATGGAGAAACAACACATGACTCTACTGTAAGCATTCCAATTTTTGATAATACGCAAGACATGATTGATTTCTCAGAAACACTTCGAAATGAAGCTGAAAAAATCAAACAACATTCGTTTATCATGCGTAAACATGGTACTTATGCTTGGGGTAAGAATCTTTTTGAGGCAAAAAGACATTTGGAAACGTTGGAGTATTTGTGTCAATGTGAATTGACTTCACTTAACCAACAATAATGAATCTTTTTAAGTATATTTGATTACAACAAACCTTAGACAAATGAAACTAATTCTTGCATTTATATTCTTGATTCCATTTTTAAGTTTTGGTCAACATAAGTTGAAAAAGAAATACTGCGGAAATTATTCAGGATCTATTCCAGCTTATAAAATGGAAGATGGTAAAACAATTGTTGAAGTAGATTCTGTTTCTATTCAAATTGAATTTCTAATTGATGGAACTGTTAATTATACGATTGGAAATACAAAAGATCACGGAACATATAACGTTGAATTTACAGCTGATAGTTTCATGTTAATTTCAGCTAAATTAGAGAATCAAAAAGCGGAAGAAAAGATTAAATTGTATCTAAAAGACAAACATTTAGAACGCGAAGGAATTTATCCACAACCTGAAGGAAGATTGGTAAAATTTAAGGAATAGGATTGACTTCGACTGCGCTCAGTCTAAATTTTAGATTTTGGATTATGGATTGATTTTCTATTCTCAAAACCAACAATTTATGAATTATCAAGAATTTTGATAGTATCATTTGATAGTATCAAAATAAAATAGAACCAATCTACTGTTACTTTTTTAATATTCAGTATTTCATAATTAAAACGTACAATTATGAAATTAATAATCTTTTTCTCGATCCTTAGTTTTTCCATTTTTGGTCAAAAACATACTGATGATGGTTTTAAATGGTATTCAGTTAAAAAAATGCCTTTGGAAACATGGTGTCATGTTAAATCGTATTCTGAAAATCACTATTTCTATATGGATTTAACTGAAAATTGTAAAAAAGAACTTGAAAAAACACAAGTTGAATACAAAATTGATCCACTTGAAATTGGTGAGAAAAGGGATGCGGACGTTTCTTATGATGGAAAATATACTTTTTGGCGAAATTACTTTAACGATGACTTTGATGTTGAAGTTCGTTATTATGATTATGGAGTAATAGGTTTTATAAGTATTGTTTATATTGAGCTTTAATACTTTTTATATAACTTATACTCAATCGTCTGTAATTTCACTTCTTTATATTCAGAAGGAATTTGAAAATCAGTACATTCAGAAGGGCGAATCAATAAATATCGATGCTTATTATGAAAGTCATAATCTAAGCTGACTGATTTATAACGTTGGTAATACGAATGTAAGGCCCAATCTTCATTCATCACAGGACAAATGCTTATCGTACTATTTTTTGGAAGTTGATTAAAAATAACGCGCATGTCTTTTACTTTTACTTCGTCTTTTCCATATTTTGAAGTACTTAAAAAGGCTAATGCAATTCCAATTACTAAAAAAACTAAGCTTACATTTCGAAAACGTTTGTTTACTTTCGCTGTAAGTGTCAATCTATTTGTAAATGCTGTAAGTTGAGGCGAAACAAAATTCGCAACTGCAATAGCAAAAAATGGATAAGCTGTCAAAATATAAAAACCGCTTTGTTTCATACTCACCATAATAGGTAAAACAGCGGATAAACCTAACGCCAGAAAAGTAAATGAAGTCGCTCTTTGTTCTTTCGTTAATCTAAGTTCTACTCGTTTTTTGAAATAACTAAAATAGAAAATCAATGCGATGACAATTGGCAAAATCATTTCAGAAAACATACGCTTTACAATGAAAAAACGCGATTCAACCGTTACAATTGTTTCTAAACTTTTTACTACTTGAATTTGAAAATAATTCCATAAACTCAATTTAGCCTCTGGTGAAATAAACCAAATGATTGCAAGTGGAACGATTGAAAAGATCAAAAACAAAAGCGTATGTTTCACCATTTTGACAAAACTATATTTTCGTTCAAATAACCAACTGAAAAAGAAATAACTCAATGGGAAAAAGGCAACAAATCCTTTTGTTAAAAATCCAAATGACAACATTAAACCTGCTAAAATCAAATAATAATAAGGCTTCTTTGTTGTACTTTTTAACGCAAAATAAACTGAAAAAGTAGTGAAAATCACCAATGTGTTTTCAAGCAAATTATTGTTACACGACCAAAAAATAACTGGAACAAACATCCAAAATAGAATTGGACTCCATCTTGTACTTTTTTGAAATCCCAATTGAATCCATAACTTCATAATTCCAAATACAACCAACAAACAAGTTGTTAATGAATAGAATTTCTCTACAAATCGACTTGTACCAAAAAGTTTAAAATAAATGCTTTCTAAGCCCATCGCTAATGGAGGATGCTCATGGAATTCAGACATAAACGTATTGGTGAAATGTAAATTCCAAAATGTACCTTTCCCTTCTGCTAAATTTTTGGCAATCGTTGCATAAATCAATCCATCCACAAACATTGTGTCAGCAAATAACGCTTGACTTGTGATGATCAAAAAAAGCGAAACTAAAAAATAGAAAAATGGACGAATATTTTGATTTTGCATTGGTTTATCTTGAAAAATGAGCATTTGTTTTCCAAACTTCGATGTACTGATTTGAATTGTGATGATTCATTTTTCTTAAAATCACATCTAAGGTACTTGGTGGACAAATTTTTACCAATTCCAATTTCGGATAGATTGCTTTGTATTCCGCTTTTCGCTTCGCCAATTGTTCCTCTCCAAAAAAGAAAATATAATCATAATTTGCACCTTCGGCAACCAATGGAATTTGAGTTGGTTCAACTCTGTCTGTAAATTCACAATCCCAACTATTTGCATAGAACTGTGGCATCATTGATGGTTTTGTTTCTGCTGATCCTTCCAACAAAATACGTTCTTCTTTGATGTTGTTGCCATATAAAGAATACATCGCTTCAACTCGTGACATCTTAGTATAGGTAAACGCCAAGAACAACATTAATGGAGTGTTTAATACCCAGAAAATGATCAATGAAGTATTCCATGTTTTATTCCAAAATGATTTCTCTCTTAATTTTTCAAAACCAATCACTCCTAAAATGATGAAAAATGGTAATACAGAAAGTACAAATCGCTCTTGTCTATTTGGATAAAGCGTATGAAATAGAACGAAAGCAATTGTTGGAATAAATAAAAATGCTTGAGATTTCCATGTTCTGAAAAATCCTGTCATCAATAATAAGCCAAATGGAAATAGCATCACCCCCATTAAGACAAGGAAATACATGAAGTAATTTGAATTTGGAAGGTACTGAGTCCCTTCATTCATGTTGTAAGTCGCGTAGCCAATAAATTCAGCAAAAGGATATCCCCAAACTATCGAATCGACAATTCCTTGAGTCGCTGAAAACATCAATACAACTCCTAAACAAAACCAAAAGAACGGCTTGAATTGCCATTTAAAAAAATAGTAAGCTGCGATTGCAATAGCGAAAATGGCGATTTGATAACGGAACGAAATAGCCACCCCAATTAACAAACCAGCATATAAAAAGTTAAGTTTTTTCTCTTCTTTAATGATCAACCAACATCCCCACATCAAGAAAGGGATTGACGCCATCTCCACTAAATTTCGAACGGATAAAAACGGCATTACCCAAGCAAAAGCCAAAAGCCAACCTACCAATAATGCATTTTTACGATTTGAAATTTTATCTGTGATTTTTATTCCAAAATATACAACTAACAATGATAATAATCCATGTGCTAATCGATTCAATAACATCAAGGTTTGAGGATCTGAAAAACCGATGACTCTAAACGCTTTAAAAAACAAATAATTAATTCCAACATACGAAAAACTATGTCCTTGCGGCGAGCCTAATGATTGTTCACTCCATGACAACCAACCACTGTTATCGATTCCTTCTGACCATGAAGAAGCTGTTTCGATAATCACAAAATGATCATCATGCATTCCATAACCTTTTGAAAAAATTGCCGCTAAAATCCGAATTGCTAACGCGAAAAACAGGATTGTTTTATAGGATTTAAAATCTATTTTTTGAAAGCTAAAACTCATTTCTTTTGGTCTAATTCTTTGTAACTTTTATAAAATTCATTCAAATACGCATGACAATTTTTGACTTCTTTTTTCTCGTCAGCTGGTTTGTATAAATTCTCTAAATACATTTTTGTATCCATGTGGTATGACATACTTCCTACAGGAGAAATCCAACCAAAACCTCTATTAACTGTATGAAGTGCAAATTCAGGAACGTTCGGATTCAACAAATCTTTACTCCAAGGATAACGCGTTAAATCTCCACCCAATTGATACAAAATGGTAGCAACAATATCCGATTGAGAACCAATTTTAGCTACTTGTTTCCCTCTAAATTCTGTTTTGATAGGTTCACCATACATCAAAAAAGGAATATGAAAATACCTCGATAAATTTGGATTTGGATTCACTGGAGAAGGATGACCATGATCAGAAACGAAGACAAAAACTGTATTCTTATACCATGATTGCTTTTTACATTCTTTCATGAAATTACCAATGCATTCGTCACCATAAATAATGGAATTTACATATTCAGGCTCAGCTCCAACATAGTTTTGATTTTTATGTTTCGGATGATCATAAGGCGAATGCGTCGAACCTGTAAACGCACATTGCATGAACGGCTCTTTCGTTTTATTGATGTTTTGAATTAATTTTTTATACAAATCTTCATCGTAGAAATTCAATTTCCCTCTAGATAACGATTGATCAAATTGCTTTTCATCTTGAACATCATCAAATCCATGATCGATGAAATAACTACCTATATTTCCGTATTTTAAATCACCACTAAAAATATAACTTGAATGATAACCCATTCCTTCTAAGTCTTCATTCAATGTATGTAATTTTCGATGTTTATCTGGTTGCATTGAAATTGAAATCTCTGGCAAAGCTGGATAACCACTAAAAATACTTGAGTTTCCAATTTCAGAAGTCCCGCTACATGCATTAAACTTCGTAAATAATATACCTTCTTTTGCTAATTTATTGAATTCCGGTGTTGCGCCTTTGACTTCTCCCAAACAATCAACAACATCAGCTGACCAACCTTCTAAGACTATAAATACAAAGTTTGGTTTTTTGGAATTGAAAACATATTGATCGTGTTTTCTTGGATAATTATATAATTCATCAACCAATTTTTTCGATTCAGCTTGATCCATTTTCGGAATAAATTCATCGATATTTGAACGATTGTATAAACGGAAACTATTCACAAAATAATAAACTGAATTTACCGATAAATCATTCGAAATACTCTTATCAGAATAATAGGCTGCATCTGTATTTATTGGAATTGGCTGCCAACCACCACGAGCTGTTAAGAAAACTGAACCGCCAATTAAAACAAGAGCTAAAAGTGACATTGGAATTCGAATGAATATAGATTTAGGAGAAGAAAACAGTTCTTTATTGAACAGTTTCTTCAATAATTTCCATCCAAAAACAAGTTCTAGAATCAAGAAAACTACAAACCAAATCGTCATTCCCGAATCTGCTGATTTAAACACTTCATCCGGATTTGAAAGGTGCATAAAAACACGTGTTGTCAACTTATGATTCCATTCAGTATAAGCATTGATTTCACCACTTTGTACAATGGAGACGATAATTAATTCCAAGGTTAAAATTGACAACAAGGCATATCTACCCCATTTTCCAGGGATGATATAATGAAAAATCAGAATCAAAAACGGAATAAAGGTCAAAAATGCCCCCATTGATAAATCCACGCGAATCGAATAGAAAAATGCCAATAACCATTCTCCAAAACCAACTCCTTCAAATTTTTCAAAGTTGTGAATCGTAAACAAAACACGTTGAAAATCAAAAACTAAAACCCAAAACAGCAGTAATTTTACAGTCGTGAAAATCGTTCTTTTAAAAAGCTCCATAAAACAAATTTAACCAATATTTTTTTGATTATGAAGTATGAATAAAAATGAACAATTTGACGCAAAAAAAACGTGAAGAAATTATTCCTCACGTTTCAAAAATATTTATTAATTCTTACAATAAATCATTCGCTAAATTCGCTAAATCAGATCGTTCTCCTCGTTCTAATTTTACATGTGCGAACAAGTCTTTTCCTTTCAAACGATCGATTAAATAAGCTAATCCATTTGAATTTTCATCTAAGTAAGGCGTATCAATTTGATGAACATCTCCTGTGAAAATTATCTTTGTATTTTCACCCGCTCTTGTGATAATTGTTTTTACTTCATGCGGCGTTAAATTTTGAGCTTCATCAATGATGAATAAGATATTTGAAAAACTACGACCACGAATAAATGCTAATGGAGTGATGATAATTTTTCCAGATTGCTCCATCTCCAGAATTGCTTTATGTTTCTTTTCATTTTCACCAAATTGTGACTTGATGAATTTCAAATTATCCCATAAAGGTTCCATGTAAGGACTAATCTTATCATTTGCATCACCAGGTAAAAACCCAATATCTCTGTTTGATAATGGAATAATTGGACGTGCTAAAATAATTTGCTGATAACCTTTCGCTTGTTCTAATGCAGAAGCTAGTGCTAACAACGTTTTACCAGTACCTGCAACTCCTTGAACAGCTACTAATTTAATATCATCATTTAACAATGCATTAAACGCAAAGGCTTGTTCTGCATTTTTAGGTTTAATTCCATAAACGAATTCTTTTTCTATTCGCTCAATTTGATCTGTCTTCGCATTGTAAACAACCAACGAAGATGTTTTTCCGTTTTTTAATATATAATAACCATTTGGAATTTTCTTATCTCCCAAAATACCATCTTCTGGAACATTTCCTTTTGTAAAAATATGTCTTATTACTTCAGAATCAACATTGTCAATTGTATACGCACCCGATTTATCGATGTCAGCCATCGTAACTTTACCAGTCTCGTAATCTTGTGCATTTACGCCCAAAGCTTTCGCCTTGATACGCATATTAATATCTTTAGTAATTAAAACAACTTCACTTTTCGGTTCAGTTTCTTTTAAAAAAAGTGCTGCATTGATTATTTTATGGTCATTTTTACCAACTGAATAGACATATTCAGCATTGATTTCTCTCGGATTACTTTCCAAGACTATTTTAAACTTACCTTGATTCTTACCTAAAGAAATCCACTCTTGTAACCCACCATTTCCTGAAAGTTTATCAATGAAACGAATTACTTCTCTTGCAGCAAAATTCTTGGAATCATTTCCAACTTTGAATTTGTCTAATTCTTCAAGGACAGTTATGGGAATCGACACGTTATTATTGCCGAAATTATTAATGGCTAGATGATCATGAAGTAATACAGATGTATCTAACACATAAATTTTTAGTTTCTTAGCCATACGATTAAATTTTACATTAATGTAGAAATAAAAATCGAACTAAAAAAATAAAAAGTAGTTATTAAATAGTTATAGAATTGTTAATGAGATGAAGACCTATGACGAATAATACTTCTCAAATTTGACTCTAAACAAATCAATAACATGACGTCTGGTTTTTCCTGTTCAACGATTTTCTCATTCAACTTATATTCCCATTTATCGAAAATTTTAATCGTTCTACTAAAAGTTTCAGCCATAAAAGGAAACATGTAACCACCGAAAGAATCTGAGACAATCATTAGTTTCTTTTTCTTTGAACCGACAATTTCTCTTGAATTTTCATATTTATATGCTTCAAACATTGGTGGAACAGGATACCCTTTTTTTGCTGCTTCAGATGCTTTATATCCTTTTTTTGGATAAGGCTTCACATAAAAATCTTTGAAATCTTCCACATTTGGGAACATGTTCACAATGTTACCAATACTTCTGTTTTCTCTTTTAATTGTGTAATCGTTAATATTGTTTAAATATATAGAAGTATCCTCTTCTTTCATTCTTGCTAACACTTCATTAGAAGCATAAAAACCTCCTAAATTATTCCAGTGATTATCCAATTTGAAATACAACAACTCTTTACTTTTGTTTTTTCTTAAAACATCATACACATTGATTGGCTTCACTTGACAATTTTTGTCTAAGTATTTAACCAATTGCTCACCCCAAGAATTAAACTTTCTTTGTTCATTATTCGAAACTTTTTCAGGGTAAATTGACGTTTTAGCTGGAGCAACCATGAAGTAAAATTTACACCCACGTTTTGCCAAATATTCTTTTCGATATTCTAATTCTTCTGAAATCGCTTTCATTTCCCAAGGCTTCAAATTGTTTTGACCAAGGTAAGATTCATATTCTCTACCTGCTAAGAACATCCAACCATCAACACCAATAACAACACTTTCTGGAATTGGAGATTTTTTGAAGATTTTGATATTATTTAACGCATAATATTTCACCAAAATTGAACGAACCGTAAAGTTATCATTGTAATAACTTTCATATTTCATTGGGAATTTTTCAATGTCTTTAATGGTCAAACTTGGTCTGTCTGCTAATTTTCTATTTTCATTATTAGCGATATCTTTCACAAATTTTAAGTTTCCATTGATGATTGGAAATGCAATTAATGCAAGAAACACAATAGAAACTAGAATTGAACGAAATTTTGTGTGTTCCATCTTAAAATTGATAATAAATGAATGGATTATAAGTTCCTGCAATTAAATACATTGAACAAAAAATTAATACAGCTGCGTAGAAAAGAACTGATGTAATGTGAAAAGTATAACTCAATGTTTTACTTACTGAATTCTGAGGTGTCAAAATTCCATTTTCGATGAATTTATAAATCCATTTAAAGAATCCAAATGCACCAAGTAAAGCAATAACCATTGCGATTTTAAACTCTAAATTAAAATAGTTAAAGAATCTTATTGATTCCTCATTTGAGAATTTAAAATTGAATAAAGCTTCATAATAATACAATGTTGATTCGATTGTTACAGATCTAAAAAGAACCCAAGCAAACATTACAACCAACATCGTATAAATGATATTGAAAGGTCGCCCAATTTTAATTAGGAACTTTTCGAAACCTAAACGTTCAATAACCATGAAAAATCCGTGGAATAATCCCCAAACGATAAATGTCCAACTTGCTCCATGCCAAAATCCTGTTAGAAAGAAAACGATCACTAAATTCAAATAGGTTCTACTAACTTTTACTTTATTTCCTCCGATTGGAATGTATACATAATCTCTAAAAAATGAGCCCAATGAAATATGCCATCTTCTCCAGAAATCTTTAACAGATTGAGCGATATAAGGGAAATTGAAATTCTCCAAGAATTCAAATCCAAACATTCTACCTAAACCGATAGCCATATCTGAATATCCAGAGAAATCATAATAGATTTGTAACGAATAACAAATCATACCCAACCAAGCATTTGCAGCTGATAATTCAAATAAATTACTTGTGAAAACGTTTTCTGCAACTTGTGCAAAAACATTTGCTAATAACACTTTTTTACCCAATCCAATTAAAAAACGCTCAATACCATAAGAGAATTTTTTCATCGTATGCGTTCTTTCTCTTAACTGAGTCCAAACATCGCTATAACGGATAATTGGTCCTGCAATCAACTGGGAAAACATACAGATATATAAAGATAAATCTAAGATGTTTCGCTGTGCAGATGTCTTTTTACGATAAATATCAACTAAGTAAGAAAGCGAATGGAATGTATAAAATGAGATACCTACTGGTAATATAATTTTAGATTGAGGTACTTTTGGAATGGCCAAATAACCCAATAAATCGTTGATATTGTAGACAATGAAATTGGTATATTTAAATACACCTAGCAGTAATAAATTCGTGAAAACCCCAGCGAACAACCATCGATAACCCTTTTTATTTTCAAGATTTGATTGAATTTTTAAACCAAACAAATAATTTAATAAAATCGATACGACTAAAATAGAAGTGTAACTTACTCCACCCCAAGCAAAGAAAATTAAACTTGTAAATAATAACCAATAGTTTCTACCTTTTACATTCCATATTAATAGGTAGTAAAAAAGCAATGTAATTGGTAAAAAGCAGTATAAAAATATGGGTGAACTAAATAACATTTTATCCTTGTTTTTCGAAATATTTTTGAAGGCCTGTCCTTCTTTAAAATGAAAAAAAGAGGGTACAATATGCACCCTCTTAATTTTTTATTAACTAAGCATTTTATTTAGATAAAGCTTCTTTCACCAATGTAGAGATTACTTTTCCATCTGCTTTACCAGCTAATTTCCCAGTTAAAACTCCCATTACTTTACCCATATCTTGTGGACTAGCGGCACCAGTTGAAGCAATTGCAGCAGTAACTTCTGCTCTAATTTCATCTTCTGACATCATTTTAGGCATGTATTCTTCAATCACTTTTGCCTGAAATAACTCATCTGCAGCTAAATCCTCTCTATTTTGTTCAACATACAAAGTATAAGTTTCCATTCTTTGTTTGTGTAATTTCAATACAATCTTCATTGCTGCTTCTTCAGAAACCTCTCCAGAACCTGAAGTTGCTTCCAATAACAATTTAGATTTGATATCTCTTAAAGCTGCTAAACGCTCTTTGTCTTTCGCTAGCATTGCAGTTTTGATATCTGCATTTATTTTTTCTGTAAAACTCATTGTTCTAGAAATTAGATGATAGACTTAAAGAAGTTAGACTAGAGATTGTCTATTGTCTAACTTCTAATATCTAATATCTTTATTATTAATCTACGTTATCGTGTAAAAATGAATTGTTACTTCTTAACGTTGTTCCATTATCTGAATCAGAAATTCCAAAACGGCTTACTTTTTCAGTTGCACTGTGCTTTGAATTATCCAATTGAATGTTACGACGAACGTAAGCTGGTTCATTTTCGAATTCATTAATACCATCCGCTCTTTTTAATTTTTGCGTGTATTCTTGAATTCTTTGTAAACGCTCTTGAGCTCTTCTTTGTTGCTCTTCTTGAGAAAGAACTGGACGAGCTGTATAATTATCTAAATTTGCTTTTTGAGCTAATTCATCTTCCAATTGGTGAACCGTTCTTGTTGGCTCATTTGAAACTGGAGTTTGAAATAAATCTGGAGTTGAAGTTGTTTGCGTTTGAGCAACTGGAGCTGGAGTTTCAATTCCCCATTCAATTGTATTCTCTAATTCAAATTTCACTTCTTCTTTAACGAAAGGCTCAGTGATAACTTCCTCAACTTGCGCTGTAGGTTGAACTTCAACTACTTCTTCGATTACATTTTCTAAAACAAAAGTCGTTTGTTGTGGTGCAACATTCTCTACTACTTCAGCTTTTAAAAATGGCTCTTCATTTACAGTTTCAGTAACTGTTTTTGCAACATATGTATTTACATGCGTTGGAGATTCCAACGGTGCAGTAATTTCTTTTTTAGGCTCCTCTTCTAATGTTCTTACTGTTTTTTGTGGAGCTTTTTCAAAACCCGTAATTGGCGTTGAATTAAATCCAGTTGCAATAATCGTAACACATAATTTATCTCCTAACGTTTCATCATAACCATGACCCCAGATAACGTCAGCAGTAGAACCAGCTTGATCTTGAATAAAATCAGTAATTTCTGTGATTTCGTCCATCAATACTTCTTTCGCTCCGTAAGTAATGTTTAACAGTACATATTTCGCTCCGCTAATATCATTATCATTTAACAATGGAGAAGATAATGCTTGTTGAACAGCTTTAGTCGCTCTATCGTTACCATCAGCCATCGCACTTCCCATAATTGCAACACCGCTATCTTTCATAACTGTGTTTACATCATTGAAATCCACGTTGATTGCACCTGTAACAGAAATAACTTCAGCAATTCCTTTTGCAGCCATTGTTAATACATCATCCGCTTGCATGAATGCATTTCCAATCGTTAAGTTACCGCTGATTTCACGTAAACGCTCGTTATTGATCACTAATAAAGTATCAACATTACGTCTCATTTCATCTAAACCATCTTCCGCTTGTTGACGTCTTTTACGACCTTCAAAACCGAAAGGAACAGTTACGATACCAACTGTTAATATTCCCATTTCTTTCGCTACTTGAGCAATAACTGGCGCAGCACCTGTACCAGTTCCACCACCCATACCAGCAGTAACAAAAACCATTTTCGTGTTTTTGTTTAAGAAAGCTTTAATTTCATCAATGTTCTCAATTGCTGAGTTTTTTCCGATTTCAGGAATAGCTCCTGCTCCACGACCTTCAGTCAAAGATGCTCCTAATTGAATTTTCAAAGGAACTGGAGAAATATCCAATGCTTGTCTATCCGTGTTACAAACGATAAAGTCTACCCCAACTATACCTTGGTTGTACATGTGATTAACGGCATTGCTTCCTCCTCCTCCAACACCAATTACTTTAATAATTGAAGATGTATCTTTTGGCAAATCGAATTCCATAGTGTTTATTCTTTTCTTGTTAGTTATTCTCTTTATTAATCTTCTTCAGCGAACCAGTTTTTACCTGTATTCACAATTTTTTCAAAGAAACCACCTCTTTTAGGAGTTTCTGTTGATCTTACTTTTCCAGTACTTGCAACTTCTGACGCAACGTTTGTATTCATTGATTCAAAACCTTTTAACACTAAACCAATACCAGTAGAATACATTGGACTTGTCAAGTTTTCAATATGGCTATTGTTTGCCAAATGTTCAGTTGGGTATCCAACTCTTGTATCCATTCCAGTAATGTATTCAAATAATTGTGTGATGTGTTTCATTTGAGCTCCCCCGCCTGTTACAACAATACCACCAATTAATTTTTTCTCGTAACCTGAGTTTCTGATTTCGAAATAAACCAATTCGATAATCTCTTCTAATCTTGCTTGAATGATACTAGCTAAATTACGAATCGAAATTTCTTTTGGCTCTTTCCCTCTTAAACCTGGGATACAAACTATTTCATTTTCTTGACTCTCACTTGCTAACGCTGAACCGAATTTTACTTTCAATAACTCAGCTTGACGTTTCATGATCGTACAACCTTCTTTAATATCTTCTGTAATGATGTTTCCTCCAAAAGGAATCACTGCAGTGTGACGAATAATTCCATCATGGAAAATTGCCACATCCGTTGTTCCACCACCTATATCAACCAATACGATACCAGCTTCTTTTTCTTCGTCAGATAAAACTGCATCTGCTGAAGCGATTGGTTCTAAAATAATATCTTTAACTTCTAAACCTGCTCTGTGTACACATTTGTTGATATTCATAGAAGCACCAACATTTCCAATGATAATATGGAAATTAGCTTCTAAACGAACACCCATCATCCCAATTGGATCGATGATTCCTTGTTCATTATCAACAATGTATTCTTGAGGTAACACTGTAATAATTTGCTCTCCTGGTAACATTACCAATTTGTGCATATCATCAATCAATGCATCGATATCTTTTTGAGAAATCTCTGTACTTGCATTGTTTCGTGTATGAATCCCTCTGTGTTGTAAACTTTTAATGTGTTGACCTGCAATACCAACGTTTACAACGCGAATCATCAATTCACCCTCTACTCTTGATTGCGCTTCTTTAACCGCCAATTGAATAGATTGAACTGTTCTCTCAATATTAGAAACAACACCACGAGTTACACCTAAAGACTCACTCGTACCCATAGATAAAATCTCTATTTTTCCATGTTCGTTTTTACAACCTACGAAACATGCAATCTTAGTTGTCCCAATATCTAATCCAACAATTACTTTTGACATATTAACTTTTTTTCTTGCAAACAATTTGTTTATCGTACTTCAAACTGATCTCTTCATACTTGTTCCATCCTTCATAAGGAATCGCTTCAGTATAAAATATCTTTAGTTTGCGAAACTTCTCACGAACTTCTTCGTTTGAATACGCAGTCCCAAAAATAATTTTTTGCCCACCAACCTCTGGAATTAAAACAAAATCACCATTCATTTTACGGTGAATTTGCCCTATCAAAGATCGGAGTAAGGGATCATTACAAACATAACTCGAAATTCGATACACATCATCAATTTTTCGAATACTTTTCCATGATGGATTGTTAATTATTTTTTCAACTGGAGGTGATGTAATTTTATCGGAAATATTTCCCGTAACTACCACAACACGAGCAGTATGAATAGTAGAAGGTGCCATCGTATAACCTAGGTCATCTAGGTAAAAAGTTTCCCCAAATTTGTTGAAAATTCGTGCGATCGGTTTTCTTATGTCAACTTCGACTGTCCAATTGCCACCAATTTTTGAAAAAACTTTTGCATCTTTCACTTCTGTCATCGAACGCAAATAAGTTTCAATTTTGGAAACTTTTAATTGTTCTTTCGTTTGACCATTGTAAATTAATCCTTTTCGTCTTAAACGAGTATATAATTCGTCTTTCGTTAAAAAAGCATTTTCACCATTGATATGAATGATAATTTCAGGTTTGTCTATTGTGAATTCATCTTGCTCTGAACGAACCATCATTAATAAAACGATGACTGTTAACCCAAAAGTTGACCACAATGCTATTTTAACCCAACTTTTCATTTAATTTTTTATTGAATTTGTGCTTTTTAAACCTTGTTTTAAGGGTTCAACTATTCGATCAATATCTCCTGCACCTATTGTTAATACGACACCCTCTTTGATTTGACTTAAATAATTTAAAGCCTCAGAAGGTGATTTCAATGACTTAATATTTAACGCAATTTTTTCGACTAATTTATCGCTTGTAACTCCTTCAATAGGTTCTTCTCTAGCTGGATAAATCGGTAAAACAATCACTTCATCCATTTTAGATAATTCACTTGCAAAATCATCAAAAAAGTCTCTTGTTCTAGAGAATAAATGTGGTTGAAAAACACCCGTAATCTTTTTATTCGGATATAATAATCGAACAGAAGAAACTAAAGCATGAATTTCTGTTGGATGATGTGCATAATCATCTATGTAGACTAAATCATCCGATTTAATATGATATTCAAAACGTCTTTTAACTCCTTTAAACGTTTTCAAACCAAAACGAATTTCATCCTCTGATAAACCAATTTTTTGTAATAAAGCAATACATGCCATCGCATTTTCAGCATTGTGAATTCCTGGCAAACCAAATTCTATATTTTTCCATTCTCCTTCAGGGAAAATAATGTCAAATAAAAATTTACTTTCTTCAAATCGTAAATTGATCGCTTTGAAATCAGCAGTTTCATCATTTACTCCATAAGTGAAAATTGGAGCTTTTGATGTCAACGTCAAACCATTTCTTAAAATCAAGAAACCATTTTCGTTGATTAGATTCGCATAATCTTGAAAACCTTTCAAAAATACACTTGCATCTCCGTAAATATCTAAGTGATCAGCGTCCGTAGAAGTGATTATGGATGCAAACGGTGTTAATTGTAAAAATGAACGATCAAATTCATCTGCTTCAACAACAGTATATTTTGCATCTTTAGAAGTCACTAAATTTGAATTGAAATTGGTTGAAATTCCACCTAAAAATGCATTACATTTTAAACTTGATTCGTTTAATATATGTGCTAATAAAGTACTTGTCGTTGTTTTACCATGTGTTCCAGCAACACCTAATCCTAATGAATTAGCAGTTATGATTCCTAAAACTTGTGAACGCTTGAACAATTGAAAATTATGCTGCATCAAAAAATTCAACTCCCCATGATTCTTTGGAATTGCAGGTGTGTAAATCACTAATGTTGACTCTTTTTCTTTATACTCTTCTGGAATCGATTCACCCAAATCATCAAAGTGAATTTCTACACCTTCTGAAATCAATGCTTCGGTCAAAGGAGAAGGTGTTTTGTCGTAACCTGCAACATTCCAACCTAAAGATTTAAAATAACGTGCCAATGCAGACATACCAATTCCACCCACACCTACGAAATAAGCACGTTTAAATGTTGAAAGTTGTATGTTTTTTAAATCCATCCTTTTTAAATTTTGGATTTTGAATTTTGGATTTTGAACGACTTCATTCAAAATTCAAAATTCAAAATCATTTACTTCACTATTTTCTCAATCTCATCTACAATCGAAGCTGTTGCATTCGGCTTCCCTAAAAGGCTAATTGCTGATATTAGATTTGTTTGTTCGTTTTCATTCGCTAACAATTCAATTACAGTTGGTATCAAGTTAACTTTTGATTCTATATCTTTCACAAGAATTGCAGCTTTTTTATTCACCAAAGCCATTGCGTTTTTAGTTTGATGATCTTCTGCTACGTTTGGCGAAGGAACTAAAATTGTTGGTTTCTTGATTAAACACAATTCTGAAACTGAAATTGCTCCTGCTCTAGAAATGACAACATCCGCTAAGGCATAAGCTAAATCCATACGATTAATGAATTTGACCATATTGATTCCAGTCATATCCAATTCGTCAATTTGTGCTTTCAAAGTATCGTAATAATACGAACCACATTGCCACAAAACCTGAATGTTTTTCGCTTGCAATTCTTTCACAAAAGGTAAAAGACTTTCATTCAATGTTCGAGCTCCTAAACTTCCACCAATAATTAATATTGTCTTTTTAGTAGCGTCTAAATTGTAAAATTGAAAAGCTTCCTCTCTTTTCCCTTCAATTTGAACCATTTCTGAACGAACTGGATTTCCTGTTTCAATAATTTTGTCTGCAGGAAAGAATTTATCCAACCCTTCATAAGCTGTACAAATCTTAGTTACTTTTTTAGAAAGTATTTTATTTGTTTTACCAGGAAATGAATTTTGCTCTTGCACCAACGTTGGAATGTTCAAATAAGTCGCAGCTTGCAATGTTGGACCTGATGCAAATCCACCTACTCCAATAACTACTTGAGGTTTAAATTCCTTTAAAATTTTTCGTGCATTTAATAAACTCGCAATTATTTTAAAAGGCAACAAGAAGTTTTTCAAAGTAAATTTACGTTGAAATCCAACAATATTTAAACCTACAATTTTATATCCTGCTGCAGGCACTTTTTCCATTTCCATTTTTCCAATTGCTCCAACAAACAATATTTCAGCATTTGGATTTCTTCTTTTTATTTCGTCAGCAATAGCAACTGCAGGGAATATATGTCCCCCAGTTCCACCACCAGATATAACCACTCTATTTATACTCATTTTCTTGTAAATGCGTTTGAATTTGGATCTACCACTTCTTTATCAGAAGATTTTGTTTGTTTATATGCAATACTTTGAACAACTCCAAGAGCCACACACGTCATAATCAACGCTGAACCTCCCATCGCTAAAAGCGGCATATTTTGACCTGTTACTGGAAAAACTCCTGTACAGACCAACATGTTTACACTTGCTTGGATCAATAATAAAATACCGATTCCTAAACAAGCATAAGTTTCAAATAAATTATCAGAATTTAACCCAATTTTCATTATTCTAAATAACAAAATGAGGTACATTAATATCAAAACAAATGCAGCTATTATTCCAAATTCTTCTACAAAACTTGAATAATAAAAATCTGCATAAGCTTCAGGCAAGTATTCTTTCAACTTACCATCACCAACACCTTGACCTGTAATACCTCCACTAAAAATAGCCAATTGCGCATTCAACGCTTGAGCATTTGCCATCAGGTTTTCACCTGAATCATCCATACTGTTCGTAATACGGTTTTCCCAAGTATCATAACGAGGTAAAAGATTTAAATCAGGTAAGGCTTTATGTATTGCTATTACAATTCCCAAACTCACAATACCACCACCAACAACTAAGGCTATTTTACCAAAAGGAATTTTTCCTAAGAAAAGCAATAATAAACAGATGAAAAATAAGATTGCTGCGGTCGAAAAGTTATCCTTCACAATCAATCCACAAATAACAAATATTGGAATCATTAACGGCCAAAACCCTTCTTTCCAACTGTCCATTAAATCTTTTTTCTTGACCATCAATCTAGAAACATAGATGATCAAGGCTAATTTCGCAAAATCCGATGACTGGAATGTTAACCCAACAAAAGGTACACGTATCCACCTTCCGGCACCATTTACTTCTTTACCAAAAAAGAACGTAAACAAGAGTAAGCCTATCCCAAGATAAAATCCAAACTTTGAAAGTTGCGATATGTATTTTGAATCTTTTTTATGAATCCAATACATTGCAATAAAAGCAATCACAACGTACGTAAAGTGTTTAAATAAATATTTAAAGGGCGTTCCTCCTTCAATTTTCACCAAGATTGGAACAAAACTATACACACTCACCAAGGAAAAGGCAAGCATGATCAGCGTAATAATCCAAATTACACGGTCTCCTTTTAAATATTTTAAATACTCTTTCAAATTCTATTTATGTTGCGTTAAAAACACATCGAAGTACAATTTCTCTTCTTGCCAATTTTCATCTGAAGCTGAAAAAAGTAGAATTGTGTTTTTTTGCTTTAAACCATTAATTAATGCTAATGTATGCTCTACACTATTTGTTCCTGCAACATTTTTAATTCCTTTATTCATTGGAAAATCCATTACGAATTTTGAATTATCAAATGCTAAAACAGCGTGTAAGTGTGAACAAATTGTTTCCTCTTCTTCAATTGCTTCAATAATATCAGATGAGTTAGCCACCCAAATTACCGGAAAAGGAAACGCATGAATCGTATTTGCTAAAACATGAATATTTGGTTTATACCAAGAAAAAACATCCATTTCCCATAACTTTCCGTGAGGGCGAATTGATGAATTTTCAGCATTTCTCAAACCTTCTTGTCGAGCTTCTAATAACTGATCTTCTTTTTTTCGAGTAGTAGTTTTGCTTTTTGTCATTACGAAAAGTTTTTATAAACCTCTAACAGCCTGTTTAAACATGTTTCCTCTTTCTTCGTAGTTTTCAAATAAATCAAAACTAGCACAAGCAGGTGAAAGTAAAACTGTTTCATCTTTTCTAGCTAAACGGTAACCATAAGAAACCGCTTCAAAAGCAGATTTCGCTTCAACGATTGTATCAACAACTCCCGTAAATGCTTCGATGATTTTGCTATTATCTTCTCCAAGACAGATAATTGCTTTCACTTTTTCTTTTACTAAAGCCATTAATTCGTTGTAGTCATTTCCTTTATCAACTCCCCCAACGATCCAAACTGTTGGTTTGTCCATGCTTTCTAAAGCAAACCAAGTTGAATTAATATTCGTTGCTTTTGAATCATTGATAAATTCAATACCGTGTACTTTCGCTACGAACTCTAAACGGTGTTCTACGTTCACAAAATCAGAAAGACTTTCTCTTACTGACTCACTTCTGATTTCAAGAATTTTTGCTGCGATTCCTGAAGCCAAAGAGTTCTGGGCATTGTGCTTTCCCTTTAATGCTAATTCGTGAATTGACATAATAAATTGTTTGTTGTTTGTGTTTATTGTTATTTGTTCTTCTGTTGCGTATCCACCAATTTCAAGTTGTTTGTTCATTGAAAATGGAGCTTGTTTTGCTTTGATTTCTCTTTTAGAAATTTCAGCTTGTATGATTGGATCATCGTAATTAAAAATGAACCAATTTTCGTTTGTTTGATTTTGTAGAATTCTAAATTTCGAATCAACATAATTTTGCATTTCGTAATTATATCGATCCAAATGATCTGGAGTAATGTTCATTAAAACAGCGATATCTGCTTTGAATTCGAACATATCATCCAACTGAAATGAACTTAATTCCAATACATAAATATCGAAGTCATCATTCGCAATTTGTTTGGCATAACTCTTACCAACATTTCCAGCTAAACCAACATTTAATCCTGCTTTTTTCAGAATATGGTAAGTCAACATGGTAGTTGTTGTCTTTCCGTTACTTCCGGTTATACAGATTGTTTTAGCTTTTGAATAATATCCTCCGAATTCAATTTCTGAAATGATTTTAATTCCTTTTTCTTTCAGTTTTTTAATGATAGGAGCTTTATCTGGAATACCAGGAGACTTAATAATTAAGTCTGAATTCAAAATGATATCTTCTGAATGCTTTCCTTCTTCCCAGTTAAATCCGTTTTCAGTTAATTCGTTTTTAAATTCGTCTTTAATTGAACCAAAATCTGACACAAAAACTTCCCAACCTTGCTTTTTTGCAAGAATAGCAGCACCAACACCACTTTCGCCAGCACCAAGAATTGATATTTTTTTAGTTGTTGTCATTTTTTGTTTTCTTATCTTAATTTCAATGTTACGATTGTCATTACTGCTAAAAGCACTGCTACAATCCAGAAGCGTGATACAATCTTTGCTTCGTGTAATCCTTTTTTCTGATAATGATGATGTAAAGGCGCCATTAAGAAAATTCTTCTTCCTTCTCCAAATCGTTTTTTAGTCAATTTGAAATATCCAACTTGAAGAATTACCGATAAATTTTCAATTAAGAAAACACCACATAAAACTGGAATTAATAACTCTTTACGAATTGAAATGGCAAATACTGCGATGATTCCTCCTAAAGCCAAACTTCCTGTATCTCCCATAAATACTTGAGCTGGATATGAATTGTACCATAAGAAACCAACACATGCACCAACGAAGGCAGCGATAAATATTACCATTTCCTCTGCCATAGGAATGTACATCACATTTAAATAATCTGCGAAATGAACGTTCGAACTTACATACGCTAAAACTGCTAATGCAATTCCGACAATCGCTGAAGTTCCAGTTGCTAAACCATCTAAACCATCTGTCATGTTCGCTCCATTTGAAACGGCAATTACTATGAAAATGACTACCGGAATAAACAACAACCATCCATAAGATTTATGATCATCACCAATTAACCAGTTGTAATTGAACTCATTCCCTTTCACAAAAGGAATTGTCGTTGTCATATCATCTGTTTTAATCCATTTGTAATCAGCATCTTTATGTATGTCTGAATGTTCATGTGTGACTAATTGCTCATCTGCACTTAATACATAATTTTGAGGAACTCTTTTGTGTACTTGAACATCTTTACTGAAATACAAGATTGAACCAACGATGATTCCTACACCGATTTGACCAATTACTTTGAATTTTCCTTTTAATCCTTCTTTGTTTTTCTTGAAAACTTTGATGTAATCATCTAAGAAACCGATCAAACCTAGCCAAACAGTTGAAATCAACATCGTGATTACATAGACATTATCCAACTTTGCAAACAAAATAGTTGGGATTAAAATCGCACTCAAGATGATTAATCCACCCATTGTTGGTGTTCCTTGCTTTTCAATTTGTCCTGCCAAACCTAAATCACGAACCGTTTCACCAATTTGTTGTCTTCTTAACCCATCAATAATTCGTTTTCCAAAAAAGATAGAAACGATCAATGAAGTAATCAAAGCCATTGCAGCTCTGAAAGAAATATAATGAAACAATCCAGCACCTGGAACGTTCATTGAGTCTAAGTATTTGAATAAATAGTATAACATTATTTCTCTAGTTTTTTAAATAAATTAGTTACTGTTTCCATATCATCAAAGTGATGTTTCACCCCTTTTATTTCTTGGTATTTTTCATGCCCTTTTCCAGCAATCAAAATAATATCTCCTTTTTCAGCCATAGAAACAGCCGTTTTAATTGCTTGCTCTCTATCTTCAATTGACAATGTTTTTTTGAAGTGTAAACCTTCTACTCCTTCCATCATCTCTTCAATAATTACTTTTGGATCTTCTGAACGAGGATTATCAGATGTAATAATCACTTTATCACTCATTTCACAAGCGATACCTGCCATTTTTGGACGTTTCGCTTTATCTCTATCTCCTCCGCAACCAACAACTGTGTAGACTGTCTCGTTTTTCGTGCGAATATTGTCGATTGTTTTTAGAACATTTTCTAACGCATCTGGCGTATGTGCATAATCTACAATTGCAGTAATCCCTTTGTCACTTGTCGTATATTGGAAACGACCTTCAACTGATTCTAAATTGCTTAGTACCGTTAACACTTCCAATTTATCTTCGCCCAATAATTCACTTACGGCATAAACAGCAACTAAATTATAAGCATTGAAATCTCCAATTAATCTTGACCAAACTTCCGTTCCGCATAGATTTAACACCAAACCTGAGAATTGATTTTCTAACACCTTCACTTTAAAGTCAGCTGGGGATTTTAAAGCAAATGAATATTTTGACGCTTTCGTGTTTTGCAACATGACCATTCCATTCTTGTCATCTACATTCACTAATGAAAATGCATCAGCTGGTAAATTATCAAAGAATGTTTTCTTCACACGAATGTATTCTTGAAACGTTTTGTGATAATCTAAATGATCATGCGTAATATTTGTAAATACTCCTCCTGTGAATTTCAAACCAGTAATTCTATGTTGATGAACGGCATGAGAACTCACTTCCATAAAGCAATGTGTACAACCTTCTTCAACCATTTGGTTCAATAATTCATTCAACGCTACAGGATCTGGAGTTGTATGCGTCGCAACAATATCTTTATCTCCAATTTTATTGACAACCGTAGAAAGCAATCCACATTTGTGACCCAATTTTGAAAATAAATTGAACAATAATGTTGTTGTCGTTGTTTTACCATTTGTTCCGGTTACTCCAACCAATTTTAATTTTGCAGAAGGATGATCGTAGAAATTGGTAGCCATAATAGCCAACGCTTTCTGTGTATTATCTGTTACAATTAAAGTCACCTCATCCGAAACTTCAACTTCTTGTTCAGCGACAATAATTTTACATCCTTTTTCAATAACAGATGAAATAAAATCATGTCCATCTACTGCTGTTCCTTTAATAGCAACGAAAATAGAATTCTCATTTGCTTTTCTAGAATCAAAAACAATCGCATTCGCATTTACATCTGTAGTACCTTTTACAGAAGTCAATGTTACGCTATATAATATGTCTTTTAAATTCTTCATTTATTCTAACGTTAATTCTATTAATCCACCATGAAACGAAGGCGTTCCAGCTGGAGAAGATTGTCTAACAACTGTTCCATATCCTTTGATTGAAACATACATTCCAATATTTTCAATTAAGTAAACTGCATCTTTGGCACTTAAACCAACAACGTTTGGAACAACTCCTTTTAAAACAGTTCGTTTTTTTAATTCAATTCGTTTTCCGTCAGAATGTGTGTTAATCCACTCATCGAAATCAAAACTTTTAAATGGAATTTTTAAACGTCTCATCACATTTACTAAATCATGACGATTTCCATCTTTTGCAATTGGCGCATCGTACACTTTCGTTTTAGCTTCGTTGATTGCTCTATGATATTTCAAACTTGTAGCATATACTTTATTTGCAATCGCCGAGAAAACTGTTCCTGAAACCGTTGCACCATAAATATTTTCTCCTGAAGCAGAAATTGAAATGATACATGAATAAATAGGTTTACTCACTGGAAAATAACCAACGAAAGAAGCTAAATAACGTTTTTCACCTTTTGCCCCGTAACGCATGTCATCATTTAAGATTTCTGCTGTTCCTGTTTTTCCTGCTATTTTAAAGAATGAAGAAGTTAAACGTTTCCCTGTTCCGTCTTTCATTACACCTTCAAGACATCCTTGTAATGTTTTCAACGTGCTTTTCGAACAGATTTCAGATTTAATCACGAATGGATCAAATTTCTTTACCAACTCTGAACCTCTTCTGATTTCTTTTACAAATTGAGGACGAACAAATTTTCCGTTATTAGCAACAGCATTGTAAAAAGCCAATGTTTGTAAAGGCGTTTGACGAACTTCATACCCAACAGCCATCCAAGCTAAAGAACCTGCCCACCAACTTTTTGAACCCGGTTCATATAAAGTTGGATCTGCTTCTCCTTCTAATTCAATTCCTAATGGTTGACCTAAACCAAATTGCTTTAATCGATCAACAAACGTTTGAGGCTCATCTTTAAATGCTCTGTAAATTACTTTTGAAATAACATTCGATGAAAGTTCGAATGCACGTTTGATTGTGATTCTACCGTAATTATTTTCATGCGCTTCCGTTAATGTTTTTCCGAAAAAGTTGTATTTTGAAGCAGCTGAAACGGTATCATCTATATTGATTTTACCTTCTTCTAAAGCTGCCATTAAAGTTGCCAACTTGTAAGTTGAACCAGGAACTTCTCTCGTTCCAATTGCTAAATTGTATATTTCGTAATATTCACCATCCGATGCTTGCGTCAAATTCACAATGGCTTTTACAAAACCTGTTTTCACGTCCATGACAATCGCACAACCACTTTTCGCATTGTTTGCTTTTAGTTGTTGGTACAATTCTGAATGCGCAACTTCTTGAATTTCTTTATCGATTGAAGTTACCACATCTGCACCTTCAACAGCATCTTTAACAATTTGACCTGTTTTTTTCCAACCTGTCGAAATTTTTTGTTCGATTTCTTCGCCTTCTTCTCCTGCTAAATATTCATTGTAAGCCCCTTCGATACCAACTCGTAATTCTTTTCCGTTCTGGTTTTGATAATAGCCTAATGTTCTTTTTAACAGTTCATTATGAGGTCGTTTACGAATACTTGTTTCATCATTATCAATTAAACCACCTTTCATTCTCCCTTTATTGAAAATTGGAAGCGCTTTTAACTGACGACGTTCTTCGTTTGAAGCTTTGCTGCAAATTAATAAATAACGATTTTTTCTTTCTCTACCTCTACGAATATGAACTTCCCATTCTCTAGCTGACATAGAAGGATAAATTCTAGACAAACCTCTCGCACAATCTGTGATTGAATCCGTAAATAACTTTTCCTCACAAACTGTTGGATCCAAGTGAATGTTGTAAAATGAAACTGATGTTACTAAAGGCGTATAATTCGCATCTAAAATTTCACCTCTTCGTGGAATACGTTTTATAATTCTTGTTGGAATTTTACCTTGAAGTGTTGAAGTGACATCTGAACGTTTTTCGAATTGAATGGACAACGTTTTAAAAAGAACGACTAGCATAATAGCAACAAACCCGAAGTAAATCAGGTATGCACGCCAGTAGATATCTTTTCTTTCTTGAGCCATATTCTTTTTTTAGATTCAAGACTAGAAAATTTAAGATTTTAAGAAATCTTTATTCCTTTCGTCTTTCTGTCTATTTTTTATTCTTCTTTTTTAATTCTAATAACTTTCGTAGGGTTAACCGTTTCATGTAATCCCTTTGATTCTAATCGTTCTCTTAGTTTACTTCTTCTCGTTTCCTCTTCTAATTTTGCTTTTACTTCCACGTAATTAGCTGACATTTCATCTAATTCTGTTTGAGCATTTTCAGCATCTTTCGAAAGTTGTTTTCCATAATATCCCTTTCCTACTAAAAGCAACAAAAGGAAAATGATGAAGAAAATGAATGTCAAATTGTTTAACACAAACTCTTTCGTCAGGAATTCTCCATTTAAAATTTGTACCAATGGATTTGAACGAACACTTTTAGAAGACGATTTTGAAGATTTCTTTTTCTTCTTTTCCTCCACTACTTTTTGCTGTTCAACAACATCTTTCGATATGTATTCATTCTCACTCATTTCTAAATGCTATTCTTAATTTAGCGCTTCGAGCACGTGAGTTTCTACTAATTTCTTCTTCGTCTGGTATAATTGGATGTCTAACTTCTTCTGTAAAAGGTTTGATGACATTTCCAAAAAAGTCTTTTTCGATATCTCCTTCAATTGAACCACGTTTCATGTAGTTTTTCACTAAACGATCTTCCAAAGAATGGTAAGACATCACCACTAATTTTCCACCTGGAGCAATCACATCAGCTGTTTGTAATAAGAAACGTTCCAATACATCCAACTCTTGATTCACTTCAATTCTTAATGCTTGAAAAATCTGAGCAAAAAACTTATGATCTTTAAACTTTGGCGCACATGAAGCCAAAGCTGTCATTAACTCACCTGTAGTTTCAATCGGTTTACGTTCACGAGCCGATAAAATCGCATAAGCCACTTTTTTAGCATTTGTGATTTCACCATATTTTCGAAAGATTTTCATCAATTCGAAATCTGAATATTCATTAATGATTGTTTGTGCAGAAACTTCTCCTGATTGATTCATTCGCATATCCAATGGATCATTTGTACGAATTGAAAAACCTCTTTGCCCATCGTCAAACTGATGAGAAGAAACACCTAAATCTGCAAGAATTCCATCCACTTTCTTAATCCCCATTATTTTCAAATGGTTCGAAATGAATGAAAAATTCGCTGCAACAAAATGAAAGTTAGGAGCTTCCCAAGCATTCTTTTTTGCATCTGGATCTTGATCAAATACAATCAACTTCCCCTTTGGAGATAATTGCTTGAAAATTTCTCTTGAATGTCCGCCACCTCCGAAAGTTACATCAACATAAATCCCGTCCGGATTAATTGCTAATCCATCAAGGCATTGTTGTAACATTACTGGTACATGGTACTCTATATTATTCGTCGTCATTTAAATCACCCATTACTTCATCCGCCAAATCAGCGAAATCTGCCATGTTCCCTTCGATCATTTCGAAGTAGCTAGATTTATCCCAAATCTCGATGCGGTCATTGTATGCAATCAACATTGCATCTTTTTCCAAACCAACTCGCTCCATGTGAGCTACAGGAATGTGAATTCTACCAACGTTATCCAACGAAACTTGCTTAGCTCCTTGGTGAAACAAACGATAGAACATTCTGTTTTTTGGTTTAAACAAATTCATTTTAGAAAGTTTCTCGCTGATTTTTTCCCATTCATTCATAGGATACAGCGTTAAACATTCCTCAAACCCTTTGTTCAACATGAAATTTTCTTGGGCAGCAGGAGACAGTTGCTTCCGTAAACCGGAAGGAAATAAGAAACGCCCTTTGGCATCCAACTTTACTTCAAACTCTCCTACTAAACCTGTCATAGCATTAATAATGGGTAAAATTAGTAGATTTCTACCACTTTTTACCACTCAAAAGTGTATTGTTAATAAAATATAACGTACAAGAAACAAATAAGTTTCATATAAACAATAAAATAATCAATATTATCAAGCATTTATGGATTTTTAGAGCCGGTGGTAAATTGTGGGACAATTTAAAAATTGTTAATAATTACCAAAGTTATTAACCGATTTTAAAACGATATAAACACATCCTTAAATTTGATTTTATACTCTGATTCAATGTAAATTAGATAAATCCACTTAAGGTATTTCAAGAAACAAAACCTCTTAAAATACCTTTTACCACCCAACCTCTTAGAAATACATTTTCAACAATTTTGTTGATAAAGTGGTAATCATTTATTTTTTGAAAAAAAATCAGAAAAATAGAACAAACCTTAAATTTTTATTACGATACAAAAACAAAAATTATCTTTGCACTTATGAAGGAAATATTTGAAATACATCGGTTGGCTTTTACATATAGAATGACATCTATTTTGATTATCATTTGTCATTTATTTTATGCCATTTTTAACCTTGTTTCATTAGCATTATTTGTTCCTTTTTTGAAAATCATTTTTATTGATCACAACACATCAACAACTCACATTAATGAACCTGTTTACCATGGTGGCTTCATTAATTTCTTCAAATACCTTTCAAAATATTACAATTACTTCATGGAAAGTATGGCTGCCGAAGATCCTAAGAAAGCACTTTACTTTGTTTGCGTTTCGGTTTTTACAGCTTTCCTATTAAAAAATATTTTCCGCTATGGAGTGATTTGGAGTCAATCATTTTTGAGAATGGCCGTAATTCGCGATATCCGTTCAAAATTGTTCGAAAAATCATTAAATCTTCCCCTTTCTTTCTATTCTGAAGAACGAAAAGGTGATATTATGTCTCGAATGAACAGTGATGTGGGAGAAATTGAAGTTGCGGTTGTTAGTGTATTGGAATTAGTTTATCGTGAACCGATTTCTATCGTAATAAGCATTGGAGCATTACTTTATATTAGTCCACAACTGACTATTTTTTCATTCATTTTACTTCCATTGTCAGCGTTTGTTATTTCGCGTATTGGAAAAAGTTTAAAAAGAACAGCAAAAGAAGGTCAACATCAAATGGGAGTTTTGAATTCTGCGCTTGAAGAAGGCTTGGGAGCCGTTAGAGTCATCAAAGCATTTAATGCTATTCCACAAGTCATTAAAGCATTCAATAAAATAAACAATCGTCACCAACAGCTTTTAACTAGAACTTTCAGAAAGAAAGAACTTTCATCACCATTAAATGAAACACTTGGGGCATTTGTTCTTGTGAGCATTGTTTGGTTTGGCGGAAGCATGATTCTAGACGATGTTACTGGAACAAATTTAAGCGGCGCTGAATTCATCACGTTTATTGTAATGTTCTCTCAATTGTTACGACCAATTCAAGGTGTTGCTAATTCTGTTGGATACATTCACAAAGCAAAAGTATCTTTAGATCGTATCAACGTGATTTTTGACACAGATGAGAAAATATACGAAGCTGAAAACCCTGTTAAATTAGACGAATTATCGAAGGAATTAAAATTTGAAAAAGTTTCATTTAAATACAAAGATGAATACGTATTAAAAGACATTAATTTCACCATTCCACAAGGAAAAACTTACGCTCTTGTTGGCGAATCTGGAAGTGGAAAATCAACTATTTCTGATCTTCTACCTCGATTCTACGACGTAAATCAAGGTGCTATTTTTTATGACGATGTCAACATTAAAGATGCATCTATTAAAGACTTAAGAAATCACATTGGAATTGTTTCTCAAGAATCAATCTTATTCAACGATACCGTTCGCAACAACATCATTTTCGGAACTGAAAATGCTTCAGATGAGGAAATCATCAATGCTGCAAAAATTGCCAATGCACATGAGTTCATTATGAACTTAGAAAACGGATACGATACAAATATTGGAGAAAGAGGAAACAAGCTTTCTGGCGGACAAAAACAACGCATGTCAATCGCTAGAGCTGTTCTAAAAAATCCATCCATCATGATTTTAGACGAAGCAACATCTGCTTTGGATACTGAATCAGAAAAATTGGTGCAAGATGCTTTAGAGAAATTGATGGAAAACAGAACTTCGTTAGTCATTGCCCATCGATTAAGTACGATTAGAAATGCCGATAATATCTTGGTTTTATCAAAAGGTGAGATCAAAGAAACTGGTACGCATGAGGAATTAATCGCTAAAAAAGGATTGTATTACAACCTTTGCACCATGCAAGGTTATTTTTAAGAATTTGTTTTTCAATTCTTTAGAACTATCCAAAACAATTAAATCCACTTTCTTTTTTAAAACACTTGTAGATTCAAGAAAGAATACATATCTTTGCACCGCATTTAAGGTCATCCAAAAATGAATAGAGTGCGGGGTGGAGCAGTTGGTAGCTCGTCGGGCTCATAACCCGAAGGTCGTCCGTTCGAGTCGGGCCCCCGCTACAAAACAAAACGAGAATGAAAGCGAAAGCGTCATTCTCGTTTTTAGTTTTACATCATTCTCACTCTCTTTCTGTTTCTAATCACAATCCTTATGTACGTTGTTTATTTACTTTATTCTGAAAAATTTAATAAAATCTATATTGGTTTTACATCTGATTTGATAAATCGTTTTGCTTCTCACAACAGTCTTGCAACTAAAGGTTATACCATAAAATTTAGACCTTGGAAAGTTGTTTATTTAGAATTCTTTGATGATAAAAACGAAGCTATGAAAAGAGAAAAAGAACTTAAATCTTCAAGAGGTCGAGATTTTTGTAAAAAACAAATCTCATTCAATAAATAATTCAGGACTCGTCGGGCTCATATCCGTCAGAGGACGGACGACCATTCGAGTCGGGCCCCCGCTACAAAACAAAACGAGAATGACGCTTTCGCTTTCATTCTCGTTTTTCGTTTTACATCATTCTCAATCTCTCTTTCAGATTCTAACCACAATCCTAATGTACTTTGTTTATTTACTTTATTCTCGCTTTATTCTCGAAAATTCAATATAGAGAAGACTTTGCGTGATATTAATAGAAACTGATTTAGGTTATTTCAAAACATTATGTGCATTGTTAAAATGGCACTTTATTATTATAAATTAATAGAATAGATTATTCTAATCTTCTGTTTTCTGATTCAGAATTTGCCCAGCCAACTTATTCAACTCGCGAAGTCGTAATTGATTTTTCTCTTTCTGAAGTTGCTTCTTATTCTTTTTTTGGTCCATTAATTTGGAATGCAACTTTTTGTTGTCTGTGTTCTTTTGTTTTGCCATTTTTGATTTTTTCAGAACGAGAAACAGAATGAAAATGAGGTAAAACAAAAATGAGAATGAAGCTCTCGCATTCATTCTCATTTTGTTTTGTTGCTCCCTCTCCTGGGCTCGAACCAGGGACCCTCTGATTAACAGTCAGATGCTCTAACCAACTGAGCTAAGAAGGAATTTGCGTCATTTCTGATTAGCGATTGCAAAGTTATACAAAGAATTCAATTCTCAAACACTTTTATGAAAAAAAAATAAACTTTTTTCGAAGGTTTTTTTTATTCATTTGAAAATCAATTAAAAATCACTTTCATCCAAAGTGAAATCATCTATTGAAGAATCGAAATTATCTTCAGAACCTGAACAATTTTCACTTTCAAAGATATCATCAACCAATGTTCCATCGGATTTGATAGCTCTTAAAATATTCGTTTTAGAAACATTTAATCTAATTTCTGTTCGGATGGTTCCATCTTCTTGTTTGTAAGCTTTGGCGTAAGGCGTTCCTTCTAGTTCGACCATTGCTCCTTTTTTAAGAAAATCTAAGATGCGAAGATTCACGCCCTCACGTTTCCAAATCGTGCAATTGATCCACGTTGTTTTGGTCTTCGTTTCTCCGGTACGTTTATCTTTCCAATTTTTATTATGTGCTACGGGGAAGTTAATTGCAATTACGCCACGCTCCATGTTTTTCATCACGGCATCCTTCCCAATGTTTCCGATTAATCTAGTTTCAAATACTGTAGCCATTCTATTGATTTATTTCTGTGAAAATAGAAAATAGAAGTGAATTTGCAAAACTTATTTTAGTTTTCATTTCTTAATGACAATCGCATCTTTGAAACCTTTCTTCTTGACTTTTTCTAAAACAAGATTGGCCTCTTCTTTGGTAATGAAAGTTCCAGCAGTATATAAATATTTATAAGCGTTTTTAGTGTTTAAATTCACTCTTAAAACTTCCATTCCAAGTCCTTGAAATTGATTGATTGAGGTTTCTAAAGGGTCTTGAGATGACATTAATTGAATCGTGTATTCCCCTTTGGAACTTTTTGTGTCTTTTTTGTTTTTGGAAGCAATCTCTGTATTTTTATTTCCTTTTGTTGGTAACGTTTCTTTTAAAAATTTAATCTTTGGATGTTCTTCTTGAATAAATGTTCTAAAAGCTCTATAAATAGCTGATGCAATTACTTCTTGACCTTCAGAAGTATTTAAATAGTTTGCTTCTTTTTCATTTGTCAAAAATCCACATTCAATTAATACACCTGTCATTTTTGTAAATTTCAAAACTTGAAGCGTATGCTCTCGATCACCATTGTCTTTAACACCTCTCGAATGTCTGCCAGCTCTTTTAGAGAATTGATGCTCTAATTCTTCGGCAAATGCTACTGCTTTCGTTGAAGAGAAATCGTGGATGTGTGATTCCGTTCCGTGAACGTGCTGTTTTTCATTAGCATTGCAATGAATGCTCATGAAATAAGTCGCATTGGATGAATTGGCTTTTTCCACTCGATCATCCAAACTAACATACGAATCATCTTTTCGGGTATAAACAACTTCTACATTTGTTAAATATTGATCGATGTATTGTCCAACTAATTTTGAAATAATCAGGTTTAAGGCTTTTTCAGGCAAATGATTTTCATTATTGGATAAATGTCCGGGATCATTTCCCCCATGACCAGCATCAATAACCAATGTAATTTTATTTTGAGCAAAAAGTCCGTTTGATGAAACGATCAAACAGCAAAGAAAAAGTAATAGTTGTTTCATTTTGCAAAGGTAGATACTTGATCTAGGTAAATAGAAAATTATTTAAAAGCTTACGAATAGAGAATTGTTAAAAAAGAAAGGCGAAAAATGAATTTCCGCCTTTACTAATTATCTTAAAGAAAATCTAATTTCTAATTTCTAATTTCTAATTTCTAATTTCTAATTTCTAACTAATAGATTTCATCCAATGCTTCACAAAATGCTTGAGCTGCTTGGTCTAATATTTCTTTGGTATGTGCAATTGATATAAATCCAACTTCATAACCACTTGGACCTAAATAAACTCCTCTTTCTAATAAGGCTAAGAAGATTTTTCTAAAACCAGTCATATCAGGATTAATCTCCCCTGCTCTTCTGATGTGTTTTTTTCCATCGAATGATAACCAGAAGATTGATCCAATGGTTACTAATTCAAAGTTATAACCTTGTGATTTCGCATGAGCATTTACCAAATTAACAAAGTATTTTGTACGCTCTTCTTGATCTTCGTAAAATCCTGGTTTTGCTAATTCTGTTAATTGAGCAATTCCTGCAGCCATCGCAACTGGGTTTCCTGATAATGTTCCCGCTTGATAAACACCACCATCAGGAGAAACATGCGCCATGATCTCTTTTCTCGCACCGTAAGCTCCTACTGGTAAACCTCCACCAATAATTTTACCGTACGTTACAATATCAGGAGTAATTCCATATAATTCAGCAGCACCTGAAAATGCCACTCTAAATCCAGAAATCACCTCATCAAAAAACAATAAAATATTATTTTCTGTACATAATTTTCTTAATTCTTGAAGGAAAGTCAACTCTTGTAAAAGCAATCCATTATTCGCTGGAATTGGTTCAATAATCGCACACGCAATTTCATCTCCATATTCAGCGATACATTTACGTAAAGCATCAATATCGTTCAATTCAACTACTAATGTTTCATCGATATAACTTTGAGGAATCCCTTCACTTGTTGAAGAAGTACCGAAAGTTACTAATCCACTTCCCGCTTTTACTAACATCGAATCAACGTGACCATGATAGCAACCTTCAAATTTTAATACTTTATTCTTTTTAGTATATCCTCTAGATAAACGAATTGCAGACATCACTGCTTCCGTTCCTGAACTTACAAAACGAATTTTATCGATGAATGGATTTTTAGAAAGAATTAATTCTGCTAATTCATTTTCTAAACGTGTTGGTGCACCGAAACTTGAACCATTTTGCAATGTTTCAACAATCTTAGCGTAAACATTTGGATGATTATGACCTAAAATTAGCGGCCCCCAACTGCAACAGAAATCGATGAATTTATTATCATCTTCATCCCAAATATGACAGCCATCTCCTTTTTTTATGAATAATGGAGCACCTTCAACTGATTTAAAAGCTCTAACTGGCGAATTTACACCACCAGGAAAATATGTTTTTGATTTTTCAAACAATCCTTCAGAAACAGTACGTTTCAATGTGTTTTTAGCTATCATATCGACTAATTTTCAATTTTGTTTTACAAAGATACTATTTTTGAATTTTGATTTGGTTATGGAATTTGATTAAGAATATTATTTAATAACTATTTATTTCAATTCTAAACTACTTTCTTTTTTTAGCGAAAAATGACTTGATTAAATCACTACATTCATCCGCTAAAATACCATTTGACACTAATGTTTTAGGATGATACAATCCTTCTTGAAAACGACCAGCACCTCTTTTTTCGTCTCTCGCTCCAAATACAATCTTATCAATTTGCGACCAATACAAGGCTCCGGCACACATCACACAAGGCTCAAGCGTGATATACATGGTGCAACCCGTTAAATATTTTCCACCTAAATATTCGGCAGCAGCTGTTATTGCTTGTATTTCAGCATGAGCTGTAACATCATTTAATCTTTCAGTATAATTATGAGATTTCGCAATGATCTGATTATTGCAAACTACTACTGCACCTACAGGAACTTCACCTAAATCAAAAGCTGTTTGCGCTTCGATTAGAGCTTGTTTCATAAAATATTCGTCGTTGAATGGATTTATCATGCTATAAATTTAAGAAACTGTTTTATTTTTGAGGACAATTCGGTTCAAATCTGAATTCTTTATAAGTGAAAATTATGAGTCATTCAATTCCAGCACTTCAAAAAGGTGATTTAATTTATATTACCGCTCCTGCAAAGTCAATCGATATTTCGTTTGTAGATTACGCTAAAAATTATTTTGAAAATCAAGGGTATAAGGTTTTGATTAGTCAACATTGTACGGGCGAATTCAATTATTTCTCAGGAACAGATGAAGAACGAACGGCTGATTTTCAATACGGAATTGATCATCCTGAAGTGCAAGCCATTGTATGTGCAAGAGGCGGATATGGATGTGTTCGAATTGTTGACCGAATTCAATGGGCTGGAATTTTAAGAGAACCAAAATGGATAATTGGCTTTAGCGATGTGACCGTATTTCATCAACGCATGCAACGATTTGGATTACCTAGTATTCACGGAACAATGCCTTTGAATTTCAAAGAGAATTCGCAAGATTCATTTACAACTTTAGAAAAAGCATGGGCAAATGAATCGTATTCAATTTCTTCAACTTTTACTTCAAGTAATAAACAAGGATCATCTGAAGGACAATTAGTTGGGGGAAACCTGTCGATTCTATATAGTCTTCTTGGAACAGATGATCAAATCAATTATGAAAATTCAATTTTATTTATTGAAGATTTAGCAGAACAGATTTATCACTTAGATCGAATGCTTTTTGCATTTGCTAAAGCTGGAATTTTCGATAAAATAAAAGGTTTAATAGTTGGTGGAATGACGGATATGAAAGACACAGCAGTTCCATTTGGCAAAACACTTCAAGAAGTCATTTTAGAGCATTTTCAATTTAGAAATATTCCAATCATTTTTGATTTTCCAGCTGGACATATCGATGATAATCGAGCGTTGGTTTTCGGTAGAAATGTTACTTTAACTTCAAACGAAGAGGGTGGAAAAGTTGAATTTTATTAATTTATTTTACCAAGAATTACTTCTAATTCTTCGAAATTTAAAGGTTTTACACAGAAATCTAACATATTCGTAGCTTCCGCTCTTTTTCTGGTTTCTGGATCAGAATTACCAGTAATGTAAATCGCTTTAATATCTTTCGTTTTATTTATTTCAATCATCGCCTCTATTCCATCCATTTTACCTTTTAAACGAATGTCCATCAGAATAATATCTATATCATTTTCCTTTGCAAATTCAACAGCCTCTTCGCCAGATTTTAATGCTTTCACCACTTCGTGACCTAAAATCTCAATAAAACGAGTATTTAACATCGTTAAAATTAAATCATCTTCTACAATTAATACTTTCATTTTTTATTCTGTAATTTCAGTAAAACGCAATATCATTTCGCAACCAGACCCTAATTTAGTATTATTAATGAATTCCCCATTCAATTGAGAAGCAAAAGCATTAATTAAATTTGTTCCGATTGAATCGGTTTTTAATTTTTCATCAAAATCAAATCCTAAACCATCATCTATGTATTTAAACATCAAGAATTCTCCTTCTGTTTTAAAGTCTATTTTGATTGAACCATTCTCTTTCCCTAAAAAGGCATGTTTATAAGAATTTGTGACCAATTCATTTACTAATAGTGAAAAAGGTAAAGCCGTTTCCATTGATAAATGGATTGATTCAATAGCAGTTTCAATCTGAATGTTAATATTTTTCTGTTTATAAGATAACTTAATAAAATAGATTAACTCATTAATATATTCTTCGACATTTATTTTATCTAAATCTTTATGGACATATAATTTTTCATGTAAAAGTGCAATCGATTTAATTCGATTTTTGGAATCTTTCAAAATATCTGAAATTGCTTTTTCTTTCACAAAAACATTCTGCAAATCCAACAAACCTGCAACAACAGCTAAATTGTTCTTGACACGATGATGAACTTCAGCTAATAATACATCTTTTTCTTTAATAGATTTTTGAAGTTCAATGTTAACCTGATTCTTTTCCTGAATTTCGTTTTTCAAAACTTCCTGTTGTTCCTCTAATTCTTCATTCGCTTCTTTCAATAAGTCGATATAAACTTTATTGTTTTTTGCAAAAATGGCAACTAGAATAAAACTCAATATTAAACTCAATCCAAAGTTTAAAGAATAGAGAAGTGAAATTACGTTAGTTGTTAATTCTTGTGGTTTAATTAATTTATACCAGTCAATCAAAAAAATGATTAAAAAAGTTAACAAATTGATTCCTATACAGATGTATACCAGTTTCTTCTGCCTTAATTTAAACAATAAATAAATTAACTGCGGAGAAGCAAATAGATAAAGGTAAAAACCAGTATTAAAACCAAGATTAATAGAAAAAAGTAAGACCCCTAAATTTGTCGCAAAAATGGCTATAATTCGAGCTATTGTATGCTTGTTTTTTTTGTTGAAATAATAAATCAGAAGAAACAACAAACCAATAATTGAAACTATTATAGCTGGTTGATACATTCTTAAAATCAAATAGAAAATCGCTGAAATACCGGAAAACAAACACGTAGTTAACGAAAACTGACGGATCGTTTTAACAATTGTAGCTCTACCTTTGTTGTTTATTTCTTCTAGTCTATTCACTTATTCTTATTTGCATTTATAGTTAGATGAATAGCAAAACACAAATCTAATATAAAACACGTTAACCCTAATATTTGAACGAAATAATTAGACGGATAAATCAAAAACATCGATATAGTTATACAACCGGTCCCTAAAAATCGACTCCAAGCAACCGCTTTCGAAAAATGTTTCGGATCATTTCTAAAATATAACAATGGATAAAGCATTGAAATCATTACATTTAATATATATCCGGAATTAGCGCCTATACTCGTATCGAAACCCTGTTTGACAAAGAAATAATTTAATGGTAACCAAAACAAAGTGATTCCTAATAGGATGACTTTAAAATTTTTCTTAACAACAGGTATTTCAATTTGTTTTGCACCATATAAAAATACCATTGAGAAAATAAAAACATCAATAACAAAACAAGCTTGATAAGATAATGCAAACAATTTACCTGTGGTCGGAGTAAAGCAAAAACTCCAAACAAATTCCCATGCAATGTTACCAGATGCAATCACAAAAGGCATTTCTACAAACTTGGTTTTGAAACTATTCTTTACCAAATAAAAATAAGTAACACACCAAAACAGACATCCTATTCCATTCCATAATAGTTGTGCTTTTGTATAATCCGTAAAATTAATCCATTCCATAGTTATAATAATAAAAATAATTTATCGAGTCAGCGAGAGAAAAAAATAGTAGCTAAGTGGAGTCGAAAAGGTAACTGAGCGAATCCGAAATTTCGGATGAAGTTACCCTTTCATTTTCCAACTTGCTTTCAAAGAAGAAGGAATATAAAAGTCTGCGTTATACGTCTCTAAATAAAACTGAATCATCTTTTTTAAATATTTTTGAGTGATTCGAGCATAGATTTTTCGAAAGAATTTACTCTTGTTTTCTAATTTCGAAAGTAATTGAATTATAAAAATGAATACTCCTCCTTTAAACTTTTGAAAGAAATTTAATTTTTTATTCACCCCAAGTAAAGCTGGAATGTTTTGATTAATTTCTTTTGAAACCTTCAAACTAAAAAATTGAATTAAATAAAAAGGCATTGTTTTTAATACCAAATGATGCATTTTCGTTTTTTGAAAAATATTCTCTGAAAAATCCAACAATGATTTCGTTAACACTATTGAATCCTCACTTGAATGGTAATTTCTATTGATAATAGAAACTCCAAGCGACCATCCTTCTTTATAATTTGAAGGAAATAACGAAGCATCAACTCCCATAAAATGGCCTACAATATTCCACAAATGAATATAGGAATCTTTTTCTTTAGTAGTTAATTTTGCTCCTAATTGTTCTAAGCCGTCAATTACCAAAGCCGAAAAAGACATCAACGTCCCAGCCATTTCCTCCTGATTAATTGGTTCACCTAAAGTTTCAACATCCCAACCAGCAGGGTTACATTTTTCGTGAAGTAAAAAATAACGAATTGCAGCATGATATAATCTCACTTTTTTTGCAGTAACAATTCCAGCACCTTTATCAGACAAACCGCCTTCAGTCATTGTATCTAAAACAATTTTTGAAGTTTCAAACAAACGTCTAAAAGTTCTCCCAACATCTTTATTTGTTCCAGATAATCTTCCCGTAGCAGCCAATACTTTCGCACCATTTTTACAAGAATAACAGAGTGGTAACGCATAAAAATTAAGTATCATCGAAATTTGTGGTCCATGACGATAATAAACACTTTGGGCCAATTCAATTTTTGATTGATCAGCCCAAAGTGGCAATTCATTATTTTGATTAAAATAATTGTAAACAGAAGGATTCATTTCAGAACCACTTGATTTGTCATTATTATCTGTCAAAGTCATAAACAAGTGACGCAAATCATTAAAATCGTTCCCTAAAACAATATCATTGATGACATTATCTGCTAAGGGATCCTTTTTTAAACTCATGGACTTCAAAAAATCTTCATTCCACTTTTCAGGATATTTATACATATTCAAAAAAAAGTCTTAAAATAAAAACTTTTAGTTTACGAATGATTTTTTAGTTGATTAATTTATAAAATAACTATCTTTTTAAATTCACTTTTACCATTTTTTTCAATAATCGCTTGATAAAACCCTGGCGGAATATCTTCCACTTCAATTTCAGTTGAGGTACCAAACTCCCATTTTCCGATATATGTCCCAGAAGTTGTATATAATAAGAAGTATGAATTTTCCTCTGCAACCACTTTAAATTTTCCAATTGCAGATGGGTTTGGATAAACAAATGTTTCAACTTTTTCTAAGTTTTTCTCACTGTTTTGAGAAAATAAAGGAAACGAAAGGAGAACAAAAATGAACGTTTTCATAATACTATTTTTTTGGAGAGTTTAACAATATATTCTATAACGTTAGAATTACAAAAAGAGTACACTTTGTTTAATTAATAGTAAAGAAAGTCGTGAAAAAATTAATCAGTCAATTGAATTATAGTTTGAAGCTTAATTAAATTCAATCTAAATAAGGATAAAAGCGTAATTCGTTTTGATTATGTTATAAATTTGTAGTGAATTTTTCAAAAAAATATATACCTTATGAGTAAGTCTGTATTATTAAAATCCTCAATTGCCAAGAAATATTGGATGGCATTGACTGGGTTATTTTTATGCCTCTTCCTAGTTGGTCACCTTCTAGGGAATCTTCAGTTGTTTATCGCTGGTGAAGAAGGAAGAAGAGCGTTTAATGAGTATGCATATTTCATGCAGCACAATCCGTTCATTAAAGTAATGTCATACGTTACTTATCTTTCAATATTATTCCATGCAATTGACGGAATCATGTTGGCTGTTCAAAACAAAAAAGCAAGACCAGTTCAGTATGCAATGAACAATGCAGCTTCGAATTCATCTTCAGTTGCTCGTAAAATGGCTGTATTAGGAACAATTATTTTATTGTTCATCGTAACGCACATGGTTAACTTCTGGGCTAAAATGCATTTTGGAGGCTTGAAATTGCACAAATATGAGTTAGTTACTCCAGGACAAATGGGTGAACAAAAACAAATGGTATATTACACACATACGCCATCTGTTAATCCAATTCCAGATGTTCCACAAATCGAAGTAAAAAACGAATTAGATCTTTACATCGCTAAATCAAACTTAAAAGTTGCTGAAGGTTATAAAGATTTACATTCAAATGTTGTAGCATTTTTCAGTGGTAAAGAAACAAATGGTGTGGAAGGAAATAAATTAGCTTTAGTTGCTGTTATCCTTTATACACTTTCAATGGCTGTTTTATCATTCCACTTAATGCATGGTTTCTCATCAGCATTTCAATCTTTAGGAATTCGTCACAAACGATATACTCCATCAATTGAATTGATTGGTAAAATATTCGCAATTGTAGTGCCTGCATTATTTGCAATCATTCCAATTTACCTATTTGTTAAATAAGACTCTTAAAACTAGTAGACAATGTCAATATTAGATTCAAAAATACCAGAAGGTCACATTTCTCAAAAATGGACTGATTATAAAGATCATTTAAAGTTAGTTGCTCCAAACAACCGTCCAAAAATCGACGTTATCGTTGTTGGTACAGGTTTAGCAGGTTCTTCTGCAGCTGCTTCTTTAGGTGAAATGGGATACAATGTGAAAGCATTTTGTTTCCAAGATTCTCCACGTAGAGCTCACTCTATTGCAGCTCAAGGAGGTATCAACGCTGCAAAAAATTACCAAAATGATGGAGATTCTGTTTTCCGTTTATTTTACGATACAATTAAAGGTGGAGATTACAGAGCACGTGAAGCAAACGTTCACCGTTTAGCTGAAGTTTCTGGTAACATCATCGATCAATGTGTTGCTCAAGGTGTTCCTTTTGCACGTGAATACGGAGGGTTATTAGATAACCGTTCATTTGGTGGAACGCAAGTTCAAAGAACGTTTTATGCAGCTGGTCAAACTGGTCAACAGTTATTATTAGGTGCTTATTCTGCTTTATCTCGTCAAATTGGTTTAGGACGTGTAAAAATGTACAACCGTCACGAAATGTTAGACATCGTGAAAGTGGATGGAAAAGCTAGAGGTATCATTGCACGTAACTTAGTTACTGGTGAAATCGAAAGACATTCAGCTCACGCTGTAATCATTGCTTCAGGAGGTTACGGAAACGTATATTTCTTGTCTACAAATGCAATGGGAAGTAACGTAACAGCTGCTTGGAAAATTCACAAACAAGGTGCTTTATTTGCTAATCCTTGTTATGTACAAATTCACCCAACATGTATTCCAGTTCACGGAACGAATCAGTCAAAATTAACATTGATGTCTGAATCTTTACGTAACTCAGGACGTATTTGGGTACCTAAGAAAAAAGAAGATGCTGAAGCAATCAGAGCTGGAAAATTAAAACCAACTCAAATCGCTGAAGAAGATAGAGATTACTACTTAGAAAGAAGATACCCTGCTTTCGGTAACCTAGTTCCACGTGATGTTGCTTCAAGAGCAGCTAAAGAAAGATGTGATGCTGGTTACGGAATCGAAGCAAATGATACAAACGAAGGTGTATACCTAGATTTCTCTTCTGAAATCAAAAGTAAAGGTAAACAAGCAGCTTATGCAGCAGGTAACCACAATGCATCTGAAGAAGAAATCATCGCTTTAGGTAAAAAATGGGTTGAAAGTAAATACGGAAACTTATTCCAAATGTATGAGAAAATTACAGATGAGAATCCGTATGAAACTCCTATGAAAATTTATCCAGCAGTTCACTACACAATGGGTGGTGTTTGGGTTGATTACAACTTACAATCTACAATCCCAGGATGTTTCGTAGCTGGAGAAGCAAACTTCTCTGATCACGGAGCGAACCGTTTAGGTGCTTCTGCTTTAATGCAAGGTTTAGCTGATGGTTATTTCGTATTACCATACACTGTTTCTGATTACTTAGCAAATGAAATTCGTACAGGAGCAATCCCAACGAATACTGCTGAATTTGATGCAGCTGAACAAAGAGTAAAAGATCAAATCAATAAATTCTTAAACAACAACGGTACAAAATCTGTTGACTTTTTCCATAAAAAATTAGGATTAATTATGTGGAACAAAGTTGGTATGGGACGTAACGAGCAGGGTTTAAAAGAAGCAATTGAAGAGATTGGTGCATTAAAAGCTGAATTTCATAATAATGTATTTGTACCAGGAAGTGCTGACGAATTAAATCCAGAATTAGAAAAAGCAATTCGAGTTGCTGACTTTATTGAACTAGGACATTTGATGGCAATTGATGCATTACAACGTAAAGAATCTTGTGGAGGTCACTTCAGAGAAGAATACCAAGATGCAGAAGGTGAAACATTACGTGATGATGAAAACTTTAAATTTGCTGGTGCTTGGGAATATAAAGGTGATGATATCAATCAAGAAGTTCTTCATAAAGAAGAGTTGAAGTATGAATTCATTAAAATAGCAGCTAGAAATTATAAATAGGCATTAGTAATTAGGCAATAGGCAATAGTTGATGAGTGAAATTAAGTCATATAAAGATTTGTTGATTTGGCAAAAGGGAATCGAAATAACTGAAAAAACATATCAGTTAACCAAAAATTTTCCTTCTGAAGAACAATTTACATTGACGTCACAAATGAGAAGATGTGCAATTTCTGTTCCTAGCAACATTTCTGAAGGTTATGGACGTAATTCAACAAAGAGTTACATACAATTTTTAAGAATTGCTCGAGGATCACTTTTCGAATTAGAAACTCAATTAATAATTGCTAAAAAGCTTAATTATGTTTTAAATAAAGAATTAAATGATTCAATCTTTCTTTTAATTGAAGAAGAAAGTAAGATGATCAATTCATTTATTAAAAAACTTGATATTAATAACAAAATGATTGTTTAATTCTTTAGGTAATGGGCTTAACTAATGCCTATTGCCTAATGACTAAAAACTTAAAAAAAATGGCTAGTAAAACAATAAACATAAACCTTAAGATTTGGCGTCAAAAGAATGCTAATTCTAAAGGAAGCATGGAAACTTATAAATTAGATAATGTTTCTACTGACAGTTCTTTCTTGGAAATGTTGGATCAATTGAATGAGCAGTTAATTAACGAACGTCAAGAACCAATCGCTTTCGATCACGATTGTCGTGAAGGAATTTGTGGAATGTGTTCTTTATTTATTAATGGAGAAGCTCATGGACCAGATAGAGCTGTTACAACATGTCAATTACACATGCGTAAATTCAAAGATGGTGAAACGATTTTTGTTGAACCATTTAGAGCAAAAGCATTTCCTGTAATCAAAGATTTAGTTGTTGACAGAAGTTCATTTGATCGTATTCAACAAGCTGGTGGATTCGTTTCTGTAAACACTTCAGGAAGAACAATGGATGCAAATGCAATTCCTATTCCTAAACATGATGCAGATAAAGCTTTTGAAGCAGCTGCATGTATTGGATGTGGTGCTTGTGTGGCTTCTTGTGTAAATGCTTCTGCTATGCTTTTCGTTGCTGCAAAAGTTTCTCAATATGCTTTATTACCACAAGGTAAAGTGGAAGCAAGAGACAGAGTATTAAACATGGTTAGAACAATGGATGAAGAAGGTTTCGGTAACTGTACAAATACAGGTGCTTGTGCTGTTGAATGTCCAAAAGAGATTTCTTTAGAAAATATCGCTCGTATGAACAGAGAATATTTAAAAGGAATGTTGTCTGCAGAGTAATAAAATCTATTAAATTATGAAAGGTGGTTAAAAATATTTAACCACCTTTTTTTGTGAAAATTAAATTAACTAAGTGTTAAAAAAGTATAATTTGTATTATTTTTTCTTTAATTTTGTTTTGCACTAAATATATTACAAACATGAAAAAAATTTTACTTTCACTTTTAACCATTGTTGGTTCTTACACTGCAATGTCTCAAGTCATTTTTAAAGTTCAATCACCATCTAGTATTGCTGGAAATTATTCATTTACAAGTAATGGAGATGGATCAAATTGGGGTTTAGCTAATTTAAATAATCCTACTGATAGGGTAGAAGACACATTGATGATTGTTGATGATGGTACTTCAGGAACTAATGCACAAGGAAACCCGAAATCTGCTGAAGGTTGTAATGCATTATTAAATGACTTAACTGATAAAATTGCTGTGATCTATAGAGGATCTTGTCCTTTTGCCGTTAAAGCATTGAATGCACAAAACGCTGGAGCAAGAGCAGTTGTTTTCATTAATAATGTAGCAGGTACTCTTCTTTTGAGTGGTGGTACTTCTACTAATACTGTTACAATCCCAGTATCTATCATATCGAATACTGATGGTGCTCTTATTGTTAATCAAATGTTAACTGATTCAGTTGTAGTTTTCCTTGGAAATAAAATCAATTTCTTTGCGAACGATTTAGCAACAAAAAATACAGATGTAATGGTTGCAAAACAATTCGCTAGTCCAACTTTATTAAGCCAAAATGCTACAGAATTCAATATTGATTTAGGTTTAAAAGTAAGAAATTACGGTACGGATGATGCGACTAACGCAACAGTAACTGCATCAATAAAATACAACGGATCAAGCATTTATACTGAAACATCAAACTCATTTGACTTATTATCATCTGATAGTATCTTCATTGATTTCCCTCAATTTTCTCAAAGTACTTATTCACCTGGGAAATATACATTATCATATACAATAAATAATTCATTAGCTGATCAAGACACATCAGATAATACTTATAGAACTGATTTCATTATTAATGATACATTATTTTCTTACGCACCTTTAAATAGTGCTACAAATTTACCAATCGCAACTGGTGGAACTCAACCAGCTTCTTTTAGTAGTGAATATGATGCTTGTATCGCTTTCCAAAATCCAAATGCAAATAGAATTCAAGCTGAAGGTTTATATTTTTCTGCATCTACAAATTTAGCAGATTCTTTAGCAGGACAAGAAATTGTTGTTTCTGTGTATGAAATTACTGATGTTTTTGATGATTTCACTACAGCACCAACGACAGGAGCTACTAGTTTTTTCCCTTTAACACAAGGTTTTTATGCATATTCTCTAACAGGAAATCAAGCAAACTTACAAAGAACTATGATTTACCAACCTTTCGATCAAATAGTTGAATTAGAGAATGATAAAAGATATATGTTCTGTGCACAAGCTAAATCATCTAAAGTTTTTATTGGATATAATACTAATTTAAATTATGAAACAAATATTGATTCATTATTACAACCATTAGTTCCAGTAATTTCTGATGGTTCAGTAAATTTAGCTGGTTTTGGTGGTGATAATGTACCTGCAATTGCTCTTAAAGTAAATGCTAATACTGTTGGAATTGCTGAAAATAATATGATTGATATGAATGCATACCCAAATCCAACAAAAGGAAATTTAACTATTACAATTCCTGAAAATGGAAATGGTTTAGTGAAAATTACTGATGTTACAGGAAAAGAAGTAATGAATGCTAATGTTACATTCGCTAATAATAAAACAGTTGTTAATACTGAAAACTTAGAAGCAGGAATGTACATTGTTAATGTTATCGTTAACTCAAAAGTTGCTCAAACAACTATCGTTAAACAATAAGATTACAAAATAACATATTGATTAGAGGGAGTTTTACTCCCTCTTTTTTTGTGCAATATTTTAAATTTTAGAAAAGCATAATGAAAATAAAAAAAGCAGAATAAGATAACATCATTTCCATTCTGTTACTCATTCTGCTTTTGCGGAGAGGGCGGGATTCGAACCCGCGATACCCTTTTGAGGTATACACACTTTCCAGGCGTGCTCCTTCAACCACTCGGACACCTCTCCTCTTAATTGGGTTGCAAAGTTAAGAAAGTCTTTTAATTAAAAGGTCTTTTTTAAAATCAATGTTATACAGACAATTCTCCAATTAGAGAAATTGACAATTTATCTTTGATGACTTCTAATGAAGATTCGCTTCCAAGTAAATACATCATTTTCGCTAATGCAGCCTCAGTTGTCATATCACTTCCGGAGATAACTCCAATTTTACTAAAGAAAGAACTTGTTTCATATTTCCCTTGCTCAACACTTCCTGAACTACATTGAGTAATATTTAAAACAATTCCTCCTTCGTTGATGTAATTCGTTATCAATTCTCTAAAAGAAACATCACTTGGTGCATTACCTGCTCCAAACGTTTCGATAATAATCCCTTTTACTTGCTGAAAATCAAAAATGCTTTTGTAAACGTTTGCCGAGAATCCTGGAAATATTTTCAATAAAGCAACATGATTGTCGAAATGAGTAAATAATTTTAATTCTGATAAGTCAGATCGCAATAATCGCTCTTTGTTGAATTGAATGTTTACTCCTGCAATTGCTAATTCTGCATAATTAGGCGAACTGAAAGCTTCAAATTGATTCGCTGATACTTTTGAACTTCTATTGCCTCGGTATAATGAATATTCAAAGTAAACAGCAACCTCTTGAACAATACTTTCTCCAGATTCATCTTTAGAGGCTGCAATTTCAATTGCCGTAATTAAATTCTCTTTTCCATCTGTACGTATGGTGCCTATTGGCAATTGAGAACCAGTTAAAATAACAGGTTTTTTTAAACCTTGTAACATGAAACTTAAACCAGATGCAGTATATGCCATGGTATCCGAACCATGAAGAATTACAAATCCATCATAAAGTCCATAATTATCATAAACTATTTGAGCAATATCTGCCCAACGACTTGGATGCATTTCTGAAGAATCAACCGGGTACTCAAAACTAATAGTTGTTAAATCAATATTTAATCGTTCTAATTCAGGAATATGATGATACATATGCTTAAAATCAAAACTAATTAAACGCCCAGATTTAGGATCATTAATCATTCCAATCGTACCACCCGTATAGATAATTAAAACTTTATTTTTTGTACTCATAATCAATTCTTACTTTATGGAAGGAAATAACTCAAATGTATTATTTGTTGTAACTTCTTCAACTTCTTTTAATGAAATCTGATAAACATCTGCTAATTTTTCAGCAATGTGAACCAAATAACTACTTTCATTTCGTTTTCCTCTATAAGGAACAGGTGGTAAATAAGGTGAATCTGTTTCTAAAACAATATTTCTTAAATCTATGTTTTCAAGAACTTTATCTAATTCAGCTTTTTTATACGTCAAAACTCCTCCGATTCCTAACTTAAAACCTTTATAAGATAAGGCTTTTTTAGCTTGATCTGAATCACCTGTAAAACAATGAAAAATTCCTTTTAACCTGTCATCATGAAGTACATCTAAAATATCGAAAATCTCTTGAAATGCTTCACGAGCATGTATAACGATCGGAAGATTTAATTCTTTTGCCCAATTGACTTGTTGTGAAAATGCCGCCTTTTGCTCTTCGATAAATGTCTTATCCCAATAGAGATCAATTCCAATTTCTCCTACAGCAATATAATTTCCTTTGAATAAATAATCTTTAATTATTGCTAATTGTTGATCCCAATCCTCTTTAACATAACCTGGATGTAACCCCATCATAGCATAGCAATTAGCAGGATAATCTTTAACCAATTGATGCATTCCTTCGATGCTTTCAATATCAATGTTTGGTAATAATAATTTTTCTACGCCATTTGCTAATGAACGTTGAATCATTTCAATTCTATCATCATTAAATTCAGTTGAATAGAGATGAGTATGAGTATCTATAAACATCTTGAAAAATTAAAAAAGAGAAATACTAAGTCCAACTTGAAGGGTGTTAATCGGAGTGCTTTTAGTATTAGAAAACATTTTATTGATAGAATAACTTCCAAAAAGTGCCCAATTTCGAATACCAATACGCGCATGAACAGAATATACTAAACCATTCACATCAGGGAAATAAAAAGATTTAATGCGTTTATCTATATCAACCGATTGAATAATGTATTTAGAATATAAATTCGCTTGATAACCAACTTTACCACCTAAATGAAATTTCACATGCTTCCAGTTTTTTGATCTGAATCTTAATTCTAATGGAATAGAAAAAACATTTCCTGCTAATGAACTTCTTTTAAAAGCATCTAAGGAATCTTTTAATTGGTAAGTAGTTGTTCCTTCTTTTGAGTTCGTTAAAAATAAATTATTGTGACCAACTTGAAAAAAAGAATGAGAAATTCCAGTTCCTATTGAAATTGTATTTCCTTTTGTAATCGGAATATCGAATAATAAACTTGTATTCAAACCTAAAGACAACCCTTTGTTTTTAAACGACTCTTTACCTCCTGAAAATGAAGAATAAGTCACATCAAAAATTAAACGATCATATTTACGAACTTTTTCAGTTTCAGCTGGACGAATTCCAGTATAAAACCACATAAATCCGGGACGAAAACGTGAAATTAAAGTTGAATCGTTAAGTGACTTTCCAAAAACTGAAAAACAACTCAAACAACTGATAATTAATATTTTTGATTTTAAAAAATTCATTTTCTAATTATTGATAAAGCAAGATTTTCTCTTAGCGCCTCAAAGTTAATCAAATAGTAGAAATGAATTCAAATTAATTCGTTAAATCATAATGACTATACAACTCTTCTTGTGCATGAAATGGTTCTGAATTTATCGGCTTTTTATAATCGTTTTTCTGTTTTTTATCAATAATGCGCGATTTGAAATTTCCTTTCCATTGATAATCGAATATTAAATCCAATTCTTTTTGTAAACTTGGATCTAAAATAGGACAACCAACTTCAACACGTTTATCTAAATTACGTTCCATCCAATCAGCGCTAGTAAGGTAATAAACAGGGTTTCCATTATTTCCAAAAATCATAAATCGTGCATGCTCCAAATAACGGTCAACAATACTAATGACTTCAATATTATCACTTTTCTTTGGTAAACCAGCAACTAAACAACAAACACCTCTGACAATTAATTGAATTTTAACCCCTGCTCTACTCGCTTCATATAATTTTTCAATAATGCGAACATCTACTAAATTATTAATCTTCAAACGAATCAATCCATTATTTGATTTTTTAGCATTTCTAATTTCAGCATTAATCAAATTCATCAATTTTGAACGTGTATTAAACGGAGAAACCATTAAGTGTTTAAAATCTGTTTTTTCAAAATGATTTTCTAGTAATTTAAATACTTTTTTAACCTCATTTGAAATAATTGGATTACTTGTAAAAAGACCTAAATCACTATAAATACGAGCAGATTTCTCATTGAAATTTCCTGTACCAATATAAGAAATGAATTCATCTTTGGAATTTGAAATTGCCTTATGAATCAAAATTAATTTAGAGTGAACTTTCAGATTTTGAACACCATAAATAACTTTTGCACCATTTTCCTTCAAACGATTCGACCAATATACATTGTTCGTTTCATCAAATCGTGCTTGAAGCTCCATAATTACTGTTACTTCTTTCCCATTACTAATCGCATTCATCAAAGCATTCATAACTTGAGAATTCTTCGCTAATCGATAAACATTAATCTTGATTGATTTTACTTTTGGATCAATAGCAGCTTCTCGTAAAGTATCAACTACATAATCAAACTGTTGATATGGGAAATGAAGTAGAATATCTTTTTCTACAATTGCTTGTAATAGACTCTTTTTATGTTCTAAATCCGGATGTATTTGAGGTGGTCTTGGAGGAAACAATAAATCTTTTCGACCAAAATCAGGAAAAGAAATAAAATCTTTAAAATTATGGTAACGTCCACCTGGAATCATATTCATTCCTTCTTTCAATCTTAATGATTTGATTAAGAAATTCAATAATGTCCTCGGCATTGTATTATCGTAAACAAAACGAATTGGATCTGCTTTTTTACGTTCTTTTACACTTTTCTCTATTTTTTCAATAAATGAAGTCGATAAATCATCATCTAAATCTAATTCAGCATCACGGGTAAATTTGAATGTATAAGCCTCAATAGATTCACAATCAAAAATGGAAAAAATACTTTTTAAATGTAGACGAATAATATCATCCAACAAAATGAAATATTCCTTTTTATCATCTTTCAAACGGTAAAAACGAGGATATTCATTCGGTATTTCAATTAAAGCAAAATTTGGTGTTTTTTTACTTGGAACAATCATTTTTATTGCCAAATAAACGCCATAATCTTTTAATCGAGGAAATGGATGTTTTGGATTGATTATAATCGGAACAATTTCATGTTTTAATTCTTTGTTGTAGAATAAATGCAATTGATTTAATTGTTCTTCGTTTAATTGAGTTTCATCTATAAACTGAATATTTTCCTTCGCTAGTTCATCAAATAAAAAATGGTAAGTCGCCTCAAAATCTTTTTGTTGCTTTAAAACTACAGTTCTAATTTTTTCTAGCAAAAGTTTAGCTGAACCTTCAAACCCTTCAACAGATTTATTATCAACCATAACTCTTCTTCGAAGATTTGCTACTCGAACTCTGAAAAATTCATCTAAATTATTCGAATAAATTCCTAAAAATCGAATTCTTTCAATCAACGGAACTCGTTCGTCCATTGCTTCTTGTAGTACTCTTTCATTGAACGATAACCAGCTCAACTCTCTATTAAACAATTCCATTTTGCAAATTTCGTGATTACAAATAATCAGTATGTAAACTATATATTAAATTAAAATGAACTAACAAGGTACAAAAAAAGAGAATACCTTTCGATATTCTCTTTAAAAAATTAGTTTGAAAAGATTAAACTTTCATTCCTTTTACTCGTCTATCTTTACGTTTTGTTTTATTTAATTTTTTCAAAACAACCATCAAATAAGCACTTCCACTATTTGTGTCAGCAAAATATGTTTGATTTCCATAAGATAATTGACCACCTTGATCTTGTTTCCAATCAGCTTTTAAATAATATTTACCTCCGTTTTGATTTGGTCTAACAGCAAATTTTAAAAAATTTCCAACACCAACCTCAAAACGAATATTCAATTCATTGTTTGGTCCAAAACCATCAAAAATACATTTTGTGTTTGGATAGATAATCACTCTGTCTTGTTCACTATTTTTACTTGATACCAATGCCCCATCATCAGATGTTCCCTGAGAACCAGAAACTTTGCTTTTCGTTAAGATAATTGTAGAAGAAGTATAGAACTGAACTTTCTTCATATTCTGTTCGTTCAAATTGTATTCTTCTTTGATTTGATCTGTCAACGGTACTTTTACACCACAACTAAATAAGATTATACCAACAAATAATAATAAACTGTATTTCATAATAAAAATTTTTGCTCGGTAAAGATAATGAAACAAAAGAAACAAAAACAATACCGAATTTCTAATTTCATTTTTTAAGTTAAATTTGTTCAACAAAAAAGAAGGAATTATGTCTATTCAAATAAAAGTCTTTACGTTCAACCCGATTCAAGAAAATACATACATCGTATTTGATCAATCTAAAAATTGTGTAATTATTGATCCAGGTTGTTATGATCGAAGTGAACAAAAAGAATTATTAGCTTTTATTCAAGACAATCAATTAGTTCCGAAAGCGCTTTTAAATACACATGGTCATATCGATCACGTTTTGGGAAATGCATTTGTTCAACGACAATTTAAATTAGATCATTACATACATCAAGAAGATTTAGTAACATTGAATGCGGTACCAAACTATGCACATATGTATGGTTTCCCTGCTTATGAAGAAGCTGAAACTCCAAACAAAATATTAAAAGGTGGTGAGATTTTGAAATTTGGTGAGATTGAATTTCAAGTTTTATTCACGCCCGGTCATGCTCCTGGACATGTTGTATATTACAATGCTGAAAATAAATTTGTTATCAATGGTGACGTTTTATTTAGAGGAAGTTTTGGTCGATATGATTTACCAGGTGGAAATTTAGAAACGTTGAAAAAAACGATTAAAAATGTCATGTTTTCATTACCAGAAGATACAACCGTTTTCTGTGGTCATGGTCCAACAACAACAATAGGTAATGAAAAACGTTCTAATCCAATCTTAACGTATTAAATGAAAATTGCTGTCAATACACGATTTCTGTTACCAACGAAAATGGAGGGTTTTGGTTGGTATACTTTTGAAATTGTAAAACGTATCGTTGAACAGCATCCTGAACATGAATTCATCTTTTTCTTTGATCGCAAATATGATCAGAAATTCATTTTTGGTAAAAATGTAACACCAGTTGTATTAAATCCACCAGCTAGACATCCCATTTTGTTTATGATTTGGTTTGAAATAGCCGTTTATCGTGCATTAAAAAAGCACAAAGTAGATTTGTTTTTTTCACCTGATGGATATTTATCATTGCGTTCAAATATTCCACAAATAGGTGTGATTCATGATATCAATTTTGAACATTATCCAGAGGATTTGCCTTTTTCAGCCCGTGTTTACTTACGCTTCTTCTTTAAACGTTTTGCCAAAAAAGCGAAAAAAATAATTACCGTTTCAAATTTTTCAAAGGAAGATATTGCTAAAACTTATCTAATAGATTCTTCAAAAATTAAGGCGATTTGGAACGGAGCTTCAGTTATTTTTCAACCGATAGATCAAGTTGAAAAACTAACTATTCAGACAAAATACTCAAAAGGAAAACCTTATTTTCTGTTCGTTGGAGCCATACACCCTCGAAAAAATGTAAAACGATTGTTAGAAGCTTATTCAATTTATAAAAACAACTCATCAAATGATTATGAATTAGTAATCGTTGGTGAATCACTTTGGAATAATTCTCTAGACACTTCTTTTTTATCTGAAGAACATAAAAAATCAATTCATTTTACAGGACATTTAGCTTTGAATGAATTAGCAAAAGTAATGGGTGCCGCTTCTATCTTTATGTTTATTCCATATTTCGAAGGCTTCGGAATTCCATTGGTAGAAGCGATGAAATGTGGTATTCCAATCATTGCAGGAAATAAAAGTGCTATACCAGAAGTTGCTGGAGACGCCGCCATTTATTGTGACCCTTTTGATATAAAAGACATTTCTACTAAAATGGAATTTCTTTCTAACTCAACTGAACGTCAATTAGAATTATCCAAAAATGGATTACAAAGAAGTAAAATCTTTTCTTGGGATATTGCTGCCGATAAAGTTTGGAATGAATTAATTACAGACTAATATCTGTATTTGAACGTCAACATATGAATCAAAAAGTTTGAATTCGTATTTGAAACTCTAAAATTAGCCATTGATTGAACGTTCACTCCTAAATGTTTAGAAACCCAAAAATTTGAACCTAAACCAACTGTAGGATAAAAAGAAACTACTTTTGCCATACATGTCATTCCTGCTCCAACAGATGCATATGGATCAAACCATGTCAATTTATTTTCTAACGAATTAAAATGAAACTTTCCGTTCAAATTAGTATTAATAAAAAACTGATTTACTTTTAAAACTCCTTGATTTATAATTGTACCTGCTTTAAATGAATTCATTGATTCAGAAAACTCAAATGATACTCTCTTGTTGTATTTATATCCTACGGTAATTGTATTTGGAAATGGTAATCCACTCCAACCTTCCTTCGCTTTCAATAATCTTGAAAATGGATAACCATCATTATCAACGAAATTAAAACCAATTCCAATAGACCATGGACCTGCTTTTTTTACTTGAGAATGAGCAGAAAGTTGAATAAATACAAATAGTGTGACAGATAATATGCGAAACAATTTCATATAGTAATAATTTAATTAGCGTGTTAATATACTATTTTAAAAATTATTAGTGATAAAAAGTGATATATTTTTTAAATAATCTTTAGAATTGATTGTTAAATATTACTTATTCTAATATTCATATTATTCTTAATTTAGCACTAAAATGACTTTGTAGTTCAATGGATAGAATAGAAGTTTCCTAAACTTTTGATGCAGGTTCGATTCCTGCCAGAGTCACTTTTAAATTATTTATTCACTTCAAATGCAAGATTCAAAATTTCAAAATCAAATTGATCTTCAAAGTTCAATTTTCAAATTACGCGAAAAAGCCTCCGAATCTTTAAAGAAACTTTTGCATCATACAACTTACGGAACAAACGGTGCATGTTATAGACATTTGGATACACTAGAGAGAATTGAAGAATTAGATAATCCGTTACACCTTTCTTTAAATCGTAACGATAAAGTTTTAGGTAATTGTACTTTTTGCCGAAGAAATGGAGATTGGTATATTCGTTTTTTTACTTTTGAAACCTCATTCCGTTCTTCAGGAAAAATCAATAAGCACGAGAAAAAATCTAAACTAAAAGCTGAATTAACTAACTTTTTTAATTCTGCGCTTGAAAATGGAGTGAATGAAGAAAAAGTAAATTCTTTTTATGCATACATAGAGCCTAAAAATGTACGAAGTATTCAAATGAGTGAAAATTTTGGATTTCAAAAATGTGCAACGGTCATCACGCAAACTTACAGTCGAATTAAACCAAAAAAAACTAATCGCTTTGTAGAAATAAAAAATTGGGATGAAATAAAGTCTTCAATTGAAAGTAATTTTGGAAACTATTCTTATTATTTCGATGCATACACTCAACAAGGACCTTTTTATGGTTTGAAAAATGATAAAGGTGACCTAATTGCTTTTTGTAAATACAATGAAGCAACTTGGGAAATTGTTCGTTTACCAGGTAAATCGGGGGCGTTTTTAACAAAAATAATTCCTTACATTCCTTTCTTGAATAAAATCATAAATCCAACAAAACATACATTCATCGCGCCAGAAGCAGTTTGGGTAAAAGATAATAATCCAAGTTTAGTAGATGAATTATTTTCTGGATTATTACATAAAAAAAATAAAACACTAATACTCTGGTGGACAGACAAAAAAGACACTTTATTTAAATCAACAGTTAAAAAAATCAATTGGGGATTATTACATAAATTAGTTGGTCAAACAGAAGTAAATGTGATGCGAAAAGCAAATCATAAGTTAGATGAGAACTTGGTGCATTATGTTTCTTGTAAGGATATGATTTAATCAAGATATTAGAAACTAGATGATAGAAATTAGATGCTAGATAGCAGTAAGCTTAAAAAGACAATCCGTAAAAAGAGTTCAAACAACCTGAATTTGTATTACCTTCCAGTTGATGTTTCTTATGAATTTTGAACCATAATTTTAAACTCATAAGAAATGAACAAGACAATTTTAATTACAGGAGCAAGCAGCGGAATTGGAAAAGAAACCGCTAAATATTTTCAAACTAAGGGATGGAATGTTATTGCTACAATGAGAACACCCGAAAAGGAAACTGAATTAAATAAACTAAAAAACACTTTTGTAATTAAACTTGATGTTTTAGATATAGCATCAATTAATGAAGCTGTAAAACTAGGAGTTGAAAAGTTTGGTAAAATTGATGTTTTAGTAAATAATGCTGGTTATGGTGCTTATGGGCCATTAGAAGCATTCTCTAAAGAAAAAATTGAAAGACAATTTAATACCAATGTAATAGGCTTAATGGATGTTACAAGAGCTATACTTCCACACTTTCGTAAAAACAAAGATGGCGTAATAATTAATATATCATCAATGGGCGGCAAGATGACTTTCCCATTAGGTTCTCTTTATCATGGAACCAAATTCGCTGTTGAAGGTATTTCCGAATCCTTAAAATACGAAGTAGAACAATTTGGAGGTAGAGTAAAAATAATTGAACCAGGAGCAATTGCAACAGATTTTGCCGGAAGATCATTCGATTTTCAACATGATGAAAATTTAAAGGAATATCAAAATATAGTTAGTAAAATAACAACGGTTTTGCCTCAAATGATTAAAAATGCTTCTCCTGTTAGTGTAGTTTCTAAAGTAATTTTTGAAGCTGCAACAGATGGTAAAAATAAATTAAGATACATGGCAGGTAAAGATGCAAAAATGTACAATTTATTTCATAAGTTATTTGGATATGGTTTTATAGAAAAAGCTAATAAAAAGTTCTTCAAATTATAAGATATGAGCTCGATAGAAAAATATTTTAATGGAGAAAAAGCTGAGAGCTATGTTTTTATAGTTATAGGTTTAGTCGCATTATTGATTGCTTTTTATTTTGTTTTTACCCTAAAGACTTCTTTTTGGCGTGGAGTTGCAATTCCTTTTATATTAGTAGCAATGCTAGAATTTATTATAGGTTATACAATAGTAAAAAGAAGTCCAAAAGATATTTACAGAGTTGAAAGTTTTATTAAAGTGCAACCAAGTAAAATTACATTGGATGAAATACCAAGAATGGAAAAAGTCATGAAGAACTTTGTTATTTTTAGGTATGTTGAAATTTGTCTTATTTTATTAGGAATTATATTAATGTATAGTTCTTTAAATGATACATTATGGAGAGGTATAGGACTAGGTTTGTTTATGCAGGCTAGTATTGTTTTAAGTCTTGATTTTTTTGCAGAGAGACGTGGGCATATTTATTTAGAATATATGAAAGAATTTGTTGAGAAAATATGAAAGAGCTAATACATCTTCAAACAATCACTGACTTGCATAGGCTGTTTAACTTAGGTATCAGTTACAATCCTTTGGTAACTGTTTTAGATTTCAGCAAAGTAACAGAACAAGTAGAGCAGAATTCTAAAATCACGACTGATTTCTATTCTATTATGTTTAAGAATTATTGTAAAAACAATATTAAATATGGAAGAAAAGAAATAGATTTTCAAGACGGAAACCTCATTTGTATTTCACCCAATCAAACCATTGAAATAGATAGTGAAATAGTAGAAAGAGAAGATAAAATGGGTTGGGGTTTATTTTTTCATCCCGATTTAATACGCTCAACCACTTTAAATGAAAAAATAAGGAGTTATAGTTTTTTCAATTACGAAGCTTCAGAAGCACTTCATCTTTCAGATAAGGAAAAAAATATTCTTTTTGAATGTATTCAAAAAATCGAAATAGAACTTCAAGAGAATATTGACATACACAGTTTGCAAATTATCGTTTCAACTATTGAATTATTGCTTAGTTATTGCCAACGCTTTTATGGTAGACAAATGATAACAAGAAGTCAGACTAACAAATCAATTGTTTCACAAATAGAAAACATTTTAACCCAATATTTTTCTGATATCAAGATAAACGAACAAGGCTTACCAACTGTAAAGTATTTAGCTGATAAAGTTCATTTATCGCCGAGCTATTTGAGTGATTTATTGAAAAAGGAAACTGGTAAAAATACACAGGAACACATCCATTTTTATCTAATTGAAGAAGCTAAAAATTTACTTATAAATACAGAGAAGAACATTAATGAAATTGCTTATAATTTAGGTTTCGAATATCCACAATATTTTAATAAATTATTTAAGAAAAAGATTGGAAAAACACCAAAAGAATATAGAAACTTGAACTAAAAAAGCCTAATGCTAACAGCGTTATTGCATCAGGCGGGTTGAACTGCTTCGTTTGACGCTTTTTGTATATGTGTTAGTTCGGTTATTTGTGTCGAATTTATTGTTAATAAGCTCGCCGAAAGCAAGCCGCAAAACGATATTTCTTTATAAAACAGTTCAAATATTAGACTTTTGTTAATTTTGTCTAAAGTCTAGTTTCTAGATTCTAAAAATAATATAACATGAAATATCTAATTGTTGGTTTAGGAAATCCTGGAGAGAAATACGAAGAAACAAGACATAATATTGGTTTTAAAGTTTTGGATATTTTTGTTCGTCAACAGAATGGAAAATTCTCAAGCGATAAATTAGCAGATGTTGCAGAAGTAAAATTCAAAGGAAGAACCATTATTTGTGTGAAGCCTACAACTTTTATGAATTTATCTGGAAAGGCAGTTAATTATTGGATGCAAGCAGAAAAAATTCCTTTAGAAAATTTATTAGTCGTTACGGATGATATTGCTTTGCCTTTTGGAAAACTAAGAATGAAAGGAAAAGGAAGCGATGGCGGTCACAATGGCTTAAAAGATATACAAGCAGTATTGAAGACAGTTGAATATGCGCGACTTCGTTTTGGTGTTGGAAATGATTTTCATCCCGGTCGTCAAGCAGATTACGTTTTAGGAGAATGGGATAAACCAGAAAAAGAAAAACTCCAAGAACGACTTGAAACGTGTGCTGAATTTCTTAAAAGTTTTACTACAATCGGACTTGGATTAACCATGACAAATTGGAATAATAAATAAATTTAATTTTAGATTTTAAATTTTGAATTTTGAATTAATTTAATTCCAATTTTAAAATTCCCTATCTTTGCACTTTCAAATTTGAATATGTCAGACATTCGTTATAACCTTAGAGGCGTTTCTGCAGGAAAAGAGGACGTTCACAATGCAATTAAAAATGTAGATAAAGGATTGTTTCCTCAAGCATTTTGTAAAATTGTTCCAGATACTTTATCAGGAGATGAAAATTATTGTATCGTAATGCACGCTGATGGTGCTGGTACTAAGTCATCTTTGGCTTATATGTACTGGAAAAAAACAGGTGATATTTCAGTTTGGAAAGGGATTGCACAAGATGCATTGATTATGAATATTGATGATTTATTGTGTGTAGGTGCGACTGACAATATTTTATTATCATCAACAATTGGTCGAAACAAAAATTTAGTGCCTGGTGAAGTTATTTCTGAAATCATCAATGGAACGGAAGAATTGTTGACTGAATTAAGAAATCAAGGAATTGGAATTCATTCTACAGGTGGTGAAACTGCTGATGTTGGTGATTTAGTTCGTACAATCATTGTAGATTCAACTGTGGTTTGTAGAATGAAACGAGAAGATGTTGTTTCGAATCATACAATTCAAGATGGTGACGTAATTGTTGGTTTGGCTTCTTTCGGTCAAGCAACATACGAAACTGAATACAACGGTGGAATGGGAAGTAACGGTTTAACTTCTGCAAGACACGATGTTTTCTCAAAAGAATTAGCAACAGAATTTCCTGAAAGTTTTGACGCAAGTGTACCTGCTGATTTGGTTTATTCTGGGTCAAAAAAATTAACAGATGAGGTTGAAGGCTCTCCGATAAATGCTGGTAAATTGGTATTATCACCAACAAGAACTTACGCACCTGTTATCAAACAAATTTTAGATAATCATAGAAAAGACATTCATGGAATGGTTCATTGCAGTGGTGGAGCACAAACGAAAGTGTTGCATTTTGTGAATGATGTTCATGTAATTAAAGATAATTTATTTCCAATTCCTCCTCTTTTTAAATTGATTCAAGAAGAATCAAAAACAGATTGGAAAGAAATGTACAAAGTATTCAACATGGGGCATAGAATGGAAGTATATGTGCCTCAAGAAGTTGCTCAGTCAATCATTGAAATTTCAAAATCATTCAATATCGATGCTCAAATTGTAGGAAGAGTAGAGAAAAATGAAGGAAAAAAATTAACGATTCAATCTGAATACGGTACTTTCGAATATTAATCTTAAGATAAAAGACACTTAGATATTAGATAATAGACTTATTAAAATAATATATAGATTTAAAGTAGTAGGACAAAAGCCTAATGTCTAACTACTAAAAATCTAAAATCTGAAAAATGGAAGATTTACTAAAAAAATTAGAAGCAATTAATTACCGATTTATTGAAGTGGGGACTTTGATCGTCGATCCAGATATTATTTCTGATATGGATCGTTATGTGAAGTTAAGCAAAGAATACCGCGACTTAGAAGAAGTAGTTATTGCCTATAAAGAATATAAAAACATTTTTGACAACATTAAAAGTTCGAAAGAACTATTAGAAATTGAAGAAGACCAGGAAATGCGTGAAATGGCAAAAATGGAAATCAACGATTTAGAGCAAAAACGTCCTGAATTAGAGGAACGTATTAAAATGTTGTTAATACCGAAAGATCCTGAAGATGATAAAAACGCCATTATGGAGTTACGTGCAGGAACTGGAGGAGATGAAGCGTGTATTTTCGTAGAAGATATTTTCAGAATGTACACGATGTTTTTCAAAGAAATTGGTTGGAAATACGAAATCATCAACTCTTCTGAAGGAACCACAAAAGGCTACAAAGAGATCTCAATGAACATTGAAGGTGAAGGTTTATATGGAATGTTGAAATTCGAATCAGGTGTTCACCGTGTACAACGTGTTCCTGAAACAGAATCTCAAGGACGTGTTCATACTTCAGCAATTACTGTTGCGGTTTTACCAGAAGCAGAAGAAGTCGATTTTCACTTAGATATGAACGATGTTCGTAAAGATACCTTTAGAGCATCAGGTGCAGGTGGACAGCACATTAATAAAACAGAATCAGCAATTCGTTTGACGCACATTCCAACAGGAACCGTAGTTGAATGTCAAGATGGTCGTTCGCAACATAAAAATTTAGCACAAGCAATTACTGTATTACGTTCTCGTTTGTATCAAGCTGAATTAGATAGAGTTCACGAAATCAGAGCTGCACATCGTAAAACATTGGTTTCTACAGGTGACCGTTCAGCTAAAATTAGAACATACAATTATCCTCAAGGTCGTATTACAGATCATAGAATTGGTAAAACAATTTATAATTTAAGTGCATTTATGAATGGTGACATTCAAGATATGATTGACGCTTTAAAAATGGCTGAAAATGCTGAGAAGATGAAGGGCGAAGAAAATCAAGCTTAAATTATTGATTTTAGAATATTTAGGGAGTTTTTTAGCTCCCTTTTTTATTGCCTCAATACTATATAATGGAAAAATTAATACTTTTTTTTCCGGTATACTGGAGAAATTAATACTTTTTTCAACTGAATAAACTTAAAATCAATCGTTGACTTCGACTCCGCTCTGCCAACTATCATTGAAAAAAAATAGTACTTTTGTAAAAAATTAGAAAATGACACGTCAAGAACTTATTGAACAAATTAGAATTAAGCAATCTTTTTTATGTGTAGGATTGGATACAGATTTATCAAAAATTCCAGCACATTTATTAGATACAGAAGATCCTATTTTTGAGTTCAATAAAGCAATCATTGACGCAACAAAAGATTTTTGTGTAGCTTATAAACCAAACATTGCTTTTTACGAATGTTATGGACCAAAAGGTTGGGAATCTTTACGTAAAACATTAGAATATATTCCTAAAAACATTTTCACTATTGCTGATGCAAAGCGTGGAGATATTGGAAATACCTCAACATATTACGCTAAAACATTTTTTGAATATTTACCTTGTGATTCAGTAACAGTTGCTCCATACATGGGAGAAGATAGTGTGAAGCCGTTTTTAGAATTTGACAACAAATGGGTCATTTTATTGGCCTTAACTTCAAACAAAGGGGCATTAGATTTTCAGATGATTCAAGATCAAAATGGAGAAGAATTATTCAAATCTGTTTTGAAAAAATCGGCAGAATGGGGAACGGATGAAAACTTGATGTATGTTGTTGGTGCTACTAGAAGTTCTGATATTGGTGAAGTCCGTAAAATTGTACCGAACCATTTTTTCTTAGTACCAGGTGTCGGTGCTCAAGGTGGTTCTTTAGAAGATGTTGTAAATTACGGTTGGAACAAAGATTGTGGCTTATTAATTAATTCTTCAAGAGGAATAATTTATGCTTCTCAAGGACTTGATTTTGCTGAAAAAGCTAAAATTGAAGCACAAAAATTACAACAAGAAATGGCTGAGATTTTAAATCAAAAAGGATTTTAGAATTTTTCATTTCGACATCCATTAAATCATAAACTTTATTTAACTTCACGTTTTATACTAAACATGAAGTTATGAAAGGATTTATTCTTTTAATTCTATTATGCGTTTCATTCGCAGGAATATCACAAAATGTTCTGACACCTGATTTATTATGGAAATTAAAGCGTTTATCTGGTGGAACACTTTCTCCAGATGGAAAATTTGTTTTATACGAAGTAAGAACATATGATGTCGTTTTAAACAAGAGTAACAATGATTTATTTATATATGATTTAAAGAAAAATAAATCATCTCAAATAACAAACACACCATTTTCAGAACTAGAAGCTCAATGGGGTAAAAACAATACGATTTGGTTTTTATCAACTGAAAAAGATGGCCTTCAGGTATGGAAAATGAATGTCGAAGGACAAGAAAAAACTAAAATATCTAACTTTAAAGATCTTGAAATCGAAGGCTTTAAAATTGCACCTGACGAGTCATCCTTTATTTTAATTCAAGCTGTAAAAGTTTTGCCTACAATTCAAGACAAATATCCAGATTTACCTAAAGCAAACGCAAGAGCAGAAGATGACTTAATGTACAGACATTGGGATAAATACCAAGATTTTAAAAAACGTCATTTATTCGTATACAAAATAGCTGACAATCAAATCACAACGCAAGGAGAAGATTTATTATTCAACGAAAAATTTGATGGGATTTTACCTCCTCATGGTGGAAGCGAACAATTTAACTATTCAACTGACTGCAAAAAAATTGTTTATACATCTAAGAAAAAATTAGGAAAAGAATTTGCTGTAAGTACTAATTCTCAATTATATGAATATACAATCGAGACAAAACAAACTAAATTATTAACAGAAGGATATAAAGGTTACGATGTAAATCCGATCTTTTCAATTAATTCAAAATATTTAGCTTGGCAAAGTATGGCTGAAGAAGGTCATGAAGCTGGGAAGAATGATATCATATTAAGAGATTTAAGTTCAGGAAAAGATATTAATCTAACCAAAAATAATGATGTTTCAGTTACTGATTTTCAATTTCACCCTAATCAAAAAGACATCTACTACATTGCGGCTCATTTAGGTACAAAAACAATATTCAAAGTAAATATTGAAACACTTGTTCATACAGAAATAACTGATGAAACATGTGATTATGTTAGTTTAGCAATTACAGAAAACTCTATCATCGCCGGGAGACAGTCAATGATTGCACCTACTGATTTATTTGAAATTTCATTAAAAAAAGGAAAAGCAAAACAATTAACAGAAATCAACAAAGAACTATTATCTAAAATTGATTTACCATCTATAGAAAAAAGATGGGTTGAGACAACAGATGGTAAACGAATGTTAGTTTGGATGATTTTCCCTCCAAAATTTAATGCTGATAAAAAATATCCAGCATTATTATATTGTCAAGGAGGTCCGCAAAGCCCTGTTAGTCAATTCTTTTCATATAGATGGAATTTCATGGTTATGGCTTCACAAGGCTATGTAGTAATTGCCCCAAATAGAAGAGGTTTACCAGGCTTTGGGCAAGAATGGAACGATGCCATCTCAAAAGATTGGGGTGGTCAAGCAATGAAAGATTATTTATCAGCAGTGGATAATGTATCGACAGAACCATATATTGATGTCAACAGAATTGGTGCAGTCGGTGCTTCTTATGGTGGTTATTCAGTTTATTATTTAGCTGGAATTCATAACAATCGTTTTAAAACATTTGTAGCACATTGTGGATTGTTTAATTTAGAAAGTTGGTACGGAACAACAGAAGAATTATTCTTTGCAAATCATGATATTGGAGGTGCTTATTGGAAACCTGAAAACAAAGAGTTTTACGCAAAAAACAGTCCGCACAATAAAGTTAACCAATGGAATACGCCTATTATGGTGATTCATGGAGGAATGGATTTTAGAGTGCCTGAAAGTGAAGGAATGCAAGCATTTCAAGTTGCGCAATTGAAAGGTTTAAAAAGTCGATATTTATACTTTCCGGAAGAAAGTCATTGGGTGACAAGCCCTCAAAATAGTTTAGTATGGTATCGTGAATTTTTTGAGTGGTTAGCTGAAGATTTGAAGCATTAATCAAACTATTTTTATATAGTGGAATAAATTATTAACTTTATCGGTTCATTTTTGAAGATTAAAAAAAGTATGTGGAAAGTTTTAGCTAGTTTAATTTTAAGAAATCGATTATTTGTACTTACAATCATTGCATTATTGACAGTGTTTTTCGGTTATTATGCCGTAACTTCATTGAAAGTTGACAATAGATATGGAAATACATTACCAAAAGATTCACCTGCTCAAGCAGATTATTTAAAATTCAAAACTCAATTTGGTGAAGATGGTTCAACACTTGTAATAGCAGTAAAAGCTGATTCTTTATATACTGAGAAAAACTTCACAAAATGGAAAGAATTAGGAGATTCAATCCTAAAATTTGATGGTGTTGAAAATGTAATCTCAGAAGCAACACTTTACACAATCAAAAACAACATTGCTGAAAATCGATTTGAAATCAATAAAATCTTTTCTGATTTAACTTTCCACGAAAAAACAATTGATTCTATTCGAAGAGAAATAAAACGTAATCCAATCTACAACAAATTATTATACAATGATTCTGCAAAGGTTTCATTGATAATGATTGGAATGAATGAAAAAGCATTAGCTGACAAAAAGAAATCAAAAGTTGTTATAAAAATTGAAGAATTAGCACAATCATATTCTAAATACTTTGGCCAACCACATTTTGCAGGTTTACCTCACATGCGTGTTGTAATTGGAAAAAGAATTGTAAATGAAATGTACATTTTCTTAGGTTTATCTGTATTAGCTTCCTCATTACTTCTATACATTTTCTTTCGCTCTGTAAGAGTTGTAATTCAATGTAATATCGTTGTTTTTGTATCTGTAATTTGGGCTTTAGGTAGTATTGGATTATTAGGTTTCCAATTATCGATAATGATGGCCTTAATTCCACCATTGATGATTGTAATTGGAGTTCCTAACTGTGTATTTTTAGTCACTCGATACCATCAAGAATATGTGAAGCACGGGAATAAAATCAAAGCGCTTTACACGATGATTCGTAGAATTGGTTCAGTAACTTTCTTGACGAACTTAACAACTGCTGTAGGTTTCTGTACATTTACAAGTTCAGAAAAGTTGGCCCAATTTGGTATTATTTCAAGTGTGAATATCATGGTCGTATTTATACTTTCAATTTGTATCATTCCAATCATTGCTTCTTTCTCAAAACCACCAAAAGCTAGACATTTAGGTCACTTATACAGAGTCTACTCTCAAGGTTTTATTGAGAAAATTGTGGTATTAGTTTCTAAAAGAAGAAGATTAATCTATATCTGTTCAGTTCTTTTAACGATCATCAGTATTTATGGTATGACGAAATTAACGGCTACAGGAAATGTAACTGGAGATTTACCTAAAAATGATCCTATTTTAAAAGACATTAAATTCATTGAAAAGAATTTTGGTGGTTCTATTCCATTTGAAATGACGATTAACTACAAAGAAAAAGGTCGTTTATTTAAAAATGAGACGTTATTAAAAGTTGAAGAAATTCAGGCAAAATTTTCGAAAGATACGCTATTTTCTAAAAGTTTATCTTTAGTAGATTTCATGAAAGCTATTAACATGGCTTATTATGGAAATGACCCTGAACAATACAAATTAGTTTCTAATAAAGATAAAATTAGACTAAAAAAATATATCGATAAGTTTGATATTAGCAGTGCGAATGGTGGAAATTTATCTCTAAAAGAATTAGTTGACACATCAAATACTACTTTAAGAATTAGAACTCAAATGAAAGATTTAGGTTCTTATGAAGTTGCTCAAAAAGTCGATACGCTTAAGGCCGAAGTTGATGCGATTTTAAATCCTGATAAAAAAGATATTGAACGTTTATATAACAAAGTTGTTAAAGGTGACAAATCATGTGTAGATTCTTTATTGTATAATTATTCAGGAATCTTTAATGGCGTAACTTCTATTCTTTCTAAAGGAAATTCTGAAGCGCAATTATCATTTGATATGCATCCGGAATACATTGAAAAATATTCTAAAAAGCCTTATTTCAAACATATATTAAGAAAAGCGATTGATCATGAGTATTACGATTTAACATTTACAGGAACATCAGTTGTTGTATCTGAAGGAACAAAATATTTATTCATCAACTTGGTTCAAAGTTTGGTCTTTGCAATTCTATCAATTTCTGCTTTAATGGCAGTATTATTTAGATCATTTAGAATTATTTTGATTTCGATGATACCGAATATTATTCCATTACTTTTCACTGCAGGAATTATGGGGTATTTCCAAATCCCGCTAAAACCTTCTACGTTATTAGTTTTCGGTATTGCACTTGGAATCACTGTAGATAATGCCATTTTATTCTTAGCTAAATACCGACAGGAACTCAAGCTACACATGTGGGATATTCGTTACTCAATTTTACTTTCTTTGAGAGAAACAGGTCTTGGTATTTTTTATACTTCTGTAATTTTATTCTTTGGTTTTATCATGTTCGCATTCTCTCAGTTTGGAGGAACAAAAGCTTTAGGAATGTTAGTGTCGTTAACAATTCTAGTTGGGATGATGACCAACTTAATAATTCTTCCTTCACTTTTATTGAGTCTTGAAAGAAAAATTACAACTAAATCATTTAAAGAACCATTCTTTGATATTTACGACGAAGAAGAAGATTATGAAAAAGATTTAATTCAAGTTGAATCGATAAAAGACATTAACATATGAAAGGAATCATTCTTGCAGGTGGATCTGGAACAAGATTACATCCATTAACATTGGCGATCAGTAAGCAATTAATGCCTATTTATGATAAACCAATGATTTATTATCCACTTTCTAGTTTAATGAGTGCTGGAATAAATGATATTTTAATCATTTCAACACCTCATGATCTTCCTCATTTTGAAAAATTATTAGGTGATGGTTCACAATTAGGATGTAAGTTTTCATACAAAGTTCAAGAGGTGCCAAATGGCTTAGCTCAAGCCTTTGTTTTAGGAGAAGAATTTATTGGAAACGATAAAGTTGCTTTGATTTTAGGAGATAATATTTTTTACGGTGTAGGAATGGGAAATCTTTTAAAAGAAAATGTAGATGTTGAAGGTGGTGTTGTTTACGCTTATCATGTAAGTGATCCTGAAAGATATGGTGTAGTAGAGTTTGATGAAAACATGAAAGCCATTTCAATTGAAGAAAAACCAGAGAATCCTAAATCAAATTATGCTGTTCCTGGATTGTATTTTTATGATAACTCAGTTATAGAAATTGCAAAAAATCTTCAACCTTCTGCAAGAGGTGAATATGAGATTACAGATGTAAATGCTGAGTATTTAAGACAAAATAAATTAAAAGTTGCGATTTTAAATCGTGGAACTGCTTGGTTAGATACGGGAACTTTTCCTTCTTTAATGCAAGCAGGGCAATTTGTTCAAGTAATTGAAGAACGTCAAGGGCTTAAAATCGGATGTATTGAAGAAATAGCATACAGAAAAGGTTTTATTGATAAAGAACAGTTAAAAAAGATAGCTACACCATTGGTAAAAAGTGGATATGGTACTTATTTATTAAACTTGATAAAAGATTAATGCAATCTATTCAATATTATTCTCAAATCGTTGAAAAAGGTGTTGGAAATGTTCAGTTTCCTCTTTCTCCTTCAAACTTATACGACCCATTACGTTATTTCCTTGTTTTAGGGGGTAAAAGAATGCGTCCAGTGCTTACTTTGATGGCAACTGATGCTTTTGGTGTAGATTGTAATAAATCATTGCCTGCAGCTTTATCTGTTGAGTTGTTTCATAATTTTTCATTGATTCATGATGATATTATGGATGAAGCACCTATAAGAAGAGGTCAAGCTACAGTTCATACAAAATGGAATCAAAATATTGCCATACTTTCTGGTGATGTTCTTTTGGTTAAAGCATATCAAGAGTTAGCAAAACAAGATCCTAAGATTGTTGCAGAATTATTACATATTTTCAATAAAACTGCAGTTGAAGTGTGCGAAGGTCAGCAAATGGATATGGATTTTGAAAATCGTGAAGATGTAACAATTACTGAATACATTGAAATGATTCGTTTAAAGACTTCTGTTTTGTTGGGATGTGCACTTGAGATGGGAGCAATTGTAGCAGAAACTTCAAAAGAAAACAAAGAATTAATTTACGAATTTGGACAACATGTAGGTATCGCATTTCAAATCCAAGATGATATATTAGATTTATATGCAGATCCAGAAAAATTTGGAAAACAAGTTGGTGGAGATGTAATCTGTAATAAAAAAACATTATTGCTGTTAAAAGCTTTCGAATTAGCGAATGATTTTCAAAAAGATGAACTAGCTGTATTATTAAATGAAGAAGACGCTGAATTTAAAGTGGCTGCCGTTCGTAATTTATTCGATAGTATAGGAATTAAAGAGATTTGTAAAGGGATAATGCAAGAACATTATTCAATTGCAAAAGAAGCATTAGCAAAAATTAATATTCCAGACGAAAAAAAGAAGCCATTATTAGAATTAGCTGCTTATTTAATGGAAAGAGAGATATAACCAACTCTAAATTAACTTATTATTATCTCAAAATAAATCTTTTAGACTTAAGATTTTCATAATATTAATTCCTGATTAAGAATTAGTACTTATCATCGTATTGTAGTTTTCAATCAATAATTTTAGATTGAAAAACAAAAAATATGTCCAAGAAAATCAAAAAAGTCGTTATCCGTCATTTAAGAATTGAAGATTACGAAGAACTTAAAAATGCAATGATTAGTTCTTATAATGATATGGAAAATGCCTATTGGAAAGAAAGACACATCAAAACATTATTAAAGAAATTTCCTGAAGGTCAAATTGTTATACTAGCTGACAACATTATTGTAGGGTGTGCATTATCAATTAGAGTAATGCAAGATAAAGCAGAAAGTGATCATACCTACTTAGATATTACAGGAAACTATACCTTCAACACACACGATAAAAACGGAGATACGTTATATGGTATCGATGTTTTTATCTCTCCAAAGTTTAGAGGATTAAGATTAGGACGAAGATTATATGATTCTAGAAAAGAGTTATGCGAAAAATTGAATTTAAAATCGATTGTATTTGGAGGTAGAATTCCGAATTATATAGATTATGCTGATTTAATTACTCCAAAAGAATATATCAATAAAGTACGATTAAAGGAAATATTTGATCCAGTTTTGACATTTCAATTAAGCAATGATTTCCACGTTTTAAAAATAATGACTGGATATTTACCGAATGATACCAATTCAAAAGAATATGCAACCTTATTAGAGTGGAATAATATATATTATGAAAAAAGAGATGATTTGTTCCAAAGTAAAAAATCTACGGTACGTTTAGGTTTGGTTCAATGGCAAATGAGACCTTTAGATAGTATTGAAAGACTATTCGAACAGATGGAATATTTCATAGATGCCGTATCAGATTATGGATGCGATTTTTGTTTATTTCCTGAGTTTTTTAATGCTCCATTAATGGCTAAATATAATGAGCTGCCAGAAGCTGATGCAATTCGAAGACTAGCGAAAGATACAGAAAAAATAAAGCAAAAATTTCAAGAATTTGCTATTTCATATAATATCAATATTATCACTGGAAGCATGCCATTTATTGAAAAAAAATCCTTGTACAATGTTGGATATTTATGTCGAAGAGATGGAACAAATGAACAATTTAGGAAATTACATATCACTCCAAGCGAATCAAATTCATGGGGAATGATTGGTGGTAATCACCTTCAAACCTTTGATACGGATTGTGGAAAAATTGGAATCTTGATTTGTTATGATTCAGAATTCCCAGAACTAAGTAGACTTTTGGCAGATGAAGGAATGAAAATATTATTTGTCCCATTTTTAACTGATACTCAAAATGGATTTCATCGCGTAAAACGTTGTGCACAAGCTAGGGCAATTGAAAATGAATGTTATGTAGCCATTGCTGGTTGCGTAGGTAATTTACCAAAAGTAAGTAATATGGATATTCAATTTGCTCAATCTGCTGTTTTCACTCCTTGCGATTTTGCTTTTCCAACAAATGGCGTTAAAGCAGAAGCAACACCTAATACTGAAATGATTCTAATTTGTGATGTAGATTTAGATTTACTTCAAGAATTACATGTTCATGGAAGTGTAAAAAACTTAAAAGACAGAAGATTAGATTTGTATTCTTTAAGTAAGAAAATTGAACTATAACATACAAAAAGAGCTATCTAAATTTGATAGCTCTCCAGTTTTTATATTTAATTTTATTATATCATTTCAACGATTAAAGAATCATCTGTTTTAGTCACTTTAGTCAAACCTAATTGAGCTAAAGACTTAATTCCTTTATCCCATTGTTTGT
>Ga0315907_10000097_pt1 | contig 119578 bp, 57 predicted proteins | sample LakEriMetagenome_3_FD_203525 | JGI IMG/M metagenome (GOLD analysis project Ga0315907, IMG submission 203525) | Freshwater fungal communities from buoy surface, Lake Erie, Ohio, United States - Buoy 12 MA123 | ecosystem: Environmental > Aquatic > Freshwater > Lake > Lake biofilm | place: USA...
GTGGACAGCGTGGCGCCGTCGGTCATCGCCAACGAGGCCGCACGCACATCCACCGTGCCCGCCAAAGACGTCACCACGTCAGCCGTGGCTGCCATCGTCATCGCGCCACCGGCCACCACGCTCACGTCGCCGCTGCCGGCGTCAACGTCAGCGCTCAGCGCCAGCGTGCCGCCGGCGCTCAGAAGCACATTTCCGGCACCTGCAACCGTCACACCACTGCCGGCAGAGACCGTGCCACCGTTGACCGTCAGGTCTCCCGCGGTCACGCGCAACACAAGCGCGCCGTCGGCGCTGGTGCTGAAGTCCTCCAGCGTCAGCGTCGCCGTGCCAGACGGGGTGGCGGGCACCGTTGCGTCAGTGCCGACCCGGCTGGCCGAGACGGTCAGGCTATCGACCGTCAGACCGCTGGTCTCCGTCAGGAACAGGCCCGCCGTGCCGGCGCTGGCCGCCACAGTGGTGACGGTGGTTTCGAGGTGATTCGCACCAGTGCCCACGCCATGACTCGCGCGCAGGATCAGGCTGCCCGCCGTGACGTCAACCTCGGCGTCGCCATCGGCATCGCGATCAACGATCGCACCGGCCGACGCAGAGGGCGTCGAGGCCACGGCGGAAATGCTCACCCCCGCCGTCCCGGCGCTGATGGATTCCAGGGTCACGTTACCGGTGGCGGCATGCAGCAACACGTTGCCATCGGTCGAACTGATGGACGTGTTGTCAGCCATCGTGATGTGCCGGCCCGCCAGCACGTCCACGGTCTTGCCGGACTCCTGAGCCACCACGTTCGCGTTCTGCAGCACATCCTGCCCTGCGTCCAGGCTGGTATGGCCGCCCGACGTGGTGTTGGTCACCAGTGCGCCCAACACCAGGTCACTCGTGGACCCGCCTGCCTTCAGCAGCAGGTTGCCCGTGGCTGTCACCGCGCCACCCGTGGCCAGCGTCTGCAGCGTGCCCGCCAGCGTGACGATGATGAGGTTCGCCTCGGAGTCCACGTCCGACAGGGCCGTGTCGCTCGTGGCCGTGAGCGTCGTCCCGTTGGCACCCACCTGGTTCACGTTGATGACACTCAGCGTGCCGATGTCCAGCGCTGAAGACTCCGTCAGGAACAGGCCACCCGTGCCCGTGCCGTTGACGTCAGCCGCCAACTTCGCGACGTTGACCTCCAGGTGGTTGGCCCCCGTGCCCGCGCCATTGCCCGAGACCGTGCCCGTGGTGACGATACGAAGCTCGTCGGCCGTCACGTTCACCGTGTCGGTGCCGCTTGCAAACGCGTCGGTGATCGTCGAGCCACTCAGGCTCACGTCACCCGTGGTCGTGATGGCCCCAAGCGCGATGACGCCCGTGGCCGACACCCTGACATTGCCGCTGCCCGTGGACAGCGTGGCGCCGTCGGTCATCGCCAACGAGGCCGCACGCACATCCACCGTGCCCGCCAAAGACGTCACCACGTCAGCCGTGGCTGCCATCGTCATCGCGCCACCGGCCACCACGCTCACGTGGCCGCTGCCGGCGTTCACGTCAGCGTTCAGCGCCAGCGTGCCGGTGGTGCTGAGCAGCAGGTGGCCCGCACCGGGGGCGCTGAGCGCTGAATCCACGGTCACGTTGCCAGTGCTGGTCAGCACCAGAGCCTCGCCGTTGGCGACCGTGATGCCGGCCACAGTACCGCCAGAGTCCGTGACAGTGCTGGAGGCAATGGTGCCCGTGGTCGTCACGCGGTTGACGGTCAACGCCGCCACCGAGCCGACGCTCAAGCTGGTGCTGCTTTGCGCCAGGAAGGTGCCGCCCGCACTGCTGGAGGCCGACAGGACGGATGCGGCGGTCTCGACCGCGTTCGCGCCTGTGCCGATGGAAGTGCCGGCGACGATGCGCAACTGGTCACCTGCCAGGTTGGTCGCCTGTGATGCTCCGTCAGCGTCTGCATCCAGCACGGCACCACTGGCCACCACGCTGATGTCACCCGTGCCGTTCACGCTGGCGCCTGAGCCCAGGGTGGTGGCGCGGCCGAGGGTCAGGTTGCCGCCCTGCGCCTCGATGCGGATGTTGCCGTCCGTGCTGGTGGCCCTTGCGCTGGCATTCATGGTCACCGCACCGGCCGCCTGCAGATCCAGGCTCTGTGCGCTGCCCTTGGCCCATACGTGGCCGCTGGCGCTGAAGCCCAGGTCATCGGCCGACAGAACGCTGATGCTGCCGCTGGCCGCCGACACCTCTGCGTTCAAGGCCACCGAAGCCGCCGTGCCCTCGGCCAACTCCGCACTTTCCAACCGGATGTGGCCGAGCGTGCCCGTGCCGGTCATTGCCGCGCCCACGGTCAGCGCGCCGTCGAGGGTGACGATGGTGATCGCGCCGTCGCTGCCCGCCACGGTGACGGCGTTCGTCGTCAGCGCCGTGCTCTCCCGCAGATGCAGGCCGCCGCTGGTGGTGACCGTCGCGCCCATGGCAGAAACCCGGCTGCGCAGCGGTGCCGCCGCCGTGCCAGCGCCGGCACCGGCCACGAGTGTCAGCGTGGCCGTGTCGCCGTCCACATTGGGGTTGTTGCCCGTCAGACTGTCGGTGATCGTTCCGGCCGTTGCGGTCAAGGAGACCGTGCCGCCGGCCGTACCGCCCGCCAGGATGCGGCTGACCGCCAGATTGCCTGTGGCTGTGGTGTAGCTCACGGCGCCGTTGCTCGCGCCGGCATTCGTCTCGACACCATCGGTCATGGCGATGCCGGTGGACGCGGTGAGCGACACCGACCCATTGACCGTCGTGATGTTGCTTCCCTGGCTGATGTCCGCTGACGTCGAGGTCAGCGTGATGACGGACGCCCCGCTGCCGCTGATGACGCCGCTGCCGGTGCTGGAGACCGTGCCATCCGCCGTCAAGGTGATGGCCCCGGTGGTGGCCGTGATCACGTTCTGCACGACGACCTGCTTGCCGCTGCCGCCCGCCGTCAGCGTGATGGCGCCGCTGCCGACCGTGGTCACGCCGACAACGTCAACTGCGGGCGAGGCGACGGTCACAGTTCCTGCGACGGTGGTCAGCTTGATGGCCGAACTCTGCGCAGCGTCGGACTGGCTCAGCCTATCTACGCGGATGTCACCGCCAACGCCCAGCACGGTGTCGCGTGCGGAGATGCCGATGTCGATGTCGCCGTTGCCGGTATTCAGGACATTCAGGCTGTTGACCTGCGCCCAGGGCAGCACCACACCGGTGACCGCGGACGCCACCAGATGGCCGGCGCGGATCGCCTCCGTCGCCAGGTTGTCGAAGTTGGGGCTGGCGACTTCCTGCAGGATCTTGCCGGTGCTGGCCGAGAGCGTGATGTTGGCCGGCGTGTTGAAGGCCGTGCTGGCTTCGAGCGCATTTCTGATGGTGATGCCGCCCGCGCCGCTGGCGTCAAGCTTGAGGTCGCCCTGCACCCGCAGCACGTGATCCGCGTTGGCCAGGTCCTCGACCGTGATGGTGCCGCCGTAGACCTCGAGCGCATCGCGGAAGGTGTACTGCTGCGAAGCCTGCACTGAGCCCAGCCGGATCGTGCCAGCACCGGCGGCAGCGGCTGCGACGGCGCTGTAGCGGTTGGTGACCCCCGCCTGGTGACCAATGACAATCTTGCTGAAACTGTCACCCAAGGCCGCCAGCTCGGTATTGCTGATGTTCAGAAGGCTGCTGCTCTCGCTGGGGGGCTGAGCGACCTCGATGCCCATCGAAAGGTCTCTCGGCCTGAGCGTGACGACACCCGTACCCACGAACGAGCCTTCTCCGCCTTGGAGGTTGATCTCGTTGCCCTCCAGGAACACCTCACCTGCCACGCCCGCATTCGTGTCTTCCAGGGTGACGCCGCGCTCGAAGACGATCAGGCTGGCGCCCGTGACGATCAGGTCACCGCCACCGGTGAGGCGCAGGGCACCGCGGAAGGTCACCGTGCCCGTCGCGTTGATCACCAGATCACCGTTGACAGTGACATCGTTCCAGAAAGTCACGTTCGAGGGCAGGTCGCCGTTCGTGTTCGCCGTGACCGTCAGGCCCTCCAGTGCGTCCACGCCGCCGACGATGCCGTAGACCGCGACGATGCCGGGCGAGCGCAGCGTCAGGGTGTCCGCCGTGGCGTCGCCGTTCCCGTCCAGCCGGTGAGACAGCGCGGTGGTGATCTGCAGGTCACCCGATCCATCGCTGCCGGATTGAACGGTGCGAGCACCGACCACGATCACGGAGTCGTTGATCGTGACGTCGGCCGTGGTGGTGGTGTCGGCCGAAATCGTCGTGGTGTTCCCGGAGCCGTCCACGGTCAGGCTTCCGTCCACGCTCAGCGGCTGCAGAATCGCGAGTTCGCCTCCGATGAGCGGGTTCTGGATCGTCAGCGAATCCTTGAACACCACGGTCTGGGTGCCGCCAGTGGTGCCGATGCGAATGTCGCTGGCCGACGTAGCGCCGCCGATGACGATCTCGCCGAAGCCGTCCTGGAGGAAGTCCAGTTCGTCCAAGCTCAAGCTCATCGCGTCCGGATCAGGCGTCGTGTTGGAGTCCCCCAGCACGATGTCGCGTTTCGTGTCGATGGGCGCCACGGTCAGGATGGCGCCGGCGCTGCGCAGGGTGTCGGTAATGACGATGTCGTTGGCCTGCAGCGAGACATCTTCGCCCGAGGCATCCACGGCGTCGGAGATCGTCTGCGTGCCCGTGAAGGTGCTCACGCCCGTGCTGCCGCCGCGCGAACCGCCGCCAGCGTCAGCCTTGACCTCCACGTTGCCCGTGGCGATGACCGACACGTTCTGCCGATCGGAACTGGCCACGTTCAATTCCACGGCATCGACGACAAGCGCATTCGGGCTGAACAGGAAGCTCATGTACTTCTTTCCGATCTCGTCGCGCGCGGCGATGGTCAGGCGCCCGCCGGTGGTTTGCAGGTAGGGGCCGCCCGCCGCGCGCAGCACGACGTCGTTGGCGATGCGTGAGGTGTTGAAGTCCTCGATGCCGGTGGTCTTGATCTCGCCCGTGGCAGGGTCGGTCACGAACTTGCCGCGGCGCATCGCCCAGTCGATCTCGGGGTCGAAATCGATACCGGAGCCGGCCCTCCAGCCCACGGCCGCTGCCTCATTGAGGACCGAGCCCTTGGGCGCACGCAAGATGATGTCGCCGGCGCCCGCCACGCGGATCCCGGCGGCCAGTGTGATGTCGCCGTCCTCGGCGGTGAGCGTGACCGCGCCGCCATCGGCCGTGGCAGTACGGATGTCGGCGCTCAGGCCCAGGGTGATGGTGCCGCCAGCGCCGCCGGCGTACAGACTCACTGATCCGGCACCTGCCTTCAGCACGGCCTGGATGTCGTCCTCTGTGGCCAGGTCCACGCCGCGCGCCGCGCTGGTCGAGATCGCGCCGTTCAGCGTCGAGATCGCGACGTTGCCGGCGCCCTGCTGGTCGAGGCGATAGATCACCACCGCGTCGCGGTCCTCGATGCCGATGTCGCCCGAACCGGTGTTGACGATGTCCAGGCCCGCCACCCGGGTTTCGATCGTCGGATTGGCGCCGGCCCCCACGCCGCCGGCCGCGCGGATCCACAGCACGGCGTTGGGCGCGTCCACGTCCGCCGGGCTGTCGCCACCGTCCTTGACGGCGCCGCCACTGGTGTCGATGACCACATCTGCACTGGCGGTGCTGCTCAGCTTGCCCAGCGTGATGTCGCCCGTGGCCTGCAGACGGATGGTGCCTGCGCCGGCGGCCAGCTCGGTCTCACCGGTCATGGTGAGCGCACCGCCGCGGGCGATCAGCATGATGGCTCCGCCGCCGCCACGCAGGTCGGCCTGCTCGTTCAGGGTGATCGCCGCCGCGGCGTCCAGGGTCAGGGTGCCCGCGCCCCCAACGGTCACAGCCTGCTCCAGGGCGATGCTGCCCGCCGTGGTGCGCAGCAGCACGCTGTCGTTGAGGGTCGTGATCGCACCTTGCACGGTCAGCGTGCCGCCTGCCGTCAAGGTGACGGCCTTGTCGTCGCCGCTGTCGATGCGCAGGACGGTGGCACCGTCCTTCTCCGCGATGTCGATCGCACCCTTGGCGCGGACGTCGAGCGTCAGCGCATCGAGGGTGGTCAGTGCATTGCCCGTGGCATCGCGGGTTCCGGCCGTCACGGTGCCCTTGAGGGCCGTCAGCGTGACGGCGCCGGCCTGCGCCATGCTGCCGATGATGATGTTCCCGTTCAGCGAGGTGATGCTGACCCGCCCGGCGCGGCCCGTGATCGCCGTGATCAGGATGTCGCCATCCGCCACGATGGTGATGTCCCCGCCCGTGCCGGCGTTCATCGCGATCGTGCTGATCGCCAGGGAGCCAGTGTCACCGGCCTTTGGCTGACCTGTAATTGGATCGATCTCTGGCGTTTCACTGATCGTCAGGTCACCGGGCTGGGTGAAGGTGACCGACAGGTTGTCCACACGGGTCTTCAGCGTCAGGTCATTGCCTGCGGTGACGTTGAGGTTCTGGGCCGTCACAAAGCCGCCCAGCGTCAGGCTGGCGGTGGCGGCCAGCGTGACCGAAGCCCCTTGCAAATCGGACACCACCACCAGCGAGGCCGGCTGTGACACCGCCACGCCGTTGCTGTCGTAACCGGCGCGCAGCGTCAGCACGTCGCCTGCGTAAGTGGGCAACCTGACGACGGACAGAGACGACTCGGCCGTTACGCTGTAGGTCCCCGCCGCAGGGCGTGCGCTGTCGGGCAATATCAGCACATAGCCATCAGGGCCGGGCACGTTGATCGAGGAGCCGGCGGACGCGGGCGGGATACCGCCGCCCGTGGCGGTGAAGGCCGTGTTGGGGGCATCGGCCGTCAGGCGCAGCACGTTGCCCACGATCGTGGCCGTCACCGGCCCGGCATCGACCAAGGTCTTCAGCGCCGTCAGCACCGCAGCCATGCTGGTGCTGGCAGCGCTGTGGCTGTAGGGCGTGCTGTTGACGGTCACCGTGTAGGTCGCCCCCACCTGAGCCGTGCTGGCGAAGGTGAGGTCGGTCACCTGGGTGGCACTGGTCCCGGCGGCCTGGACCGGGGTCACCGCGCTGGTGCCCGGCAGGTCGCTGGTGCTGGTGAAGGTCACTCCGACGTCGGTGATGGCAAAGGCCGTGTTGTCCACAGCCGCGTTCAACGTCAGCTTGCGCGCCGCGCTGTCCACGACCACCGAGACCACGTTCCCAGCCTCGATCTTCGTCTTCAGGTCACCCAGCACCGCGCTCCAGGTGGCCGACACACCACCACTGCCGCCCACCGCCGTAGAGTAGGTGCTCGGGCCCACCTTGAGGCTGAAGGCCTGACCCGCCGCCACGTCGAAGTCGGCGTACTGGAGTTCGCTGATCTGCTTGCGGTCTGCGCCAGCCTGCGTGGTGGGGCTGGTGCCGTCATCGCTGACGGCGCCGCCGCTGCGGGCCAGCGTGGCGGCGACGGTGAAGGGCAGGTTGGCCGTGGCAGCGGTCAAGGTCAGCGTCCTGGCCGTGGCGTCGACGGCGGGGGCGTCCAGCAGGTAAGTGGTCCCGCCACCTGACGTCGTGGCCGTGCCATTGCGGACGGTGGTGCCCAGTTCGGTGAGCACCGTGTTCCAGTCCTTCAGCACCGGCTTGCCCACCTTGGCCTGGGCCACTTCGAACGCCGTGTCGACCGTCTCCGCCGTGAGCGTGAGCGTGCGGGTTGCGACATCGACAGCCGCCGTCGCCGGGCTGTCCGTCTCGCTGTCGATCAGGTACTCCAGCGCCGCCAGCACCTTGGCGAAGGTATCGACGACGACGCTGTTGACAGTGTCGCCCACCGTCACCGAGTAAGGCCGCCCATCGATCTGAAGCGAATAGGTGTAGCCCGAGCCCGCCGAAGACGCATCGCCAGCAGCAAAGGTCAACGTGCTCACCTGGTGCACGGCGGCAGCAGGTGCAGTGGGCGTCGCAACGCTTACCGCGGAAGCGATGTCTTCCGTGGCCGAAGCCATCGCATCGAAGCGCTGGCCCGCCACCACCACGCTGAACACCTGCCCCGATGCCAGCGTGAAGCTGCCAAAGTCCAGTGTGCTGACCTGCTTGACGCCCGCCGCGGCGGCCGTCGTCACTTCGGTGCCGTCGCGGGTGACCCAGTTGGCCAGGCCCGCGCTGACGGCCTGGACGGTGAAGGGGGTGTTGTCCGCGTTCGCCGTGAGCTTGAGCGTGAAGGCGGGATCTGTCACGGGCGCCACGGCGGCCACCCGCTCCACGCCCACCGGCTCGCCCGCCTCGATGCGGGTTTCGAGTTCGGCCAGGACGCCGTCCCACGTCTGCGCTACCGTGACCACCCGGGCCACGGGTGCGTTGGCCGAGGGAATCGCCGCCACCAGGCCGTTGGCGATCTCCTGTCGGGTGGCCGAGCCATCGGCGGTGTAGCTATACGCCGTGCCCCCCAGGCGCACGGTATAGGTGGCGCCATTGACCGCATCCAGCGACGACAGGTCGATCGTGCGCTTGCTGCCGGTGGTGGTGGCCCCGATGGAGACGCCCTCGATGCCGTTGACCGGGCCGGCGCTGGACAGCGTGATCGCCGCTATGCCTGCACCATCGCTGACGGTGATCAGGTTGCCGCTGGCTGAGGCAGCGTAGCTGGCGTGGGCGTTGATCAGGCTGGCCAGACCGGCCGCGATGCTGCCCAGGGTGTCGCCGCTGGCGGCGCGATAGGTGAAGGGCGACGCTGCAATGGTGACGGTGTAATCACCGCCGATGACGATGCTGGTACCCGTCACGTTGATGGTGCGGTCGTAGGCAGGGTCCGCGATGTCGGCGGCGTTGACCGTGGCACCAGCCGGCGCGGTGATCGCAGCCGCCCCCGCGCCCGACCCCACGGTGACCACCGTGCCGCTGACCGATGCGGCATAGCTCGCGTGGGCGTCGATCGCGGTCGCCAGCGCAGAAGCAATGGTGCTGGCAGTGGAAGCGCCAGTGGCCGTGGTGGAGAACGGAACGCCACCGATGTTGACCGTATAGGTCTGGCCGCTGGTGACGGTGATACCGCTCAGGTTGATCGTGCGGTCGAACTCGGAGTCGGCGATGTCGGCCGCGTTGACCGCCGAATTCGCAAAGCCCGGAATGGCACCGACGGCATCCACAGTGATGGTCGCATTGGCAGCGTTCGACAAGGTCAGCAGCACGTTCTCGCCCACCCGGGCGCGGTAGGCGTTGCCGTTGACGACTACCGTGTACACGCTGTCCGCTGCCAGAGCCGCATTGGCAAAGGCCAGTTCGGACACCTGCTTGGCCCTGGACCCCGCCAGCTGGGTCGGCGACAAGCCATCGTCCAGCAGTGCGCCAGTCAGCGTGCCGGAGGTCGTGGAGCTCACGCTCACGGTCACTGTGTAGGCAGTGTTGTCTGGCCCCTCCAGCGTCAAGGTTCGCTGTGTCGCATCGGCTGACACCGCCAGTACCAGCCCGGCGATGTTCTCCAGCTTGAACCCGAGTGCGCCAAGCACCGAGCCCCACGTGGCCGCTACCGGCGCTCCCGAAGCGTAGCCTGCGATGACATCTCCCGGCGTGACCGAGTAGTCCGTGCTGTTGACGCTGACCGTGATGGCCGTGCCAGCAGCCATCACGTCGCTGAAGAACACGCGGCTGATCTGGCGCGCCGCGATTCCCGCCGATGTGACCGGGGCCGCAGTGACCGCAATCGCTGCACCTCCGGCCTTGAGCACCGAGTCGGCCGCCACGGTGGTTGAACCGGTGGTGTAGCCACCCGCGGCGACCACACGCACCTCCAGCTCGTCGCCCGTGCCCGTGATGGTGGGGTCGGTCAGCAGTTTCGAGTCGGCCGACACGGAGCCGAGCACCTTGACCTGGTGACCGTAGAGGTCGGCCGAGGTCTGGTCGAAGGCGGTACCCGTCACCTGGCCCGCCGCATTGCGGATCTGCGCCGCCCACTCGCGCAGGGTGCCGGCCGCATCCACCGTGACCGTGCCACCGGTTTTCTGCGCCCCCACCGACGTGCCGGCCTCGACGCGGTCGATCCAGGCGCCGCCAGTGGCCTCAAGCGTGATGCTGTCGCCGTCCGCCATATTGTGCACATCGCGCACGTACAGATCGCCACCAGCGCTCACATCAATCACGCCGTCAGCCGCCGAGATCCGGTCAATCACCAGTCCGGTGGCCTCCCTGACAGTGACGCTGCCAGCGCCCGACACGTTCACTGTGAGCGTGTCCACCAGGGTGTTGAGCTTCACGGCACCCGTGGCGCGCACGTTCAGGTCGTCGGCGATGAAGACCGAGGCGCCGTCGGTGGTGATGGACTGCGCCGCCAGACGCAAGCGGCCCGACTGCTCGTTGGCGGCGACGATGCCGCCGCGTACCGTCAGAGCGCCCTCGATGTCCAGCGTGACATCCCGTGCCTGCTCGAAGCCCTCCACCCCACCGACGAAACCGGTCAGCGTGAGGTTGGTGACGGTGGCATCGGTGCCGCTGCCCAGCGCCACGAAGATGTCGCGCTTGGCGCGAAGCTGGAAGTTCTCAGCCGGCAGGACATCAACCTGTATGTTGATGAAGCCGGTGTCCAGTGGCGTACCGGCCTCCAGCACGGTGTCCAGGATGTCACCGTCACCGTTGTAGTCGATACCGAAGGCCGCTTCGACCACGACGTCGGTCTTGTCGCCATCACCGTTGTAGTCCACATTGGCCAGCGCCTCTGACAGCGTGTCCAGCGTGTCGCCATCGCTGTTGCGATCGACCGCAGCCTGGATGGTCTCCACCAGCGTGTCGTTGGTGTCCCCGTCGTTGTTGAGGTCGCGCGCCTGCACGGCCTGACGCAAACCCTTGGCGGTGATCAGCACCTCGTCGATCACGCCGTTCGCGTCACCTGCGGTCACGCCGACCTTGCCGGCCAGCAGCACGCTCTCGGCAGCGATGAGTTCCAGGCGCTTGCCGACTTTCAGCTCGCCTGTCATGGTGAGCGAGCCGCCTGTCTCGAGGATCAGGGTTTCGGTGGTGATGGTGGTCGGCAGCCTGCGGGTGAAGGTGTTGCTGTCGTACCCGAAGACGAAATGGTCGCCGGCGCGGTACTCCATCCACTGCGTGGCATTGAAGAAGCGGTACAGCGCCACCACGGTTTCTGCCGAGAAGGACACGCCCGTCGTGTAGCGGATGGAGTCTGGCGTGGTGCCGTTCCAGCCGGTGGGTGCATCGACGCTGACGCCCGCGTCATCGCTGGCGAGTTCCACGCGGTCGCCCCGCACGACGCCGTCCGCGCCCACACGCAACTGGTTCTCCGTTGACACCCGCACGACCGTGGCCGCTGGCGCACCGGCATCGCCGGTCAGGCTGGACCAGGCCCGGACGACTTGCAGGCCGTCGGATTTCTCGTACAGGCCGTCTGATTCGCTGATGTCGATGGAGCCGCCGTCGGTCAAGGCGTCCAGGCTATTGGCCGAGATCTCGAGGCCCAGGATGCCTGTGTGAGCCGAGAGCGTCAGCCTGTCAGCCACGATGTCCACGGCATCGTCGGTGAAGGTCTCGCGGATGGCACCGCCGGTGCTGGTCAGCGTGACCTCGCCCGCCGAGGTGTAGAGCGTGACCAGCCGGATCACCGCGCTGCTGCCATCGGTCTGGGCCGTGTACTTGCTGCCGCCACTGATGGCCGTGGCGAGGCCGCTGGCGATGGCCGCGATGGTGTCATCCACCTTGGCGGTGTAGCTGTAGGTGTCGCTGATGCCGCCGCGCTCAATGGTGACGCTGTACACCTTGTTCGCCACGGCGGCAACGCCCGTCAGCGTGATCGTGCGCTCGGTCGACGCGTCAGCAAAGTCACGGGCATTGATCACCGGTGCACCGGTGGCGCCCGCGGGCACCGGCAGGCGGATGTCCAACGTGCCGGCGCCGGCCGTGATGTTGATCTTCGCGGTGTTTGTGGCGTCCACCGCAGCGGTGTAGACGCCGCCAGCGCTGATGGCCGCCGACAGTTTCGACGCCAGCGCCGCTGCGGGATTGACAGCCGCCACGTCCGCCAGCGTTGCCATCACGCTGTAGATGTGAACAGGGCTGCCCTGGGGGCCGAACTCCACGGTGTAGGTCTTGCCTTCGACAACCGTCAGCGTCGCCAGGTCTATGGTGCGCAGCTGGCTGGTGTTCGCCGTGTCCGCGGCACTCACGACCGGGCTGCCGCTCACGCCCGAGGCCAGCGTGACGATGATGCCAGCGGTGCCCGCACCTGCGCTGGCGTCGTAGATCACGGGCCGATCGCCTGCCTGCAGCAGGTGGATACCGGCCGACACGTAGCGCACGCCGATGTCGCCCGCAGCAGTGACCGTGACGTCGTTGATGTCCTTGTTCGAAACCAGCCGCACGTCGGCGAGTTCCACGCCTCCCAAGCCCGTGACCGTGAGGCTGCCGTCGGCCACGTTGACGGTGTTGAGCACGAGATCACGGTTGCCCTGGCTGATCGTCACGCTGCCGGCGTGCGTGGTCTGCAGTGTCATGCCCTGCAGTTGGGTGCTGAGCGTCACGGCACCGCCTGCACGTACGTCCAGTTGATCGGCCTTGAGCGTGTGGGTCAGCACCGTGGGTGCAGCCGCCGGTTTCCGGGCGTTGGCCACATCGCGCGCTGCGTCGGACAGGAGCGACAACGATTGGACGATCTGCCCAGACGAACGCAGCACGATGTCGCCGCGGTCGTCCGTCTGCAGCGTATCCACCGTCAGCGCGCCAGCGCCCAACGCCAGCGTGGTGAGGACAATGTCGTTGCGGTCGCTGCTGCCCAGCGTGCGCACCAGCGCAGCGCTCAGCGCTCCTGTGGCGGTCACGGTGACCGAGCCGTCGTAGGCCTCCGCGTCGTGCAGCAGCAGGCTGCCCAGGTTGGTCAGCTCCACATTGCCTGCAGCCGTGGTGCGCAGCGTGGCCCTGCTGGCCACGGTGTTCAGCTGGATGCCGGTCTCCGCCAGGACCCGGATCTCGGCCGCCGTCAGAACGCCAGTCGCCAGGGTGGCGCTCGCGGTGCCCGAAGTGGCCGTCGATTTCACCTGCTCGACGGCACCAGACTTCGCCGTCAGGTCGATGCGCTGAGTTGCAGCCTGCGCGGTGTTTGCCGCCTGCGCAGTGAAGGTGGCGCCCGTCATGCGGATGTGGCCGCCCAGGTCGCCTGCGGTCAGCACGATGTTGCCGGTGGTGGCCAGCACGCGCGTCTCGGCGTCGGCGGTGATGGTCCCGTCCTTGCCTACGCTGTCGCCGGCCTTCAGCTGCAGGTCATCCGCGGTGATGAGGCCGCTCAGGTTGATGTTGCGGCCGGCCCGGGCATCGATGTCCAGGCTGCCCCCGGGCGCGAAGGTGGTGTTCAGCTCGGTGACGCCACCCCACGCGAGGTCAAGCCCCGCCCTCAGGTCGATCGTGCTGGACTGGCCCGTGGCCTCCAGGATGGCGGAGTCGTCCAGCGTCATGCCGTCGCGCGACACCAAGTCGATGTCGGCGGACCGCAGCCGGGCGGTGACCTGCTGTCCGTCACGGGTCTGGCCCTTGAGTTCCAGCAGTCCTCCTGCATTGATGGACAGCGCCTCTGCCGCAGCCACGCGGCCGCTGAGTCGCACGCTGCCGCCCGCGTTGATCGTGACCGACGAGCCAGTGATGGACTCGCCGTCGAACTCGCCATACTGCCGCGCGGTGGCATCCACGGTGCTCACCACGGTACGCAGCCGGGTCTCCTGCTGAACGACCGGCACCTGCGCCCAGACCGTGACGTCCTTCTGCGTCACCACCTGCACATCCTTGATCACGGTCTGGTAAACAGGGCGGAACTGGAAGATGTCCTGGTCCTGCGTGGCGAGCTGGTAACTCAGCTTGACGCGCGTGTCGTAGACGTTATGCCAGTTGGAAGTCCAGTCGTAGCGGTAGTTCCGGTAGGTCTCGGAGACCGTGGCGTTCAGTGCCTTGCGGCCCTGGATTTCGATGTAGAGGTCGTCGCCACCGCCGTTGGCCTCTCCGTCGACCCGGTAGTCCTGGGAACTGCGGATCCAGTCGAACTCGGACCGCATCGAGTTCCAGGTACCGTCGTTGAAGTTTTGCTTCCGCCCCCAATAGTCATAGGCGTCGTGACCGCTGGCAGTCATGAACAGGCGGCCGCGCTCCCAATCGTGTTTGTTGACCTTGGTGCCGTTCTCGTCGACCTTCATCAGGTCACGGTAGGTGCCCGGCTTGTCGTTGACGCGGCCCCATTCACCGACCTCGCTCTCGTCGTCGTACTGGCCCCAAGTGCTGCCGTTGTCGTTGTCGACCCACATGCCGACCACAGTGGTCCATGCGCCCCAGTACCTGTAGATGAAGGCGTCGGACTTGAAGGAGGTGGTGCTTGTACCGATCTGGCTCAGTGCCTGCGTGTCGAAGGCAAGCGCATCAACCCAGGTATTCAGCGCGTAGATGTTGTCGGTCGCGCGGTTGCCCTTGTAGTCACTGAGCGCGGTCTGCCGCTGCGCCGCAAGGTTGTAGGCGTCGTTGTCGTTGTCGTAGGCCTGGATCAACTGCGTGCTTTCCCAAGTCCAGTTGGGGTCGCGATCGAGCACGGTCTTGGTAGAGGCACCGTCAGCACGGCTGGAGATGTCGAACACCCTGTCCCCGCTGGCCAGGGTGTAGTCGACCTTCCAGCGTCCGCGACCGTCTTCCTGCGCCGCGAAGGGGTCGTCATAGCCCGCACGCTCCTTCGCTGCAGGCGGCGTGGGATAGCCGTTGACCGGGAGGTAGTAGACCGACTTGTCCTGGGTGTAGGTGAGCGCCGCCGTGTCCTTGTAACGGCCCACCCATTCGCCCGCCACGGCGCCTGAGGCGGCCAGTTGTGTGGCTGTCATCCAGGAGCCATCGCTCTGGCCATTGTTGCTGCCATCGTTGGCCAGGTAAAGCGCTTCGGCTTGCGACGTGACGCGCAGGATGTCTGCTTCGGCGCCGACCGGCATTCGCACGTACTTGTCGCGCCATCCAGCCACGTCGATGAAGAACACCTTCTCGTTCGTGCCGGCATTCGCGCTCCAGGACGGCGTCGTGGGGGCACTGGTGACATTCCCGTTCAGGGTCTGGTGCTTCTGGGCGTTGCTGTAGCCGAACTGGTACAGCGGCATGTAGCCGGTCTGGTTGAGCACCGCCTGACGCTGGGTTTCCGTCAGTTGCGTGAATCCCTTGTAGGGCTCCTTTTTCTTTTGATCCGTGGTCCGGAGGTTGTTGACCTCGCTCGTACTGAAAGTCACGGCGGCACGGCCTTCGGTGCCGTTGTTGTTCCAGTCGATGTTGCTGTTGACGTAGTCCAGACCCTCCACCAACATCTCGCGGAACTGCGCGTCAGCCGTGGCCTTGGGGTTGTAGTAGCCGGTCTGCGTCAGCGTCACGTCCATCGTCGTGTAGCTGCTGCCGACCTTGACGCGCTCCGTGCCCACCTGCTCGGTGATCTGCGTCTTGACCCAGGAGTACTCGGGCACCTGCACCTGCCCCACCGCGACCGAGGTCTCACCCACCACCACGTCCACGGTCTCGGCCACCGTCACCAGACGCTCGATGCTGACCGCGCGCGGCGCGGTGACGGCAGCCTGCGCATCCAGCACCACAGACCCACCGGCCTGCAGGCGCACCGCCCCGCCCGCGCTGACGAGGCCATTGCCGCTGACCGTCAGGGTGCCGCCGCGAAGTTGAGAGGCAAGGATCGCCCCTTCCAGTTGCGCTCTGGTCCAGCTCAGGTCCACACCGGCGTTCATGTCGATGCGATCGTTGGAGGAGACGATGCCGCCCACCGTCAACGTGGTGCCCGCATTGAACAGCACGCGTCCGGACGCGGAATCACCGCCCAGGCTGATGCTGATGCGGGCGGTGCCGGCGCCGGTGGTGATCTTGATCTGGTCGGGCTTGGTGCTGTCCACCACGGCGGCATAGGCCGCGTCTGCATCGATCTTCGCCGCCAGGGCGGCCACCAGTTGCTCCAGCGTCTGCGTCAGGGGCGTACCCAGGGTCTCGGTAAAGGTACGCACCGTCTCGCTGGCCACCGGCCCGTGGGCGATGCGCACGGTGTAGGCCTGGCCGCCAGTCAGCGACAGACCCTTCATGTCGATGATGCGGTCGGCGTCCACATTCGCCGCGTCGGCCGGGTTCACGGCCACCAGGCCGGCCTCCACCTGGCCCATGATGCTGACGGTGGGCGCTGCCAGGTGCACCAGTTCGTCGGCCTTGACAATGGCCTGTGCCTTGGGCGCCAGCGCGCCGGAGACGACCAGTGCGTTTCGGGCGCGCATGTAGACCTCGGAGTTCGCTCCGGTGGCATACACGTAGCTGCCTGACAGCACGTTGATGTTCTGGCCGATGATGCGCACCTTGTCGCGCACGTCCACGTTGCGCAACACCGTGACGTCGCTGCCCGAGGAGTCGATCTCCAGCAGGCCGACCTTGGCCGAGCCCAGGTCGCGCTGGCCGATGACGCCTTCGATCTTGATGCCATCGGTGGCGGCCAGCCGGATCGTTCCGCCAGCGGCGGTGTCCAGCGTACCGCCGGACTTGTAGGTTGTGCCGTCCAGCACCAGCGTGCTGACCAGCAGGCCCACCTTGGAACTGTGCACACCACCCTGCACCACCAAGCTGTCATTGGCGGTGATCAGGCCATCAACCACCACCTGGCTCAGCGAAGACACCGTGATGTCGGCGCCGGTGTCGAAGGCCGTGACTTCGCCGTGCATGCGGACGGCGCCGTCAGCGCGCACGCTGACGCTGGCGTCTCCACCGGCTGCGGCCTCGCTCCAGACCGCCGCCTGCGTGGACCTGAACTGTCCTGTGGCCGAGGCGATGACCGAGGTTTTCGTGCCGAGGAACACGCCCACGCCCGTGCTGCCTGCGCCGGCCTGGACCGTGATGGCGCCGGTGGCCTGGACGCTGCCCCCGATCCTCTGTTCAGCGTCAGCAGCCGTGTCATCACCCAGGCTGATGGCGCGCGTGGCGTTGAGGTCCACGGCTGCCAGCTTGCCCGTCCAGGCACGGGTTCCCGCCTGCGAGGCAGGCGCACCGGCCGGAGGCGGGGTGTAGGTGGCGCCGGCGTCTATGCTGCCCAGCACGACGATGTCGTTGCCACGCAGCGAAATCCGGCTGTTGTCGCGGCTGGAATAGAGCTTGGCGTTGCGCTCCACGGTGACCAGCCCGCCGGCACGCACGTCGAACGCAGTGCCCGCACCCACCTGGGCGCCTTCGTCCGCCACCGTGCTGCCGAACGTCAGCGCATCACCCACCTCGAAGGTCAGGCGCTGGCCGGCGCCCTGCGCCAGCAGTTGCGTGCCCTTGACCGAGACGTCGTCCCCGGCCTTGACGAGCAGCGATCCGGCCAGCGTGAGCGTGCCGTTCAGCTGGACGTCATCGATCGCCTGGATGGTGATCTCGTGGTCGAAGACCGCGGGCGTTGAAAGCAAGCTGACCACGTTGCCGAAGACATCGACGTCAGTGCCCTTCAGCAGCATGGACGCGCCGGTCTCCAACCACCCGGATTCACGGGCGATCTCCAGCGAGCCCTGGGTGGACTCGATCTGCAGCAAACCGAGCTGCGCGTTGCCCTTGCCCACGGTGCTGTTGATGAGCACGTCGTTCAGGCCGGTCAGGAGGATGCGGCTGCCCGCGTCCAGCGTCGTGAGCTGGCTGGTGCCGTAGGTGCGCAGGCTCTTCTGGCCCGCCTGCACGGTGGTGCCGGCACTGATGATGATGTCGCGCTGCGCAGTGAGGTCGCCCCGGAGTTCCAGGGTGTCGCGCGCCTGGATGACGATGTCCGCACCCGCGCCACGCGCCACCAGCGAGCCCTGCAGCACCGCCGCGCCCGCGGGTCGCAGCACCATGCCGCCTGACAAGGTCTCCAGCAGGCCGGTGGTCTCCAGCTTGACCGACTGGCCACCGCTGGCTGTGGTGCCACCGTACAGATTGATGGCGCTGTGGGCGAGGATCCAGCCCGAGACCGTGATGTCACCGCCCGGCTGGTTGAGCTTGCCGATGTTCACTGTCGACCCGAAGCCCGGTGCGTCGATGGCGTACCCGCGGCCCGAGGCCACCGGGCCGCTGGTGGCCCCGCTGGCGGCGATCTGCGTCAGGCCCAGGCGCTGCGCACCGCCCCCGGCCACCGCCGCAATCGAGAACTCGAAGCTGCTCGTGAACATCAGCCGGCCGTCATTGAGCCGGACATTGAACTGATAGGGCGCGTTGTCGGCGCCTGAGATATTGAAGGCGGTGCCCACCGGGACGGCGTTGCCAGGCGACGAAACCACCAGGAACGGCGCCGACTGGATGGCCGCCTGGATCGCATCGCGCAGCGCCCCCAGCCCGCCTGTACGCGCCGCCGGAACGTCGATCACGCGCTCGACCACGGCCGTGCCGACGTTGATGCGGAGCTTGAAGCTGGAAGCGGCGCTCAGGTGGCCGTCGGCATACTCGGCGAAACCGTCGGCCACCAGTTCCTGCGTCCATGCAGGGGCCAGCACGGACAGCTTGCCGGATGCCGACAGCGTGACGTTGCTGTTGTCCTGCCAGGTCTTCAGGTGAACAGAGCCGCCGATGACGATGCCGTCATTGGCCCAGGGGTCGTCGGCCGTGCTGCGGCCGCTGACGGTGCCGCCGCGCACATCGACGGACTTTCCGGCGAACAGGTCGCGGCCCAGGCGAACCTGCCCCTGCGTGGACTCCACCGTGATGGTGGAGTCGCCGCTGAAGTTGCGCGCCGTGCTGCCCAGGAAGTCGCCCGTCGGGTCGAAGTGGTCGATGACCTCGCCGCCGGCCACCACCTGGCCGTAGACCCAGGCGTCCTCGATGGAGGAGATGACGATCTGCCCATCCGGGTTGTAGGTGGCCAGGCGGGCGGATCCGGGCAGCTTCAGGCCCACGTCATCGGTGCTGACGCCGCCCATCAGCTCGATGCGCTGGTTGGCACGCACCGTGGCGCCGATCTCCACCGTGCCGCCGCTTTCCGTTCGCGTCAGCCCGCCCAGATAGAGCTGGCCTGCGGACTTCAGCGAGACGGTGGAGGCCTCGCGCCAGACGATCTCGTCACCGTTCATGGTGCCGCCGGCCAGGATGGTGCCTGCCACCGTGACGTTGCCGGCCACATCGAAGGCCACGCGCCCGCCGCTGCCGTTGCTGGTGATGCCGCCAGCCACCAGCGCGCCGGCCGAGGTCACGACGATGGCGTAGCCCTTGTCGTCGGCGCCTGTGACGCCGGTGGTCTGGAGCTTCACCTCCTTGGAGGCCAGCAACGCGGTATCGACCAGGATCTGTTCCCCGGCGACGACGCTGACCTTGGAGTCGGGGCCGGCCCAGGTGACACCGCTCGCGCCGATGGCGCCACCAGCCACCGCACGGCCGTAGAGCTCGACATCCCTGCCGCCCAGCAAGGTGATGGAAGTGCCTGCGCCGGTGGTGTTGAGCGTCGAGGCCGCGTGCACGTACAGGCTGACGCCATCAGTGTTGGCGCCTGCGCCACCGGCAGGCAACGTGCCATCGATCTCTCTGCCGCCCGCCAGCAGGATGTTGCCGGTGACGTTGGCAGTGCCTTCCCAGTAGGTCCAGCGGTCGGACTGGATCGTCAGGTCAGAGCCGGCGCCCAGCAGGTTGATGTTGCCGCGAATGATGGCGTCGTCGGCGCCCTGGACCGTGAAGTCGGCGTTGTCCTGCAGCGTCGTGATCGTGCCGGTCAGCAGGAAGCCGTAGCCACGCTGGCCGAGCAGCGGATGGGCGCGCTGAACGCGCAGTTCATCCACGATGCCGTCGTTCTCCGCGTCGTACGCGTACAACTGCAGCTTCTGGCCCGTGTTGTCCGTGACGATCCAGCGCTTGGTCGGGTTCGAGCTGCTGTCAACCGTGTAGTCGATACCCGGCAGGAAGGACGTGACGAGGGTGCGGTCGCCGGCACCGGCCTTGTAGTAGACCGGGCCCGCCTGGAACGCGAAGCCGGTCTGGTCGAGCACGGCCTGCCGCTGCGCGCTGTTCAGCGCGCCGTAAGGCACGTCTGTCACGCCGCCGTCGGGCACGTCGTCGATCACGGCCGTGCCAGACGCGGTGGTGCTGAAGGTGATGACCGCGCGGCCACTGTTGTCGGCACCCAGCCCGTCGTTGATCTGGATCCGGGTCGAAAGCAAGGGGTCGATGCGGGCCGCATGCACGCCGGCCGTGTTGATGGCCGACAGGAGTCCGGCGATGACCTTGGCCAGATCGTCGCCCGCTCCGGCCTTGTACACGTAGGCCGTGCCGTCGATGCTGATCGTGTAGGTCTTGTCGGCCGCGACCGTGACGGCCGCCAGGTCTACACGCTGGCTCAGCACCGGCACCTCGATGGCGCTCCAGCGGATGTTCTTGTTCTCGTAGTCCTTGCCGACACCCTGCTCGAAGCCCAGCCTGTACTGTTTGCCCTCCGCGGCCTTGCTGCTGTAGTAGAGCAGGCCGTCCCAGCGGATGTAGCCCGTCTGCTCCAGCACACGGTCCTGCTGTTCTCGTGTCAGCGCGTCGAACCTGGTGCCCTCCACCGGCTTCGGTGCGTCGCCCCAGTTCAGGCTGCCGTTCTGGTAATCGGCGCCTTCGACCAGCAGGGTCAGCACGCGCTTCGCGGCGTCCGCGGCATTGAGCTTGACGAAGACCTGCCGGTCGAGCACGTCGTAGCCCAGGGTCTGCGCCACAACGCGCTGCTGGGCCAGGGTCAGATCCTCGAAGCCGCGCTCAGCGCCCGAAGACAACTTGGCCGGCGCTCGGACGCCACCCCAGTCGATGATTTCGAGGCTGAAGTCCGCCGGGGCGCCCGTGGCGGCCTGCGTCACCAGGCGTGTCGCAGCCGGGGCGTCGGCGCGGTACCACACGCTGCCTTCGTAGACCTCATAGCCCAGCGCCTTGGCGACGACCTTTTTCTGCGCCAGGGTCAGGTCACCGAAGGACGCCCCCGCCGACGGCGCAGCCACCGAACCCCAGAACACGTTGGCGTTCTCGTAGTCGGTCAGCGGACCCTGGCTGAAGGTGGTGCGGGTGACGTCGCCCGGCGCGGCGTTGAAATTGAAGAAACTCTTCGGCAGGGGTATGACGCGGGCGAGGGTGGACGGATCGCTGTCGTGGTCAAAACTGATCTGGTCGGGGCCGCTCAGATAGGCGGTGATGACATTGCGCTGCGCCGTGGTCAGGTCTTCCCAGCGCGCCTCCAGCGAAGGCCGCAGCTTGCCCATGACGACGTCCCGTTGTCCGGGATTGAGGTCGGCATAGGCAAGCTGCGCGACGCGGGTCTGCTCGACGCGCGCTTCGTTCGCGTCCAGGGTGAGGGTGAAGGCTGGGGTGGACTGAGCGGTGGACAGATCCGAGCGCACGCGCAGCAGGTCGCCGTGGGCCTGGGCGGTGACCTTGGCCGCCACCGGCGACTCGGCATTGATGGCGTTGGCCAGGCGCAGCGCCACCGCGGCCCGCGTGGCGGCCTGGTTGGCCCCGACATCGGAGGCCTGCACCGTCACCGCCACGCGCGTGCCGTTGATCGTGACCCCCAGGGTGGCGCCCGCGGTGAACTCGCCGGTCAACACCAGCCGATCCACCTGCATGGGCGAGAACTCGACCCAGCGGTCGACCACGGCGCGCTGGGCCTCGGTCAGCGAGGCGTAGGGCGTGCCCGACTGCGGCCGCGGCACCGAACCCCACTGGCTGGTCGAAAGCGTGTTGCGGAAGTCGATGGTCGAGGCGTCGATCCAGGTCTGCAGCGGGATTTGCGCGTAATCGAAAGGCGCGCTCGCCCAGGTGTCCAGCGGGATGACCGCATGGTCGAACACATAGCCCAAGCTGCTGGCCACCACCATCTTCTGGGCACTGGTCAGGCTTTCGAAGGTGGCGTTGGCCGCAGGCGCGGGCACGCCTGCAGCCTGCCAGTTGATCGCGGCGTTGCTGTAGTCAGGCCGCTCACCCTGGATGAAGCCGGTGCGCAGCTCGATGGCCTTGATCTGGCTCAGCAGGGCCTGCCGCTTGGCCGGGTCGGTTTCCTGCGCGAGCAGGGCCCGCAAGGGCTGGGCCTCCACAGCGTTGGCCTTGTAGAAGACCAGGCCGTCCTGCCGCTCGTAACCCGAGGCCGAGACCACCGCACCCTGGGTCAGCGAGGTCCTGAAGGCGCCGGTGGTGGGGTTGTAGTACCCGCCGTCCACATGGGTGGTGTAGAACAGGCTCCGGGCCAGTGCGTCGCGGGCCGCATTGCTCAGGCTGGTGAAGGGCGCATAGTCCTGCAACGAGGTCAGCGCGGGGTTGGCTTGCAGGCCCACGATGGAACTGGACAGCAGAGTGCTCAGCGCCGGGCTGAGCGTGCCTGTCTTGAGCGCGTCGAGCGCGGCCTGCAGATCGGCTGCGCCCAGCGTGGAAATCGTGCGGCCGGGCAGCGTATCGAAGTAATCGGCGTAGTCGGAGCGCGTCTGGCCAGACTGGATGGTCAGCGTGCCAGCGGCCGTGACGGAGCCGGCAATGTTGAGTTCGCCCGTGGTGTTGATGGACAGGGTGGCATCTGCACCGGTCTTCACGGGCACCGGGGTGGCGCCGACCATGTCGAAACGCGCGCCCGACGTGACCGCACTGCCGCTGTTGAGGTGGATGTAGTCGGTGGCCGACAGTTCGATACGCGCACGGTCGCTTCGGGCGACGATGGCTGCACCTTCCAGCACTGTCAGTCCGGTGCCGGCGATGACCTTCACCAAGGAGTCTGCCCCGCCCGCTTCGATCGTCGTGGCGCTCGAGATCGCATGGCTGGTCGTGATCTCCACCCGGCTGCCGGCGTTCAGCGACTGGACGCTGCTGCCCTTGTCGGCCGACAGGCTGATCGGGCCTGCACTGGAGGTGAACATGGCGTCGACGCCGGTACTGCCGGTGACGTCGATGTCCACCAGTTCGTCACCCTTGATCCAGCCTGAAATCTGGATCTGCTCGGTGACGTTCACCAAGGCGCGGCGCGCGGTGATGCCGGAATCGGCAGGACCCAGGGGGTCTTGCACGTTCTGGCGCTGCACCTCCAGCAAGCGTGCCGACAACGTGAGCGTGTCGGTCGACTGCAAGTCGCCCATCACGTCGATGCGGTCGGCCTGCAGCGTGGCCGGGTCGGTGAAGCGCGACAGGAAGGTGAAGATGCCCACCGCCTTGTTCTCGACGTCGCCCACACTCATCAGCACGCCCGGGGCACGGTGGCCGATCGTGATCGCGCTGAAACCGTCTGCCAGGGCGGACAGGTCGCCCATGCCGAGGTCGAAGGTGCCGGTGGCGCCGTTGCGCGACAGGTCGCGTCCGAAGGTGCTCTGGCCGGCGGCCCCGATGCGGTAGTCCTGCGCGGCGTCCTTGGCGCGCAGCGTCAGCGTCCCGGTGCCACGCACGCGGTCGTCGCCCGAGACGAAGTCGACGTCATCGGCCACGATGCTGATCGCGCCCTCGCCGGCCGCCGTGGACAACACGCCGCTGCGCAAGGTCAGCAGGGATTCGCGCTTGGCGAGTTCGATGTCGATCCGGCCAGCCGTGGCGTACAGACCGCCGTTGGTCCGGTTGTCGGCCACGATGTCGAGGTCATCGGCCTCGCGCACGACGATGTCGCGCTCGGTGGCCACGCCCCCCGTGAGCGTGTTGACGACGGTGAGTTCCGCCACCGTGGTGTTGATCGTGCCCTTGATGCCCTGCGCCTGCAGGCTCAGCAGCGCCTGCGGCGCGTGGAAGGTGGCCCCGGTAACGTCCAGCACGCCCGCGGCGTCCAGCGCCAGATCGGTGGCACCCCAGCTCGCGCCGCTGCCGGTGACGACCTTGGTGGTGGCGGCGTTGTCGCGCACCTCGATGCGGTCCAGCGCATCGGTGAAGTCGATGGTGCGGGCGCCCTGGACGAACTGGTGGTCATTCAGCCGGATGGGCTGGTCAGCCGTGCTGCTGATGGGCGACAACTCCAGCCGGTCCGTGCCGCTGCCGCCCGTCACCTCCAGGCGCCCGCCTCCGCTGACGAGCAGCAGGTTGTCGCCCTCGCCCGTGTCCACGACGGACTCGCCGGTGCCGATGTAGATGGTGTCATTGCCGCCACCGCCGAACACGGTGTCGGAGCCCGAGCCCATGTCGATGATCTCGGCCGTGCCGCCGCCGACAAAACGGTCGTCGCCTTCTCCGCCCTCGTAGCGTATGCCCGCGACCGAGCCGCCCTGGAAGACATCCTTGCCGGCGCCGCCACGGATGACGCTGCCGGCCGCGCCCCCGAAGATGTTGAAGTTGTCCTTGCCGTCGCCGCCGTCGAAGTCGAGCACGGCCTTCACGCCTTCGCCGACGTAGATCGAGTCGCTGCCCTTGCCGCCGCGGGCCACGATGCGGTTCACGCCGTAGTGCTTGACCTGCTCGCCGAGGGACTCGACCGTGATGCTGCCATCGGCGTTGGAAAGGATGGTGTAGGCCTCGTTGACGGTGTCGTCGTAGAGGTCACCCCCGCCGTAGCGCCCGGAGGTGTCGCCCGAGTTCAGGTACAGGGTGTCGCCATCCTGGCGCGTGATCACGGGCCGCGGGCCGAAGCTCCACAGGTGGCTGCCCGACACGGTGACACCCATCACCGTGACGCTGGCGGCCATGTAGGCGCTGATCGGGGTGAGGTCGATCGCGGCGCTGAAGCCTGCGAGGGTGATGTCGATCTCGAACAAGCCGAGGTCGATCTCGAAGTCCAGCGAGCCATAGGCGCTGCCGGCAAAGCGCGGCTGGCTGCTGAACAGGATGCTCATCCCAGCTTCAAGGTGCAGCGGCCCAAGACGGATGTCGAGCTTGGCCGAGCCACTGATCAGGAAGTCGCCATCGGACTCGATGAAGCCCTCGACGTTGATGACCAGAAAGCCGAAGAAGTCCAGCGTGCCCCTGAAGTCCAGGCGGAAGACCTCGTCGACGATTTCGATGCCGCCTTCAAGCGCCACCTCGAAGGCCAGCACCTTCAGCTTGCCCTTGATCTCGAGGTCGAACAGGGTGTTGGCGGCGATCGTGTACGTCTTGCCGCCGCTGTCCGGCAGCGTGGTGTAGGCGCTGCCGCGTGTGTTGATCTGCAACGTGGCGTCGGCGAAGATGCCCAGTTGCGACACGCCGAACTCGAGCTTCGTCTGCACTCTCAGCGCGAAGAAGGGCGTGGTGCCGTCGACGCCGAAGGCGGCGGCGCCGGCGACCTTGATCTCACCGAAGTCGCTCAGGTCCAGCGTCAGGTCCATCGCGGCCTGCACGCCCGTGCTGTCGATCAGCAGATCCACCGCGCCGCGCAGTTCGATCGGGCCGACCTCGATGGACGCCCTGCCCGAGATGCGCAATGACTGGGCTGCGACGTCCACCTGGGACGGCCTGCCTTGACTGTCGAAGAAGGTGCCGGTGACCGGGTCGCGGCCCCGCACCTTCTGTGCGACGGAGGTGGTGTTGATCTGCAGCAGGAAACGGCCGCTGACCGAGAAGACGTCCCCGCCATCGATGATGGTGGAACTGGGGTTGTTCCCTCCGACCTCCAACGCGCCGTAGATGCCCGTCTGGTTGGCGCCGCTGCTGTTCGTGTCGATCACCAGGCCCAACGTGCCAGCCACACCCAGGGGCTCGAGGACGGGCAGATCCAGGGTGGCCGTGACGCCCAACTCCAGCACCACACGGCTCTCAACCTTGGCCACGATGACCGAGAAGTCACCCTGCAGGTCCAGCGCACCGTTGAGCAACTCCAGGTTGCCGTTGCCTGTGAGGGCGGCGTACATGCCAGTCCATGTGGCGTCCTTGCCCGGCGGATACGCTTCGATGGCGAACTGGCGCGACTCATCGAGATTGGTCGTCGTCGGATCGTCGACCCAGTCGATGACGTCCAGGAAGCCGTCCGGCACGTCGTAGACGATGCGCTCGCCGAAGGTGTTCAGGCTGAGGTCGAGTTCCGCATCGAGTCGGGCCACCGGGCCGAGGTCCAGGTCCGCTTCCAGGTTCAGGCGCAGCGCGACGCCGCCCTCGTTGATGACCAGCAGGCCGGTGGCCTCGCGCCGGAGGTTGAAGCCGTCAGGGCCGATCTGAACTTCGACATTGGCAAAGGCCGTCAGGCCGTCCTCCTCGCTCAGGCGGAAGTCGAGGGCGCCGTCCAAGGAAACCAGGCCGAACAGGTCGATCTCCATTTCGCCGACAAGGCGCAGGAACTGAGACGTGTATTGGAGAACGACTGGCTCGCGGGGGTTTCCGGTATCGATCGCGTAGCCGGGGCGGGTGACGCCCGGTGCATCGTCGGGGTGCGTCCACTCGCTTTCGCTGAAGTCGATCGTCGTGAGACTGACTGAAACCGACACGTTCGGGTCGTAGGAGACAGCACCCGTCGCCGCATCCTTCACAAACTGGCCGAAGCCGAGCGAGAAGCGGGCGCCCGTGTTGATTTCGATGGCGAGGTCCCGCGCTTCGGCCGTGACGCCGGGCACGCCCACCAGCGCAATACTCTGAACCGTGGCGCGACCGGCAAGGTACAGGCCCAAGTCGATGCCCGTGGCGCTGATGACAGACTCCTTGGCGAGCACCAGGCCCAGGTCCAGGTTTTCGATCGCCAAGCCGACGGCGCTGGTGTTACGAACCGTGTCGCGCTCGTCGATGCGGCCGTCGGGGCCTTCGGGTCCCGGGGGGTCGTTGTCGTAGAAGTAGCCCTTGCCGCCCACTGGGATGCCGATGAATCCATAGGCATCGTTGATGCCCACGGCCAGCGTCGTGACGGTGGTCTCTTGACCATTGGACAGCGTGACGCTTTCGGCACCGCGCTTGGTCAGCGCCATCGACGCCGACATCTGAAGGAACCCGGCAAGATTGATTTCCGCGTAGCCGATCTTGGCCTGCACGATCTCCTCGTCGAAATCGATGAAGACCATGTTGTCGCCACCCGCCGGCAGTGCGAAGCCCGCGGTGTCGATACGGCCGTTCTGATTGCGGTCCTCGCCGGGGTCGATCGCGCCGTCGCCGTCCTCGTCCTCGGTGTAGTCGCGGAAGGAGGCGCTGCGCTGGAAATTGATGGACGGCGGGCCGAACAGCTGCAGTGCTGCGTTGACCGGAGCCGGGGCCTTCCCGAGCACGAAGGTGTTGATGTTGACTTCGACATCCTCGGCCCGCACGTCCAGGATGTCCTCGTCCACGCCGACCAGCGACGCGGACCCGATGCTGGCCTTGGCGGCGATGAACTTCGGATCGAACTGCCCGATGCCCGGCACGAAGTCCAGCAGCGTGGGCGTCATGATGGCCAGGCCGAAGTCGACGTCGGTCACCTGCAGGCCGACTGCAGCCTCGTTCACGAGGTCGGGGATGCCGTCCGGCGCGTTGGTGCCCGGCGTGCCGGTCAGGTCAGGGCCGTAGCGGTACGGACCGCCGATGCCGGCAAATCCTGTCAGGTTGGCGCCGCCCAGGGTGAGCGCCCGGACCTGCACATCGTCCACATAGCGGCCCAGCGGGGCACCGGTGGCGGTACCAATGCTCTGCAACAGCGGTGCCAGGCCGCCGGTGTCGATGCTGACGTCGTACACCTCGCCCTTGCGGAAGGCCAGCGAGCCCTGCAGGTGCAGGAAGTCGGCGACGACGATCTGCGCGAAGCCGATGTCCAGGCCCATCAGTTCACGGCCATTGAAATCGAGCCGCACCGGCGTGCCGCCAGTGGGGATCACCAGACCCTTATTCGTGCCGGTACCGATGCTGGAGTAAACCGGCATCGCGCTCAGCAGGCCGTTCATGGCCTTGCCGCCGGTGTTGACCTCCACCGTGATGTCGCGTCCCAGAATGCTCAGCAGGTCGCCCAGACCGTACACGCCAAGCTCGTCAGCGCTGGCCTTCAGCGAGAAGGTCTTCTGGGCCTTGTACCAGGAGGGCAGGTCAGGCGCGAAGGAGCCGATGGCGATGTCCAGGTCCTGCAGGCCGAAACCGACCAGGCCGCCCTGGCTGGACAAGGGCACGCTGAAGTTGGGGTTGCCGAGCCCGACGAAGACACTGATGTCGCTGCCGCCGAAGCTCACGCCCTTGTACTTGACGTTGCTCAGCGTGGAGAAGTCACTTGACAAGCCCCCCAGCGCCTGCAGCCCGGACACGATGCTGTCGGCCGTATCGCCCAGCAGACCCCTGATCAGGGCCATCTCGCGCGGCAAGCCCGTGCGCATGTCGGCCGTGAAGGTCTGGCCGAGGTTCAGCTTGAAATCACCCTGCAGATGGACGAAGTCATCGATGTTCAGGCGCAGGTTCGGCAGTTCGATGGAGCCCAGCACGCCATCAATGCCGATGCGCAGGTCGATGTTCTTGAGGAAGTTCAGCCCGTCGCGCAGCCACTGCGGCGTCGACAGGGACAGGTCCGGGATCAAGCCCGTCACCATCTTCAGGCTGATCGTGGGCGTCAGGATCGACGGAAGCGTCAGGTCCCCCAGGCCCAGCGAGAAGTCCGGCAGTTCGGGCATGCCGAAGAGTTCGACATCCGGGAAAGACAGCGCAAAGGTCGGCAGCGAGGCGAACAGCGCGTGCAGCTTGGTGAGGTCGATCGACAGGTCGCCAGGATCGATGTCGGGCAGGTCGAACAGATCCAGGTCGGGCAGCGCCGGCAGGCTGGGCAGCGTCAGGCCCGGGAACTGCACGCGCCACTGCGGCCAGCGGTTGATCAGCTCGCGCAGGCCTGCAATGCTGAACTCGGGCAGTTCCAGAGAGAAGCCTGGCAGGCCGAAGTCAGGCAGCGAAGGCAGGCTGGGGAACGTGACCGTCGGGAACTCCAGCTTCCAGTCGTTCCAGCCGGCGAACAGCCGCCCCAGCGCCGGCAGGCTGAGCCTGAGATCCGGCAGGCTCAGGTCCAGGCTGGGCATGCCCAGCTTCAGCTTCCAGTCGAAGTTGGGCAGCGTCGGCAGCGTGAAGCCCGGCAGCTTGAACAGGAAAGGCAGGTCCGGCAGCGACGGCAGGTCGGGGAAGGCGACCGTGGGGAAGCGCAGCTCCAGCGAAGGCCACAGCGCGATCAGCTTGCCCAGTTGCGGCAGCGTCAGCTCCGGCAGGTTCAGGTTCAGGTCCGGGATGCCGAGCGTGACGCGCCAGTCGAAGTTGGGCAGCGTAGGCAGCGTGAAGTTGGGCAGACTGAACTTCAGCCCGGAGAAGGACGGCAGCTTGAACTTCAGGCCCGACAGATCGGGCATCTCGAAGGTGGGCAGGTCCAGGCCCAGGCTGTCCAGGCTGATGCCTGGCAGCTCGAAGGTGAAGTCGAAGTCGTGGCTGATGTCGAACAGGTCGAAGATGCCGAGCTTGGCCTCCACCCTGACGCCGAAGATGTTGGAGTCAAAGTCCAGCACCATCTCGCGGCCCGTGCTGCCGATCGGGATGTGCCAGCCGCCACCCGCGAGCTTGGTGAAATCAGCGAAGAAGCCGGGCACGGGGTAGCCCTGGGCGAAGGCGCCGTTCAGGCTGAGACCGATGTCACGGCCTTCCAGCGTCAGGAAGGGGTCGGTGCCCACCAGCCCGGCCAGATCGGCGGTGGCCTTCAGCGCAAAGAACTTCAGCCCCGGAATCGAGAAGCCGGTTGTCGCGGCCGGGCTCAGCAGCGCGAGCGCGAAGTCCAGGTCGTCGATGGCAAAGCCGATGGCGTCGTCGTTGATCGGGTCGTTCTCGTCGACCACGCCGTCGTCGTTGGTGTCGGTGCGGTAGGGGCCATTGATGCCGACAAAGGCGCTGACGTCCATGCCGGCGATGACCAGCGCATCGGCCGCAGCCACCACCTCGAGGCCGGGCACGTTGAAGCCGATTCGGTCCAGCGTGCGCTTCTGGAAGGCGAAACCGCCCTCCAGGCTCACCAGACCGGCCACCTTCGCCGTGGCATGGCCGACCGAGGCCTCGATCAGCGTGTTGGTGAAATCGAGCCTGATCGGGTTGGTGCCTGCGCCGCCCGTGGCGATGTCACGCCCCGGCACACGACCGCCATCTGTGAAATCGATGACGTGGGTGGCCTTGCTGCTCTGGTTGATGCCGACCGTCACGTCGTCGAGCGAGAACTCGATGAAGTCGCCCACCCCGACGAAACCGACCTGGCTGCCCTGCGCCTTGAGCGCCGTGAACTGCGTACCCACCAGCCCTGTCAACACGTTGGCCGGCGTCTGCCTCACCTTGTACAGGCCCAAGCCAAAGGTCAGCTGGTCGATCACCAGACCGACAGCGTCAGCGTTGACGGCGTCGCTGTTGTTGACGATGCCGTCGCCGTTCGTGTCGGTGCGGTAAGGGCCGTTGGCGCCGACGAAGGCCTGAAGGTTGCGGCCGCCGACCTCGAACCCGTCCACGGCGACGTTGCGCGTGAGCGCGCCGCCCGGGCCCTTGACCGACACCGCGCCCAGTTGGCCCTTGGTGAAGGAGAAGCTGCCCTGCACGTGCAGGAAGTCCATGATGCGCAGCGTGGCCTGGTCGACGGCGGCGCCCAGCACCTGTGCCGTCATGTCCAGCTTCACCGGCTCGCCACCGGTACGAAGCTGGTAGCCGGCAGCGCCGAAACTGCGGATGAAGTCCAGCGTGGGCCCGCCCTGGACCGAGGACTGGTTCACCACGACGTCGAGCCCGCGGGCCGACAACTGGAAGTCTTCGGGATCGAACCCGTACACAGCCGCGGTGTCGGCGTGGGCCTTCAGCGCCGTGTAGTTCACACCACCTGACTTCACCTGCATCAGGCCAAAGTCAATGCCTTCGGCACCCAGGCCGTAAAGCCGCCCGGCCTGGTTGGCGAAGGTGCGGCCGGAGTCGAGCCCGCCGTCGGCGTAACCGACAAAGACATCGACGTCAGCGCCGCCGATGGCAAACCCTTCGGCATTCGCCAGCGAAACACCCAGCGAGTTCTTCAGCCCAGTGAAGCTGCCCTTCTCGAAGCCGACCGCTCCGCGCACATAGACGAAATCAGACATGCGCAGCAGGGCCTCGCCCGCGAATACGCCCAGGCGCGAGCCCTGGAAGTCGAGTCGTACCGGCGCGGCCCCGGTGGCCACGTCCAGGCCGCGCGGCCCGGCGAAGTTCAGTTCCCGGCCGGCGGTGCTCGAGCGGTTGTACTCGAGCTTCATGTCCGACACCGAGAGCTCGAAGTCCTGCGGGTCGAAGCCGTAGACGGCCATGTTGCCGGCGCTGGCCTTCAGCGAGGTGTAGGACGTGCCCGCCGCATCCTTCAGGCTCAGCAAGCCGAAGGTCAGCCCGTCGACGCCGAATCCGTACAGGCTGCTGGCCTGCTGGGCCAGGGTCTTGGTGCGGTCGATGCCGTTGGAGGCGTAACCGACGAAGGCCGTGATGCCGCTGCCGCCAATGGCAAAGCCCTTGGCACCGGTGACCTGTGTGGGGGTGCTGCCTGCGCGCAGGGTGTTTTCGTAGTTGGCGCGCTCGAAGCCGAAGGCGCCGCTGAGGTAGACAAAGCTCGAGAGCTGCAGCGTGGCGTTGCCGGCGTAGACGCCGAAGCGCTCGCCGCCGCTGAAGTTCAGGTTGACGCCTTGACCACCGCCGAGCTGCAATCCGCCGGCAAAGGACGCGGCGAAGTTGATGGTCTTGCCTGCAGCGTCGGCCCGGTTGATCTCAAGCTTGAGGTCTTGCGCCGAGAGCTCGAAATCGTCGCCGTCGAAGCCGTAGAGGCGGGCGTCGTCCATGCGGGCGCTGAGGGCGGTGTAGCTCTGCCCGCCCGCCTTGATGATGGCCAGCCCGAAATCGAGGTTCTCCACACCGAAGCCGTACAGCCGGTCGGCCTGCTGGGTGAGTGTCTTGGTGGTGTCAAAGCCGCCGTCGGCGTAGCCCACGAAAGCGTCGATGTCACGGCCGGTGATGGCCATCATCGAGGTGGCCGAGACCTTGCTGCCGTCGCTGCGCGTGAGCTGGCCGGTGGGTGTGTAGCGCTCGAAGCCGATGCGTCCGCTGAGGTAGACGAATTCAGACAGTTGCAGCGTGACATCGCCCTGCGCACGCAGCAGTTCGCCCTGGGCGCCGCTGAAACCCAAGGTCACCGGGCTGGCGCCGCCGGTGGCCACCTGCAGCGCCTGGGCCGAAAAGTCGACCACCACGTCGTTGGCCCTGGTGGCCTGGTTGAGCTCGACCGCCAGGTTGCGCACCGTGGGCAGCAGGTCGGACAGGCCGACGAAGCCGACACTGGTGGCCTGCGCGTTCAGCGCGGTCCAGCGGCGCGAGGTGTCTGCCCTGCTGGTCATCAGGGCCAGGCCAAACGCAACGTCATCCAGCAGCAGACCGATCGCATCGGACGTGCCAGCGCCCACGCCAGCGAAGATGTCGACCGACGAGCCGCCCAGGGCGAGCAGATCGACCTCGACCCGGTCACCGGTAGTCTGGCCGGTCTTCTTGGCCAGCGTCACCGTCTCGGTGCGCTTCTCAATCGCGACGCTGCCCTCGACGCGGACAAAACCGAACAAGTCGACCAGGAGCGAGCCGCTGGCGCGCAGCAGTTCACCCTGGGCGCCCGCATGGCTGAAGGCGAGCCGTCCGGCAGGGCCGGTGGCAACCGACAGGTTGGTGGCGCCCGTGGCGTAATCGATCACCGTCGTTGCCGCGCCGCCGGCCTGGTTGACATCGAGCGTGATGCCGGTGGCCGAGACCACCATGTCGCTGCCCAGGCCCACAAAGCCGGCCGAGCCGGCCGTGGCCTGCAGCGTGGTCCAGGTGCGGGCGGTGGTGGCTGGGTCGGCATCGGCCTTTTCGCTCAGCAGCGCGATGCCGAAACGAACGTTGGACAGTTGCAGACCCAGTGCGTCACTCGTGCCACCGTTCAGACCGACGAAGAGGTTCAGCCCTTCGCCGCCCACAGACAGCAGATCGACGTTCACCTTCTCGCCCGCGGCCTGCCCCGCCGTACGCGCCAGCGTGACCTCGGTGCTGCTCTTCTCGAAGGCCAGGTTGCCGGTGACCTGCACGAAGCCGAACACGTCGAGGGTGAGGTTGCCGCGGACTTCCAGGAGTTGGCCGCGGCTGCCGTCCATGGTGAGTTCGAAGGTGTCGTCGGCTTCGGGGCCGTTGCGCACTTCGAGTTCGGTCTTGCCGGCCGAGTAGTCCACCACCAGGGTGCGTTCGGGCACGGCGGCGATGACGGTGGTGGAGCCGGCTTGCTGCGCGCTCAGCGTGGCGGTCTCGGCGCGCGGTGCGTCGGTGACCTGCAGCGTGGCCACGTCCTGGCCCAGCAGGCTGCCCGCAAAGCGCAACTCCAGCACGCGCCCGCTCCAGAACTCCACCGTGGCGCTGGCGGCGAAGCCGTTGCCGATGGCCGTGTTCAGCGCAGCCATCATCGCGTCCACGCGGGCCTGGACTTCTTCGCGGGTCATGTCCGCGTCGATGGTCTGGCTGGTGGCCGTCTTGGTCGTGTGCGTCAGGCTCAGTGTCCAGGCCGGCGTCGCGGCCTGGCCCTGCACGGTGATGCGCTGCACTTCGCCCGTGCGCGGCTCGCCCTGGGCCAGGTTGCTGGGCTTGACCACGGCCAGGCTCAGGTTGCGCGCGGCCTCGTTGCTGCTGCCGAAGTGCGTGGTGATGTCGGCGATGTCGGTGCGTGCCAGCGTGCCCTGGAAGTTCAGAACGAAGGTCGCGCGGCGGCCCTCGGTCTGAGCCCCGTCGACGCTCACAGCCACCCGCCCGGCACCACCGTACAGCGTGTCGAGTGCGGCCTGCAGGTTCGCGCGCAGGGTCTGCGCGTTGGCGCTGTAGGCGATCGGCCCGCTGTAGACGCGATCGCCCTGTTCGTTGACGTACGAGATCTGGAAACTGCCCTGGGGCAGTTGCGCATCGACCTGCAGCGCGGGGGTGTTGAGCAGCGCGAGGTTGGTGCCGCGCAGTGCCCCGGCGAACTCCACCGTGTAGCGGTCGGTCTGGCCGCTGACGGTGATGGTGCCCTGTGCGCCCAGGGTGCCCGTGGCGCCGCTGGTGGTGGCTGCGCGCAGGGCCGTCTGCACCTGGGCCGTGGTAGCCCCCAGCGCGATGTCAGCGGTCGTCCAGGTCTTGCCGGCGTGGGTGAGTGCGAGTCGGAAGGTGCCTTGGGTGCCGGCGGCGCGGTCCACCACCACGAGTTGCTGCTCGGTGGTGGCGTTGGCGCCGTTGGGGTTGAGCGTCCAGTCCAGCGTCGTGCTGGAGATGCTGATGCCCTTGCCCGGCAGGTCCTGCTGGCCCAGTGCGCCGACGAAGCGCACCGTGTACTGCTCGCCGGTGCTGACGGCGCGGTAGGTGACCTGCACGGCGCTGTCGTCTCGCGTGCCGCCGGTCAGGTGCTTGAACAGCTCGGCGTAGGCCGTGCGCAGGTTGGCAATGTTCTGCGTGGTGTTGCCCACGACGAACTGCCCTTGCACGGTGGAGCCCTGCGCGCTGGAGCCCTGGGCTTGCAGGGCCAGCAGGTTCAGGTTCTGGCCGGCCAGGCTGCCGCCCACGCTCAGTCGGATCTCATCGCTGCCCACGCGCTGGGCCGTGAACTGCGCCCCGGCGATCTGGCCGAAGGCGGCGTTGACGGCGCTCTGCACTTGCGCGGCGCTGGCGTTGCCGGCGATCAGTGCGGTGGTGTAGGTCTGGCCCTGGTGGGTGAGCGTGAGCCGGAAACCCTGTGCCAGTGCGTCGCTGCCCAGCACGATGCGCTGCACCTGCTGCTGCGCGCCCACGCCCGCGGTGATGGTGCGGGTGCTGGCCGTGGCGTTGACCAGGCTGGCGGTGTTGACGGTGATGGCCTGCGCGTCGGTGTTGGCCAGCGTGCCGGTGAAAGCGATGTCCAGCCCGGTGAGGCCGCTATTGGACTGCTGGGCGTTGAGGCTGACGCGGACGTTGCCGGCGCCGATGTTGCTCAAGCGCGCGAGTTCGCTCTGCACGCGCGCGGCCAGCGTGGCGGCGTCGCTGCTGTAGCTGATGTTGCGTGTGGTCTGGCCGCCGTAGCTCAGCGTGAAGCTGCCGCCGGGCGCGCTGCTGGCGGTGTCGAACGTGACTTGCAGGTCGGCCAGGTTCACCCCGGCCAGCGCTCCGCCGAAGGTGACCAAGTAGGTGTTGGCCCCGGCGCTGGTGGCTTCCACGCGCCCGGCGCTACCGAGCGCGGCGTTCAGCGCGTAGGCCACCGTGGCGGCGTTGGCGCCGACCTGGATGCCGGTGGTCGTGTAGGTCTGGGCGCCGTGCGTGAGCTTGAGCGTGAAACTGCCTGCCCCGCTGGCGTTGATCTGGACCTTCTGCACCTCGGACTGCGCTGCGCCGTCGGACACCGTGGTGTAGGTGTAGCCGGTGCTGGAGGAGGCCTTGCTGCCCAGGTGGAACTTGAACCCCGTGGCCGGGATGGCGCGTCCGGCCAGATCGCCGGTGAAGCGCACCACGTAGCGGTCGCCCGGGCCGTTGTAGGCGGTGTCGAGTTCCACCTGCACGGCGCTGGTCCTGACCTGGCCGCCGGTCAGGTCCTTCAGCAGCGTGGCGTAGGCCGTGCGCATCTCGGAGATGGTCTGCGCGACGTTGGCGTCGCCGCGGTAGACCGCGCGCACGGTCTTGGCCGGGTTCGACATCAGGAAGAGGTCGTACTCCTGGATGACCTTCTCGGCCTTGAAGACGATGGCCAGCGCAGCCGATGCACCCGCGCCGCCGGGCTGCACCTGGGTCACGGTGGCACTGCCCGTGGGCGCGCTGGCCCGGGTGTCGGCCACCAGGCTCAGGCGCTGCACCTCGCTGGTGCCTGGGGCGCCCGCCGTCTGCTGCGCCACCAGCCCGTCGCTGACCAGGTACACCGTGTAGGCGCCTGCGGTGCCCGGGTTGGTGAAGGTGATGACGTTGGCCTCGTCCACGCCGGCCACACCGTCTTGCAGCGTGCTCACCGTGATGCTCACCGGCGCGGGCTCTTCGCGCAGTGCCTGCAGCACCACTTGCTTGCGCTCGTCCACGCCGGCCTGTGCGGTCTGTGCCGTCTGCGCCTGGTAGGTCGTGGCTGCGCTCTGGGCGGTGGCGGTGATGTCGGCCACGTTCACGCCCGACAGCGTGCCGATGAACTCCACCACGTAGCCGTCCACGCGGTTGCCGCTGATGCGCACGTTGTTCGCGCCGATGCCGGCCAGGCTCTGCAGGCCCGCCTTGAGCTTGTCCAGCACCTGTGCTTCGGTGTCGGCGCGGCCGATCTGCACGTCCGCGCTGCTGGCGCCGTAGCCCGTGCCGGCAGCGCGGCTGAACTTCAGCGTGCCCACGAAGTCGTGCGCGAAGGCGAGCTTGAGTTCGGTGTTGACCTTGATCGTCTGCTCGGGCTGGGCGGCCAGCGTGATGCCCTGGTTCAGGTTGACCAGCACTTGCTGGGCCTGCACGGTCAGTCCGGTGATGCCGCTGAAGGCGGCGCTGCCGGCGCTGGCCTGCAGGCTGGTGAAGCGGCGTGTGGCGTCCTCGGGGTCGCGGATCAGTGCCAGCCCGAAGTCCACCTGTCCCAGGCTCAGGCCCACCGCGTCGGAGGTGCCCGCGTTGATGCCGGCAAAGGCGTTGATGCCGCTGCCGCCGATGGTGATGACCTGCGCGTCCTCGATGGTCGAGCCGTCGGACAGCACCACGTCCTGGTGGCGTTGCTCGATCCCAAAGCCGCCCTCCACCGAGAAGAAGCCGAACAGGTCCACGTCCAGGTGGCCTGCGGCCTTGGTGACCTCGCCCTCCGAGCCCTTCATCTCCAGCTTCAGCGTGTCGCCTTGCGCGTCGGTGGTCACGGTCAGCGCGGTGGCGCCGCTGGCGTAGTCCACCACCTTGTCGCCGTCCTTGCCCGCTTGGTTGATGGCCACGCTCAGGCTCGTGGCCGACATCGTCAGCCCAGCGATGCCCTCGAAGGCCACCTGGCCGGCCGTGGCTTGCAGGCTGGTCCAACTGCGCGTGGTGTCGGTGCGGTCGCTCAGCAGTGCCAGTGCGAACTCCACCTCATCAACCGCCAGGCCGATGCGCTCGCCCGGCTCGCCGGCCATGCCCACGAAGCCGCTGAGGTCGCTGCCGCCGATGGCCAGCAGGTTGGCCTGCACGGTGCTCTGGTCGGCCAGCTTGATCGTCTGCGTGGACTTCTGCAGCGACAAGAAGCCCTGGACCTGCACGAAGCCCAGCACGTCCAGCGTGAGGTTGCCGCTGGCGCGGGTGAGTTCGCCCAGGCTGCCGTCGCTGTCCAGCGTGATGGTGCTGTCCGGGCCGCTGGCCACCTCGTATTGCCGCAAACCGTGGTCCAGCACCGTGTCGGGCTGCCCGCCCGTGCCCGGCACGCCGCGGTTGATCTCCACGCTCAGATCGCTGGCGCTGGCCGTGAAGCCTTCCAGGCCCACCACGCCGATGCTGCCGGCCGTGGCCTTGAGCGTGGTGAAGTTGCGCGGCGTGGCGGTGCTGCCCTCTTCGAGCTTCTCGCTGACCAGCAGCAACCCGAAGTCCACGTCGGCCAGCGACAGGCCCTTCGCATTGGCCGTGCCGCCGTTCAGCCCTGCAAACGCCTGCACGCCGCTGCCGCCGATGGTCAGCACGCGCGCCTGGATCTCGGTGGGTGCCTGGGCCTCGTCCTCGTCCTCCGAGATCACCCCGTCGTTGAGGAAGAAGCTGTCGTCGCGGCTCTCGATCGCAAAGCCGCCGCTGACCTGGAAGAAGCCGAAGACGTCCAGCTCCAGGTTGCCCGAGGCGCGCAGCAGCCGGCCTTGCGCGCCGTCCATGGTCAGATCGATGTCGCTGTTCGGGCCGGTGGCCACGCTCAGTGCGGTGTTGCGGCCCAGCGCCTGGTTGTCCGGGTTCTTCCAGCCGTAGTCCACCACCGCGCCGGCCTCGGTGGAGGCGCGGTTGATCTCGATGGTGATCGTGTCGGCCGAGACCTGCAGCCCGTCCACGCCCACGAAGGCAGCGCCCGTGGCGCTGGCCTGCAGGCTGGTCCAGCTGCGCGCGGCCGTGGTCTGGTCCTGCGCCGGCACCTCGCTCAGCAGTGCCAGGCCGAACTCCACGCCCGTGAGTTCCAGGCCCAGTGCTTCGTCGGTGCCGCCGTTGATCCCCGCAAACGCCCGCAGGTTCGATGCGCCCACCTTCAGCGCCTGCGCCTGCGCCGTGCTGCCGTCCGAGAGCTTCAACGCCACCGGGGCGCTGGCCTTGTCGAACGCAAAGTCGCCCTCGAGCTGCACGAAGCCGAACACGTCCAGCTCCACGCGACCCTCGGCGCGCAGCAGCGCCCCGCGCGCGCCGTCGATGGACAGCTCCAGTTCGCTGGCCGGGCCGGTGAGCACGGTGAGCTCGGTGGCGCCCTCGGCGTAGTCCACCACCGTGCCGTCGGCCGCCGCGCGGTTGACCTGCACGCTCAAGTCGCTGACCGAGGCCGTCAGGCCGCTCACGCCCACCAGCGAGGCCGCGCCCACGTCGGCCTGCAGGCTCGTCCACTTGCGCGCGGTGGCCGTGCTGCCCGCGGCCAGCTTCTCGCCCAGCACCGCCAGGCCGAAGTCCACATCCTCCAGCGCCAAGCCCGTGGCGTTGGCCTGCCCGCCGTTGAGCCCCGCAAACGCCTGCAGCCCCGTGCCCCCGATCAGCAGCATGTCCACCGCCACAGGCGTGGCCGACTCGTCAACGTCCTGTGTGTCGGGCTTGTCGGCCAGCGTGATGCTGCCGCTCTTCTTCTCGATCCCGAAGCCCCCGGCCACCTGAACAAAGCCGAACACGTCCAGCTCCAGGTTGCCCGTGGCCCGCAGCAGTTCGCCTTCGCCCGCGTCCATCCCCAGGCGCAGCGTCGAGGGCTCTTCACCCGCGCCCGTGACCACCGTCAGCCCCTGCGCCGCATAGTCCACCAGGCTGCCATCACGCGCCGCACGGTTGACCTCCACGCTCACCGCTTCGGCCGACACCACCAGCCCGTCCACGCCCACGAAGGCCGCACTGCCCTCGGCTTGCAAACTTGTCCAGCGGCGCAGTTCGTAGCCCGCAGGCTCCAGCCCCGTGCGCTGCTCGCCCAGGATAGCCAGCGCAAAACTCACATCCCCGGGCTGGCTGCTGGCCGGATCCCCGCCCAGTTGCAGACCCACCCGACCGGCAGTGCCCCCGCCAATACCCGCAAACGCCTTGACCCCGCTCGCACCAATGGTCAGCTTGTCCACCGCCACGCGCTTGGGCGAGGACTCGTCCACCCCCGTCGTGGCCGGATCATCCTGGCCCACCACCACCACCTCGTCGCTGCTCTTCTCCAGCGCAAACTCACCACTGAGTTGCACGAAGCCGAACACGTCGAGGGTGAGGTTGCCGCGGACTTCCAGGAGTTGGCCGCGGCTGCCGTCCATGGTGAGTTCGAAGGTGTCGTCGGCTTCGGGGCCGTTGCGCACTTCGAGTTCGGTCTTGCCGGCCGAGTAGTCCACCACCAGGGTGCGTTCGGGCACGGCGGCGATGACGGTGGTGGAGCCGGCTTGCTGCGCGCTCAGCGTGGCGGTCTCGGCGCGCGGTGCGTCGGTGACCTGCAGCGTGGCCACGTCCTGGCCCAGCAGGCTGCCCGCAAAGCGCAACTCCAGCACGCGCCCGCTCCAGAACTCCACCGTGGCGCTGGCGGCGAAGCCGTTGCCGATGGCCGTGTTCAGCGCAGCCATCATCGCGTCCACGCGGGCCTGGACTTCTTCGCGGGTCATGTCCGCGTCGATGGTCTGGCTGGTGGCCGTCTTGGTCGTGTGCGTCAGGCTCAGTGTCCAGGCCGGCGTCGCGGCCTGGCCCTGCACGGTGATGCGCTGCACTTCGCCCGTGCGCGGCTCGCCCTGGGCCAGGTTGCTGGGCTTGACCACGGCCAGGCTCAGGTTGCGCGCGGCCTCGTTGCTGCTGCCGAAGTGCGTGGTGATGTCGGCGATGTCGGTGCGTGCCAGCGTGCCCTGGAAGTTCAGAACGAAGGTCGCGCGGCGGCCCTCGGTCTGAGCCCCGTCGACGCTCACAGCCACCCGCCCGGCACCACCGTACAGCGTGTCGAGTGCGGCCTGCAGGTTCGCGCGCAGGGTCTGCGCGTTGGCGCTGTAGGCGATCGGCCCGCTGTAGACGCGATCGCCCTGTTCGTTGACGTACGAGATCTGGAAACTGCCCTGGGGCAGTTGCGCATCGACCTGCAGCGCGGGGGTGTTGAGCAGCGCGAGGTTGGTGCCGCGCAGTGCCCCGGCGAACTCCACCGTGTAGCGGTCGGTCTGGCCGCTGACGGTGATGGTGCCCTGTGCGCCCAGGGTGCCCGTGGCGCCGCTGGTGGTGGCTGCGCGCAGGGCCGTCTGCACCTGGGCCGTGGTAGCCCCCAGCGCGATGTCAGCGGTCGTCCAGGTCTTGCCGGCGTGGGTGAGTGCGAGTCGGAAGGTGCCTTGGGTGCCGGCGGCGCGGTCCACCACCACGAGTTGCTGCTCGGTGGTGGCGTTGGCGCCGTTGGGGTTGAGCGTCCAGTCCAGCGTCGTGCTGGAGATGCTGATGCCCTTGCCCGGCAGGTCCTGCTGGCCCAGTGCGCCGACGAAGCGCACCGTGTACTGCTCGCCGGTGCTGACGGCGCGGTAGGTGACCTGCACGGCGCTGTCGTCTCGCGTGCCGCCGGTCAGGTGCTTGAACAGCTCGGCGTAGGCCGTGCGCAGGTTGGCAATGTTCTGCGTGGTGTTGCCCACGACGAACTGCCCTTGCACGGTGGAGCCCTGCGCGCTGGAGCCCTGGGCTTGCAGGGCCAGCAGGTTCAGGTTCTGGCCGGCCAGGCTGCCGCCCACGCTCAGTCGGATCTCATCGCTGCCCACGCGCTGGGCCGTGAACTGCGCCCCGGCGATCTGGCCGAAGGCGGCGTTGACGGCGCTCTGCACTTGCGCGGCGCTGGCGTTGCCGGCGATCAGTGCGGTGGTGTAGGTCTGGCCCTGGTGGGTGAGCGTGAGCCGGAAACCCTGTGCCAGTGCGTCGCTGCCCAGCACGATGCGCTGCACCTGCTGCTGCGCGCCCACGCCCGCGGTGATGGTGCGGGTGCTGGCCGTGGCGTTGACCAGGCTGGCGGTGTTGACGGTGATGGCCTGCGCGTCGGTGTTGGCCAGCGTGCCGGTGAAAGCGATGTCCAGCCCGGTGAGGCCGCTATTGGACTGCTGGGCGTTGAGGCTGACGCGGACGTTGCCGGCGCCGATGTTGCTCAAGCGCGCGAGTTCGCTCTGCACGCGCGCGGCCAGCGTGGCGGCGTCGCTGCTGTAGCTGATGTTGCGTGTGGTCTGGCCGCCGTAGCTCAGCGTGAAGCTGCCGCCGGGCGCGCTGCTGGCGGTGTCGAACGTGACTTGCAGGTCGGCCAGGTTCACCCCGGCCAGCGCTCCGCCGAAGGTGACCAAGTAGGTGTTGGCCCCGGCGCTGGTGGCTTCCACGCGCCCGGCGCTACCGAGCGCGGCGTTCAGCGCGTAGGCCACCGTGGCGGCGTTGGCGCCGACCTGGATGCCGGTGGTCGTGTAGGTCTGGGCGCCGTGCGTGAGCTTGAGCGTGAAACTGCCTGCCCCGCTGGCGTTGATCTGGACCTTCTGCACCTCGGACTGCGCTGCGCCGTCGGACACCGTGGTGTAGGTGTAGCCGGTGCTGGAGGAGGCCTTGCTGCCCAGGTGGAACTTGAACCCCGTGGCCGGGATGGCGCGTCCGGCCAGATCGCCGGTGAAGCGCACCACGTAGCGGTCGCCCGGGCCGTTGTAGGCGGTGTCGAGTTCCACCTGCACGGCGCTGGTCCTGACCTGGCCGCCGGTCAGGTCCTTCAGCAGCGTGGCGTAGGCCGTGCGCATCTCGGAGATGGTCTGCGCGACGTTGGCGTCGCCGCGGTAGACCGCGCGCACGGTCTTGGCCGGGTTCGACATCAGGAAGAGGTCGTACTCCTGGATGACCTTCTCGGCCTTGAAGACGATGGCCAGCGCAGCCGATGCACCCGCGCCGCCGGGCTGCACCTGGGTCACGGTGGCACTGCCCGTGGGCGCGCTGGCCCGGGTGTCGGCCACCAGGCTCAGGCGCTGCACCTCGCTGGTGCCTGGGGCGCCCGCCGTCTGCTGCGCCACCAGCCCGTCGCTGACCAGGTACACCGTGTAGGCGCCTGCGGTGCCCGGGTTGGTGAAGGTGATGACGTTGGCCTCGTCCACGCCGGCCACACCGTCTTGCAGCGTGCTCACCGTGATGCTCACCGGCGCGGGCTCTTCGCGCAGTGCCTGCAGCACCACTTGCTTGCGCTCGTCCACGCCGGCCTGTGCGGTCTGTGCCGTCTGCGCCTGGTAGGTCGTGGCTGCGCTCTGGGCGGTGGCGGTGATGTCGGCCACGTTCACGCCCGACAGCGTGCCGATGAACTCCACCACGTAGCCGTCCACGCGGTTGCCGCTGATGCGCACGTTGTTCGCGCCGATGCCGGCCAGGCTCTGCAGGCCCGCCTTGAGCTTGTCCAGCACCTGTGCTTCGGTGTCGGCGCGGCCGATCTGCACGTCCGCGCTGCTGGCGCCGTAGCCCGTGCCGGCAGCGCGGCTGAACTTCAGCGTGCCCACGAAGTCGTGCGCGAAGGCGAGCTTGAGTTCGGTGTTGACCTTGATCGTCTGCTCGGGCTGGGCGGCCAGCGTGATGCCCTGGTTCAGGTTGACCAGCACTTGCTGGGCCTGCACGGTCAGTCCGGTGATGCCGCTGAAGGCGGCGCTGCCGGCGCTGGCCTGCAGGCTGGTGAAGCGGCGTGTGGCGTCCTCGGGGTCGCGGATCAGTGCCAGCCCGAAGTCCACCTGTCCCAGGCTCAGGCCCACCGCGTCGGAGGTGCCCGCGTTGATGCCGGCAAAGGCGTTGATGCCGCTGCCGCCGATGGTGATGACCTGCGCGTCCTCGATGGTCGAGCCGTCGGACAGCACCACGTCCTGGTGGCGTTGCTCGATCCCAAAGCCGCCCTCCACCGAGAAGAAGCCGAACAGGTCCACGTCCAGGTGGCCTGCGGCCTTGGTGACCTCGCCCTCCGAGCCCTTCATCTCCAGCTTCAGCGTGTCGCCTTGCGCGTCGGTGGTCACGGTCAGCGCGGTGGCGCCGCTGGCGTAGTCCACCACCTTGTCGCCGTCCTTGCCCGCTTGGTTGATGGCCACGCTCAGGCTCGTGGCCGACATCGTCAGCCCAGCGATGCCCTCGAAGGCCACCTGGCCGGCCGTGGCTTGCAGGCTGGTCCAACTGCGCGTGGTGTCGGTGCGGTCGCTCAGCAGTGCCAGTGCGAACTCCACCTCATCAACCGCCAGGCCGATGCGCTCGCCCGGCTCGCCGGCCATGCCCACGAAGCCGCTGAGGTCGCTGCCGCCGATGGCCAGCAGGTTGGCCTGCACGGTGCTCTGGTCGGCCAGCTTGATCGTCTGCGTGGACTTCTGCAGCGACAAGAAGCCCTGGACCTGCACGAAGCCCAGCACGTCCAGCGTGAGGTTGCCGCTGGCGCGGGTGAGTTCGCCCAGGCTGCCGTCGCTGTCCAGCGTGATGGTGCTGTCCGGGCCGCTGGCCACCTCGTATTGCCGCAAACCGTGGTCCAGCACCGTGTCGGGCTGCCCGCCCGTGCCCGGCACGCCGCGGTTGATCTCCACGCTCAGATCGCTGGCGCTGGCCGTGAAGCCTTCCAGGCCCACCACGCCGATGCTGCCGGCCGTGGCCTTGAGCGTGGTGAAGTTGCGCGGCGTGGCGGTGCTGCCCTCTTCGAGCTTCTCGCTGACCAGCAGCAACCCGAAGTCCACGTCGGCCAGCGACAGGCCCTTCGCATTGGCCGTGCCGCCGTTCAGCCCTGCAAACGCCTGCACGCCGCTGCCGCCGATGGTCAGCACGCGCGCCTGGATCTCGGTGGGTGCCTGGGCCTCGTCCTCGTCCTCCGAGATCACCCCGTCGTTGAGGAAGAAGCTGTCGTCGCGGCTCTCGATCGCAAAGCCGCCGCTGACCTGGAAGAAGCCGAAGACGTCCAGCTCCAGGTTGCCCGAGGCGCGCAGCAGCCGGCCTTGCGCGCCGTCCATGGTCAGATCGATGTCGCTGTTCGGGCCGGTGGCCACGCTCAGTGCGGTGTTGCGGCCCAGCGCCTGGTTGTCCGGGTTCTTCCAGCCGTAGTCCACCACCGCGCCGGCCTCGGTGGAGGCGCGGTTGATCTCGATGGTGATCGTGTCGGCCGAGACCTGCAGCCCGTCCACGCCCACGAAGGCAGCGCCCGTGGCGCTGGCCTGCAGGCTGGTCCAGCTGCGCGCGGCCGTGGTCTGGTCCTGCGCCGGCACCTCGCTCAGCAGTGCCAGGCCGAACTCCACGCCCGTGAGTTCCAGGCCCAGTGCTTCGTCGGTGCCGCCGTTGATCCCCGCAAACGCCCGCAGGTTCGATGCGCCCACCTTCAGCGCCTGCGCCTGCGCCGTGCTGCCGTCCGAGAGCTTCAACGCCACCGGGGCGCTGGCCTTGTCGAACGCAAAGTCGCCCTCGAGCTGCACGAAGCCGAACACGTCCAGCTCCACGCGACCCTCGGCGCGCAGCAGCGCCCCGCGCGCGCCGTCGATGGACAGCTCCAGTTCGCTGGCCGGGCCGGTGAGCACGGTGAGCTCGGTGGCGCCCTCGGCGTAGTCCACCACCGTGCCGTCGGCCGCCGCGCGGTTGACCTGCACGCTCAAGTCGCTGACCGAGGCCGTCAGGCCGCTCACGCCCACCAGCGAGGCCGCGCCCACGTCGGCCTGCAGGCTCGTCCACTTGCGCGCGGTGGCCGTGCTGCCCGCGGCCAGCTTCTCGCCCAGCACCGCCAGGCCGAAGTCCACATCCTCCAGCGCCAAGCCCGTGGCGTTGGCCTGCCCGCCGTTGAGCCCCGCAAACGCCTGCAGCCCCGTGCCCCCGATCAGCAGCATGTCCACCGCCACAGGCGTGGCCGACTCGTCAACGTCCTGTGTGTCGGGCTTGTCGGCCAGCGTGATGCTGCCGCTCTTCTTCTCGATCCCGAAGCCCCCGGCCACCTGAACAAAGCCGAACACGTCCAGCTCCAGGTTGCCCGTGGCCCGCAGCAACTGGCCTTCGCCCGCGTCCATCCCCAGGCGCAGCGTCGAGGGCTCTTCGCCCGTGCCCGTGACCACCGTCAGCCCCTGCGCCGCATAGTCCACCAGGCTGCCGTCGCGTGCCGCACGGTTGACCTCCACGCTCACCGCTTCGGCCGACACCACCAGCCCGTCCACGCCCACGAAGGCCGCACTGCCCTGGGCTTGCAAACTCGTCCAGCGGCGCGTGGCGTCCTTGCGGTCGGTGGCCAGCGCGGCGGCGATCTCAAGGTCCGACAGCGCGAGGCCGGTGCGCGCAGCGGTGCCTGCGCCCAGGCCCGCGAAGCCCGTGAGCGCGCTGCCTCCGATGCTCAGCACCTTGGCGTCCAGATCGCTGCCGTCGGCCAGCTTCAGCGTCTGCACGCTGTCGCGGACGACGAGGTCGCCCTCACCTTGTACGAAGTCCGCGATCGTCAGGGAGGCGTCGTCCAGCGCAACGCCGCGAAGGTCGTCGGCGCCGAGACGGCCGAAGGTGTGCGTGACGGTGCCGATCGTCAGCGTCCTGCCGGTCCAGTCTTTGCCGGTGCTGTTGTAGAAGACGGTGGCCTGGGCTGCGCCCAGCGTCGCCACGCCGCCCAGATCGGCGTGCAGCGCACCGCTGCCTTCGAACGCGATACCGTCTCCGTCGATGACCAGACCCAGGTTGGCGTCAAGGGCGCCGACCTCAAAGCCGCCCGCCGAGAGCGTGAGGTCGATGTCCTGGCCCACCACCGACAGCCAGTTCGGCAGCTTCTCGAATCCGAAGCGTCCGCTGAGAACGAAGCTGTCTCCAAAGGCCAGGTCCAGGTCACCAAAGATCCTGAAGCCCAGGTTCTGGAGGTCCAGGTCGAAGGGCAGCTTGCCGATCAGACCGTCGAGGCTGGGGAGTGCGGGCAGTTCGATGCCGAACAGGCCGAAGTCCAGCCCGGGCAGCTTCATCTGTGGCAGGTTGAGGAGGAACTGCAGAACGTTGAGCTGCGCCCAATCCACGTTCACACCCGGGAAGGCCAGATCGCCCAGCTTGACGTCCGGCCACTCTGGCAGCAGCTGGCTGAAATCGAAGCTCAGCTGCAGCCCTTGCAGGTTCAGCCTGGGCAGCGCGAACAGGAACTCTGGCAGGCTGAGTTGGGCCCAGTCGATCTGCAGGTCGGGGAAGGCCGCCGCGAGATTGGGCAGGCGGATCGCGTCCCAGTTCACGCTGCCAAAGGCCGGCAGCGTCAGACTCACTCCAGGCAGGCTGGGCAGCAGGTTCTTCAGCGAGGTCAGCAAGTCGCCCAGGCTGACGTCGCCCAGTTGCGGCAGTGTCAGGTTGGGCAGCGCCACATCCGGCCAGCTCACGCCGGGCACGTTGGGCAGCTTCAGTGCGGCCCAGTCGAAGCCGAACTCCGGCAGCAGGCGTGAGAGGTCGATGTCGAAACCCGGGATGTTCAGCCGCGGCAGCGCGAACACCAAGTCCGGCAGCGTCAGATTCAGCCAGTCCAGTCCCAGGTTGGGCAGTCGCGCCGTCAACTCCGGCCAGGTCAGCCGCAGGAAGCCCAGGTCGATGTCGGGCAGGCTCAGGTCCAGCCCGGGAAGGCTCAGCAGCGTCAGCCCGAGTTCGGGCATCGACAGGCTGGCCCAGTCGATGCCCAGATCCAGCGCGCCCAGCCCCGGCAGGTTGAAGCTGGGCAGCGAGGGGACGCTCAGGTCCATGAACGGAAAGGACCCGATCGACAGGTCGATCTCGGGCAGGTCCAGGTCCGGCGTGAGCCCACTCAGATCGAAGGTGTTGAAGTTGAACGGCAAGTCGCGCAGGCGCAGCTCCAGGTCCAGCACCAACGGCGTCACGCCGTCGGCCTTGGTCAGCGCGGCCTCGCCCACCTGCAGCGAGCCCGAGAACCCTGTCTTGCCGTTGACCTGGGCCACGATCACGCCGCCCTGCAGGCCCTTCAAGGCCAGCTTGGCGCCACCTGGGGGCGAACCCACCGTCAAAGACGTGTGCGCGTCGAAGGCCGACAGCACCCAGCCCTGCTGCGGCTGGCCCTGCACGATGGTCATCTGCTCGCGGCTGATGCCGAAGCGCCCGCCCAGCTCGTAGCTCACTCCGCCAAAGGACAGGCCCAGGTCCAGGTCGGCCGAGACCGAGAAGAAGTCGTGGTGGCGGGTCGCGCTGTAGTCGAAGGCAAAGGCCCCGATCCGCGTGTCCACGACACGCCCGGTGGTGTTGAAGCCCAGATGCGCGCTGCGGATCGCGGCCACGTCCAGGCCTTGCAGCGGGCTGCCGTCGGCCTGCGTCAGCTCCAGGCTGCCCACGCGCAGCACGCCGGCCGAGCCGTCATCCTCCAGCAGCAGCGCGCCTTCGATGTTGCTGGCCGCAAGCTTCACCCCGCCGGCCACGAGTTCGAAGGCGCCGTCTTCCAGGGTCAACTCCAGCCGGCCGGGCTGCGCAGCAGCCTGACGTGCCGTGACCCGGCCCTCCAGCGTGCTACCGAACAAGCCGAACGTCAGCGTGCCGGCGGCCTCCAGCAGCGCGCCATCGTCGCCATCCATCTCGAGCACGATGCTCGTGCCCGGGCCGGTGGACAGCGTCTTCTTGTTCGCTCCGGCGAAGTCCAGCACCGTGCCATCCGCGGCGGCGCGGTTGATACGTACCTCTAGATCCTTGCCCGTGGCCGTGACCTCACCCACCCCCACCAGCGTGGCTGACGTGGCCGTGGCGCTGAGCGCGCTCCACCGCTGCGCAACCGTTCCCTGCACCGGGTTGCGCTCGGTGTACAGGGCCAGTCCGAAGTCCAGTTCCTGAACCTGCAGACCCAGCGCCTGCAGGGTGCCGCCATCGATGCCGGTGAAAGCATTGACGCCCCCGCCGCCCACCGTCAGCTTGTCCACCTGGACGCTGCGGCCCTTGCTGTCGACCACCGTGTCGGTGGCCTTCTCGATCGCGAAGCTTCCGTCGACCTGCAGGAAGCCGAACACGTCCAGTTCAAGCTCGCCCGTGGCACGCGTGAGCTGACCCTGGGCGCCGTCGAGGGTGATCGTGTAATGCGTATCGGCGGCCACCAGCACGTCCAGCGACTTGACGCCGAAGTCCACCACCAGGTTCGGGTCCGCGTCGATGACACGGTCAGGCTGGGCTACCGTGGCGCCCTGCTGCACCACGGTCAAGGTGGCGCCGCCTTGCGCCGCGATCCCGCTGACCTGCAGCAACGCCAGGTCACGCCCGCCCAGGCTGCCGCCGAACGTGATGTCGTAGACGCCGGACTCCGCTGGCGTGACCGTCAAGGTGACACCGGACAGTCCGCCCGCGCTGAAGGCCTGCGCCAGCGCCTGCTGCACCTGCGCGGCCGTAGCGTCCAGCGCAAGCGCAGCCGTGGTGTAGGTCTGGCCTGCGTGCGTGAGCGCGAGCTTGAAGCTGCCGCCTTCTGCGCCGCTGACCGTGACGCGCTGCACTTCATCCACCGCGGGCGTGGTGACCGTCGACGTCTGCGTGAGCGTCTGGCCGCGCTGCAGCACCGCCAGGTCCGCACGCGCTGCGGCAGGCTGCGCTTGAACCTGCACCGGTGCCACGGCCGTGCCGGCGAGCTGTCCGCCGAAAGTGATGGTCCAGTTCCCTGCGCTGCCCGTCACCGTGATGTCGGCACCAGCGGCGCCCGTGGCCGAACGCAACGCAGTCTGCACCTGTGCGGCCGTGCTGGCCAGGGACAGCGCGGCAGTGGTCTTGCTGCCCGAGCCCACATCCACGCTCAGCGTGAAGGTGCCCTGCACGTCGGCCGGCGCCTGCACGCGCTGCTGCGCCGCTGTCTTCTGCAGCACCGGCGTCACCATCTTGGCCTGACCCTGCTGCGACGTGCTGACCTGCACGGTCACGCCGGTCTGGCTGGCCACGGTGAACTGCGGCACATCCTTGAAAGCCAGCTCACCGGTAAAGTCGACGAAGTAGCGCGGGGATGCGGTGGTGGAACTCTGGTCGAAGCTGACGGTGGCCCGGCCACTGCCGAGCATCGTGTCCAGCGCCGCCTGCAACGTGGTGCGGTTCTGCGTGGGGCTGGACTTGGAGAAGTCGATGAGGCCTGTGGTCTTGGCGGTCGCTCCGCTGCCAAAGCCCAGGCTGTAGCGCACGCTGGTCGTGCCCGTGGCGCCGCTGAAGGCGATGACCTGGCGCTCGCGCACATTGCTGCCGCTGTTCGTGCTGCCGGTCTGCGTCGTGCGGCCTTCCTCGACAGCGGTCACCTGCAGCGTGATCGAGGGCTGCTGCAGCGCCACGCCCAGCGCACTGAAGTCTTGCCCGGCACGTGTACCGCCGAATTCCAGCGTGTAGCCGGCTGCGCGCGTGCCCGTCACCGTGACTGCGCCAGCCCCCACGCCCGTCAGCGACTCCAGCGCGATGTCGATCTTCGCGGCCAGCGCCGCGTCGGTGTCGGCTGCGGCCAGCGCGACGTCGGCAGTCTGTCCGCCCAGACTGAAGCGCAACGTGCCCGCCTGTGCTGCCAGCGTCATCTGCAGCCGGCTGTTCTGCTGCAGCGGCGTGAGCGTCACGTTGTTCCGCGCGGCCTGGCCCGCGGTGCGCTCGCTGGCCCCGGCGCTGACCGTGCCCGGCTCGGCGCGTGCGGTCAACGTGGAGTAGTCGCTGCCGGCCAGCGCGCCACCGAAAACGATGGTGAAGCCTTCTTCTCGCGTGCCGGTGATGTCGACGGCCCCGTCCACGTCGGCTTGGGTGCGCCCTGCGGCCACGAGCATCTGCTCGAGCTTGCGGCGCAGTTCGTTGCGGATCGATTCGCTGCTGCGCGAGGCCGTCAGCGCCAGCGCCGCCTGCTGCGCGCCCAGCGCCAGATGCAGCGTGCCCTCGGCCAGGGTGGTGTCCAGGCGCAGGATGGTTTCGTGCTTGAGCGCGGGCTGCGCCTGCGTGCCGCCTGTGGTGGCAAGGTTGCGGTTGATGGCCAGTTGCAGGCTCTGCGCCTGCACCGTCAGGCCGTCCACGCCCACGAAGGCTGCGGAGCTGACGTCGCTCTGCAGCGCCATCCACTTGCGTGCCGCGTTGGCGCGGTCGCTCATGATGGCCAGCGCGAAGTCCGCATCCTGCAGGTTCAGCCCGAGCGCATTGCTCGCGCCACCATTGAGCCCGGCGAACGCCGAGATGTCCTTGCCTCCCAGCGTCAACACGTTCGCGTCGACCGTGCTGCCGTCGGACAGCGCGAGTTCAGCGGTGGTGCGCTCGAAAGCGAAGTTGCCTTGCACGCGGAAGAAGCCCGCCACGCCCACGGTCAGCAGGCCGGCGGCGCGAAGCACCGGGCCCGCGGAGGCTGCATAGGCGATCTGGATGGAACTGCCTGCGCCGGTGGCCACCGTCACCGGCGTGAGCGCAAAGTCCACCAAGCTGCCGTCGGTGGCCGCGCGCGTGACCTCCAGCTTCAGGCTGGATGCTTGCAGCGTGAGTTCGGGCACGCCCACCAGGCCGACGACCCCGTCAGTCGGCACCACCGCTTGCAGGGCCAGCCAGCGCCTGGTCGCGTCGGCCGTGTCGCTGGTCAGCACCAGGCCCAGGTTCAGCTTGCTGATCGACAGGCCCGTGCGGTCCGCGCCCTGGCCCACGCCGGCAAAGGCGCTCAGGTTCGAGCCACCGAAGCTCAGCACCTTGGAGCTGACGTCAACCGTTGTCGCTGCCGCGCCGCCTGTGCCCGGCTTGAGCACCTTCAATGTCTGCGTGGCATCGCGCACCGCGAGGTCGCCGCTGGCCTGGATGAAGTCGCCCACGCGCAGGCTCGCACCGGTGAGCGTGGCCCCGCGCAGGTCAGCAACACCCAGGGTACCGAAGGTGTGCGAGACAGAGCCGATCGTCAGCGTCTGGCCCGTCCAGCTCTTGCCCGTGCTGTTGTAGAAGATCGTGGCCTCGTCGGCCCCGAGTTCAACCGCACCGCCCAGGTCGGCGTAAAGCTCGCCCACCGCCTCGAAGGCCACGCCCGAGGCGTCGATCACCAGTCCGATGTCGGCACCGGTCGCGCCCACCTCGAACCCGCCTGCGCCCAGAATCGCCGTGGCGTCCTGGGACAGCAAGATGATCCTGCTGGTATTGCGGTCAAAGCCGAAGTTGCCGCTGAGCTGAAGGTTGTCGCCCAGCTTGATGTCCAGCGCACCCGAGATGCTGAAGCCACCGTTGGCCAGATCGATGTCGAAAGGCAGATCGTCCAGAAGGCCACCGACAAAAGGCAGCTCGGGAAGGCTGAGCCCCAGCAAACTCAGGTCCAGCCCCGGAAGGTTCAGCTTCGGGAGGTTGAGCACCAGCTCCGGCAGGCTCAGCGATCCCCAGTCGATGCGCCCGGGCGCATCCGTGCGGCCACTGTTGGCGAACCAGGCCTTGAGATTGGGCAGGCTGACGTCGGGCCACTGCGGCAGCAACTGGCCGTAGTTGATGTTCACGCCCAGCCCGGACACGTTCAGCCGCGGCAGCGCAAAGACGAGCTCCGGCAAGGTGAGGTTCGGCCAGTCCAGCTTCACGTCCGGGAACAGTGCGCCCAGGTCCGCCAGCTTCTTGCCCGCCAGCGTGCCCCAGTCCGTGGGCAGCGTGATGTTCAGGCCCGGCAGGTTCAGGCTCTTGAGCTGCGCGACCAGGTCAGGCAGCGTCAGGTTGGGCCAGTTGATGCCGGAGCCCACGCCGCTGGACGCGCCCGCCAGGGTGGACAGCTTGAAGTCGGGCCAGTTGATACCGTTGGCCTTGAGCAGGCCCGACAGGTTCAGGTCGATGCCCGGCAGGTTCAGCCGCGGCAGCGTGAACACCAGCTCAGGCAGCGTCAGCGCATTCCAGTTGAGGGCCGCCAGCGCCGCCGCGTTCGGCCCCGCCAGGCCGGCGAAATACGACCCCAGCTTGGACAAGCGCAGATCGGGCAGGCCCAGCGTGAAATCGAACGGCAGATCGGACAGGCTGGGCAGCCTGATGCCCATGAGCTTCAGGTCCAGCGCGGGAAGCTCAAGCCGGCTGAGGTTATAGACCAGCTCAGGCAGCGACAGCTTGCTCCAGTCGATGTCCAGCGCCAGCCCTGCCACGGAGCTGGTCTTGCCCGCACCCGTGCGGAAGTAGTCCGCCAGGCCCGACAGCGACACGTCGGGCCAGCCCGGCAGCAGCGTGCCGAAGTTGAAGTTCAGCGACACGCCCGGCAGGTTCAACCGTGGCAGAGACAGCAGCAGCTCGGGCAGGCTCAGCGCGCCCCAGTTCAGGTCCACTGAGGGCAACCGCGCGTTCAGGTCGCCCAACTTCAGCGCACTCAGCGACACCCCGCCCAGGCTCAGGCCCGACAGGTCCGGCAGCGTCAGGCTCAGCCCAGGCAGGCTGCCCGCATCGATGCGCGCCTTCAGATCCGTCAGCAGCGCCGACAGGTTCAACGTGCCCCAGCCTGCAGGCAGTGCCGTGCCCCAGCCGAAATTGTTGAACTTCTCCAGCAGCAACGAGTAGTCGGGCACCAGCCCCGGCAGGTTCAGCCTCGGCAGGTTGAACACAAACTGCGCCAGGCTCAGGTTGGGCCAGTCGATGCCCAGCCCCGTGCCGCCCGCGGACAGGCTCGGCAAGGTCAGGTTGGGCAGCTTCAGGTCAAAACCCGACAGGCTCATGCCGAAACTCGGCAGCAGCGCGCCCAACTGCGGCAGGCTCAGGCTGCTCCAGTCGATCCCCGGACCAAAAGAGCCCAGACTGGGCAGGTTGAAGCTGGGCAGATCCGGCAGGCTCAGATCCAGGTACGGGAAGGACAGCGCCGACAGGTCGAGCTCGGGCCACGAGAACGCCGGCTTGTCGCTCTCGGTGAAATCAAAGGTGTTGAAGCTGAACGGCAGGTCCAGCGGCAGCATGCTCAGGCCCGGGATCAGTTCGCTGCCGTCGTCGCGCGTCAACGCCACCGCACCGACCTTCACGTTGCCGATCGTGCCGAACTGCCCGCGCACCGTGCCCAGCACCGCCCCGCCTTGCAGGTCGTCGAGCTTGACCATCACGCCCGCCGCCGCCAGCGCAGTGGAAGCATCCTTGACCGACAGCATCAAGCCTTGCGCGGCCGTGCCATCGACCTCGAACTCGGTGCTGCTGATCCCGAAGCGGCCCGAGAGCGTGTAGGCCGCTGGGCCGGCCGTCAGCTTCAGGTCCAGGTCCGCGTCCAGCGCAAAGAAGTCGTGGTGCTCCTGGGCGCTGTAGTCGAAAGCAAAGCCCTCCAGACCGCCGACCACCGAGCGCCCCGTGGTGTTGAAGCCCACGTGCACGTCGCGCACGCCCGACAGATCAATCCCCGCCAGCGGCTGGCCAGCAGCATTCGTCAGGGCAAGCGTGCCCACGCGCAGCACGCCGGCAACACCCGCAGACGACAACACGAAGCTGCCGTCGATGCCGCTGGCCGACAACTTGGCCCCACCGGCGGCCAGCGCGAAACTGCCGTTGTCGAGGGAGACCTCGACGGCATCACCACTTCCGGTGGGGATGGCAACGGTGATGTCGCCCGACAATGCGACCGGCCCCAGGTCGACCGCGGCGCTGACCTGCAGCAGTGCCCGATCGCGGGTGTCGTCCCACGACAGGCGGAAGGCACCGGCATCGATGTCGAATCCGCCGACTGTGAAGTCGGCGGAGAAGTTGACGGCGGGCAGGCTGCCTGGAACGAAATAGTCGGCGTTCAACAACTGGCCGATCTGGTCCAGCACGCCTGCAGACCCCGCGATCTGCGCCAGCGGCAGGGCTTGGCCCGCGCCAGGGACCAGTTCCTTCGCGACAAGCTTGAGCTGGCCGGCGGTGCTGGCGTCACCCGTCTGAACAAGATCGAACCAGATATTGCTGTGAAGGCCGAACAGGCCCTCCACGGCGTCGAAGCGGCCCTGGACCGACCCATAGCTGAACACAACGAACTCGTCACCGGCCTTGGGCGTGAAGCCGTTGACAAGTTCGAGGTCCAGCGTGCCGTTCAGCGTGGCCAGCCCGCTCACGTTGATGCGGTCGTGGAAGGCGCCACTGCCGGCGTCTGCCACGGTGGCAGGCGCGGTGCCACCGAGTTCGATGACAGTGCGCGTGGCGTCTGTCAGCGTCAAGCCGCTCTCGTAGGAGATCAGTCCGGGCGAGTACCCGGGAGCGAGCGTCCCCTCGACCAGCGTCGGCGCATTGATGACACCGCTGCCGGCCAGCGTGGCCCCGGGTCCGACGACGAGCGCGCGAAGATCGACGTTGCCGACCTCGCGGGCCAGGCGAGCGGTGTCGAAAAGACCTTCGCCCAGCTTCAGTTCGCCGTCAAGCCATAAGGAATGGCGCAGCCCACCGAGGGTATCTTCCGACTCATCGGCGGTGCTTGGCACCTCGGCAGACCACGGCCCGGCGGCCGAGGCATCCAGCACCGCAGCGGTCTCGCCCGCGCTGCCAGCCTGCAGCACCTGGACCGACAGCACCTCCTCCATGAAGCGGCCGTACCCTGGATCAGCCGAGGCCAGCGCCGAGTCCATGAAGGCGGCCCGCGTGCGGGTCAGCGCAACATCGAAAGCACTCGAGTCAACTGAAAATGCAGGTTCAGTTGCAGTGCCGGGCTCGAGCACACCCAGCGCAGATTCCCCGGCACGCAGAGCGTGTTCGAGGTCATCGATCTCGCCGGCAGCGCGGATCCCGTTGTCGTACAGGACGTGCTCCGCATCGCGCAGCGAAAGGGCCTGCACGGCGGCAGCCGCCGGGTCCGCAGACAGCAGGATGCGCTGCTCCAGAGGCTCGACCTGAAAGGTCGTGCGCAGGAGCTTGCGCAACAGCCCCGACATGCGGGGCGGCGTTGCGACGGGCCTGGAGCGGCGCATCAAGCGGGAGATGTGGGTTCGGGACTCAGCCGGAGGCGAAGGCCTCAGTTCAAGGCTTTCTGACCCGCAGCGCGCTCCTCCTTGAGCGTCATCAGGCGCTCAATCTGGGCCAGCGACACCAGATGCGCGTACACGGCCGGCAGGTAGCGCTTCTCACGCATCTCCAGGAAGCGATCGTTGGACAGGTTGTTCAGCCGCTCCTCGTTGACGACGTAGCAGCCACTGATGTTCTTGGCGGTCTGCCCTTGACGGACACGCATGTTCAAGGGGGTGAAGAGGTTGTGCTCGGCAAAGTACTTGCAGAAAGAGCGCGTGAACTGGTCCATCTGCTGCAACTCGCCCAGATAGCGCTTCACGTTCTCGATCGCCTCGGACGGCTCGCCATCCTCCTTGAACAAGGGCACGCCCTCGCTCTGGTTCACCAGCGCACTGCCCTCGTCGATGCAGACCGTGAACTGCCCTTCCTGGCCCGTCCTGGCCAGCGCGAAGGGATAGCGGCGGATGATCGCCGGCACGTAGGACGCTTGCCATTTGCCCTCAGCGTCCACGAAAAGGTTCTCGCCCTCGTCCAACCCCATGAGCGCCACGGGACGAAACTCGTCCTGCGCCTTGTCCTCCAGGAACACTACGGGGTAGATGGCCGCAGCGCGAGCGAACTCGTGGACCATGACGGAAGCGATATGGAACTGGGATGCGAACCCGAACCCGTCGATCTGCTTGATCTTGGTGGTGGCATGGCGGGTCTTGCTGACGGGTACCAACTGCTGGAACATGAAAGGCTCTCCTCGGTTCATTGGGGCTTGTGGGGCGCGAAGCGATGCCGGCGACCGCACGAAGCCCTGACGACAGAACTTTATCCGGCCTGATCCCCAGTGGTGAAAGCGGTGACAGAAAATGTAAGAAATGAAAGCCCAGGAAAAAGGGAAAACCCTGATCCCGAACCAACGGGATCTGCACGGTGGTGCCGCCTACAGCCCGCGCCGCGTCGCCGGCTCTTCGCGCCCGGCGGAATTCCCCGCGATATGTCGTTGAGTTTCTGGCGCGCCGGCCTGAAGGCACTTGCAGTGCTCTTCTTGACAGGGTGTAGCCTGGCCTCGGGGCCTGCCGCCCCGGAACCTCCTGGGCGGTGGGTGATCGACAGCGGCTGGGCCGCCCTGCGGGACGCCTCGGGCACCTTGACGCTGGAGCAGGTACGCGACGCTGAGCTCGCCAACAGCTTCGTCCCGCAGACCGGAGCGCCCCGTCTGGGCTATCTGCGCGGCGCAGTCTGGTTGCGCAACACGATCAGACCGCCCGCCAGCGCCTTCGGCGAAGCCATGCTGGAACTGCAGTTTCCTGCCATCGACGAGGCCACGCTGTTCTGGCCCCGGCCGGATGGAGGGTTTGAAGAACGCCAGGCTGGTGACCACCACCCAATGGCGCAGCGCGATTTCCAGCACCGCAACATCGTCTTCAAGGTCGGCTTCGTGGATGACATGCCGGTCACGTTCTACCTCAGGCTGCAAGGTACGCACGTCAACAACTTCAACGTCGTGCTGTGGACGCCGCAGCGCTTCCTCTCGGCCGCGCTGTCAGAGCAGTTGCTGTGGGGTCTGCTGCTGGCACTTCACGGCATCCTGATCCTGACCAACTTGTGGGCGTTCTATTCGACGCGCGACACCGATTCAGGGCTTTTCGCCCTGTTCATTTCAGTGAGCTTCGTCAGCATCTCTTTTCTCGAGGGTTTCGGGCACCAGTACCTGCTGGACGGACAGCCAGCTCTGAACGATGCCCTGGTTGTCACCTTCTGGATGCTGACGCCGCCGGCGGCCTACCTCTTCCTGCTGCGCTATGTGGGCCTGATAGGCACCCACGCGACGGTGCGCTGGCCCACATGGCTCGTGGTGGTGCTTACCGCCTGGGCGGCGGTCGTGATCGCGATAGACCAAGCACTGCACCCGCTGTGGACAAGGCCAGCCTATACCGCCACACAGCTCGTCAGCGTGTTCATGCTGCCGGTAATCCTGGCGTGGCGGGGATGGGTCCAGCACTTGCGCGACGCTCAGCTGATGTTGTTGGCCAGCATGCCATCCCTGCTGGGCGTGGGCCTGCGACTGGGGCGGAACCTCGGCTTTCTGCCACCGCACCCCATCACCGACAGCGCTTACTACTTCGGGCTGGCTGCCTACCTCCTGCTGCTGAACTACAACGTCAGCAACAGATACCTGACGCTACGGCAGGAGAAGGAAGAAGCCCAAAACCTGGCACTGGCCGCGTCAAGACGAGCCGAGCAGGAACTGGAGCAGCGTGTGGCACAACGGACCGCAGACATCCAGGCAGCCATGCAGCAGGTCCAGACCTCGCTTGAACTGGAGCGCAAGTTGCTGTCCGACCATCGCGCCTTTTACGCGACGGTTTCACACGAGTTGCGAACACCCCTGGCCGTGATCAACGCCACCGCAGAGAACCTGGCCATGCTGGACAGCCAGGCGCAAGCTTCGACCCGTGCCCGTTACCGCAAGATTCTGGACGCCAGCCACCGCCTCGGCACGCTGCTGGACCGCTACTTGCAGCAGAACCGATTCGATCGCAGCGCGGGTGTGGGACGCAGTTCCCCCACGGACCTGAGGCTGCTGCTTGAAGACGCCGGGCGTGCCGCGCGGCTGGCCGGACAGGGACAGCGGATTCAGGTCGAGGTCACAGATGCGGCGGAGCCGTTCATCTGCGACGAAGTCTTGACGCGATTGGCACTGAACAGCCTGGCCGAGAACGCCGCCAAGTACACGCCGCCCGGCGCCAGCATCCTGGTGCGCGGCCGCGTGGCGACGATGGCGGGAGGGCGCCAGGCGCTGCTGGAAATCATCGACGACGGTCCCGGCATTTCCAGCGACGATCTGGCGCGGGTCTTCGAGTCGGCCTTCCGGGGTGCCAATGCCGCTGGCGTGCCGGGCACCGGCATGGGTCTTCCGCTGGCGCAACGGATGATCGAACTCCAGGGAGGCAGCCTTCGCCTGGACAGCGGCGCCGGGGGCGGAACGCGCGCAATGGTGGTGCTGCCGGAAGGCTTTCGTGCGCCCACTGATGCCCCCGTCGGCTGACGGCCTGTCTTGCGCACGCCCCTGGCTGCTGTGCAGCACCCAAGGAACGCACGGCGACCGCTCCTCACCTTCGCTCAATGACTCCAAGAAACCCGTAGCCCTCGCGGTGCAAGGTCTTCAAGGGGAGTTCTTGGCCCACCTCACGGCGCCACCGCAAGCGCAGGCGGCTGACCAGAGTGTCCAGCCGCCTCAGGTCGTAGCTGGACCAGTCATGGCCCATGGACTCGACCAACTGGCGTTTGGATACCGGCTCTGCACCGGCCTCGCACAAACACCGCACCAGGATCAGTTCCTGGGGTGTCAGGTTCATGGAGCGGCCTTCGGGGTCGCTCAGCCGGCCCGAGCTGACATCCAGAATCCACTCACTGCCCACACGTCGCAAGAGCGCATCGATGATGGCGCCGAGTTCGAGAAGGCCAAAGGGCTTGACCAGGTAGTGGTCAGCGCCACACCTCAGGCCCTCAATCCGATCCTGCAGTTGCCCTCGAGCCGTCAGCATGATGATCCCGGCCTGGGACGACTGCTCACGCACCATTCGCGCAGCGTCCAAGCCGCTACCGTCGGGCAGCATCAAGTCCAGCAGGCATATGCGGGCCTGCGGAACCAAGGGCACGAACTCGGTCAAGGTGCCCGCCTGCAGCACGCGGTGCCCACGATTGCAAAGGAAATCGGCCACCTCTTCACGGAGCGCCAATTCGTCTTCCAGCAACAAGATCGTTGGCATCTCAGGGGACTCTGCTCATGGGCCCCGCACCTGCAGTTCTCTCACAGAGTTCGGCTCCATCACGGTGAAAAAGGGTGCTCCGGCGAACGTTGTTGCAGGCCTTGGAAAACGCTGCCGCGATCACATGCCCGCTGATGCCATGAGAATATCAAACTCGCAGACGTGCACCCTGGACAGTCTGGGTCTGGCGACGTCCAAGCGAGGGGGGCCTGTTCCACGGGACATGACACGGAATCGCGCGCAGGTTCCATTTCGATCACGAAAGTCGAGCCTTGAAGCTTCTCGCACTTGCATTGCCCCACCACGACGCGAGCATTGCTGCACTGGACGGCAGCCGCGTTCGATACATCAAGCTGGAACGCACACGCCAGCAGAAGAGATACAGCCCCGGCAGCGTACTCGAGTGGCTGCGAATCGCTGAGCAAGCGTTCCGGCTGTCTGGCAGCGACGTGGATGACTTCGTCTTCTGCATCGACCCTGGCGCATTGCCGAAGCAGGTCGCTGGCGACACAGCAGATAACACGCTCGAACAGTTGGCACGCGGCACCTCCCCGGCGCTTGCGTTAAGCCCGGCCCTGTGCCAGTTCTTCCAGGTGCCCCACGGCTGGCTCATCAGCCACCACTTTGCGCACTCGCTCGACCACTGGATGCTCGGCTCAGGCGAAGCTGATGTACGCATCGTCATTGACGGCCTGGGCGATGGTCGCCCGTGGAGCGTTTACCGGGGTGACACCCTGGTGGCAGGCGGCGATATTCGCCGCGGCTCCATTGGCTGGGGCATCAGGGAGGCCGGCAAGCTGCTGGACGTCAGCTACGGACATTACAACGACATCGCCGGCAAGGTCATGGGGCTGCAGGCGTATGGAAAGGTTGACACCGGATTCCTGCAGACTCTGGAACGCTTCGGGATGGAAGATATCGCTGAGATCTGGTCTGTCGAGCATTGGAAGCGTCACCGTGGGGACGCATTGGTGGCGCGATGGAGCCTGCTGGACTGGATTGCAACGGTCCACCATCGGATGGAAGGGGTCCTGGTGGACTTCTTCGCCCGGTATGCGCGGCCGGATGAGGTGATTGCCTATTCCGGCGGGGTTGCGCAGAACGTGGTCTGGAACTCGGCGTTGCGCGAGAAGTTTCCGCAACTGCAGGTTCCTCCCCACGCCTCGGACGAAGGACTGAGCCTTGGTGCGCTGGAGTGGCTGCGCCGTCATCATGCGCTTCCCAGACTGCAGATCGACCACTTCCCCTACTCTCAAGATGACGAGGCGCCGCCGACCGGACCGTCCCCGCATACCCTGGAAAGGGCAGCCGATCTTCTGGCCCGCGGCAGGAGCGTGGGTTGGTACCAGGGACGCGGAGAGATCGGCCCACGCGCCCTGGGCCATCGATCCATCTTCATCGATCCCCGACTTCCGGATGCCCGTTCTCGCTTGAACCGCATCAAGCGCAGAGAGGCCTACAGGCCGTTTGGCGCCAGTGTGCTTGACGAACACTTCGACGCGCACTTCGAAGGCGCGGCTGACGAATTCATGCTTTACGCCTGCCGTGTGACCAATCCCGCGCTCGCGTCGATTGGTCATGTGGATGGCTCGTCAAGGGTGCAGCGGGTGACTGCCCGAAACCAACTCTTGCGGGGCCTGCTGGGCGCCTTCATGGAACGGACCGGGTGCCCGGTTCTGGCCAATACCAGCCTGAACATCGCGGGCAAGCCGCTCGCGGCGTTTCCTGAGAACGCGCGGCAAGTCTTTCACGACACCGATATCGATGCGATGGTGATCGGAGACGAACTGCTGTTGAAGCCCTGACGTGCCGAGTGGCTCACGATCTCGGCACAGCCTGCAGGACTTCAAGCCACCTCGGCGGTAAACGCAAGGCGCAGGTTCAGGCTTCAGCGTTCAGCCAGTTGAGATTCAAGACAAGGCGGTATGGGGCGTCGGTACAGGAAGCCCCCGTGTGCCGCAAACTTGAGTCAAACACGACGAACCGGTTCTCTGCACTTTGCACACGCCTGCCGTCCTCAAACACGGTGTAGCCGTTGTTGTCGTTGAGGTACAGGATGCCCGTGGATGCACCGGGTCGTCGGACATCCACATGGAGCCCGTACTCGAGGTGCCTGTCAAGCGGCCTGGTGAGATTGGCCTTCACCCGCAGCAAGCGCACCGGGCCGAGCCGGTCCGCCACGGCCTCGAGCATGGGAAGCGCCGGGGACCGGTACGGCTTGCGCGACTGCCAGTGAACGAAACCGTGAACCCATTGCAGGTTCTCGGAAGCCGCCATGTCTGGCGAGGCTCCGCTGGACAGGATGGGAACGCATTGCCAGGGAAAGTCGCTCGCCAGCATTCCGTCCCTCAATGCGATCAACTCCGCCGGTTGGAGGAAACCATCGATGATCTTCACGGGACATGGTCAGGCTGACCGACGGGAAGCGCAAAACGTGGCCTGACTCGACGACCGGCGAGCAGGTCGTCGAGCATCTTCGAAGCGAGACCTTCTCCAGCGCGTGCTGCCATCATCTGGAAGACGCTTTCAAGATGCGCTGCCAGGGCTCGGGAGCCAAGATGAAGGTCGTAAAGCGGCTTGTCCGACACTCCTGGTGTGCAAATCGACCGGGCCAGCATGTGGGCGAGGTGCTCCATGCTCACGTGAACCAGAGCCAGCGTCAGGTGCAGGCAGGGTCCGGCTTCAGCCAGCGCCTCATGCGACCAGCCCTGCGGCACATAGAGCAAGTCACCAGGATTCAAGAGGAAATGCTGAAGGTCCGGCCCACCGGTTCTTGACGCCGCAGCAGGCCTGCCGACCGACCACCGCTTGCTTCCGAAGAGGTGAACGACCAAGACGTCATGGGTGTCCTCATGACGAGGAAATCCCGCGGCACCTGCAGATGAACAGTACAGATTGGCCTGAACCCTGACAGGCAGTGCCGATTCGATGGACTCCGCCAAAGCCCCCACCGCAGGAATGACGCCATCGATGCCGCTGGCCATCAGCGTGGCCCCCGCCTTCAGCGCCTTCGAGACGCGCTCAGAATCAGGACGCCACACGGTGCCTGACGAGGACTCGTGAGGACTGCAGTACTCCGGCGTGGGCACGGGCCTGCCGTGCAACCCCAGGCGGAGGTTGCGGTCATCCCAGGCTCGGACACAGCCGAGAGCCTGGTTGACGTCATTCCAATCGATGATCCGGCGCCGTGAACGATCATCAGGAGACCCGTGCCACGGACCGCACCCGTAAGCCGAAGACAAGAAGCCTTCAACGGTGCAGGGATGCATCAGGCCGCGGAAGGGATCAGCTTGGAAGTCGTCAACCATGGACCGCGCATGTTGAAAATGGCCTGCCCCATCATACGATTGGCGATGCCTGAGCCGCATTCTCCAGACGCCCTTTAGGGGTGCGCCAACTTGCTTGCCCGCGCCCCGATGAGCATCGATGGACATGAAAAAAGACAGGCCGTGATTCGGCCGATCGGTGCGTCGCAGCCTGTCGACGCGGGGGGCTTCATCGTCAACACCTGTGCCGCTGACCTGATCGGGGAGCCCTGGAGCCGCCTTGTCAGCGACCTCCTGGTCCAATGCCTGGAAGAGTTGGGCCCTTCGCTGCACAGTCTGCAGCTTCGAGGGTCGGTGCCCAGGGGCATCGCAGTGGAGGGCATATCGGACCTTGACGTGTTCTGCATCACGGATGGGCGGCTCCCGCAGGCTTCTGTCTGGATCGACCGAATGGCGCGCCGCCTACAAGCGCTGCATCCCTTCTGCCGTGGCCTGGACTTGAGGGTCTGGCCGCTGTGCGATCTGGTCGGGCTTCCATCTGGCCACCCAGCGCGGTTCCTCTTGAAGACGCAAGGTCTGTGCATATGGGGGCCGGACGTGACAGCAGACTGGCCCCCTGTCCCGCTTGAGCATGCTCAGATCGCCCTGAAGGCCTTGCCCGTCGCGCTGGAGCGCATGCGGATGGCGATCGCACGGCGCTCACCTGCTGATGAGGCACTGATGGTCGCGCGCTGCCGCTGGTTGGCCAAGAAAGTCGTTCGTGCAGGTTTCGAACTGGTGGCGCCACTTGAGCGAGCCTACACAAGAGACCTGCACCCTTGCTGGCAGGGGTTCGCTCGCCATCACCCAGCGCTGACAACACCCATGGAAGAAGTGCTGTTGCTCGCGATCAGGCCCACTGCCCGCACCAGCTTACTGAGGAAAATCCTGGAACTGGGAGAACAAGTTCTGCTTGAAGCCCGCAGGAGCGACAGGCCGCTCTGACCGACGGGGCGTCATCGTGGGACAACGATGAAGGCTGACTCCGGGTCCGGCTGTGCCGGCCACGAAGCATGCGAGAAGTGGTTGGGGTGGCTGATGGGACTCGAACCCACGACGACCAGAATCACAATCTGGGACTCTACCAACTGAGCTACAGCCACCGCAGAGAAGGACGAATTATAGCGCCGCCATCACTGCGAAGCCGCCTTCGAAGGGCCTGGCGCGGCGCGGGCGGAGGCTTCGACCTCCACCTTGAAGCGTCGCTTGAGCGTGCTCAGATAAGCCTCGGTCTCGGCGGCACTCAAGGCTTGGGCCAGTTGTGGGGCCAGCAAGGCATCGGCCGAGGCCGCCTGCTCCCGCGGCAACACCTTCAGCACGCGCGCGACCACGTAGCCATCGGCTCCCAGGTCCACGCCGATCGGTGCGGGAAGTTTGTCCTGCGGCGCCAGCAACACGGCATCGAGCAAGGCCCGAGGCACGTTCTGCGCCTGCCCCCTTGACAGCACGGCAGACTGAGGCAGAGCAGTGGCCGGGCTCTGCTTGAGCGCTTCCAGCTTGGCCTGGCCTTCCTTGCGCGCCTGAGCTGCGGCCTGCTCCTGCATGACAGCGGCGCGTACGGCGTCCTTCACATCCTCGAAGGGCGGTACCCGCGCGGGGGTGTGCTGAACGACGCGGGCTGAGACGAGCTGACTGCCCCCGAGGTCCACCGCCTCGGTGTTGCGCTTGTTCTTGAGGGCGTCGGTGCTGAACACGGCGTCCAGCAGCTTCTGCGACGCCAGGGGCCCCGTGGCTTGCGGACCAGGCTGACGTCGGACAGTGGCCGTGCGCTTGTCCAGCTTGAGCTTGTCGATCACCGGTTGCAGGCTGTCGGCCTGCTCGTACACCATGTTCGTGAACTGTTCGGCGGCCTCGGCAAACTTGCGCTGGGCCCCCTGCTTGCGGATCTCGGCCTCGATCTCCGCCTTCACAGACTCGAAAGGCTGCTTCTCGCCGCCGCGCGAGGCGGTCATCTGGATGATGTGGAAACCGAAGTCCGTCTCGATCAGGTTGCTGATCTCGCCGGCCTTCATGGCAAACAAGGCGTCCTCAAAGGGCTTGACCATGGCCCCCCGACCGAAGAAATCAAGATCACCCCCCTGCGCCGCCGAGCCGGGATCGTCGGAATTCTTGCGTGCCAGTTCCGCAAACCGCGCCGGCGTGCGCCGTACCTCGGCAAGAAGGTTCTCCGCCTTCTGCCGCGCAGCCTGTCGATCGGCGGAAGAAGCCGACTTGTCAGCCTTGATCAGGATGTGGCTGGCCCGCCGCTCCTCGGCCTTGGTGTAGCGACTCTGGTTTTCCTCGTAGTAGCGGCGCAGGTCCTCCTGCGGAACGCTGACACCCTTGCTGACAGTGGGCAGGTCCAGGAGCACGTATTCGATCTGCGCTTCCTCGGGCAAACGGAAGCGGGCCTCTTGCGCCTTGAAGAAGCTCTGCAGCTCCTCGGGTGTGGGCTGCACCTTGGCCAGATAGGTCCTGGGGTCGAAGCGCACCCAATCAATTTCCCGCCTTTGCAGCAAGGCATCCAAGGCCAGGGTGGCTGACACCTTGGGCACACCCACTGCGCCGGTCACCCCGCCCAGCACTTGGCGCATGGCCAGGTCACCACGCAGTTGCTGGGCGAAGCCCTCGGAGGTCAGCCCTTGGGCGGTGAGGAAGTCACGATTGACGCTGCCATCCGGGTTGCGCAGCCCTGCGAACTGGGGGTCGGTACGGAAAAGGCGCGCCAGACGCTCATCACCCGGCTGCAGGTGGTCTCGTACGGCAGCAGCCATCAGGACCCGCTCGCGCACCAGGCTGTCCAGCGTCTGCTGCTTCAGTTCCGGCGAATCCAGCATCTTGGCGTCGATACCCGGCATCTGCTGGCGCATGCGTTCAATCGCCCGCTGATGGGCCTGGTCCCATTCGCTGCGCGTGATGGGTCGGCCGTCCACCTCCGCCACCGGTCGCGCTCCTTCCTCGCTGAAGCGCGAGTACCCCTGCACCCCGAAGAAGACGAACGAAGGGAAGATGAGCAACACCAGCACGAACTGGAGCACTTTCTGGTGAGAGCGGACGAAGTCAAACATATGCCGATGAACAACAAAGGCGAACCGGAGTTCGCCTCGTGGACAGGTTGTGGTGGGTGCTGACGGGATCGAACCGCCGACCTACGCCTTGTAAGGGCGCCGCTCTGCCAGCTGAGCTAAGCACCCGGTTTGTCACCGGGAAAGGCGTCGAAAAACGCCTGACCATGTGGTCAATTGAGATGGTCCTTCAAAGCCTTGCCGGGCCTGAACTTGGGCACCTTGGCGGCCTTGATCTTGATGGCCGTGCCGGTTCGCGGGTTGCGGCCGGTTCGGGATGCACGCTTGCTGACGGCAAAGGTGCCGAAGCCCACGATGGACACGCTGCCGTTCTTCTTGAGCGTGGCCTTGACGCCGCCAATCAGCGCCTCCAAGGCTCGTCCGGCAGCCGCCTTGGAGATGTCGGCCTGCGTGGCGATGTGTTCAATCAATTCGGTCTTGTTCAATTCGGTCCCCTGTATGCACTTCAACCTGGCTCACGCAGCCCTCATGCCCTGCTCGCCCGGCCTGCCTGGCTGATGACAAAGACGGCGCCCCTGGGGGCGAACTCCACGCGCCGCCTGAGCGGTCAGACAGGGGGCGGATTCTATGCCCAGCGCCGCAGGGTCAGGCAGGGGGCACGCCCCCTGCAAGTCCCATTGACAAACCCGCGCGCACAGACCTTCAACTCGCAGGCCTGCGGCTGTCAGCGTCTGCCATGGCGTCAGCGGGAAGCGGCGACCACCTGAGCGATGGCCTTTCCGACTTCTGTCGTCCCAGCGCGTCCGCCCAGATCCGCGGTACGCGGCGCGTGGGGGTCCGCCAGGGCGGATTCGATCGCCGCAAGGATCGCATCATGCGCTTCGCGGTGGCCCAGGAAATCCAGCATCAGTGCCGCCGACCAGATCTGGCCGATGGGGTTGGCCACACCCTTGCCGGCGATGTCAGGCGCCGAGCCGTGCACGGGTTCGAACAGGCTGGGCCACGCGCGGGTGGGGTTGAGGTTGGCCGACGGCGCAATGCCGATGGTGCCCGTGCAGGCAGGCCCCAGGTCGGACAGGATGTCGCCGAACAGGTTGCTGGCCACCACCACATCAAAGTGCTGTGGCCGCTGCACGAAGTGCGCCGTCAGGATGTCGATGTGGAAGCGGTCCACCGCCACCTCCGGATACTGGCGCGACATCGCTTCCACCCGCTCGTCCCAGTACGGCATGGTGATGGCAATGCCGTTGCTCTTGGTGGCCGAGGTGAGCTTCTTGCGGGGACGCTTCATGGCCTCGTCGAAGGCGAACTTCAGCACGCGGTCCACGCCTTGGCGCGACATGATGGTCTGCTGCATCACGATCTCGCGGTCGGTGCCCTCGTACATGCGGCCGCCCACGGCCGAGTACTCACCCTCGGTGTTCTCCCGCACGATCAGCATGTCGATGGCCCCAGGCGCCAGGGGCTGCCCCTGACGGTCCACCAACGGGGAGCGGATCCCCGGCATCAGGCGGGCCGGGCGCAGGTTGACGTACTGGTCGAAGTCGCGGCGGAACTTCAGCAGCGATCCCCACAGCGACACATGGTCCGGCACCGTGGCGGGCCAGCCGACGGCGCCGAAGAAGATGGCGTCATGGCCTCCGATCCGGTCTTTCCAGTCGCCGGGCATCATCTGGCCGTGCCGGGCGAAATACGCGCAGTTGGCGAAGTCGAACTCATCGACCTGGACAGCGATGCCAAAGCGGCGGCAGGCTGCATCCAGGACGCGAAGTCCTTCGGGCATGACCTCGGTGCCGATGCCGTCGCCGGCGATGGCTGCAATGCGGTGGGGGGAATTCATTCAGGTCCTCCGATCTAGACCGTCATTGTGAGGGCGCGCGCCAGTCACGGGGCTGGAAGGGGACGTGTCACGCACCACCAGCCAGACCCCTGCCGCCGTCAAGACCATGCCTGCGAGGACGCCCGGTGTCAGGGCCTCGTCGAAGAGCAGCCAGGCCAGGAAAGCGGTGCACGGGGGCACCAGGTACATCAGGCTGGTGACCTGGGTGGCAGCACCGCGCTGGATGAGCATCACCAGCAGCGAACTGCCCCCCAGCGTCAAGGCCAGCACGGACCACGCCAGGGCTGCCGATGACTGAGCGTTCCAGCGGAAGGGCTCTGACTCGGCCAGCGCAAAGGGCAGGCACAGCAGGAAGGCCGACATCAGTTGCACCGTGTTGGCCGTGCGCACGTCACATGCCCGCACATGGCGCTTTTGCCAAAGGGTGCCGGCGGTGATGCTCAGCAGCGCCAGCACCGCCAGGACCACGGTGGCGCCGCTGGCCTCGCCCAGGCCGAGCTTGCGCCAGACCACCAGCACCAGCCCCGCCAGGCCCAAGCCCAAGCCAGCCCACTGGCGCGACGATGCGCGCTGCGCGTGGCCCACACCTGACATCCACAAGGCGGTGAGCAGGGGTTGCAGGCCCACGATCAGGGCCGCAGTGCCCGCGCTCATGCCGCCTTTCACCGCGGCCCAGACGCCGCCCAGGTAGCCCCCATGCAGCAGCGCGCCCACCACGGCCAGGTGCATCCACTGGCTGCGCCCCTGCGGCCAGCGAGCCCCGGACAGGCGGATCCACAGCAAAAAGGCCGCCACGGACAAGGCAAAGCGCCAGGTGAGGAAGGTCATGGGTGGCGCGTGCGGCATGCCGAACCGCGCCACCACGAACCCGGTGCTCCAGATGAGCACGAAGACGCCGGGCATCCAGGGCAGCCACCTCGGCCGCGAGCCAGCCTCGGACAGGGCCGCGGCGCCCGGGGGGTCCTGCTGCACTCAGCGGACCTTCGCGCGGATCTCGGGCAAGGCCTTGCGCAGGTAGTAAACCATGGACCAGATGGTGAGCACCGCTGCGAGGTAGATCAGTACGGTGCCCCAGATGCGGGTGTCGATCAGGCCGAACAAGGATCCGTCGAACAGCAGGAAGGGGATGGCCACCATCTGCACCACGGTCTTGAGCTTGCCCAGCATGTGTACCGCCACGCTGCGTGAAGCCCCGATCTGAGCCATCCATTCACGCAAGGCCGAGATGGCGATCTCACGGCCAATGATCACCAAGGCCAGGAAGGCATTGACCCGGTCCAGCTGGAGCAGGACCAGCAAGGCGGCACAGACCAGAAACTTGTCCGCCACCGGGTCGAGAAAAGCACCGAAGGAAGACGTCTGGTTCAACTTCCGGGCCAGGTAACCGTCGAGCCAGTCCGTCAGTGCTACCACCACGAAGAGCACCGTGGCCGCCAGGTTACGCGTGGCCGGCTCCACCGGGAGGTAGAACAGGCCGACGATCAAGGGGATGGCGACGATGCGCGCCCAGGTCAGCAGTGTCGGCAAGGTGAAGAACATGGAACCCATTTTGCACGGGACCCCTCAGCGCAGGGCCTTGTAGATGTCTTCGGCCAGCGCAACGGAGATCCCTTCCACGCTGGCCAGCTCTTCAGCAGTGGCCTGTGCCACACCCCGAATGCCCCCAAAGCGTTGCAGCAAACGCGCCCGCTTGCGAGGGCCAACACCCGGAATCTCCTCCAGTCGGCTGCCTCCCGTGCGCACGCTGGCGCGCCGGGCCCGCATGCCGGTGATGGCGAAGCGGTGCGCCTCGTCGCGGATCTGGGCCACCAGCATCAAGGCCGCGGAGTCTGCGCCCAGGTAGACCTTCTCGCGCCCATCGGCAAACACCAGCTCTTCCAGGCCCACCTTGCGCTTGTCACCCTTTTCCACTCCCACGATCAGAGACAGGTCCAGGCCCAGTTCCTCGAACACCTCGCGTGCCATGGACACCTGGCCACGCCCGCCGTCCACCAGCACCAGGTCGGGCAAGCGCGGGCCGCTGCGCGCACTGGGCGAGCCGCTGCCCTGCGCCGGAGGCGCGCCCGCGGTGGCGGGGTCCGCCAGGCCGACGTCGCCTGCCTCGACGGAAGAGACTGCCTCGTGCCGCCGCTGCGCCACTGCCTCGGCCAGCCGCGCGTAGCGGCGGGACAAGACCTGGCGCATGGCAGCGTAGTCGTCACCACCCGTCACGCCTTCGACATTGAAGCGCCGGTACTGGTCCGATCGCATGGCATGGCCTTCGTACACCACGCAGGAGGCCTGGGTGGCCTCGCCCGCGGTATGGCTGACGTCGAAGCACTCGACCCTGAAGTGGTCCAGGTCGGCCACGTCGAGGTCCAGCGCCTCCACCAGCGCACGCGTGCGTTCGCGCTGGGAACCCTCCTCTGCCAACAGCCGGGCCAAGGCCAGCCCGCAGCCCTGGCGCGCCATCTCCAGCCAGACCTTGCGCTGGCCCCGGGGCTGATGCTGCACCTGGACGCGGCGCCCGGCTAGTGCGGACAAGGCTTCGATCACGCAGGCGTCCACGGGTTCGCTCAGCAGCAGCAGGGCCGGCGGCGACTGGCTCGCGTAATGCTGGAGCAGGAAGGCCTGCAGCACCTGCTGTTCGGGGCTGGGGGGGCTGGAACCCTGGCCCCCGGCCTCGCCCTGCCCTTCGACCGCCTCCTCCGCCAGCGCCTCGCCTTCCTCCAAGGCGGCAACATGCCACGCTGCGGCGTCTTCCAGGTGCTGCGGAAAGTGGGCCCGGTCGCCCAGGTGGCGTCCGCCGCGCACCATGGCCAGGTTGACGCAGGCCCGCCCGCCCTGCACCTTCACGGCCAGCACATCCACCTCCAGGTCGTCATCGCCCAGGCTGCTGCGGTCCACGCTCTGCTGGTGCAACACACGCGACAGGGCGGAGATCTGATTGCGGATCTCCGCAGCCTTCTCGAACTCCAGCACCTCGGCGTGGGCCATCATGCGATGCTGCAGGCCGTCGAGCACCTCCTGCGAGCGGCCGAGCAGAAAGGTTTCCGCGTCGGCCACATCGCGGGCATAGGTCTTGACGTCCACCAGGCCCACGCAGGGGCCGGAACAGCGCCGGATCTGGTACAGCAGGCAGGGCCGGGTGCGGTTGGCGAAGACCGTGTCTTCGCAGGTGCGCAGCCGGAAGGCCTTCTGGATGAGTTGGATGGTCTCCTTGACCGCCCAGGCCCCAGGGTAAGGACCGAAGTAGCGGTGCCTGCGGTCCACGGAACCCCGGTAGTAGGCCACGCGCGGAAAGCGCTGCGGAGCGCCCGGCTCCTGGTCCACCGAGGCAGCGGGCTCGGCGCCGACAGCTTTGCCGGCCGGCCCGGTGATCTTCAGGTAAGGGTAGCTCTTGTCGTCCCGGAAGAGGATGTTGAACCTCGGGCTCAGGGCCTTGATGAGGTTGTTCTCCAGCAACAAGGCCTCGGCCTCGTTGCGCACGACCGTGGTCTCCAGGCGGTGGATGCGCGCCACCATGACGCCGATGCGCGTGCCGCCGTGGTCCTTCTGGAAGTAGCTGGAAACGCGCTTGCGCAGGTTGCGCGCCTTGCCGACGTAGAGCACCGCACCCTGGAGGTCAAAGTAGCGGTACACGCCGGGCAGGCTGGGCAGGGCGGCCACCTCCTCCAGGAGGCGTTGGCGCAATGCCGCTTCGGGCGGTGCAGGCGGGGGGTCGGTCAGGGCGGACAAGGCAGGGGAGCACGCTGGTGTGAAGGATCACGGACCACCCCCGAGCGCGATGCCGGGAGGGCCTGCGCTGAATTGTCCATCTTCGTATCATGACCACGTGACCCTTTTCCCTTCCACGGACCTCGCCACCTTAGACCCTGCCAAGGGCAGCTCTGCACACAGCGGTGCGCACTCGAAGCCGGCCTTGTGGGACCTCTTCTGCAAGGTCGTCGACAACTTCGGCGACGTCGGCGTGTGCTGGCGACTGGCAGCGGACCTGGCCGCCTGCGGCCAGCGCGTGCGGCTGTGGTGCGACGACCCCAGCGCGCTGGCTTGGATGGCGCCTGATGGTTCGCCACAGGTGCAGGTGATGCCCTGGCCTGAACACTTGTCCCACGTGGAGCCCGGCGACGTGGTGATCGAGGCTTTTGCCTGCGATCCGCCCGCTGACTTCGTCCGGGCGATGGCCGCCGCGCCCCGGCCGCCCGTGTGGATCAATCTGGAGTACCTGAGCGCGGAAGACTGGGTGGAGCGGTGCCACGGGTTGCCCTCGCCGCAGTCCAACGGGCCCGGCGCAGGGCTGACGAAGTGGTTCTTTCACCCCGGCTTCTCGTCCGACACGGGCGGATTGATCCGCGAGGCCGGACTGCTGGAGGCTCGAGGCCGGTTCGACCGGGAGGCCTGGCTGCGGCGTCTGGGCGTGCATCTGCGACAGCGGGAACGCCTGGTCGTGCTGTTCTGCTACGCCAACCCCGCGTTGCCGCAGCTGGTCCGGCTCCTGGCCGACCAGCCCACGGCGCTGGCCCTGACCCCCGGACACGCCCAGGCGCAGGTCCACCAAATGGCCCTGCCCCCCGGCATGCGCACGCTCGACCTGCCCTTCCTGAGCCAGCACGAATTCGATCGCCTGTTGTGGAGCGCTGATCTCAACCTGGTGCGGGGCGAGGATTCGCTGGTGCGCGCGCTCTGGGCCGGTCGGCCCTTCCTGTGGCAGCTCTACCCTCAGGACGATGACGCGCACCTCGTCAAGTCCGCAGCTTTCCTGGACCGCTGGCTGGGCGCCGAGACGGCCGGTCAGGCAGCTTGGAAGGCTGACTTGCGGTGCTTGTGGCGGGCCTGGAACCCTGCAAACCCGCCACGCGACCCCACACCCCATGGCACCCCAGCCCTAGCGCTGCCAGACGTCGGCCACTGGACCGCCGGCGTAGAGTCCCTGCGCCAGGGCCTTTTGCAGCAGGACGACTTGAGCACGCAGTTGCTGCGTTTCGTGGGCTCCCGCGGCCGCCCTGCCGGGTCCGGCGAATCCTCGTTGCGGCGCCACCCAGCAGGCGCGGCTGAGCCGCTGTAGAACGCCCACGGAGCCCGGCCAGGGCTAGAATCCAGGGTTTTCCTTGGTGCATGAGTGGCACCATCCACAGGCCTTGCATGCGGTCCGGCAGCCCTTCGGGCATCGGCGCCCTGCGGCCGAAGACACCCGCCCAACCCCATGCTTGCGCCCCCGCGGGCGCCACACGACATGAAACTCGCTCAAGAAATCCGCGCCGGCAACGTCATCATGCAGGGCAAGGACCCGATGGTCGTCCTGAAGACCGAGTACAGCCGCGGCGGCCGGGGTGCGGCCACGGTGCGCATCAAGATGAAGAACCTGCTGAACGGCGGCGGCGCCGAAGTGGTCTTCAAGGCCGACGACAAGATGGACCAGATCATCCTGGACAAGAAGGAGTGCACCTACTCCTACTTTGCCGACCCGATGTACGTGTTCATGGACACCGAGTACAACCAGTACGAGGTCGAGGCCGAGAACATGGGCGACGCCATCCAGTACCTGGAAGACTCCATGGCCGTGGAGGTGACCTTCTATGACGGCAAGGCCATCTCCGTGGAATTGCCCACCACCGTGGTGCGCGAGATCAACACCGAGCCCGGCGTGAAGGGCGACACCTCCGGCAAGGTGATGAAGCCTGCCCGGCTGGTGGGCACAGGCTTCGAGATCTCCGTGCCCCTGTTCGTGGAAGACGGCGACAAGATCGAGATCGACACCCGCACGCACGAATACCGCAAGCGCGTCTGATCTTGGCGCCTCGGCGCAGCAGCGGCCAAAGACGAAACAGGCCGGCAAGCTCGGCGCGGCATTCACTTCAAGGGCACCCGACGGTGCCCTTTTGCATTGCCGGAGACTTGTCGCTGGACCGGCCGCCGAACTTCGGCATCATCCGCGCATGAGCTTCGACTACGCAGCCGCGGTGGTGGCGCCGTTTCGCATGCAGCCCGGGTTGCGTCGGCTGGCCCCGGCGGCGCCACACTTCACGCCACTGGCCGCCGGGGGGCGGCATCAGCGGGAGAAACTGGCCGTGTTGAGCGCCTTCGCGCCGCAGGCATTGGTGAGCGCGCCCGATTTCGACGCCGCACCTGCCGTGGCACGGGTGTGCGAGCAGGCCGCCCTGGAGCACCCCGGGGTCTTCGCATGGGACGGCCGCACGGCCACCTCCCTGACGCTGGGGGTGTCGGTCCGCCAGGAGCAGGTGCTGGAGATCGGCACCGGTGCCTTCGGGCTGGGCGACGAGATCGGCCGGTGCCTGCGAGGCTTGCCGGCCCCCTGGCGCTTGACGGGCTTGCTGGCGCTGAGCTTTGCACAGGACCTGGCCATCGTGCAGGGGAGCACGGGGCGCGTGCCCTGGATGGCAGTGGCCCTGCCCTCCCACTGGGACCCTGCGGAGAAGGTGGGGCGGCACTTCAACGAGATCCACGCCCCGGTGGCCGACCCCCACTTGCTGCTGGCCGCGGGAGAACGGCTCATGCAACTGGTGTGCGGCCCGCAGAGTTTCGAGCGCTTCGTCTGGAACGTCACCGGCCATCCGCGGCTGCACGCCCACCCCGAGCGCGTGGACCCGGTACGCTGGCCCGCGGGCGAGCAGACCGACTTCGCGACACAAGCCTGGTGGCGCACGGAAAGGCAGACCTTCCTGCCCTTGCCGGATGCGGGGCTGGCCGTGTTCACCATCGAAGTGGAGGTCCAGCCGCTGCGCCATGCAATGGCCAACGCCGAGCAGGCCCGGGCTTTGCGCGACGCCGTGGGCACCATGAGCGAGGCCGTTCTGGGGTACCGCAGCCTGGGGCCTGTCAAGCAGGCGCTGATGCAATGGCTGATGCAGGCACAGGCTTGAGCAGCCCGGCCTTGCGCGCGGCGCGCATCGACTTCTCGGGCGGCGTGCCCCGTTCGCTGGACCATGACGACATCCACCACCCGAAGGAAGGCGCACAGGCACAGGCCCGCCACGTCTTTCTGCAGGGCAACAGGCTGCCGCAGCGCTGGCAGGGCAGGCGGCAGTTCTGCATCCTGGAAACAGGCTTCGGCCTGGGTCACAACTTCCTGGCGACCTGGGCAGCCTGGCAGGCCGACCCCCACCGCTGCGACGAACTGCATTACGTCTCGCTGGAACGCCACCCGCCTGGCCCCGAAGACCTGCTGCGGGCTCACGAGATTGCCGGTCAGGACCAGGATGCGTCACCGGGCCACGAGGCAAGGTCCCGTGCGCTGGTGGCAGCCTGGCCTCCCCTGTTAAGCGGGCTGCATGCGCTGGAGTTCACCGGCCACACCGCCTCCACGAACCCTGTACCGGGGCGCGTACACCTCACCCTGGCTTTTGGCGACGCCCGACACCTGCTTTCCAAGATCGTCGGCCGTTTCGACGCCTTCTATCTCGACAGCTTTGCGCCCAAAGCGAACCCGGAACTGTGGGACCCGTGGCTGCTGCGCGGGATGGCACGGCTGGCGGCGCCGGACGCCACGGTCGCCACGTGGAGCGTGGCCCCAGCCGTGCGCGAGGGGCTGAAGGCGGCGGGCTTCGCCGTGGAGGGCGCAGCCGGCTTCGGCGCCAAGCGCGACATGACCATCGCCCACTTCGCGTCCCTGGCCCCACACCGCACGCCCGCCGGCCGCCCGCAAGGACCCTGGACCGGCGAGCAGCGCGCGGTGATCGTCGGTGCGGGGCTGGCAGGCGCATTGGCCGCTCAGGCCTTGGCGCAGCAGGGCTGGACCTGCACAGTGCTGGACCGTGCCAGCAGGCCCGCCCAGGGCGCGTCCGGCAACCCGGCAGGGCTTTTCCACGGCGCGCTGCATCGGGAGGACGGTGTCTACGCCCGCCTGCACCGCCACGCCGCCCTCGCCGCCGCCAGGCACTACGGCCCGCTGATCCACAGCGGCACCGTTCCTGGCGGCCTTGACGGCCTACTGGCCGTTCGTGGAGAGCGATCACTGGCGAACGAGACAGAGCGCCTGGAATCACAGGGTCTGCCCGGCTATGCCGAGGACCTGACCCAAGGCGAAGCAAGCCAATTCGCCCAGGCCTCACTCTGCGGGCCAGCGCTGCACTTCCTGCAAGGCGGCTGGGTGGACCCCGCGGCCATCGTCCGGCAGGCCCTGGCAAGCCCAGGCGTGCACTTCCAGGGCAATGCGCAGGTGAAGGCGCTGCGGGCACCTGTGGAGGGCGACCCCACCTGGGGCCTGCTGGACGCAGCAGGCAGGCAGCTCGCAAGTGCGCCTCTGGTCGTGCTGGCCGCCGGCGGGGGCCTGCCCGTGCTGGCCCATGCCATGGGCCGTGACCTGGCAGCGCTCGGTCCGCAGGAAGTGACCCGGGGCCAGCTGACCTGGTTCGCGTGCAACTCGCCGCTGCGGCGCCCGGTGACGGGGCACGGTTACGCGGTATCGCTACCAGATGGCCGCCTGGTGTGCGGCGCCAGCCAGCAGCCGGTGGACGCACAAAACCAGACGGACCGACTGCTGCAGGACGACCAAGCGTGGAACCTTGCCCGGCTGCACACGCTCACGGGGCTTGCGCCTACCGAGGGAACGTCGCTGGGCGGTCGGACGTCCTGGCGTGTGCACACGCCCGACCGCCTGCCGCTGATCGGCCCGGCTCCGCGCGCCGAGCTCGCACCACACGATAGACTGGATCAGCCCCGGTTCATCCCGAGACACCCTGGGCTGTTCATCATCGGAGCCTTGGGGTCCAGGGGGCTGATCTGGGCACCGCTGGCATCGCGCCTGCTGTGTGCCTGGCTGGAGGCCACGCCCATGCCTTTGGAAGCCGATCTGCTGGACGCGCTGGACCCTTGCAGGTGGTGGGTGCGTCAGTCACGCCGGGCGGCCTGAACTGATCGCCAGCTCAGAAAGAAATGTCCTTGAGCGATCCCGTCCTGAGCACGGCAACGGGCTCAGGCGGCCGGCGTAGCCGTGGCGGCCTGCGCTGATGAGCCAGCTCCACTGGCGTCGCCTGCTGTGGCTTCCGCAGCCGTTTCTGCAGCGGCGTCGCCTTCAGCCACTACGTCCTCCGTGCCGGGCTCGGCGCCGTCCACCTTGCCGTGCGCCTTGCGCGCCGCCTTCTCTTCCTTCTTCTTCTTCTTCGCAAGTTCGCGCTGGCGCTTCTCGTAGGAATAGTTGGGTTTCGCCACGGCGGTCCTCGGAATGTTGATGTTGGATGACCGTATCAGAACACAAGCGTGCGCACGCCCGTGGCGGTACCCAGCAGACAGGTGTGTGCACGGTGACGGGCAAAGATACCCACCGTCACCACCCCCGGCCACTGATTGATCTCAGATTCCATCGCCGGAGGATCCACGATGCGCAAGCCCCGCACGTCCAGGATGGGGTGGCCGTTGTCGGTCAGCACGCCAGGCCGCAGCGTCGCCTGACCCCCCAGCGCCGCAAACCGTCGCGCCACCTGGGCAGCGGCCATCGGGATCACCTCCACCGGCAAAGGAAAGCTGCCCAGGACACCCACCTGCTTGGACTCGTCAGCAATGCAGATGAAACGTTCGGCCAGATCGGCCACGATCTTCTCGCGGGTGAGTGCGGCGCCCCCGCCCTTGATCATGAAACCCCGACCGTCGATCTCGTCGGCACCGTCCACATAGACCCCCAGACGCTCGACCGTGCTGGCCTCCAGCACTGCGATGCCCAGTGCCTTGAGCCGCTGCGTGCTCTGCTCGGAACTGCTGACCGCGCCAGCCAATGGCATACGGGCCTCAGCCAGCGCATCGATGAACTTGTTGACGGTGGAACCGGTGCCGACGCCCACCACGGAGCCCGGGGTCACGTAAGCCACGGCGGCACGGCCAACGGCGGCCTTGAGTTCGTCCTGGGTCATGGGTACGGATGCCGCCGCACGGCACAGCCGGCAACGCATGGTTTGCGAGAATGAAAAGATTATGGCCCTGCTCCCCTACGCGCTGACCCGCCCCTTCCTCTTCGGGCTGGACCCGGAACAGGCTCACGACCTGACGCTGGGGGCCATCGCCGCCCTGCAGAACACACCGGCGCAGTGCCTGTGGCAGCAGACCCGCGTCAGCGACCCCGTCACGGTGGCGGGCCTGCGCTTTCCCAACCGTCTGGGCCTGGCCGCGGGGCTGGACAAGAACGGCCGCTGCATCGACGGCCTAGGGGCGCTGGGCTTCGGTTTCATCGAGGTGGGCACGGTCACGCCCCTGGCCCAGAGCGGCAACCCCAAGCCGCGCATCTTCCGCCTGGTGGAGCACCGGGCGCTGATCAACCGCCTGGGTTTCAACAACGAGGGCCTGGCGGCCTTCATCGCCAACGTACGGCGCAGCCGCAGCTTTCGCGCGGCCGGCGGCGTCCTGGGCCTGAACATCGGCAAGAACGCGGCCACGCCCATCGAACGCGCCACGGACGACTACCTCACCTGCCTGGACGGCGTGTACCCGCACGCCGACTACGTCACGGTCAACATCTCCAGCCCCAACACGAAGAACCTGCGCGCGCTGCAAAGCGACGAAGCACTGGACGGCCTGCTGGGCGCGCTGCAGGCGCGGCGCGAAGCCCTGCGCCAGACGCACGGCCGCCAGGTGCCCATGTTCCTGAAGATCGCCCCGGATCTGGACGAGACGCAGATCCAGGTCATCGCCGCCACGCTGCTGCGCCATGGCATCGACGGCGTGATCGCCACCAACACGACGCTGTCGCGTGAGGCGGTGACCGGCCACGCCCACGCGGGCGAGGCAGGCGGCCTGTCGGGGGCGCCCGTTCTGGAAGCGAGCAACCGCGTGATCCGTACCCTGCGCCAGGCGCTGGGCGCGGGCTACCCCATCATCGGCGTGGGCGGCGTGATGTCGGGCGCCGACGCCCGCGCCAAGCTCGACGCCGGCGCGGATCTGGTGCAGATCTACACCGGGTTCATCTATGGCGGCCCGCCCCTGGTGACCGAGGCAGCGCGGGCGATGGCCGCCGCCAGAAGCTGAGAGCCGCGGATGCAAGCCCACCTGCTGGCCCAGGTGCTGCAACTGGCGGAGTCCGAGCGCGCCGCAGGCCGTCCCGGCGAGGCAGAGGACCTGTGCCGCCGGCTGCTGGACGAGATGCCGGACTGCGCTGACGCCTGGAACCTGATGGCCCTGCTCTACGCCGACGCCGGGCGCGATCTGCAGGCGGCCGCCTGCCTGGAGCGCGCCATGCAGGCCGCGCCCCGCCATCCCGGCTACCCCGCCAACCTGGGCGAACTGATGCGGCGTGCCGGCCTGCCCGAGCGGGCCGTCGAACTGGGGCTGCGCGCCGTGCAGCTGGACCCCAGTCACCTGGTGGCCCACCTCAACCTGGGCTTCGCACTGCTCGACCTGGGCCGCGCGGAACAGGCCCTGACGCACTTCGCAGCGGTGACGGCCGCCCAACCGAGCCAACCCCAGGCCTGGTTCGGCACCGGCAGGGCCTGCCTGATGCTGCAGCGCATCGCACCCGCCTGCGAGGCGCTGGAACACTGCCAACGTCTGGCGCCGGGCGATCCCGAGGGCCGCCTGGCCTTGGCGCAGGCGCGTCGCCTGCTGGGTGACCGCGCCGCCGCGCAGGAGCATCTGCAGGTGGCCGCGCGCGCCCTGCCTGGACACCCCGGTGTGGTCGCCTTGCAGGCCGACCTGCTGCTGGAAGCGGGCCGACTGGATGCGGCGGAACAACTGGTGCGCACACACGTGGTGCCCGGCCAGCCGGCAGCGCCTGGCCTGCTGTACCGGCTGTCGCTGTGCCGCCTGAGCCGGGGGGACTACCGCGACGGCTTCACGCTGTACGAATCACGGCTCAACCTGGGCCCGGCTGATGTCTCGAACCGCATCCGCCAGCCCGTGCTGCCCATGCCGCTGTGGCAGGGGCAGGACCTGCGCGGTAAGCGCCTGCTGGTGTTGACCGAACAAGGCTATGGCGACCACATCCAGTTCTGCCGCTTCGTGCCGCGCCTGGCTGCCGTAGGCGCCGAGGTGGTGATGGGCGTGGCGCCGCCGCTGGAGGGCCTGATGCGTTCCCTGCCCGGCTGCTCCCAGGTGTTGACCCGGCTGGACGACACGCGCAGCGCCGGCTGCGACTATTGGGTCTTCGTCGGCAGCCTGCCCCAGCGTCTGCAGATCGACCGCTCGCAGTTGGAGACCGGCGGCCCCTACCTGCGCGCACGAGAGGACCTGAGGGCGGGCTGGCGCGAGTTGCTGGACCGGCGCTTGGCGCCAAAGGGCAGCGCCAAGCGCGTCGGCCTGGTCTGGGGCGGTCGGCCGGAGAACGAGTACGAGCGCCGCCGCGCCCTGCCCTTCGAGGCCCTGTTGCCGCTGGGCCAGGTGGAAGGTGTGCGCCTGGTCAGCCTGCAGATGGGCCCGCGCGCCCAGGACCTGCAGCGCCACCCGGGGGCCTTGCCCATCGAAGTGCTGACGCCGCAGGAACTGGGCACCTTCGAGGACACGGCCGCGCTGATGGCCGAACTGGACGCCGTGGTCACGATCGACACCGCGTTCTCGCACCTGGCGGGCGCCCTGGGCGCGCCCACCCTGCTGCTCTTGCCCGAGGCGCCCGACTGGCGCTGGTGGCTGCAGCCCGAGACCTCGCCCTGGTACCCGTCGGTGCGGCTGTTCCGCCAGGCCAGCGCCCCCCGCTGGGACGATGCCGTGGGCCGGGTGGCGCGCGCTCTCAGTCTCCTCTGACCACGCCCTCGCGCCGCGGATCGGCGCCGCCAAACCATCCGCCGCCCTGGCGCTGGATGGCCTGCAGGCCGCTGGTCATGTCGATCTCCTGCACCGCATGGCCGCGCGCCTTGAGCGCCTCCACCGTGGCGGCATCGAAGCGGCCTTTCTCCAGCACCGTGGGGCAGTTGAAACTGCCGAAATTGGGCAGGTCGATGGCGCGCTGGGCGTCCAGGCCGAAGGCCAGCGTGCCCAGCAGCGTCTTGGCGGTGAAGTGAATGATGGCCGCGCCGCCGGGCGAACCCAGGCTCATGAGCAGGCGGCCGTCGCGGCGGTCGAACACCAGCGTCGGGCTCATGCTGGAGCGCGGGCGCTTGCCCGGCTCCACCCGGTTGGCAATGGACCGGCCTTGCGCGTCTACCGGGGCGAAGGAAAAGTCGGTCAGCTGGTTGTTGAGCAGGAAGCCGCCGGGCAGACCCGTGCCACCATCGGAGAGGATGCGCGAGCCCCACGCCGCCTCGATGGTGGTGGTCATGGCCAGCGCGCGGCCTTCGCCATCCACGATGCTGAGGTGGCTGGTGCCGAACTCGGGCTGGTGCGGCTGGGGCGCGTGTGACACGCGCTCCACCCCCGGCGGCAGGCCTGGCTGCGCCGTCTTCATGCTCTGCGCGCCAATCAGCGAGGCGCGCTGACGCAGGTAGCTCGGATCGAGCAGGGCACTCCAATTCCCGCCGGGCGCACGGATGAAATCCGGGTCGGCCACGTACTGGGCGCGGTCGGCGAACGCCAGGCGCGCGGCCTCGGTGTAGCGGTGCAGGAAAGGCGGGCTCGAAGGGCCGTTGGCCGCAACGAGACCATCCGCCCCCTTCGCACCTCCCGCAACCCCCGTAACGCCAGCACCACCGGCACCACCGGCACCGGCAGCGACGCCTGCGCCGACGCCAGGGGCCTCAGTCCCCAGTGCGTCCAGCATGCCCAGGATCTGCATCACCGCCAGGTGCCCGGAAGACGGCGGCGGGAAGCCGCAAATGCGGTAGGCCCGCCAGTCGGTACAGATGGGCTCGCGCACCACTGGGCGGTAGCCCGTCAGATCGGCCATGCTGAGGAGACCCGGATTGGCGGGGTGCTGGCGCACGCGTCTCACCATGTCCTCGGCCAGAGGCCCAGTGTGCAGCGCGGCACTGCCCTCGGCCGCCACGCGTTTCAGGACTTGGGCGAGGGCTGGGTTGCGCAGACGATGGCCCACCGGGTGCGGCTGGCCATCGGGGCCGAAAAAGTAGGCGGCAGCGTTGGGCGTGGCCTTCAACGCCTGCTCGGCCAGCAACTGGGTGTTCAGCCGCGGGCTGACGGAAAAGCCCTGTTCGGCCAGGCGAATGGCGGGCTCGAAGAGCCGCGGCCAGGGTAGCTTGCCGTGCGCGCGGTGGGCCTGCTCCAGCATACGCACCACGCCCGGCACTCCCACGGAACGACCACCCACCACGGCCTGCGGGAACGGCATGGGCTTGCCATCGGGCAGCAGAAACAGCCGTTCATCAGCCGACGCAGGAGCCGTCTCGCGCCCGTCCCAGGCCTGCACGGTGCGGCCGTCCCAGTGCATCAGAAAGGCCCCGCCGCCAATGCCGCTGGACTGGGGTTCCACCAGGGTCAGCACCATCTGCACGGCGATGGCGGCGTCGAGTGCGCTTCCACCCGCCTTCAACACCTGATAGCCGGCGTCAGTGGCCAGCGGGTTGGCCGCCGCCACCATGAAGCGCTGGGCCGACCAGCCGGGCTTGGCGGTCAGACCCGAGGGACCTTCCGGCAGGAGGGGAACCGATGGCAGGGCCAGTTGCGAGGACGGTAGCGAGGAAGGCGCCGCACAGCCGACCAGCAGGGCCGCCGCACCCAGGACTCCCCAGCCCACCCAGCCCCGGACCCGTAATGGCAGTGCCCTGACGGCAAGAAAACGGGCCGCTTTCGCGGCCCGGACACAAGCTTCGTACATGCGGCCTCCCAATGAGGCGCAAGCTTACTGCAGCGGCACACCCGTCTTGGACTGGAGCTCCTCGCGCGTCACGCCCGGCGCGATCTCCACCACCTTCAGGCCATGGGGCGTGACGTCCAGCACGGCCAGGTCGGTGATGATGCGGTCCACCACGCCCACGCCTGTCAGCGGCAGCGTGCACTGCGGCAGGATCTTGAGGTCAATGGTGCCGTCCTTCTTCTTGGCCACGTGTTCCATCAGCACCACCACGCTCTTGACGCCGGCCACCAGGTCCATGGCACCGCCCATGCCCTTGACCATCTTGCCGGGGATCATCCAGTTGGCCAAATCGCCCTTCGCGCTCACCTGCATGGCACCCAGGATGGACAAGTTGATCTTGCCGCCGCGGATCATGGCAAAGCTGTCGTGGCTGCCGAAGATGCTGGAGCCGGCGATGGTGGTCACGGTCTGCTTGCCGGCGTTGATGAGGTCGGCGTCCACCTCGTCCTCGGTGGGAAACGGGCCGATGCCCAGCATGCCGTTCTCGCTTTGCAGCCAGACTTCGATGTCAGCGGGCACGAAGTTGGCCACCAGGGTCGGCAGGCCGATGCCCAGGTTCACATAGAAGCCGTCTTGCAGTTCGCGAGCGGCGCGGGCCGCCATTTCGTCATGGGTCCAGGCCATGGTCAGACTCCTTCCTTGGCGCGGGTGGTGCGCTTTTCGATGCGCTTTTCGGGGGTGGCGTTGAGCACCAGGCGGTGCACGTAAATGCCGGGCAGGTGAATGGCGTCGGGGTCCAGCGCGCCGGTCTCGACGATCTCCTCCACCTCCACCACACTGATCTTGCCGGCCATGGCCACGGCCGGGTTGAAGTTGCGGGCCGTGCGGCGGTAGACCAGGTTGCCGGACTTGTCGGCCTTCCAGGCCTTCGAAAGCGACACATCGGGCTGCAGCGCCCGCTCCATCACGTAGGTGTGGCCGTCAAACTCGCGCAGCTCCTTGCCCTCGGCCACCTGGGTGCCCACGCCGGTTCGGGTGAAGAAGGCGGGAATGCCCGCGCCGCCGGCGCGCAGGCGCTCGGCCAGCGTGCCCTGGGGCGTGAACTCCAGCTCCAGTTCGCCCGCCAGGTACTGACGCTCGAACTCTTTGTTCTCGCCCACGTAGCTGGAGATCATCTTGCGGATCTGGCGCGTTTCCAGCAGCTGGCCCAGGCCGAAGCCGTCCACGCCGGCGTTGTTGGAGATCACCGTCAAGTCCTTGGCGCCGGTGTCGCGCAGGGCGGCGATCAGGGCTTCGGGGATGCCGCAGAGGCCGAAACCGCCCACGGCGAACAACTGCCCGTCCCGGACGATGCCTTCAAGCGCCTTGGCAGCGCTGGGGTAGATCTTGTTCATGGAACTTCCTGTGCCGGCCAATCACCGGCGGTTGATGAGTCGCTGGCGTGCAACCAGCGGCGATGCAGATTATCCAATCCGGCGCCTTGAGCGAGGCTGACACCGCCAACCTCTTCCGCGCTTGCGCTGCTGAGCCCTTGCACGCCCGTTGCACGCCCGTTGCACGCCCTTTGCAATCCCTTTGTGCGATGTTTGTGGCCCCCGGGCACCTGCCCTATCTCAGCTGACCAGGTCGCGCAGCCAGTCGGGCAGCGGAGCAGACTTCTTGGCGGCGTAGTCTGACCACACCGTTGTCGCGCCACCCTCGGCGTAGACCACGCCGGGTTCGTCGACGCGTTCCAGCGTGATGTAGGTGTCGAAACTGCTGCGGCCGGGGTTGGTCACATAGTGCTTGGCCAGGACGTCCCCTGGAAACTCCAGTTGTCGGACGAAGTTGCAGAACGCATTGACGATGAGCGGGCCCTGCTCGGTGGACGGATTGGCCGCAGCCCCCACCTTGTACAGCCACTCCAGACGCACGATCTCCAGGTAGCGGAAGTAGATCGTGTTGTTGACATGGCCCATGGCGTCCATGTCGCCCCAGCGGATGGGGATCACCATCTCATGAGTGAGTTTTTTGTCGTCGGGCAGGGTGAATCGCATGAAGACTCTCTCGATAGCAGGCCGGTGGCCTCAGGTGGACGCAGCCTGGATACCCAGTTCGCTGCACAGCCGCTGCACCACGGCCTTGAGTTGCTGCACCTCGGCCGCCAGGCGGGCTTGCTCGGCCTTCAGCGCGGCCAGTTCGCCTGCTGACACGTCCATGCCCCAGGTGCCCGCGGGCGAGGTTGCCGCAGCCATGCCCGCAAGGCCCGCTGGACTGGGCGCCGGCAAGGCCACCTCGCCGCTCAGCAGATGCGCCCAACGCGCCTCACGCTCGCCAGGTGCACGCGGCAGCTTGACCACCCGCACGGGCTCGCGCGTCGCCAACTCGTCCAGGAACCCTTCCACCGACGAGATGTCGGCAAACCTGTGCAGCCGCTCGGTGTTCAGGCGCAACTCGGCCGAGGTCTGCGGGCCGCGCAACATCAGCACCGCCAGCAGCGCCACCGACTGCCCCGGCAGGCCCAGGCGGCGGCCCAGGTTGTGCTCGAAGCGCACCACCCGGCTGCCACTGCCTTCAAACACCAGGCTCAAAGTCTTGAGGCTGTCCACCGCGGTCAGGACTTCGGCCTCGGTGGCCTCGATGACGGGCGAGCGCGCGGTCTTCTGGTTGCAGCCCGCCACCAGCGCGTTCAGCGACAGCGGGTAGGTGTCAGGCACGGTGTGCTGCTTTTCCACCAGTACGCCCAGCACCCGTGCTTCCAGCGGCGTGAGGATCCTGACCTGCACCACCGCGTCAGACCCCGAAACCGTCGTCGGCCTGGATGACGGCGCCGTTGATGAAGTGGCTTTCGTTGGCGCATAACATCATCAGCGTGGCATCCAGGTCCTGCGGCTGGCCCACCCGCTTGCGCGGCAGCATCTGCACGAGCTTCTGGCCGGCCTCGGTCTTCCAATGATGGTGGTTGATCTCGGTGTCGATGTAGCCGGGGCAGATGGCGTTGACGTTGATGCCGAAACGGCCCCATTCCAGCGCCATGGCGCGCGTCATGTGGATCACGGCCGCCTTGCTCATGCAGTACACGCCGATCTGGCTCAGCACCCGCAGCCCGGCCATCGAGGCAATGTTCACGATACGCCCCCCCGTGAAGGTGCCGGGCGCGGTGCCGCGCGAGCGGGCGATCATGCGCTTGCCCACCTCCTGCGCGACGAAGAAGGCACCACGGGTGTTGGTGTCCATGATGAAGTCGTAGTCCTTCGGGCTCACGTCGACCAGCTTCTGCGTGGTGCTGACGCCAGAGTTGTTGATCAGGATGTCGATGGTGCCCATCTCGGTCTCGGCATGGGCCACCGCCGCCTTGATGCTGTCGTGGTCGGTCACATCCAGTTCCACCACGTGAGCATCACCGCCCTCGGACTCGATCTCGGCCCGCAGGGACATCAGCTTGTCCACCCGCCGCGCGGCCAGCACCACGCCCGCACCAGCCTTCGCCAAGGTGCGCGCGAACTGCGATCCCAGCCCGCTGGAGGCCCCCGTCACCAGGGCCACGCGGCCCGCCAGATCGATCTCGTATGCCATGTCCCGTTCCTTCGTGTGAGTACGCTGCCGCGTCCCGAAGAACGATAGCACGCCACCTAGAATCGCAACCCTTGCACAACCGGTGCCACGACACCGGAAAGCCCCTGAGGAGAGACCTGCATGACCGCGTCCATGACCCCCCCCATGACCTCCCCCATAACCTCCCAGAACATCCTGGACCAGTTCGGCCCGCGCGAGGCCATGGAGTACGACGTGGTGGTGGTGGGTGGCGGCCCGGCGGGCCTGAGCACGGCCATCCGCCTCAAGCAGCTCAACCCGGAGATTTCAGTGGTGGTGCTGGAGAAGGGCTCGGAGCCCGGCGCCCACATCCTCTCCGGTGCAGTGATGGACCCGCGCGCCATCAACGAGCTGTTCCCCGACTGGAAAGAGCGCGGTGCCCCGCTGAACCAGCCCGTCACTGGGGACGAGGTGCTGTTCCTCGATGAAGAGGGTGCGCAGAAGACGCCGGACTGGCTGGTGCCGGGTTGCCTGCACAACGAGGGCAACTATGTCATCAGCCTGGGTGCGGTGACCAAGTGGCTGGCCGAGCAGGCCGAAGGCCTGGGCGTGGAGATCTTTCCCGGCTTCACCGCCGCCGAAGTGCTGTACGACGAGGCTGGCGCGGTGCGCGGCGTGGCCACCGGCAACCTCGGCATCGGCAAGGACGGCCAGCCGCATGACGGGTTTCAGCTGGGCATGGAACTGCTCGGCAAGTACACAGTCTTTGCCGAGGGCGCACGCGGCCACCTGGGCAAGCAGTTGATCGCGCGCTTCCACCTGGACGAGGGGCGCGACCCGCAGAGCTACGCCATCGGCATCAAGGAACTCTGGGAGATCGACCCCGCCAAGGCCAAGCCGGGTCTCGTGGTGCACACCGCCGGCTGGCCCATGGACGAGCACACCTACGGTGGCGGCTTCCTTTACCACCTGGAAGGCAACAAGGTGACGCTGGGCTTCGTCACCGGTCTGGACTACCAGAACCCCTGGATCAGCCCCTTCGAGGAGATGCAGCGCTGGAAGACGCACCCCTCCATCCGCGCCCACCTCGAAGGCGGCAAACGCATCGGCTACGGCGCGCGCGCCATCACTGCTGGCGGGCTGCTGAGCCTGCCCAAGCTGGTGTTCCCGGGCGGCGCCCTGGTGGGCTGCGACGCCGGCACGCTGAATGCCGCCCGCATCAAGGGCAGTCACGCGGCCATCAAGACCGGCATGTTGGTGGCCGAGGCCATCGCCCCGGCCCTGGCCGCGGGCCGTGCACAGGACGAACTGGCGGCCTACCCCGAGGCCTTCGAGAAGAGCTGGCTGCATGAGGAGTTGAACGCCAGCCGCAACTTCAAGCAGTGGTTCAAGAAGGGCAACACCGTGGGCGCGGTGATGACGGGCATCGAGCAGTGGCTGCTGCCCAAGCTGGGCATCAAGAGCCCGCCCTGGACCCTCCATCGCCACGCGCCCGACCACGGCCGGCTGCACGCAGCCAGCCAGGTGGCGCCCATCCGCTATCCCAAGCCCGACGGGGTGCTCACCTTCGACCGGCTGAGTTCGGTGTTCATCAGCAACACCAACCATGAGGAGAACCAGCCGACGCACCTGACGCTGAAGGATGCCTCGGTGCCCGTGGCAATCAACCTCGAGCGCTACGCCGGCCCCGAGAGCCGCTACTGCCCGGCCGGCGTGTACGAGTACGTGAAGATCGACGACGGCAGCGACCGCCTGCAGATCAACGCGCAGAACTGCGTGCACTGCAAGACCTGCGATATCAAAGATCCGACGCAGAACATCGTCTGGGTCACCCCCGAGGGCGGCGGCGGGCCGAATTACGCGGGGATGTGATGGCCGAAGGCTGGCACAGGCCCCGCCTGCCTGATGCTCGCGGGGATGTGATGGCCACCGGCCAGCACAGGCCCCGCCTGCCTGATGCTCGCGGGGATGTGAGGACCCAAGGCCCGTACTGCTGCGTCACACCTGACACCAGCCGCATGCCCAAGACCACGACATCTGCAGCCACGCCATGAGACTCAGCAGCACGGAACAGCAGGCCATCCGGACCGCGGCAGCCGAATGCTTTGGTCCTGATGCCACGGTGCGGCTGTTCGGCTCTCGCGCCAGACCAGACGGGCGCGGCGGTGACATTGACCTGCTGATCGAGACCCATCAGTCCGACCCCGACCTGGTTTCCCATGCCCACACCCGCTTCCTGGCGCTGCTGTACGGCCGGCTGGGGGAGCAAAAGATCGACGTGTTGGTGGACTACCCGGGCCGGCGGTTTCACCCGCCGGTCTACGCAGTTGCCCGGCAAGAGGGGGTGATGCTGTGAACTCGGATGTTTCGCGTGCCGCCAGACTGAAATGGGCCGAAGCTTGGGATCAGTGCCAACGCCACCTCCACCACCTGCACCACGCACTGGCCGCCGTGCAGGCCGCTTTGCCCCTGACGGCGCAACGGCTGCGGGAACTGGACGATGAGGCGGTGCAGGACTGGGACCAGTTGATCCTGCGCTTGACGAAACTGCAGGACACCATGGGCTCCAGACTCTTTGCGGCCACGCTCGAAGTGCTGCAGGAGCCCTATGACGACCGGCCCATGATCGACCGTCTCAACCGGCTGGAGAAGCTGGGGTACCTCGCCTCCGTAGAGGAATGGCAGCGCCTGCGCGTGATCCGCAACCGCTTTGCCCACGACTACCCTGAAGATGATGCGCTGAAGGCCGCCCACCTCAACGAGGCGGCGGAAGCTGGCCTGGTGCTGGCTCGTGCGCTGGGGCGGTTTGCCGCACTGGCCGTGCAGCATGGGCAAAGCTGATCAGCTTTCGGGGCGGCTCATCCCGCTGCCGACCAGTCCTTCAGCGCGTGCACAGCCGCCTCCACGCCACCGGGACCGAAGCGAATACCCTGCACCGCCATGGCCGCTTCGACGCCGGCCAGGCAGCCCAGGATGGACGCCGGGTTCTGGTCACCGAGATGACCGATGCGAAAGCCCCGGCCCTGCAGCGGCCCCAGCGCGCCGGCAAAAGCCACCTGGAAGCGCTCACGCGCGACGGCACGCAGCGCGTCCACGTCCGTGCCCAGCGGCACCGTGACGGTGGTGACGGACACCGAGCGCGCGGCGGGGTCCTGGCAGAAGAACCCCAGCGTCCCCGCGGTGCTCCAGGCCTGCACGGCAGCGTGTACCGCACCCGCCAGCCGGCGGTGGCGCTCGAACACAGCCTCGAGACCTTCTGCAAACAACAGGTCCAATGCGGCCTGCATGCCGGCCACCAGCGTCTGCGGCGCCGTGCCGCAGAACTTGCGGTAGGACAGCTCGCTGTGCCGCCGTACCCAATCCCAGTAGAAACGAGGCGCGGGGTTGGCGCGGGCCGCGTCCATGGCGCGCGCGTTGGCCGCGATGAGGCCCACGCCCGGCGGGCACATCAGACCCTTCTGCGAGGCGCCCACCACCACATCGGCACCCAGTTCGTCCATGGAGAACGGCGCGGCACCCAGCGAGGCCACGACGTCCACCACGAAGAGGGCCGGATGGCCCGTGGCCTTCACAGCCCGCTTCAGTGAGGCCAGGTCGGTGGTGACGCCACTGGAGGTGTCGGTGTGCACCACGAAGATGGCGCCAATCTCCTGCGCCGTGTCAGCCCGCAGGGCCTGCACCACGGCCGCTTCATCAATCGGCAGGCCCTCGATCCAGGGCGTGCGCACCACCTGGCGCCCCAGCGCCTCGGTCTGCACCGCCCAGGATTCCGAGAAGTGGCCCGTACCGGGCACCAGTGCGGTGCCGCCCAGCGGCAACAGGTTTTCGACCACCGCCTCCCACACCCCATGGCCGTTGGAGGCATAAAGGAAGACGTCGCCCTGCGCGGTGCCCAGCAGGCGCTTGAGGCCGACCTCGCAGGCCGCGATGGTGCTGTCCACACGCGGATCGGCCAGGTCCATGGGTTGGCGGCACATGGCCCACAGCACCTCGTCAGGCACCGGGGTGGGCCCGGGCGAGTGCAGGAATCGGCGGCCGGGAATGCGGGTGGTGGTGGTCATGGGCTCGAAGAGGAAAGGAGATGGGAGATCGCAGCGGGTGCGGTGGGGTTCGGCTTGAGGCCGATCAAAAACAGGTGATCAAGGCGTCGACCACCTGGCCGTCATCATCGATCACCGCCATCCAGCGCCATTTGTCGAAGGTGGTGCAGGGGTGGGAGATGCCGAGCGCCACGCGGTCGCCCACCTTCAGCGCTCCCGCACCTTCCGCAAAGCGCAAGTGGGCGTGCTGGTCGTTCATGCCCGAAATCTTCCAGGCTGTGGGCGTGGGCTGCGGCTGCCCCGACCCCGCCGGGCACCAACGCACCGGCACCGGCATCTCGATGTCGTAGGACAGATCGCGGCGCCCGCCCGTGAGCAGGGCGAGCCCGGGCTCGGGCACGGACTGCACCACGGTCCAGACCTCCAGCGCTGCTTCCAGGCCGCGGTCGCAGCCCAGGCGCCGGTTGACCGCGCTCACCAGGCGCCGGTAGTTGCCGTCGTCATGCGTGACGTAGCAGCCTGAGCGCAACACACCCACCACAGGCCGGGACAGGGCCGGCTTCAAGGCCGGTGCGACCAGGTCAAAGATGCCCGAGCCGCCGGCGGAGACGATCACCTCATCCGTGTCGAACAGGCCCTCGGTGTCCAGTTGCGCTGCCAGCGCCTGCACACGGCTCATTAGCGCCTGCGACGAGGCGCGGTCGGCATCGTCTTCACCCTTGACGCCCAAGCCTTCGTAGCACTCCACCCCCGCCAGGCGCACGGCCTGGCTGTGGTGGGCGGCGCGGGCCAGGGCCACCGCATCGTCATGGCTTCGCACGCCCGTGCGGCCGCCCGGCACGCCCACTTCCACCAGGACCTCGAACGCTGCGGTCATGCCAAGGGCCTCGATCATCCGCAACTGGTCCAGCGAGTCCAGCAGGAACACCACCCGCAGGCCCGGCGTCTCGGCCAGCAAGCGCGCCACTTCCACCAGATCCTGCGCCTGCAGCACCTGGTTGGCGATCAAGGCGTTGCGCACCCCTGACTGCACCGCCACGCGCAACTGCGCAATGGTGGCCACGGTGATGCCCCAGGCGCCTTGCCGCAACTGGGCATCGAAGAGCTGGGGGGACATCGTGGTCTTGCCGTGGGGTGCAAAGGCAATGCCCTGCCCGTCCACGAAGTCCTGCATCCACCGCAGGTTGTGGGCCAGTTGAGGCTGCTTGATCACCGCCAGCGGCAAGGGCAGATCGCCCCGCCAGACGTTCCAGCCCTGCGCCGCCACCTGAGAGCGACGAAGGGGTGCGGCGCCATGAGGAAAACCTTTGAGCCAGGGCCCGAGCCACGGGTCCAGCAGGTCTTGGTGCAGAGGCTCTTGCATGGCGGAAGTGGTTGGGAGTGCGGGCTGGCCGGGTGGTGCGTGGATCGGCACACCATCGTGCCGCCCTCCTGAACTCTACGTCGTTGAGAGCCCAAGCCCCGGCCGAGGTCCAGAACGCGGCGATACTCGCCGGCGCCTCGGCAGGCCCAGCACCCAAGTGGGCTTGCCTTCCGCCGGGCAAAACCTGCTTGGCCGGCGCCGCCCGCCGAGGTCGGCTGATGCCCGCTGAAGCCCGCCGAAGCTCGCTGACGCCCGCTGATGCCGGCATTTCCGAACCCCGATTCACTTACCGCTCCACCATGACCGAACGCCAAGCCATGGCCTGGGTGGTCGCCTGCGCGCTCATGTGGAGCACGGGCGGCGTGCTCAGTCGCTTCTTCCAAACCACCGAGGGCTTCGAGGTCACGTTCTGGCGCAGCGTGTTCGCGGCCCTGACGGTGCTGGCCTGGCTGGCCCTGCGGGGCGAACGTTCGGCGCTGCGTCAGCTTCGCGCTGGCGCGGGCGCGGTCTGGGCCAGCGGGCTGATGTGGGCGGTGATGTTCACCTGCTTCATGTTCTCGCTGTCACTCACCACCGTGGCCAACGTGCTCATCACGCAGAGCCTGGCGCCCGTCTTCACCGCGCTGTTGGCGGGGCTGGTGTTGCGCCGGCCGGTGGCGGGCCGCACCTGGCTGGCCATCTTCGTGGCGGCAGCGGGCATCTGCCTGATGTACGTCTTCGACGTGTCGTCACTCGAAGGCCGGCACGCCCTGGGTGTGCTGGTGGCCCTGGGTATTCCCGTGGCCGGCGCGATCAACTGGATCCTGCTGCAACGTGCCGGCACCTCCATGGACCTCACCAGCTCGGTGCTGCTGGGCGCCGTGCTGTCCGCGGCCTTGACCCTGCCCATGGCGTGGCCCTTGGGTGTCAGCCTGCACGACCTGGGCCTTCTGGCGGTGCTGGGCGTGTTCCAGTTGGGCATCCCCTGCATCCTGGTGATGCGGGCGGCCGCTCGACTGGCCGCAGCGAAGACCTCGCTGCTGGCGCTGCTGGAGGTGGTGTTCGGCATCGCGCTGACCTGGCTCTTCGGCGGTGAGACGCCCGGTTGGGCCACCGTGGCGGGCGGGCTGGCGGTGCTGGCCGCGCTGGTCTACAACGAAGTGGGGCAGTCCCGACGTCCTGCGGCGGCGGCCTGAGCCCCCGGGCGCGATCACCTCAGACGGTTGGCGCTGTTCTGCGATTTGCTGTCGCCCAGACCTCGCGCGGCGGCAACGCCTTGAGCCGGTGGTCGCTCCACACCTGGCGCCAACGCCGCGCCCCGGGCGTGCCGTTCCACAGGCCCAGCATGTGACGTGCAATGCGTGGCCAGGGCGTGCCATGGGCCGCCTGCTGCCGCTCCATGTAGGCCACCATGGCCTCTTCCACGGCTTCCCGGGTGGTGGCCGCAGGGCCCGAAGCTCCCAGAAAGGCCTGATCCCAACCCGCCATGGACCAGGGGTTGTGATAGGCCTCACGCCCGACCATCACGCCGTCCACCGCAGCCAGCTGTTCCGCAATCTGGGCCTCGCGCTTGATGCCCCCGTTGAGGGCGATGGTCAGCGAGGGAAAGTCCTGCTTCAGCCGGTGCACCAGTTCGTAGCGCAGGGGCGGAATCTCGCGGTTCTCTTTCGGGCTCAGGCCCTGCAGCCAGGCGTTGCGGGCATGGACGATGAACACTTCGCAGCCCCCGCGCTCGGCCACCGTGCCGATGAAGTCGCGCACGAAGGCGTAGCTCTCGGTGCGATCCACACCGATCCGGTGCTTGACCGTCACGGGCAGGCGCGTGGCCTCGCGCATCGCAGCCACGCACTGGGCCACCAGGTCGGCCTCGCGCATCAGACAGGCGCCAAAGGCGCCTCGCTGCACCCGCTCGCTGGGGCAACCGCAGTTGAGGTTGACTTCGTCGTAGCCCCACTGCTCGGCCAGCCGGGCGCAACGTGCCAGGTCTTCAGGCTCGCTGCCCCCCAGCTGCAGCGCGACCGGATGCTCGGCCTCGTCAAAGTCCAGATGGCGCGGCACGTCGCCGTGCAGCAGCGCACCCGTGGTCACCATCTCCGTGTACAGCAGCGTGCGCTGGGTGATCAGGCGGTGAAAGAAGCGGCAGTGCCGGTCCGTCCAATCCATCATCGGCGCGACACTCAGGCGCCAGGGGCTGGCTGGAGTGCTCAATCGCCCTCACCCGCAACGCCCGCGCCGTGAATGCCGTGCGAGGCAAGCTGCAGCGCCCGGCTGAGGTGAAGGCCGTAGGCGCCGGGTGGGCCCGCAGTCGGAGGAGGCATCATGGCGAAATTGTGACCCGGATGGTGCGTGCCAGCTGCGGCACCGCAAGTTCCAGAGGGTGGTAATCAGTCTGCGGCCGCGGCATCATGGCCGCACCGCCCGGCCATCCCGACCAGGCACCAACCCCCGCCCCACCCCACCGCCTCATGAACGCCGTTGAATCGAACATCGTCTCCTACGCCCCAGTAGATGCCAGCGCCCGCACCGCTGCCGACAGTGGCGACCGCATCGCGTGGATCAAGCTGTCGCTGACCTTCCTGCCCCTGGCCACGCCCGTGAGCGATGCCAAGGTGCTGACGGGACGGCAGAAGCCGCTGACCGAGATCGCCTTCGTGTTTGCGCAGATCCGCACGCGCGACGGCCACGAAGGCATCGGATTTGGCTATTCCAAGCGCGCCGGCGGGCCGGGCCTGTATGCCCACGCCCAGGAGCTGGCCCCCCACCTGCTGGGCGAAGACCCGAACGACATCTCGCGCCTGTTCACCCAGTTGCTGTGGGCCGGGGCCAGCATGGGCCGCGCAGGCCTGACCACCCAGGCGATCGCGCCTTTCGACATCGCGCTGTGGGATCTCAAGGCCCGGCGGGCGGGCCTGCCCTTGGCCAAGCTGCTCGGAGCGCAGCGCGACTCCGTGCAGTGCTACAACACCTCGGGCGGCTACCTGCACACGCCGCTGGACCAGGTGCTGAAGAACGTGGCGATCTCGCGTGAAAGCGGCATCGGCGGCATCAAGCTCAAGGTGGGGCAGCCCGACCTCAAGATCGACATCGAGCGCGTGGGCGCCGTGCGCAAGCTACTGGGCGACGACTTCCCGCTGATGGTGGACGCCAACCAGCAGTGGGACCGACAGAAAGCCACCCGTGCCTGCCGCCTGCTGGAGCCCTTCGACCTGACCTGGATCGAAGAACCGCTGGACGCGCACGACTTTGAAGGCCACGGCCTGCTGGCCGACCGCTTCGACACGGCGATCGCCACGGGCGAGATGCTGACCTGCTTCGACGAACACGCACAGCTCATCCAGGCCGGCACCGATTTCATCCAGCCCGATGCCCCGCGCGTGGGCGGGATCACGCCCTTTCTGAAGATCATGGCGCTGGGGGAGTTCAAGCAGCGCAAGCTGGCGCCGCACTTCGCCATGGAGATCCACCTGCACCTGGCAGCAGCCTACGGCCTCGAGCCCTGGCTGGAGCACTTCGAGTGGCTGGGGCCGCTGTTCAACGAACAGATGCACCTCCAGGATGGCCGCATGCACCTGTCCGACCGGCCCGGCCTGGGCTTCTCGCTCAGCGAGCAGGCGCTGCGCTGGACGAGGGACACTTCGGACTTCGGCACCAGACCGTAAGGCTGCGACCGCAGGCCTTCCAGCACCTTTCCCACCCCCCACGAGGAGACCTCATGAGCACCAAGCTTCACCTGGCGTCCTGCACGTCGCGCCGCATCGCCTTGCAAGGCGTCGCCGCCTGGGCTGCGGCCCTGGCCGTGGGCCTGCTGGCCACCGGCGCCCATGCCCAGGACGCCTGGCCCACCAAGCCGGTCAAGCTGATCAGCCCCTTCCCGCCCGGGGGCACCAGCGATGTGCTGGCCCGCGTGGTGGCCAGCGCCCTGACGCGCGAACTGGGCCAACAGGTGGTGGTGGAGAACATCGGAGGCGCGGGCGGCACCATCGGCATCGTCAAGGCGTTGCAGGCCCCGGCGGACGGTTACACGATCATCCAGACGGGTGTGGGCCAGAGCGCAGTGGCCCACGGGCTGGACCCCAAGCTCTCCTATGACTCCATGCGGGATTTCATCCACATCTCGCAGGTGCACACGGGGCCGAACGTGCTGGTGGTCCACCCCGACCAGCCCTTCAAGACCTTCCAGGAACTCATTGCCTACATCCGCAAGAACCCCGGGAAGATGAACTACGGCTACACCCACGCCGCCAGCGGCCACATGGCCATGGAGCTGCTCAAGCAGGTGGGCGGCGAAAAGGGGCAGCCGCTGTTCATCGTGGGGATTCCCTACCGCGGCGGCGGCCCCATGATGCAGGACATCCTGGGCGGCCAGATCCCGATGATGTTCATCAACCAGGACGCGGCGCTGCCCCACGTGCGTGCGGGCAAGCTCAGGCCGCTGGCCGTCACCAGCCAGGCGCGCAACCCCCTTTTTCCTGACGTGCCCACCATCGCCGAGACGGGTGTGAAGGGCTACGAGGCGCTGTCCTGGAGCGGCCTGTCGATGGCCAGGGGCACGCCCAAGCCCGTCGTGGACAAGCTCGAGGCGGCCATGAAGAAGGTGATGGCCTCGGCCGAAATCCGCCAGCGCCTGGAGAGCGTGGGCTTCGTCATCCCGCCCCAGGGGGGCGAGCACTACAGCAAGGTCGTCAAGAGCGAGATCGAGCTCTGGACCCGGGTGATCAAGACCGCTGGCATCAAGGCCGAGTGACGCTCTGTTGATCCATCCCCGCATCATGGAAACACCCGCAGCCGCTCAACGAACCCGCCCTCAGGACCTGCGCAGCGCGCGCTGGTTCGCTCCCGACGACTTCCGCTCCTTCGGCCACCGCTCGCGCGTCATGCAGATGGGCTACGCCCCGGCCGACTGGGTGGGCAAGCCGGTGATCGCCATCGTCAACACCTGGAGCGACGCCAACCAGTGCCTCGCGCACTTCAAGCAGCGGGTGGAAGACGTCAAACGCGGGGTGCTGCAGGCCGGAGGTTTCCCGCTGGAGCTGCCGGCCATCTCACTGAGCGAGTCCCTGGTCAAGCCCACGACCATGCTGTACCGCAACTTCCTGGCCATGGAGACCGAGGAGCTGCTGCGCAGCCACCCGGTGGACGGGGCGGTGCTGATGGGCGGCTGCGACAAGACCACGCCCGGCCTGCTGATGGGCGCGCTGACCATGGACCTGCCCTGCATCTACCTGCCTGCCGGCCCGATGCTGCGCGGCAACTGGCGTGGGCAGGTGCTGGGCTCGGGCAGTGACGCCTTCAAGTACTGGGACGAGCGCCGGGCCGGACGCCTGAGCGAGGAGGCCTGGCGCGAGATGGAGGCCGGCATCGCCCGCAGCCACGGCACCTGCATGACCATGGGCACGGCCGCCACCATGATGGGCATTGCCGAGGCCATCGGCATGACGCTGCCGGGGGCGAGTTCCATTCCCGCGGCGGACGCCGGCCACATCCGCATGAGCGCCGAGTGCGGGCGCCGCATCGTGGACATGGTGTGGGAAGACTTCAAGCCCTCGCGCATGCTGTCGCGTGCCAGCTTTGCCAACGGCATCGCCACCGCCATGGCCATGGGCTGCTCCACCAACGCCATCATCCACCTGGTGGCGATTTCTCGCCGCGCCGGCCACCCCGTGACGCTGGACGACTTCGACGCCGCCAGCCGCCGCGTGCCGGTGATCGCCAACATCCGCCCCAGCGGCGATCGCTACCTGATGGAGGATTTCTTCTACGCCGGTGGCCTGCGCGCGCTGCTGGAGGGCATGGGCCCACACCTCGACCGCTCGGCCCTCACCGTAAACGGGCGCAGCATCGGCGACAACGTGGCGGGTGCGGAAGTCTTCAACGACGACGTGATCCGCCCGCTGGATCGGCCCATCTATGCCGAAGGCGCGCTGGCTGTGCTGCGCGGCAACATCGCCCCCGACGGCGTCATCATCAAGCCCAGCGCCTGCGCGCCGCACCTGCTGCGCCACACGGGCCGCGCACTGGTGTTCGACGACTACCCCTCGCTGAAGAAGGCGGTGGACGACCCGGACCTGGACGTCACGGGCGACGATGTGCTGGTGCTGCGCAACGCAGGCCCCAAGGGCGCGGGCATGCCCGAGTGGGGCATGCTGCCCATCCCCACCAAGCTGCTCAAGCAGGGGGTGAAGGACATGCTGCGCCTGTCAGACGCGCGCATGAGCGGCACCAGCTACGGCGGCTGCCTGCTGCACTGCGCGCCCGAGGCGGCCGTGGGCGGCCCGCTGGCCCTGGTGCGCACAGGCGACCGCATCACCGTAGACGTGCCGGCGCGGCGCATCCACCTGGAGATCGACGAGGCCGAGTTCGAGCGCCGCAAGGCCGCCTGGCAGGCCCCGCCGGCGCGCTACGAGCGCGGCTATGGCTGGATGTTCGGCCGCCACATCCTGCAAGCCGACCAGGGCTGCGACTTCGACTTCCTCGAGGCCAGCTTTGGCGCGCCCGTGCCCGAGCCGGACATCTTCTGACCGGCTTGAGTTCACCGTCTGAAAGAGCCCGCCCATGAATCCGCAAACCCACGAACGCCTGCTCGGCGTGAGCACGGCCACGCTGTGCACTGCCCTGTTCAAGCGCGGCCTGCGCAACCAGTTCATCCAGGACGTGCGGCCGCTGAACCCCAACCTGCCCAACATGGTGGGTGAGGCCTTCACGTTGCGCTACATCCCGGCCCGCGAAGACCTGAACCCCATCTCCGTGTTTCAGGACCGCGCGCACCCCCAGCGCAAGGCGGTGGAGGAGTGCCCACCCGGAGCCGTGTTCATGGTGGACAGCCGCAAGGACGCACGGGCAGCCTCGGCCGGCTCCATCCTGGTGACGCGGCTGATGAAGCGCGGCGCGGCCGGCATCGTCACCGACGGCGGCTTTCGGGACAGCCCGGAGATCGCGCGCCTGCCCTTTCCCACGTACCACCACCGGCCCAGCGCCCCCACCAACCTGACCCTGCACCAGGCGCTGGACATCAACGTGCCCATCGGCTGCGGCGACGTGGCCGTGTGGCCGGGTGATGTGGTGGTGGGCGACGCCGAAGGCGTGGTGGTGATTCCCGCACACGTGGCCGACGACGTGGCGGCTGACGCTGTGGACATGACGGCCTTCGAGGACTTCGTCACCGAGCGTGTGCAAGCCGGCCAGTCCATTCTGGGCCTGTACCCACCTACGGATGAGGCCAACCGCGTGGCCTTTGAGGCCTGGCGGCGCGAGCACGGACGCTGAGCCTGTGGGTTCCGGTGTCTTGAGGGACACTCGGCGGGCCGTCAAGCCCTGGGGAAGGAACTCCACCATGCGATCGCCCACCCACCGAGCCGCACACGCCATGGCCGCGGGCCTGTGCGCGCTCCTGCCCTGGATGGCCCACGCCACCGCAAGCACCAGCGCCGCCTCCCCCACGGCGGCAGGCACCCCGACCGAAGCCACCCGGTCCGCCCGAACGCTTGGGGCAGCAGCCTGCCCGCCGCTGCTGCAGCACACCCTCCCGCGCCTGCAGGACGAAAAGCCCCAGCCCCTGTGCCAGTACGCGGGCAAGGTGCTGCTGATCGTCAACACCGCCAGCTACTGCGGCTTCACGTCGCAGTTCGAGGGTCTGGAGGCCTTGAACGCGGCCTATGCCGCACGCGGGCTGGTGGTGATGGGCTTTCCGTCCAATGACTTCCGGCAGGAAGATGCCGACGCCCGCAAGACCGCCGACGTCTGCTTCAACACCTATGGCGTGAAGTTCCCGATGTTCACGTCCATTCCCGTGCGCGGTCCGCAGGCCCACCCGCTGTTTGCGGCCCTGGCCCGGTCCACGGGTCAGACACCCAGCTGGAACTTCAACAAGTACCTGGTGGGGAGAGACGGCACGCCCATCGCCCACTTTGGCAGCACCGCAGGCCCCACCAGTGCGGCCATGAAGGCGGCCGTGGAGAGGGCGCTGGCAGCGCGCTGAAACGAGGGTGGAAGGGCGCCAGCCCTCAGAGCTTGCGCCGCAACGCCTTGAAGAACAGCTCGGACTGCAGCCGCTCGCCCTGCACCTGACTGGCCACCAGGTCAGCCATTTCGGCCGGCACGGGCGCTCCCGGTCGGCCGGTGGAGTCAGCAATCACCTGCACCTGGCAGGCACGCTCCAGGTAGTAAAGGTCGTCAAAGGCGTAGTCGATGCGCTCGCCGCAGACGATGACGCCGTGATTGGCCATGAAGACGATGTCGGCACCGTTCATCGCCGTGGCGATGCGTTCGCCCTCCTCCACGCCCAGGGCCACGCCGTTGTAGATGCGGTCCACGGCCACCAGGCCGTGAAAGCGCATGGCCGTCTGCGAAAGCGTGGTGTCCAGCGCCCGGTCCTGCGTGAGGGTGAGGGCCGTGGCGTAGGGCATGTGCGTGTGCATCACCACCGCCTTGCGCGCGATGCGATGCACCGCAGCGTGGATGAACATCGCCGTGGGCTCGATCTCGTAGGTGCCGGCCAGGCGCTGACCGTTCACGTCCACCATCACGATGTCGTCGGTGCCCACCTCGCTCCACAGCAGGCCGCGCGGGTTCAGCAGAAAGCGGCCGGAGCCATCGGGCAGCTCGGCGCTGAAATGGTTGCACACCCCCTCGGACAGGCCGTAGTGGTAAGCGGCGCGCAACGCCAGCGCAAGGTCCGCGCGCAACTGGCGCACGGGAGCGGAATCAAAGTCTTGTTGATGGTTCATGGCAATTTCACTCCAGGGCCAACCAGATCTCGTTGCGCCGCAGGAACCAGGGGGTCATGGGCGCGTTGTAGCGGGAATATACGGGCTCGCCCTTCCAGCGCATCCCGGCGGCCTGCAGGCCGGTGGTCAGTTGGGTCAGGTGGCGTTGGTAGTTGTCCTCCGACCAGAAGCCTGAGAACCTGACGGCCGCCACCTTGGCCGCCGGCACTTCACGGATCTTCACCCGGCTGTCCAACGGCTCGGGGGCGCTTTCCAGCGTCACCCCCTTGGGCAGGACGAACTGCACCTGATAGCCCTGCAGCGTGGCGGCCTGCGTCACCGGCGCGGTCATCGCCATCTTCACAGGCGTGGGCGTCTGGGTGACCGGGGCAGTCATGGCCATCTTGCGCTCGCCCTTGTTCTTGCCGGATATGTAACCGAACAGCAGCGGGAAAGCCTGGTTACCCGCCGAGTCGGCCGGCCCGGGCACCGTGACCTCGGCCACCACGTAGGGGACGTACTGGCGGATTTCCACGGCGTCCAGACGCTGGACGACTTCAAAGTCGGGTTCCTCGATGGCGTGGCTGGTCATGGTGGTGGCGGCCAGCAACAGGGCGGCGATGAGTGTCTTCATGCCGTCGATTGTGCTGACCGCCTGTCCTTGCGGCGGGGCACAGGGCTTTTTGCCGCGAGCAGGACAATTGACGGCCCTCAAGAGTCGCCTGCAAAGCCGCGCGCAGTTTCGGCCTGCTGGGCCCATCATGAATCACCATGGCCCAGCAGTCCGCGGCTGCAGTTCTCGCCGGGCGCTCCCCCACCCCACAGGAGGCTCTTGCCGATGAAACGATACGTGCTGCGCCTGGACGAGGTGGCGATGGATGATGTGCCGCTGGTGGGCGGCAAGACCGCGTCCATCGGTGAGCTGATGCGCACACTCGGCCCCCTGGGCGTGCGTGTGCCGCCGGGCTTTGCGGTCACGGCGCAAGCCTTTCGCGACATGATCGAAGCCGCCGGCGCCGCGCCGCGCCTGCACGCCCTGCTGGACCGCCTGGACAAAGCTGACAGCGCCGCCCTTGCCCGCGCTGGCGCACAAGCCCGCGCCCTCGTGAACGCCTGCCCCATGCCCGTGGCGGTGGAGGCGGCGCTGCGCGGCGCCTGGCGCGCCCTGGCGCAGCAGTGCGCCGAGCCCGACCTGCGGGTGGCCGTGCGCAGTTCGGCCACGGCCGAAGACCTGCCGCACGCCAGCTTCGCCGGCCAGCACGAGAGCTTCCTGAACGTGGCCGGCGAGGACGCCGTGGTGGACGCCGTGCGGCGCTGCCAGGCATCGCTGTTCACCGACCGTGCCATCGCCTACCGCATCGACCAGGGCTTTGACCACTTCCAGGTGGCCTTGTCGGTGGCCGTGATGAAGATGGTGCGCAGCGACCTGGCCGCCAGCGGCGTGGCCTTCACGCTGGACACTGAATCCGGCCACCCCGACGTGGTGCGCATCGACGCCGCCTGGGGGCTGGGCGAGGCCGTGGTGCAGGGCAGCGTGGACCCAGACGAGTTCGTGGTGCACAAGCCCACCTACCGCCTCGGCACGCGAGCCGTGCTGAGCCACCGCATCGGCGCCAAGCAGACACGGGTGGTGCTGGCGCCCGGCGGGATCCTCACCGAGCCCGTGCCGGAGGCGGACCGGCTGCGGCCCTGCCTCAGCGACGAGCAGGTGCTGGCCCTGAGCGGCATGGCGCTGCGCATCGAAGAACACTACAGCCAGCGCGCCGGCCACTGGTGCCCCATGGACGTGGAGTGGGCGCAGGACGGGCCGGAAGGGCCGCTCTACATCGTGCAGGCCAGGCCGGAGACGGTGGCTTCGCAGCAGGCCGCCTGGGAGATTGAGCGCCACGAGCTCGATGCCCCTGGGCCGCCGGCCAGCGCCACGCTGCTGCGCGGGCGTGCGATTGGCCAGCGCATTGCGCAGGGCAGCGTGCGCCGCATCGGCCACCCGCGCGACCTGCCCAGCTTCCGCCCGGGCGAGGTGCTGGTGACCCCCACCACCACGCCCGACTGGGAGCCGGTGATGAAGACGGCCGCGGCCATCGTCACCGAGCACGGCGGACGCACCTGCCACGCCGCCATCGTGGCGCGCGAGTTGGGCATCCCGGCCTTGGTGGGGGTCCCCGGTGCATGCACCTCGCTGGCCAACGGGCAGGCCGTCACCATCACCTGCGCCGAAGGTGACACCGGCCGCGTCATCGACGGGCACTGGCCCTTCCGCACCGAGCGCACGGCGCTCACGAAACTGCCCCAGACCCGGACCCGCCTGATGGTGAACCTGGGCAACCCGGGCCTGGCCTTTCGCACGGCGCGTCTGCCCTGCGACGGTGTCGGACTGGCGCGCATGGAATTCATCATCAGCGAGCACATCGGCGCCCACCCCATGGCGCTGCTGCACCCCGAGCGCATTCGCGACCCCGCCGAGCGGGAGCGGGTGCAGGCCCTGAGCGCCGGGCACGCCGACGGGGCGCGCTGCTTCGTGGAGCGCCTGGCCGAGGGCATCGCCACCATCGCCGCCGCCTTCTGGCCCCGGCCCGTGACCGTGCGGCTATCAGACTTCAAGAGCAGCGAGTACGCCGCCCTGGCCGGCGGCCGCGATTTCGAACCGCTGGAAGAGAACCCGATGCTGGGGCTGCGCGGCGCGGCGCGCTACGTGCATGCGTCCTACAGCGAGGCCTTCGCGCTGGAGTGCGAGGCCATCCTGCGGGTGCGCGAGCACATGGGCCTGAAGAACCTGCAGGTGATGGTGCCGTTCGTGCGCCGTCTGGAAGAAGCGCGGCAGGTGTTGGCCGCCATGGCCGCGCATGGGCTGGCCCGTTCCTCATCGCCACCCGGCACCGCTGGCAACGGCGACGCCGCTGCCCAGGCTGGCGCCGCCACCGCCCGCACGCCAGCGCAGCCGTCTGAAGGCTTGTCGATCATCATGATGTGCGAGATCCCGAACAACGTGATCCTGATCGACGAGTTCGCGGCGCTGTTCGATGGCTTTTCCATCGGCAGCAACGACCTGACGCAACTCACGCTGGGCGTGGACCGCGACAGCGCTCTGGTATCCGCCGCCTTCGACGAACGCGACCCGGGCATGCTGAAGATGTACCAGTGGGCCATCGAGGGCGCGCACCGGCATGGGCGCACGGTGGGCATCTGCGGCCAGGCGCCGTCAGATCACCCAGGCCTGGCCGCGCGCCTGGTGGCCCTGGGCATCGACAGCCTCAGCCTGTCAGCCGACCGGCTGCTGGCCACGTGGCAGCAACTGGCGGCGCTGGAGGCCACCGCGGCGCCCACTTCAGGGGCCTCGGCAAAAGGCTGAGGCCCGCCCCACCTGGCCAGGCTGAATCCTCAGGCGCCTTCCCGGCTCGCCCGCTTGCGCTCGTGCTCCTTGAGGAAGCGCTTGCGCAGCCGGATGCTCTTGGGCGTGATCTCCACCAGTTCGTCGTCGGCGATGAACTCCACCGCGTACTCGAGCGTCAGGTCGATGGGCGGCGTGATCTTGATGGCGTCTTCCTTGCCGCTGACGCGGAAGTTGGTCAGCTGCTTGGTGCGCACGGCGTTGACCACCAGGTCGTTGTCGCGGCTGTGGATGCCCACGATCATGCCCTCGTACACCGGGTCGCCCGGGCGCACGAACATGCGGCCGCGGTCGTCCAGCTTGCCCAGCGCGTAGGTGACGATCTCGCCGTCGTCCATGCTGATGAGCACGCCGTTCTTGCGGCCCTCGATCTCACCGCGGTAGGGTTCGAAGCCATCGAAGATGTTGCTGATCAGGCCCGTGCCGCGCGTCAGGTTCATGAACTCGTTGGAAAAGCCGATGAGGCCGCGCGCCGGGATGCGGTATTCCAGGCGCACGCGGCCCTGGCCATCGGTCTCCATGTTGGCGAGTTCGGCCTTGCGCTCACCCAGCGCCTGCATGACGCCACCCTGGTGTTGATCCTCGACGTCCACGGTCACCATCTCGATGGGCTCGCATCGCTCACCCTCGACCTCCTTGAACACCACGCGCGGCTTGCTCACGGCCAGCTCGTAGCCTTCGCGGCGCATGTTCTCCAGCAGGATGGTCAGGTGCAACTCGCCGCGGCCCGAGACCTCGAAGATGCCGTCTTCGCCGGACTCCTTCACGCGCAGCGCCACGTTGGACTGCAGTTCCTTCTGCAGCCGATCCCACAACTGGCGGCTGGTGACGAACTTGCCCTCGCGGCCCGCCAACGGGCTGGTGTTGACGCAGAAGTTCATGGTCAGCGTGGGCTCGTCCACCGTCAGCATGGGCAGGGGCTGCGGGTCGTCCACGCTGGTGATGGTGACGCCGATGCCGATGTCCTCGATGCCGTTGATCAGCACGATGTCGCCCGGGCCGGCCTCTTCGGCGGGCCGGCGCTCCAGGCCCGCAAAGGTCAGCACCTGGTTGATGCGGCCCTTGAAGGAGCGGCCGTCCGGGCCTTCCATCACCAGCACGTCCATCGCCGGCTTGAGCGTGCCGGCGTTGACCCGGCCCACGCCGATGCGGCCCACGTAGGTGCTGTAGTCCAGCGACGAGATCTGCAGTTGCAGCGGCGCATCCGGGTTGCCCTGGTGGGCCGGCACGTGGCGCAGCACCGTCTCGAAGAGGTCGCTCAGGTCGGTGCCCCAGGCCTGGCCCGGCGCGCCTTCCTTCAGCGACGCCCAGCCGTTCAGGCCCGAGGCGTAGACCACGGGAAAGTCCAGCTGTTCTTCGGTGGCGCCCAGCTTGTCGAAGAGCTCGAAGGCGGCGTTGATCACGTAATCGGGCCGCGAGCCCGGCTTGTCCACCTTGTTCACCACCACGATGGGCTTCAGGCCCAGGGCCAGCGCCTTCTTGGTGACGAAACGCGTCTGCGGCATCGGGCCCTCCTGGGCGTCGATCAGCAGCACCACGCCGTCCACCATGGACAGGGCGCGCTCGACCTCGCCGCCGAAGTCGGCGTGGCCCGGCGTGTCCACGATGTTGATGTGCGTGCCGGCCCAGGACACCGCGCAGTTCTTGGCCAGGATGGTGATGCCACGCTCGCGCTCGAGGTCGTTGCTGTCCATCACGCGCTCGGCCACCTTCTCGTTCTCACGGAAGGTGCCGCTCTGGCGCAGGAGTTGGTCCACCAGGGTGGTCTTGCCATGGTCGACGTGGGCGATGATGGCGATGTTGCGGATCTGCTTGTTCATGGGGGGCTGGGTTCGGCCAGCAAGGCCTGCACCTCGACGGGGCTCAAGAGGCGGTCAGCGATCAACTCGCCACCGGTGATGTGCGCACTGCCCAGAAAGGCGCGCGGCTGGGGACCATAGACACGGACGGCCGGCATGTCGTCCAGACGGACACGACGGCGCAGGCCGGACAGAAAGCGGCCGGCCTCGTCATCGGGCAAGCGAATCTCGGGCCAGGATTGCAGCAGGGCGTCGGCCGGGCGCAACAGGGCGTCCCGCGCAGACTCTTCCAGGGCGGCCAGGGCCTCCAGCGTGAGGGCCTGCTCCACCTGCAGCGGGCCGCTGGCGGTGCGCCGCAGGCCGGACAGGTGGGCGCCGCAGCCCAGCAATTCGCCCAGGTCCTGGGCCAGGGTGCGCACGTAGGTGCCCTTGCTGCAGTGCACGTCCAGCACCAGCGTGGGGCCGCTCCACTGCAGCACCTCCAGCCGGTGGATGCGCACGCGGCGGGGCTGGCGCTCGATCTCGATGCCGGCCCGCGCGTACTCGTACAGGGCCTTGCCCTGGTGCTTCAGGGCCGACTGCATGGGCGGCACCTGCTCGATCTCACCCGTCAGGCGCTCGATGCTGGCCTGCAGCAGCGCAGCGTCAAACGTCACAGGGCGCTCCTGCAAGACCTCGCCCTCGCGGTCACCGCCCACGCGGGTCTGCCCCAGGTGCAGGGTGGCGCGGTAGGCCTTGTCGGCCTCCAGGCTGACCTGCGCGAACTTGGTGGCCGCACCAAAGCACAGGGGCAGCAGGCCAGAGGCCAGCGGGTCCAGCGTGCCGGTGTGTCCGGCCTTCTCGGCGCGCAGCAGCCGCTTGGCCTTGTACAGCGCGTCCTGGCTGCTCAGGCCCACGGGCTTGTCCAGCAGCAGCACGCCGTGCACCGGCCGGCGCACCACCTTGGTTCCCTGCGTGGCCATCAGTCCTCGCGGGCGCGCTGCGCGTTGGCCTTGGTGATCAAGGCGCTCAGGTCGGCCGCACGTTCGGTGGTGCGGTCGAACTGGAAGTGCAGCGTCGGCACGGTGTGGATGGCCAGCCGCTTGAACAGGCCATTGCGCAGCCAGCCGGCGGCCTCGTTGAGGCCGGCTTCGGTTTCAGCGGGGTCGCCCACCAGCAACGAGAAGTACACCTTCGCATGCGCGTAGTCGGGCGTGACCTCCACGGCATTGAGCGTGATCATGCCCACGCGCGGATCCTTCAGCTCGCGCACCAACTCCGCCAGATCGCGCTGGATCTGATCAGCCACGCGGAAGCCGCGGTTGGGGGTGGAGCGCTTGTGTCGTGTCATGGGCTTTTGCGTCCTCTTGAAGTGCAAACCCCGCCTTCCGGGTGGTTGGCGGGGCTGCAGCCGAGGCCAACGCCGCGTTACAGCGTGCGGGCGACTTCCTTGACCTCGAAGAACTCCAGCTGATCACCTTCCTTGATGTCGTTGTAGTTCTTCAGCTTGATGCCGCACTCGAAGCCTTCCTTGACCTCGCGCACATCGTCCTTCATGCGCTTGAGAGACTCCAACTCGCCCGTGTAGATCACCACGTTGTCGCGCAGCAGACGGAAGCGGGCGTTGCGGGTGGCCTGGCCAGCGGTGACCATGCAACCGGCCACGGTGCCGATCTTGGAGGCCACGAACACGGTGCGGATCTCGGCGGTGCCGATGACTTCTTCCTTCTGCTCCGGTGCCAGCATGCCTTCCATGGCCGCCTTCACCTCGTCCACCGCGTCGTAGATGATGTTGTAGTAACGCAAATCCACGCCGTTGCCTTCGGCCAGCTTGCGCGCACCGGCATCGGCCCGGGTGTTGAAGCCGATGATGACGGCCTTGGAGGCGATGGCCAGATTGACGTCGCTCTCGGAGATGCCGCCGACGGCCGCATGCACGATCTGCACCTTCACCTCGGTCGTGCTCAGCTTGACAAGCGATTGCGCCAGGGCCTCCTGCGAACCCTGCACATCGGCCTTGACGATCAGCGCCAGGGTCTGCGCCTGGCCTTCGCCCATCTGGTCGAACATGTTCTCCAGCTTGGCGGCCTGGCGCTTGTTCAGCGTGACTTCGCGGTACTTGCCCTGGCGGAAGGTGGCGATCTCGCGTGCCCGACGTTCGTCGGCCAGCACCATGAACTCGTCGCCGGCAGACGGCACCTCGGTCAGGCCCTGGATCTCCACGGGAATCGAGGGGCCGGCAGCCTGCGTGGGCTTGCCGTCTTCGTCCAGCATGGCGCGCACGCGGCCATAGCTGGAGCCGGCCAGCACCACATCCCCGCGCTTGAGCGTGCCGCTTTGCACCAGCACGGTGGCCACGGGGCCGCGCCCCTTGTCCAGCTTGGCTTCAATCACCAGGCCCTTGGCTGCGGCTTCGGTGGGCGCCTTCAGCTCCAGCACTTCGGCCTGCAGCAGCACCTGCTCCAGCAGATCGTCCACGCCCTGGCCGGTCTTGGCCGAGACCGGGACAAAGGGAGACTCACCACCGAAATCCTCGGGGACGACCTGCTCGGCCACGAGTTCGCTCTTCAGGCGCTCCACGTTGGCCTCGGGCTTGTCGATCTTGTTCATGGCCACGACGATGGGCACGCCCGCAGCCTTCGCATGGTGGATGGCCTCCTTGGTCTGGGGCATGACGCCGTCGTCAGCGGCCACCACCAGGATGACGATGTCGGTCGCCTTGGCACCGCGGGCGCGCATGGCCGTGAAGGCGGCGTGGCCCGGCGTGTCCAGGAAGGTGATCATCCCGCGCGGCGTCTCCACGTGGTAGGCCCCGATGTGCTGCGTGATGCCCCCAGCCTCGCCCGCAGCCACGCGGGCACGGCGGATGTAGTCCAGCAGCGAGGTCTTGCCGTGGTCCACGTGGCCCATGACGGTGACCACAGGAGCGCGGTTCAGTTCCTCAGCCGACTGCGCGGCCTGTTCTTCCTCGGTGAAGGCTTCCGGATCGTCGAGCTTGGCCGCCAGCGCCTTGTGGCCCATTTCCTCGACCACGATCATCGCGGTCTCCTGGTCCAGCTGTTGGTTGATGGTGACCATCTGGCCCAGCTTCATCAGCTGCTTGATCACCTCGCTGGCCTTGACGCTCATCTTGTGGGCCAGATCGGCCACGCTGATGGTCTCGGGCACGTGCACTTCCTGCACCTGCTGCTCGGCCGGCGCCGCGAAGGTCGAGCCTTCATCGCGCTCGCCCCGGCGGCCACCGCGCGGCGAGCGCCATCCGCCCCTTGCACCGCCCGTGTCACCCCGGGTCTTGAGCGCGCGCTTCTTGGCCGCATCGTCGGCCCAGCTGGAGGACAGCTTCTCGCTCTTGACCTGTTTCTTCTCGCCCGGCTTGGGCGCGGCGGCAGCAGGCGCACCCGGCTTGGCGGCTGGCTTGTGAATGGTGCCCTTGATACCGGCTGCTTCCGCAGGCTTGGGTTCCTCGGGCTTCTTGGCCACCTGCACCGAGCGGGGCCGCGACATCATCTCGCGGATGGCCGCCGCCTCGGTCTCGGCCTTGCGCCGCCGTGCGTCTGAATCAGCCTGCGCCTGGCGCGCAAGGGCATCGGCATCGGCAGCCTTGACCACTCGCAGGCCCGCCTTGACGGGCTCGGCCAGGGCCGGGGCCGGCGCCGGGGCGACCGGCGCCGCAGGTGCAGCGGCCGTCGTGGGCGCGGGGGCAGGGGCAGGTGCAGCAACCGGGGCTGCTGGCGCAGCCTCGGGGGTGGCCGCAGCCGCCCGAGCCTGGGCTTCAGCCGCCGCGCGTGCCGCGGCCTCGGCAGCTTCCGCAGCCTGGCGCTCAGCCGCCTCACGAGCCGCTGCTTCAGCGGCCTCGCGCTCACGCTGGGCCTGGGCCTCGGCCTGACGCTGCCGCTCGGCGGCGTCTTCCATCTGGCGCTGCAACAGCGCGGCCTGTGATGCGGCCTCCGCATCTCGGCGTGCCTGTTCCTCGGCGTCGATCACCGGAACGGGCGGCGCAGCCTCCTCGGCCGCCGGGGCCTCATCGCGCTTGACGAAGGTGCGCTTCTTGCGCACTTCCACCTGGATGGTGCGCGCCTTGCCCGAGGCGTCAGCCTGCTTGATCTCGCTGGTGCTCTTGCGGGTCAGGACGATCTTCTTGCGCTCGGTGCTGGCGGTGCCGTGCGAGGTGCGCAGGTACTCGAGCAGGCGTTCCTTGTCCCCATCGGTGAGCGCGTCGTCGGGCGAAGCCTTGGCCACCCCGGCGGAATGCAACTGCTCGAGCAGGGTGGAAGTCGGCCGGTTGAGCTGCGCGGCAAACTGGGCGACGGTGGTCACTGCCATGGGGGGAGGTCCTTCGGTGTCCGGGCCGTATGCGGTCGGAGGGTGGGCAGGCTGTCGATGACGGTCAGGCGGTGAACCAATGCTCGCGCGCCTTCATGATCAGGTCGCGGGCCTGTGCGTCGTCCAGGCCGACCATCTCGGTGAGTTCGTCCACCGCCAGATCGGCCAGGTCGTCACGGGTGTGCACACCGCCTGCGGCCAGCTTGCCGATCAGATCGGTGCTCATGCCCTCCAGGTCGCGCAGGTCCTGCGACACATCGTCGACCTTTTCTTCCTTCTGGATCTCCATCGTCAGCAGCGCATCGCGGGCCCGGGTGCGCAACTCGTTGATGGTGTCCTCGTCGAAGGATTCGATCTCCAGCATCTCCTGCAGCGGCACGTAGGCCACTTCCTCCAGGCTGGTGAAGCCCTCGGCGATCAGGATGTCGGCCACCTCTTCATCGACGTCCAGCTTGTCGACGAAGACACGGCGAACGGAGTCGGACTCCTCGGCCACCTTGGCCTGGGATTCCTCGGCCGTCATGATGTTGATGCGCCAGCCGGTCAAGTCGGAGGCCAGTCGCACGTTCTGTCCGCCCCGGCCGATGGCGATGGCGAGGTTCTCCTCGTCCACCACGACGTCCATGGCGTGCTTCTCCTCGTCCACGACGATGGACTGCACATTGGCCGGCGCCAGGGCGCCGATCACGAACTGCGCCGGGTCGTCGGACCACAGCACGATGTCCACGCGCTCACCCGCGAGCTCGTTCGTCACGGCGGTGACGCGTGAGCCCCGCACACCCACGCAGGTGCCGATGGGATCCACACGGCGGTCATGCGAGACCACGGCGATCTTGGCGCGCGAACCCGGGTCACGCGCACAACTCTTGATCTCCAGCAGGCCCTGCTCGATCTCGGGCACTTCCTGGGCGAACAGCTCGATCATGAAGCCCGGCGCGCTGCGCGACAGCATGATCTGGGCACCGCGCTGGGTGGGGTCCACGCCTGCGATCACGGCACGTACCCGGTCACCTGTGCGCAGGTTCTCCTTCGGGATCATCTCGGTGCGCTTCAGGCGCCCCTCGACGCGGCCGCTCTCCACGATGATGTCGCCCTTGTCCAGGCGCTTGACGGTGCCGACGAAGACCTTGTCGCCGCGCGACAGGAAATCGTTGAGCAGCTGCTCCCGCTCGGCATCGCGGATCTTCTGCAGGATGACCTGCTTGGCGGCCTGGGCGCCGATGCGGCCGATGGTCACCGACTCGATAGGCTCTTCGATGTAGTCACCGGACTCGATGTCCGAGATCTGTTCCTGCGCCTCGAACAGCAGCATCTCGGCGTCGGGAATCTGCAGACCGGCCTCGTTGGGCACGACGTGCCAGCGGCGGAAGGTCTCGTACTCGCCGGAATCGCGGTCGATCGACACGCGGATGTCCATCTCGCCGCCGTTGAGCTTCTTGGTGGCCGAGGCCAGTGCGGCCTCCACTGCGGCGAAGACCACTTCCCGCTCCACCGTCTTCTCTCGGGCGATGGCATCGACCAGCATCAGCAATTCGCGGTTCATCGTCTGGGACCTTTCCTCAACCTGCGGGGCGCGCGGCACGGCCCCGCCCCTTGAAGTCGAACACGGGCACGAGGCGGGCCTCGCGCACTTCATCAAGCTTGAATGCGAGCTCGCTGCCGGCGCGCTCGTCCTGCAGGGCCAGGCTCCAACCTGCCTCGGAGCGGCCCAGCACGCCACGCCAGTGCTTGCGGCCCTGAAACGGTGCTTTGAGCGTGAGGTTGACCGCCTGACCGGCGAAGCGGATGAAGTCCGCTTCTTTCTTGAGCAGTCGGTCGATGCCGGGGGAGGAGACTTCCAGCCGCTCGTAGGCCACGCTCTCCACTTCCAGCGCGTACACCAGTTGTCGGGTGACGGCTTCGCAGTCGTCCACGGTGACAAACTCGCCCTCGCCCTGCGATTCCGGGTAGGCGTGACCTGGCACGCGGTCGATGAAAATACGCAGCAGGCCCCGCGCAGAGCGCTCGACGTCCACCAGATCGAAGCCCAGGCCGGTGACGGTGCGCTCGATGCAGGCCTGCGAGCCGATGCCATGGCCCACGCCCGACGAGGCTGGCCCCGGCGCGTGATGCTCGCCGCCCGGCGCGCCGGCATCCCTGCCGGCTTCCGCGCCAACACCTGCCTGCGCAGGCTCTGATCGAACCGTCTGATGACCCAAAATCCCCGTCGCTCCACACGCAGTTGTGCCCGGCGCCCTCACCGCGCCGTCACGGTCACTGCGCAACGGGCCTGAAAGCGTCGAGCCAAAAAAAATGGGCTGGAAGAACCGCCCACTCGACATTCAGCGAAGGGCGGATTATAGGCACGCCCGCTCGTCGCGGCAATGTCGCCTGCAGCGCCCGCTGCCCCATGGCATGGCACCACCGAACAGCCCGTGGGAAACTTCAACTCTCTTTGCAGTGGAGGTTCCATGGGTTTTCTTGCTGGCAAGCGCCTGCTCATCACCGGGGTGCTGAATCAACGATCGATCGCCTACGGCATCGCCCGTGCCTGTCACCGCGAGGGCGCCGAACTCGCCTTCAGCTACGTCGGCGAACGCTTCAAGGACCGCATTGCCGATTACGCCGCCGAATTCGGCTCCACCCTGACCTTCGACTGCGACGTGGGTGACGACGCCCAGATCCAGCGCACCTTCGAGCAACTCGGCGAGCACTGGCCCACGTTCGATGGCTTCGTCCACGCCATCGGCTTCGCACCGCGCGAGGCCATTGCCGGCGACTTCCTCGACGGCCTCTCGCGCGAGGGCTTCAAGATCGCTCACGACATCTCGGCCTACAGCTTCCCGGCCATGGCCAAGGCGGCGGCGCACCGCCTGAACCCGGGTTCGGCACTGCTCACGCTCACCTATCTGGGGGCCCTGCGCGTGGTGCCGGGCTACAACACCATGGGCCTGGCCAAGGCCTCGCTGGAGGCCAGCGTGCGCTACCTGGCGGCCAGCATGGGGCCCAGGGGGGTGCGGGTCAACGGCATCTCTGCCGGACCCATCAAGACGCTGGCCGCTTCCGGCATCAAGGGTTTCGGCAAGATCCTGGACGTGGTGGAGCGGGAATCCCCCATCCGCCGCAACATCACCATCGACGATGTGGGCAATGTGGCGGCTTTCCTGCTGTCAGATCTGGCCGCGGGCGTCACCGCCGAGATCACCTACGTGGATGGCGGCTTCAGCCAGGTGGCCGGGGGCATGGAGCCCTGAGGTCAGACGCCCAAGACGCCCAAGACGCCCAAGACGCCAAAGACGCCAAAGACGCCTCAGGCGCCTCAGACGCTTCAGTCGCGCACGCAGTCCACGAAGTACTGGCGCGGACCGCCCAATTCGGCCTCCTCCTCCACCAGGCCGTGGACGTCGGTGTCGAAGCCCGGGAAGGCAGCGTTGAATGAGCGGGCGAACTTCAGGTAGTCCACGATCTTGCGATTGAAACGCTCGCCCGGCACCAGCAGCGGAATGCCCGGCGGGTAGGGCGTCAGCAGCGAGGTGGTGATGCGCCCTTCCAGCGCATCGATGGGCACGCGGTCGGTCTGCCGGTGGGCAATGCGCGCAAAGGCATCGCTGGGCTTCATGGCCGGGTGCAGGTCCGACAGATACATGTCGGTGACCAGCCGCGCGATGTCGCCCTTGGCATAGGTCTCGTGGATGCTCTGGCACAGGTCCTTCAAGCCCGTGCGTTCGTAACGCGGGTGGGCGGCGCAAAAGTCGGGCAGCGCGCGCCACATCGGCTGATTGCGGTCGTAGTCGTCCTTGAACTGCTGCAGCGCCGTGACCATGGTGTTCCAGCGGCCCTTGGTGATGCCGATGGTGAACATGATGAAGAAGGAATACAGGCCCGTCTTCTCGACCACCACACCGTGCTCGGCCAGGTACTTCGTCACCACAGCGGCCGGCACGCCCGTCTTGGCGAACTTGCCCGACATGTCCAGGCCCGGCGTGATGATGGTGCTCTTCACCGGGTCCAGCAGGTTGAAGCCCGGTGCCAGGCTGCCGAAGCCGTGCCACTTGTCACCGGCCTTCAGGATCCAGTCTTCGGCGCGGCCCATGCCCTCGGCGGCCAGCTTGTCCGGCCCCCAGACCTTGAACCACCAGTCCCGTCCGTACTCCTTGTCCACCTTGCGCATCGCGCGCCGGAAGTCCATGGACTCGGCAATGCTCTCCTCCACCAGCGCGGTGCCGCCCGGGGGCTCCATCATGGCCGCAGCCACATCGCAGCTGGCGATGATGGCGTACTGCGGGCTGGTGGAGGTGTGCATCAGGTAGGCCTCGTTGAAGAGGTGCCTGTCGAGCTTGCGATTCTGTGCGTCCTGCACCAGCACCTGCGAGGCCTGGCTCAGCCCGGCCAGCAGCTTGTGCGTACTCTGCGTGGCGAAGACCAGCTGGTCCTTGGGCCTGGGCCTCTTCTTGCCCATGGCGTGGAAGGTGCCGTAGAACGGGTGGAAGGCCGCATGCGGCAACCAGGCTTCGTCAAAGTGCAGCGTGTCGATGTAGCCATCCAGCATGTGCTTGATGGTCTCGGTGTTGTAGAGCACGCCGTCGTAGGTGCTTTGCGTCAGCGTCAGGATGCGCGGCTTGACCTTCTTCGCATCCACGCCCGCCAGCAGCGGGTTGGCTGCGATCCGCTTGCGAATGGCCGCAGGGGAGAACTCGGACTGAGGAATGGGCCCGATGATGCCGAAGTGGTTGCGCGTGGGCGGCAGGAACACCGGCACCGCGCCCGTCATGATGATGGAGTGCAGGATGCTCTTGTGGCAGTTGCGGTCCACCACCACCACGTCGCCGGGTGCCACCGTGTGGTGCCACACCATCTTGTTGCTGGTGCTCGTGCCGTTGGTGACGAAGAAGCAGTGGTCGGCATTGAAGATGCGCGCGGCGTTCTTCTCGCTGGCGGCCACCGGCCCGGTGTGGTCCAGTAACTGGCCCAGTTCGTCCACGGCATTGCACACGTCGGCGCGCAGCATATTCTCGCCGAAGAACTGGTGGAACATCTGCCCCACCGGGCTCTTCAGGAACGCCACACCGCCGCTGTGGCCGGGGCAGTGCCAGGAGTACGAACCGTCCTGCGCATAGGCCATCAACGCCTTGAAGAACGGCGGCGCCAGCGTGTCCAGGTAGCTCTTGGCCTCACGGATGATGTGACGCGCCACGAACTCTGGCGTGTCCTCGAACATGTGGATGAAGCCGTGCAGCTCGCGCAGGATGTCGTTGGGGATGTGCTGCGAGGTGCGCGTCTCGCCGTACAGGTAGATGGGAATGTCGGCGTTGCGAAAGCGGATCTCGCCGATGAACTTGCGCAGGTTCAGCACCGCCGGGTCGAGTTCCGGCCCGGGCGTGAATTCCTCGTCGTCAATCGACAGGATGAAGGCGCTGGCCCGGCTTTGCTGCTGCGCGAACTGGCTCAGATCACCATAGCTGGTGACGCCCAGCACCTCGAAGCCTTCTTTTTCGATGGCCTGCGCCAGCGCACGGATGCCCAGGCCGGAAGTGTTCTCGGAGCGGAAGTCTTCGTCGATGATGAAGACGGGAAAGCGGAAGCGGATCATCTGGGCAGCCCTCGTCCGGGCAGGCCCGGCTTCACAAAAAACGGGCGAAGTGTAGGGCTGCAGGTCGCACCGATACACTGATTCTCATCAGACTGTGGCGAGAGGCAGACGCATGGAGTTCCAGGCATCAACACTTTGGTGGGTTCTGGCCGGCGCACTGGTCATTGCCGAATTGCTCACAGGCACGTTCTACCTCCTGATGCTGGCCTTGGGCAGCGTGGCGGCCGCGGTGGCGGCGCACGCCGGCGCCACCGGCAGCGGTCAGTTCGTGGCGGCCGCCCTGGTGGGTGGCGGGGCCACCGCGGTCTGGCACTTCAAGCGCGCCCGCGCACCCCGCTCTGCCCCCGCCGCTTCCAACGCCGATGTCAGCCTGGACATCGGGCAAACCGTGCAGGTGCACGCCTGGCAGGACGATGGCAAGGCCCGCGTGCCGTACCGCGGCGCTTCCTGGACGGTTCGCCACGCCGGCGCCGGCGAACCCACCGCGGGCGAACACCGCATCGTCGCCGTCCACGGCAGTGAACTGGATGTGCTGCCCGTGGACGCCGCGGCGCCACGGGCTTGATCTGAACTGCCGCCAAGACGCAGCACTGAGTCCACGCAACAGTTTCACAAGGAGGAATACCCCATGGAAATCGCCCTCGTCATCCTGGTGGCCGCGATCGTGTTCGTCGCCCGCACCTTCAAGATCGTGCCCCAGCAGAACGCCTGGGTGGTGGAACGCCTGGGCAAGTTCGACCGCACGCTCACGCCGGGCCTGAAGTTCATCGTGCCCTTCATCGAGCGTGTGGCCTACCGGCACTCGCTCAAGGAAGTGCCGCTGGATGTGCCCAGCCAGGTCTGCATCACCAAGGACAACACCCAGCTCCAGGTGGACGGCATCCTGTTCTTCCAGGTGACCGACCCCATGCGCGCCAGCTACGGCAGCAGCGACTACCTCACCGCCATCACCCAGCTGGCCCAGACCACGCTGCGCAGCGTGGTGGGCAAGATGGAGCTGGACAAGACGTTTGAAGAGCGCGACCTGATCAACGCCTCGGTGGTGAACGCGCTGGATGAGGCGGCCCTCACCTGGGGTGTGAAGGTGCTGCGCTACGAGATCAAGGACCTCACGCCCCCGGCGGAGATCCTGCGCTCCATGCAGGCCCAGATCACCGCCGAGCGCGAGAAGCGCGCGCTCATCGCCGCCTCCGAAGGCCGGCGCCAGGAACAGATCAACATCGCCACGGGCGAGCGCGAGGCCTTCATCGCACGCTCCGAGGGCGAGAAGCAGGCCGAGATCAACAATGCACAGGGCGAGGCCGCCGCCATCACCGCCGTGGCCGAAGCCACGGCAGAAGCCATCCGCAAGATCGCCGCGGCCATCCAACAACCCGGCGGCGAACAGGCGGTGCAACTCAAGGTGGCCGAGCGCGCCGTGGAGGCTTACGGCCAGCTGGCGCGCACCACCAACACCATGATCGTGCCCGGCAACATGACCGAGGTTTCGGCGCTCATCGGCTCGGCCATGACGCTGATGAAGGGCGGCAAGCATGCGCCCTGAGGCCCGCAACGTGCTGGGCCAGGAACTGGTGCCCTGCTCCTATGACCCGCTGACCGGCTGGTTCCGCGACGGCTGCTGCCACACCGATGCGCAAGATGCCGGCAGTCACGTCATCTGCGCCCGCATGACCGTGGAGTTTCTCAACCAGCAGTTCGAACGCGGTAACGACCTCATCACCCCGCGGCCCGAATACCGCTTCAAAGGCCTGAAGCCCGGCGACCGCTGGTGCGTGTGCGCGCTGCGCTGGAAAGAGGCCTACGCAGACGGCTGCGCCCCACCCGTCATCCTGGAAAGCACCCACCAGCGGGCGCTCGATTTCGTGCCCCTGGACTGGCTGCAGCGCCATGCGTGGCAGGCGGTGGGCTAAACTCCGCCCCCGTCACCGCAGCAGTGCCTCCCAGGCGCCTTCGCTGACATCCCTGCGGAGGGATGGATGAGTGGTTTAAGTCGCACGCCTGGAAAGCGTGTGTGGGTTAACAGCCCACCGCGGGTTCGAATCCCGCTCCCTCCGCCAGATTTACCTAGGTAAATCGTATTCTAAGAGCCACCAACATACACGTCAACATACATCCATTTGTTTGCTTTGACGTGCAGTGTTATTGAGGTGGGTCTCCGGCCGAGCAGCCACCGCGGGACCGAGACCAGGCCGATTCGTTGGCTCTGCCATCAAGTCACTTGCCGCCTGCAGTAGAGAGTAGTCTGCATAGAGGACTGGTCAGGTCCTTTCGTTGCCCTGATACAAGCCAGAAATCCTGTAGCTGCAGTTGCAACTCCTCGGTGCATGGTGCAACACTCGACGTCACGATGGCTGTGTCAGCCCGACTGACGCCCGTAACAGCGTTGCCCAAGCCCGGTAAATCTCCATCGTGGCCGGTATCCTGCCTCCCCGCAGGATAGGAGATGACGTCAAGTGACTGCCCGATCCCATGGGCCCCCATGAGTACGGCAAGGCTGCCACTCCTCGCCGCAAGACCTGAGATGCATATCAAGCCTCCGACAGTCTGCGGATTCAACTCACCCTGCCCCAGCAGACCCGATCGACCGCGCTGACTGCGGCAAGTGTGAGATTCATCCGGACCAGCCGGAGCAGTCGCATCGTCACTACGCGGCGCGAGCCGGTAGTGACGATGCGAAATTTGCCCCAGCCGACAAGGACTTAGGGGGCACTGTCGCAAGTGACGGGCCCGAGTGACGGGCTCACCGGTCTCGCCAGTGAGCCTGCTTCGGGCAAGCCCAGCGCACCGTCAAGCACCGCAATCCGCCTGCGGTGAGGTCCAGCGTCACGCCGAGCACGTCAGCGTACCCCTCGAACCGGGGCAATGGTTCGAACCGGGGGATCGACTCGCCACAGCAGAGCGCCACCGGGGCCAACGCCATGCCGGGCAGGCCACCTTCGGATCACTTCGGCACAAACGGGCGTGGTGTCCCGTGCCCTTTGCAGTTCCTGTGTCGCCAAGGCGCGCAGGACGGGCAGAAACACTGACCTGACCGACACACACCAGCGACAACCCAACACGAGATCGATTTCCGGGGCAACCCACCACTCACCAGAAAGGACCTCAGCCCTCAGCAGCCACCCACCACCGACAAACGACTGATCCCATCTGACCCATGCAGGACCTGAACTACCAGCTCAAGCAGCTGTGCCACCGCAACCGCGACGGCAGCTTCGCGACCCAGCACGCCCGTGAGCGGGTGCTTGACCTTGCCGCCACCCAGTTGAGGGAGGCGGGCTTCAGGCACCTGGCGGCGGCCAGCCTGAAACCCAAGCACGTGGATACGCTGGTTTCACGCTGGTCGAGCGAGGGCTGCACGGTCGGCACGATCAAGAACCGATTGGCCCACCTGCGCTGGTGGGCCGAGAAAGTTGGCAAGCAGAACGTCGTCCAGCGAAACAACGATGGCTACGGCATCGGACAGCGGCAATTGGTCACCAACGTCAGCAAGGCGCGTGAGCTGCAAGGCGCTGACCTGGCACGCATCAGCGACCCCTACACGGCGATGTCACTCCGACTGCAGGCCGCCTTCGGGCTGCGGCGCGAGGAATCCATCAAGATTCGGCCCGAATGGGCCGACCGGGGCAATGTCCTTGCCCTCAAAGACACCTGGACCAAGGGTGGCCGGCCGAGGGAAGTTCCTGTCCGCACTGCTGAACAACGCCAGGTGCTGGACGAGGCGAAGTCGCTGGCTGGCCAGGGCAGCCTGATCCCAGCGAACAAGACCTATGTGGAGCAATTACGGCGATTCGAGCACCAGTGCGCTGCGGCAGGGATCCAGAGAGTGCATGGCCTGCGGCATCAGTACGCCCAAGCCCGATACCGCGAGCTCACGGGCTGGGCTGCTCCTGTGGCCGGGGGGCCACGATCGAAGGAGCTCAATGCTCAGGAGCAAGCCCTTGATCAAGCCGCACGCTTGATCGTCAGCGCTGAACTCGGTCATGAACGCAGCCAGGTCACTGCGGTGTACTTAGGTCGGTAGCATTTCCTGCTTGCTCATGAACCGATTGGACCAAGACACCAGCATTTGCGCACGCGCCGGTACTCAGTCAGGCCTCTTTGATCGTTGACGCATGGGCAGGTGCCATTGATTCAATGGCAGCGGGTCGCCCGGCTTCGTCAATCGCGAATACTGGCAATGCAAATGCATTGTCAATACAAGGCTTCTGCATTACCATTTGGGCCAGTACCTCTTCTGAAGCTGAACGAAACATGGCTGCCACCCTCGAAGTCGAGTCCACGCTGACCGACCGATATCAGACGACGGTCCCGGAAACCGTGCGCCGAGCGCTCCAATTGGGCAAGCGCGACAAGATTCACTACACGATTCGCCCCGGTGGCGAGGTCGTGCTGTCGCGCGCCCAACCCTCGGAGGAACACGACCCGGTACTCGGCCAATTTCTCGGCTTCTTGGCACGTGACATGGCCAGCCATCCGGAGCGCCTGAAAGCCATCGATGCGGCTTTGGTACAGCGCGTCCAAGCACTCACCAGCGGCGTTGAGGTCGATCTCGACGCAGCCCTGTCGTCGGATGATGAATGACAGCGGGCAACCCCGCTCCACTGGTCATTCACGGCTGGACGGTCTTCGCTCACCCGCTGTTCCTGGCCCAACTCGAAGCGCTGGCTCGGCAGGTCGAAGCCCTCAGGCAAAAGGACCCAGCCGGGTACACGGGTAAGAACGCGACCAAGCGACTGGCGGCGATCACCCGGCTGGCGTTCGATGTGATTCCACTAGACCCAGCGCGACCGGAGTACCGGCAAGGCAACACCCTCGGTGAAGATCACAAGCACTGGTTCCGTGCCAAGTTCTTCCAGCAGTACCGACTGTTCTTCCGTTACCACGCGCCCAGCAAGGTGATCGTGCTCGCCTGGGTCAATGACGAGGACACCAAGCGCGCCTACGAAAGCAGCGACGATGCCTACCGCGTCTTTCGAAAGATGCTGGAAAGCGGCCATCCTCCGGACGACTGGGACCAGTTGCTGGCCGAGGCACATGCCGAGGCTCGGAAACTGAAGCCATTTGCTGCCAGGCGTACGCAGACCTGAGTTGCAGTCACTGCTACGGCAAATCCGGCAGTCGCGATAGCTCCTTCCAGCGGGTCAGGCTTGCCTGACTGAGGCGATCAAGTTCAAGGATTCCCAACTGTCGTTGCGCCGGCCCTGGGCCCGACTTTTCGCCAGCAGACGTCGGGCCCTTGGCTACAGGATCGTCCGCTGTCAATGAGCAGACGCCACGGTCGGTCGTTCAGAGGTACGGTCAAGGAGCGCATTCACGATGAACTTGCGCAGCCGCTCGTATCTACCGAGCCGGATCATCTCGCGGGGGGACACGTCACCCAACATCGGGTTACGGGCCTTGAACCACGCGACGGCCTTTTCCGCGTCGCCATCAAACATCTGGGCCACCAGATTGACGGTCTGGGCGATCTCCTCCAGTCGCTCACGCATCTCCTCCGGCATCGCATCGCCATACCGCACGGATTTCACCGAAACGCTGGCCAGGCGGGAAACGTCCTGCTTATTCAGCCCAAGGGCTTCAGTCACTCGCTTCGGCTCAAAAGACGACCCAATTCCGAATCTCAATGGATCGTTTGTCACAGTGTCGAACAGTCCGATACCTGGGTTCATTTCGGTTCACCTGGGAGCTACCGGGTTGGTATGTGAACGGCTGTCAGGAAGCGCTGTTTTCTGGCTGTGAGGGTGCGGTTCCCGTATTTGGGCTTTGAGGTTCGCGTAGTTCTGCGTGCCTGGCCGCCC
>Ga0315907_10000099_pt1 | contig 119042 bp, 98 predicted proteins | sample LakEriMetagenome_3_FD_203525 | JGI IMG/M metagenome (GOLD analysis project Ga0315907, IMG submission 203525) | Freshwater fungal communities from buoy surface, Lake Erie, Ohio, United States - Buoy 12 MA123 | ecosystem: Environmental > Aquatic > Freshwater > Lake > Lake biofilm | place: USA...
AGATCGGCATCACCATTGCGGGCGGCGCGCAGGTGATCCTGCTGGACGAGCCCACCGCCGGCATGAGCCGCGCCGAGACCACGCGCTTCGTTGAATTGATCCGTGAGGTGACGGTGGGCCGCACCCTCCTGACGGTCGAACACGACATGGGCGTGGTCTTCGGCCTGGCCGACCGCATCGCCGTGCTGGTGTACGGTGAAGTGATCGCCTTTGACACGCCCGACAAGGTGCGTGCCGACCCGCGCGTGCAGCAGGCTTACCTGGGTTCCGTGCTGGCAGCCCATGAGGCCGAAGGCCCTGACCGGGCGACGCAGCCTGACCAGGAGCACTGACCATCATGCTGGCGCTCCGTGACGTCCATGCCTACTACGGCAAGAGCCATGTCCTGCATGGCGTGAGTTTCAGCGTCGGCGAGGGCGAGATCGTCGCGCTGTTGGGGCGCAACGGCTCGGGCCGCTCGACCACGGTCAAGGCCATCATGGGCCTGGTGCACACCGAAGGGTCGGTGGACTGGCGGGGCCGGCAGCTGGTGGGCCTCAAGGCCTTCGAGATCGCACATGCCGGCATCGGCTACGTGCCCGAGAACCGCGACATCTTCCCCACCCTGACGGTGCACCAGAACCTCATGCTGGGGCAAAAGCGCGGGGCCGAGGCGCCGCGCTGGAGCTTCGACGACATGTACGGCCTGTTCCCGCGCCTGAAGGAACGCCAGCACACTGAAGCCGGCGTGCTGTCTGGCGGCGAGCAGCAGATGCTCACCCTGTGCCGCACCCTGATGGGGGACCCGGACCTGATCATGATCGACGAGCCCACCGAAGGCCTGGCGCCCAAGATCATCGAACAGGTGGCGCAGTACCTGCGGGCGCTGAAGGCGCGCGGCATCAGCGTCCTGCTGGTGGAGCAGAAGCTGACCATCGCGCTGGAAGTTGCCGACCGCTGCCTGGTGATGGGGCACGGGCAGATCGTGTTCGAAGGCACGCCCGAAGACCTGCGACGCGATGCGGCCGTGCGCAAGGAGTGGCTGGAAGTCTGATGCGCGGGGCCTTGCCACGGGCCGAGCGCTGTAGCTCGTCCCAGCGGTGACAGGGGTGCCTGGAGGGCGCCCTTAGAATCGAACGATCGTTCTATTTTGTGTTTCACTGTCCTTCAGGACGCCTCTTAGACCTCCAGGAGAAGACCCCATGGGTGCGAGATATGAAGTTCGCGGCGATGTCGCCATCGTCACGCTGGACAACCCTCCCGTCAACGGCCTGGGCCTGGAGACGCGCCAGGGCGTGGCCGCGGGCGTGGAGCAGGCTTGGGCAGACGCCGCGGTCAAGGCCATCGTCATCACGGGTGCCGGCAAGGCCTTCTCGGGCGGCGCCGACATCCGCGAGTTCGGTTCGCCCAAGTCCCTGGCAGAGCCCAACCTGCTGTCGCTGATCAAGCTGATGGAGTCCTCGCCCAAGCCGGTGGTGGCGGCCTTGCACACCGTGTGCATGGGCGGCGGGCTGGAACTGGCGCTGGGTTGCCACTACCGCGTGGCCTCGCCCGGCACCAACATTGCGTTGCCCGAAGTGAAGATCGGCCTCATCCCCGGCGCCGGTGGCACGCAGCGCCTGCCGCGCGTGCTGGGCGTGGAGACCGCGCTGAACATGATCGTGGGCGGTGACCCGGTCAAGAGTGAAGTCCTGGCGGGTCTGCCGGGCCAGTTGCTGATCGACCGCATGATCGACGGCGATCTGCTGGACGGCGCCTGCGCCTTCGCTCGTGAAGTGGCCGATATCCGTCCGCTCAAGCGTGTGCGGGACTTGCCTTGCCAGCACCCGAATGCCGACGCCTACTTCCAGTTCGCACGCAACACCGCCAAGGCGGTGGCCAGGAACTTCCCGGCGCCCGCGAAGTGCGTGGACGCGGTGGAGGCTGCCGTCAAGCGCAAGTTCGACGATGCCATGGTCGTGGAGCGCGAGATCTTCCTCGCGCTGATGCTCACGCCCGAGTGCAAGGCTTTGCGTCACGCCTTCTTTGGCGAACGTGCCGCCAGCAAGATCCCGGACGTGCCCGAGGACACGCCCGTGCGTCCCATCGCTCGGGTGGCGGTGATCGGCGCCGGCACCATGGGCGGCGGCATCAGCATGAACTTCCTCAACGCTGGCGTGCCGGTGACGATCCTGGAAACCCAGCAGGAAGCGCTGGACCGCGGCGTGGCCACGATCCGCAAGAACTACGAGGCCCAGGTCAAGAAGGGCAAGCTGAAGGACGACAAGTACCAGCAGCGCATGGCCCTGCTGTCCACCACGCTGAGCTACGCCGACATCGCCCAGGCCGACCTGGTCATCGAGGCCGTGTTCGAGGAGATCGGTGTCAAGGAGGCGGTGTTCAAGCAACTCGACGCCGTGATGAAGCCCGGCGCCATCCTGGCCTCCAACACCTCCACTCTGGACGTCAACCGCATCGCTTCCTTCACCCAGCGGCCGCAGGACGTGGTGGGCATGCACTTCTTCAGCCCCGCCAACGTGATGAAGCTGCTGGAGGTGGTGCGCGGCGAGAAGACCGCCAAGGACGTGCTGGCCACCGTGATGGGCGTGGCCAAGAAGATCCGCAAGACCGCGGTGGTCTCGGGCGTGTGCGACGGCTTCATCGGCAACCGCATGATCGAGCAGTACAGCCGCCAGGCCGGTTTCCTGCTGGAGGAGGGCTGCACCCCCGCCCAGGTGGACCGCGCCATCGAGAAGTTCGGCTTTGCCATGGGACCGTTCCGCATGGGCGACCTGGCAGGCAACGACATCGGCTGGGCCATCCGCAAGCGCCGCTACGTGGAAAAGCCCGACCTGCGCTACAGCAAGACCGCCGACCTGCTGTGCGAGATGGGCCGCTTCGGCCAGAAGACCGGTGCCGGCTGGTACGACTACGCCCCCGGCAAGCGCGACGCCATGCCCTCTGACGTGGTGGTGAAGATGGTGGAGGAGCACCGCAACACGCTGGGCATCAAGCCGCGCAAGATCTCGGATGAGGAGATCGTGCAGCGCCTGGTGTACTCCCTGGTGAACGAGGCGGCCAAGATCCTGGAAGAAGGCATCGCCAGCAAGGCCAGCGACATCGACATGGTCTACCTCACGGGCTACGGCTTCCCGCTGTGGCGCGGTGGCCCCATGTGCTATGCCGACCAGCAGGGCCTGTTCAACGTGGCCCAGTCGATGAAGCGCTTTGCTCAGAACCCCCACGACGACGCCAGCTTCTGGCAGCCCGCGCCCTTGCTGGCCCGACTGGTGGCCGAAGGCAAGTCCTTCACCTGAAGTGGCCCGTCCTCAGCACTCCGCCCGCGTCCGACACACCCGCAGACTTCGAAAGACCTTGCCATGACAAGAGCCGTCATCGTCTCCACCGCCCGCACACCTCTGGCCAAGAGCTGGAAGGGCGCTTTCAACATGACCCATGGCGCCACCCTGGGCGGCCTGGCCATCCAGGCGGCGGTCGAGCGCGCCGGGGTGGACCCGGCCGCCATCGACGACGTGCTCATGGGCTGCGCCAACCCGGAAGGGGCCAACGGCTGGAACATCGCGCGCCAGGCGGCGCTGCGCGCGGGGCTGCCCATCACGGTGGGCGGGGCCACGGTCAACCGCTTCTGCTCCAGCGGCCTGCAGACCATCGCCATGGCCGCGCAGCGCGTGATGGCGGGCGAGGGCGACCTCTACGTGGCCGGTGGCGTGGAAAGCATTTCCTGCGTGCAGCAGGAGATGAACATGCACATGTTCAAGGACCCCTGGCTGGAGCAGCACAAGCCCGAGATCTACTGGCCCATGCTGCAGACCGCCGAGATGGTGGCCAAGCGCTACGGCGTCTCCAAGGAGCGGCAAGACCGCTACGGCGCCGAGAGCCAGCAGAAAGCCTGCGCCGCGGCCGAGCAGGGCCTGACGCGCGATGAGATCGTGGCCTGCACCGTCACCGCCGGTGTGGCCGACCCTGTGATGGGCATGCGCAGCAAGCAGGTGACCATCAGCGCCGACGAGGGTCTGCGCCCGGGCACCGCCTACGAGAACATCCAGGGCATCCGCACAGCGGTGCCGGGTGGTGTGGTGACCGCCGGCAATGCCAGCCAGTTCAGCGACGGCGCCGGTGCCTGCGTGGTGGTCAGCGAGACCTACGCCGAGCAAAAGGGCCTGAAGCCCCTGGGCCGCTTCCTCGGCTTTGCCGTGGCCGGCTGCGAGCCCGACGAGATGGGCATCGGCCCGGTGTTCGCCGTGCCCAAGGTGCTGGCCCGCCTGGGCCTGAAGGTCGAGGACATCGACCTGTGGGAGCTGAACGAAGCCTTCGCGGTGCAGGTGCTGTACTGCGCCGACCGCCTGGGCATCCCCATGGACCGGCTGAACGTCAACGGCGGCGCCATCGCGGTGGGCCACCCCTACGGCATGAGCGGCCAGCGCCTGACCGGCCACGCCCTGATCGAAGGCCGGCGCCGCGGCGCCAAGCGCGTGTGCGTCACCATGTGCGTCGGCGGCGGCATGGGCGCCGCCGGGGTGTTCGAGGTGCTCTGACGCCTCCTGAGGCTCTTGCGAGGTCCAGGCCTGTCATGCGATCCACCGTCGACTTTCTGCTGCACGACTGGCTGGGCTTGCAGTCGCTCTTCCAGCGCGAACGCTTCGCTGACCATTCCCGTGAGACGGTGGACGCCGTGCTGGACACCTGCGAGCGCATCGCGCGGGAGAAGTACGCGCCCTTCAATCGTCTGGTGGACACCGAGGAGCCGCGCTTTGACGGCGAGAAGGTCATCCTGCCCGCGGCCACGCAGGACGCCTGGAACGCCTACGCCGCCAGCGGCATGCTGTCGGCTGCGCAGGATGCCGAGATCGGCGGCATGCAGCTGCCCTACACGGTGGAGTCCGCTGCCAATGCCTTCTTCGCCAAGGCCTCGGTCAGCATCGGCGCGGGCATGCTCACCACGGGCAATGCCAATCTGCTGATGGCCCACGGCACGGCCTTGCAGAAGCAGGTGTTTGCGCTCAATGAGTTCTCCGGCCGCTGGTCGGGCACCATGTGCCTGAGCGAGCCGCAGGCCGGTTCCAGCCTGTCGGACGTGGTCACGCGTGCCGTGCCGGACGAGGGCGGCGACATGCCGTGGCAGGACGACCCGCTGGGCCCGCGCTTTCGTCTGCGCGGCAACAAGATGTGGATTTCCGCCGGCGAGCACGAGCTCACCGAGAACATCATCCATCTGGTGCTGGCCAAGATTCCCGGTCCGGATGGCCAGCTGGTGCCGGGCACGCGGGGCATCTCGCTGTTCATCGTGCCCAAGAAGATGGTGGACGCGCAGGGGTGTCTCACAGGCGAGCGCAATGACGTGGCGCTGGCCGGGCTGAACCACAAGTGCGGCTGGCGCGGCACCACCAACACGCTGCTGAACTTCGGCGAGGGGCGCTTCCGCCCGCGCCAAGGAGCGGGCATGGGGCTGGACGGGCAGGGCGCTGGCGCGGTGGGCTACCTCGTGGGCCGCCCGGGCGAAGGCCTGCGCTGCATGTTCCACATGATGAACGAGGCCCGCATCGGCGTGGGCATGGCCGCAGCCATGCTGGGCATGGCGGGCTACGAGGCCTCGCTGGCCTATGCGCGTCAGCGCCCGCAAGGAAGGCCCGTAGCTGGTGCGGCAGCTTCTGCCTCAAGCACGTATCCAGGAGTGGCAGCCCAGTCCTCATCCGCGGCAGCGGCTGCCCCTGCCGCAGGCGCAGCCACCAAAGTGGTGAAGGACGCCACCCAGCCGCAGGTGCCCATCATCGAACACGCCGACGTCAAGCGCATGCTGCTGGCGCAGAAGTCGTATTGCGAAGGCGCGCTGGCGCTGGAGCTGTACTGCGCCCGCCTGGTGGACGAACAGCACACGGGCGCTGAGGCGGTTTCCCAGGAGGCGGCGCTGCTGCTGGAAGTGCTGACGCCGATTGCCAAGAGCTGGCCCAGCGAGTGGTGCCTGGAGGCCAACTCCCTGGCCATCCAGGTGCACGGCGGCTACGGCTACACGCGTGATTTCCCCGTGGAGCAGTACTGGCGCGACAACCGCCTGAACATGATCCACGAGGGCACGCACGGCATCCAGGCGCTGGACCTGCTGGGCCGCAAGGTGGTGATGGCCGGCGGTGCGGGGCTGAAGCTGCTGGCCGCTCGCATCAACGCCACCGTCGAGCGTGCCGGGCATGATGCCGCTTGGGCGGTTCAGGCCACGGAACTGGCGGCGGCGCTGCAGAAGCTGGGGGCGGCCACCAAGTCCGCCTGGGCCACGGGCGTCCCGGCCGAGGCCTTGGCCAACGCCACGCCTTATCTGCAGGCCTTCGGCCATGTGGTGCTGGCCTGGGTCTGGCTGGACGTGGCGCTGGCCGCACGCAGTGCCCGGGACCAGGCTTTTGCTCAAGGCAAGCTCGCGGCCACGCGCTACTTCTTCGCCTATGAACTGCCGCGCATCGACGCCTGGCTGAAGGTGGTGGCCGAGCGTGAAGCCGTGTGCCGCATCATGGACGACGCCTGGTTCTGACTTTGGCCCCTGTCCCTTCGGTTCGCGCCCCTGCTCCTCGACACCGCATCCCGGCCCTGCCGCCTCTTTTCTCCCACCTCCGCCCTTTGACCCAGGACTTCCCATGAGCACTCCCGTCAAGCAACTCTTCGATCTCACTGGCCGTTTCGCTTTGGTCACGGGCGGCTCGCGCGGGTTGGGGCTGCAGATGGCCGAAGCCTTGGGCGAGGCCGGCGCCAAGGTCATGCTGACCTCGCGCAAGGCGGCAGACCTGGAAGAAGCCGTGGCCGATCTGCAGGCCAAGGGCATCGATGCGCGCTGGATTGCGGCCGACGCCAGCGACCCGGCGCAGATCCAGCGCGTGGTGGACGAAACGATGGAGCGCTTCGGCCGCATCGACATCCTCATCAACAACGCCGGCGCCACCTGGGGCGCGCCCGCCGAGGACCACCCCTTGGAGGCTTGGGACAAGGTGATGAACCTGAACGTGCGCAGCCTGTTCCTGTTTGCCCAGGCGGTGGCCAAGGCCAGCATGATCCCCAACCGCAGTGGCCGCATCATCAACGTGGCGTCCATCGCCGGGCTGGCCGGTTCGCCGCAGATGAAGTTCATCGCCTACGGCACCAGCAAGGGCGCGGCCGTCAACTTCACGCGCACACTGGCGGGTGAGTGGGGCCCCTACGGCATCACCGTCAATGCGCTGGCACCCGGCTTCTTCCCCAGCAAGATGACGCGTGGCGTGCTGGCCGAGTTCGGTGCGGACAACCTGGCCGCCATGTCGCCGCTGCGGCGCATCGGAGACGAAGACGATCTCAAGGGTGCCGTGCTGCTGTTCGCCAGCCCTGCAGGCAAGCACATCACCGGGCAGATCCTGGCGGTGGACGGCGGGGTGAGTGCCGTGCACAACGGCTGAGCGCAGATCTTCCCAACCCACACCACGGATCACAGCCCCATCCCACTGCCTGCACGGACTCCTGAGCGACAACACGCCCCGCATGGACTTCCTCGCCCGCATTCCCTTCGTCGACTTGCTTGGCTTCGAGTCGGTCCGCCTGGACCCAGGCGTCAGCGAGATCGCCATCACGGTGCGGGAAGAACTCACCAATTCCCTGGGCGTCGCCCACGGCGGCCTGCTGATGACCTTGATGGACATCGCTATGGCCCACGCCGCGCGCAGCCCGGTCGAACCTGGGGGCGAGGTGTTGGGCACGGTGGTCACCATCGAGATGAAGACCAGTTTCATGCGCCCCGGCACAGGCCGCGTGGTGGCCACGGGGCGGCGCATGCACCGCACCGTGACCATGGCTTTCTGCGAAGCCAGTGTGCTGGACGCCCGCGGCCATCTCGTCGCCCACACCACCGGCACCTTCAAGTACCTGAAGCCGGCGTCTGACGGCCAGGCGCGCAGGATTCATCGAGACAACGCTTCCGATTGAGGCCTGTGGCTGGGTGAAACCCGCGTTCCTCCGTACCTGCACCCCCGGTCCACGTCTGCAATCCTTCTTCAACCGTTCATCCCCCTTCACCCCTTCCATCAGGCACCACCATGCAGAACCAGCAGATCCTTCTCGCCTCCCGCCCGGCCGGTGAGCCCACCGTCGACAACTTCCGGTTGGTGGAGACCCCCGTGCCGGCCTTGGCCGACGGCCAGGTGCTGGTGCGCCACCACTACCTGAGCCTGGACCCGTACATGCGCGGCCGCATGAACGACGGCAAGAGCTACGCCCAGCCACAGCCACTGGACGCGGTGATGATCGGCGGCACGGTCGGCGAGGTGGTGGAGTCACGCCACCCGGGCTTCGCCGCGGGCGACGCCGTGGTGGGCATGGGCGGCTGGCAGCAGTACTCGGTGGTGGACGCCACGCAGCTGGGCATGCTGCGCAAGGTGGACACCACCCACATCCCGCTGGCCGCCTACCTGGGCGCCGTGGGCATGCCGGGGGTCACGGCCTGGGTGGGCCTGACGCAGATCATCGCCCCCAAGGAAGGCGAGACCGTGGTGGTGGACGCCGCCAGCGGCGCGGTGGGCAGCGCGGTGGGCCAGCTGGCCAAGGCCCGCGGCTGCCGCGTGGTGGGCCTGGCCGGAGGAGCCGACAAGTGCGCCTACGTTATGGACGAACTGGGTTTTGATGCCTGCATCGACTACCGCCAGCACCCGGACCTGAAGTCCATGCTGCGGGCCTTGAAGGAGGCCGCACCGAACGGTATCGACGGCCACTTCGAGAACGTCGGCGGCCTGATCCTGGACGCCGTGATGCTGCGCATGAACGCCTTCGGCCGCATCGCCTTCTGCGGCATGATTGCCGGCTACAACGGTGAGCCCATCCCCATGGCCAACCCCTCGCTCATCCTGGTGTCACGCCTGAAGCTGCAGGGCTTCATCGTCAGCGAGCACATGAACCTGTGGCCGCAGGCCTTGAAGGAGCTGGGCACCATGGTCGCCACCGGCAAGCTCAAGTACCGCGAGACCGTGGCCCAGGGCCTGGCCGCCGCACCGGAAGCCTTCCTCGGCCTGCTCAAGGGCCGCAACTTCGGCAAGCAGTTGGTGAAGCTGGTGTGACGCCGCCGCGGCTGGCCTGGACCTGGAAGCGCTTCAAGGCCCTGAGCCTTGATGAGCTGTACGACGCCCTGGCCCTGCGCTGCCGCGTGTTCGTCCTCGAACAAGGCCCCTACCAGGACCCGGACGGCCTGGACCGGGTGTCCTGGCACCTGCTGGGGCACGACGGGACCGGGGTTCTCCACGCCTACCTGCGGGTGGTGGACCCCGGGGCCAAGTTTGCCGAGCCGTCCATGGGGCGCGTGATCACATCGCCTGAGGTGCGGGGCACCGGGGCGGGGCGCTTGCTTGTGGCTGAGGGCGTCAGGCGTATCGACGAAACCTGGCCGGGGCAGGCCAACCGCATAAGTGCGCAGGCGCATCTGGCTGACTTCTACTGCGGCTTTGGATACACAGTGCAAGGAGACACGTACTTGGAGGATGGAATTCCCCACGTGGAGATGCTCCGAGCTGCAATGGGCGGGTACCCCGCGCAGCGAAGTCAAGGAGGAGGTCCGGGCTAGCCCGGACCGGGGGACATGAGCGGAGGGGGGTGCCCGCCCGTCGCAGCGCGCGCGTACCACTCTGCGACCCCAATCCAGCTACACCCAAGTCGAAGCTGCGCATGACCCCCACCCATACCGTCACCAACCAAAGCACGCCCTTCACCGACGTGAACCTGTTCACGTCCAACCAGCCGCTGCAGGATGCCCTGAAGCATCACCATCCGGGCTTCGACCAGGCGCGCTTTCAGGCCCTGGGAGAGTTATGCGGCAGCGCCGAGATGCAGGCGCATGCGCGGCTGGCCAACACCCAAAGCCCGCGCCTCTTGACGCACGACCGCTTCGGCCGGCGCATCGACCAAGTCGAGTTCCACCCCTCGTACCACGCCCTGCTGGAGGCCGCCTGCGCTGCGCGGCTGCACGGCAGCCCCTGGGCCGAAGGGCCGGGCGGGCACATCGAGCGCGCGGCGGCTTTCATGCTGTTCACCGAGCTGGAGCCCTCGGTGCTGTGCCCCGTGTCCATGACCTACGCCGTGGCACCATCCTTGCGCGCCAACCCAGCCGTGCACGCCGCCTTCGGGCCAGGCCTGGTGGCACCGCGTTACGACCCCCGCTTCACGCCCCACGCGGCCAAGCACGGCCTGACCATGGGCATGGGCATGACCGAGAAGCAGGGCGGCTCGGACGTGCGGGCCAACACCACCCGGGCTGAGTTCGACGGCGAAGATGCCTGGGGCCAGCGTTACCGCCTCACCGGCCACAAATGGTTCTTCTCGGCGCCCATGTGCGACGCCTTCCTCGTGCTGGCCCAGGCGCAGCCGTCGTCTGGCGTCCTGGGCTCGGCGGGCACGTCCGCGGCGGGTTCGCGGGCAGCCTCGGGCGCGGGCGGCGGCCTCAGCTGCTTCTTCCTGCCCCGCTGGCGGCCTGACGGCAGCGTCAACCCGCTGCACATCCAGCGCTTGAAAAACAAGCTGGGCAACCAGGCCAATGCCAGTTCGGAAGTGGAGTTTGAAGGCACTCACGCCTGGCTGGTGGGTGAGGTGGGGCGGGGCGTGCCGCAGATCCTGGCCATGGGCGCATTGACGCGGCTGGACTGCGCGCTGGGCACCGCCGGGCTGATGCGACAAGCACTGTCGCTGGCCTTGCACCACACCGCCCAGCGCCACGCCTTTGGCAAGCCGCTGATCGACCAGCCGCTGATGAAGGCCGTGCTCGCTGATCTGGCAATGGAAAGCGAGGCCGCCACCGCGCTGGCGCTGCGCCTGGCCGCTGCGGTGGACCATTCCGAGAACGGCCATTCCGGCAGCGCCGCGACGTCAGCGATCGATCCGGCACACGAAGCCGTGATGCGCCGCCTGCTCACCCCTGTGGCGAAGTTCTGGATCTGCAAACGCGGCAGCCTGTTCGCCCAGGAGGCCATGGAGTGCCTGGGCGGCAACGGCTACGTGGAAGAACAGGGCGAGGGCGTGATGGCGCGTATCTATCGCGAGATGCCCCTGAATTCCATCTGGGAGGGCGCAGGCAACATCATGGCGCTGGACCTGATGCGCGCGCTGCGCGGGCATGACGTGGCCGCCGCCCTCGTGCACGAATGCACACCGGCGCTTGGCGCGGACAGCGGGTTCGACCGGGCGCGTGACTGCGTGCTGCTGGCCGTGGAGCAGGGCGTGGAGGAGGTGCAGGCCCGGCAACTGGCGCGTGATCTGGCCGTGCTGCTGCAGGCGGCGCAGTTGTTCCGCCACGCGCCCTTGTTCGTCTTCGAGGCCTTCTGCGCTTCACGTTTGGCCTCGACTTCTGACGCCTTTGGCTTGTTGCCCGCAGGCCTGCCGCTGGACGCGCTTATCGCCCGCGCGATGCCGGTTGAAAGACCTTGAACTGCCGCCGTCTCTTGCCCGTTCATCGCTGATCCATCCTGTCACTCGCTGATCCTGCCTCTGGCGCGACACTCGACATCTTCCATGGAGCCTTTCATGCACCCACTCTCAGGCGGCGTGGCCGTCATCACCGGCGCCGCCTCGGGCTTCGGCCTGGAGGCCAGTCGCACGGCGGCCCGGCTGGGCATGCGCATCGTCATGGCCGACGTGCAGGCCGATGCGCTGGAGGCCGCTGCGGCCGAGGTCCGGGGCCTGGGGGCGACCGTGTTGCCCCACCGGCTGGACATCGCCAAGGCTGCCGAGGTCGAGGCGCTGGGCCAGGCCACGCTGCAGGCCTTTGGCTCACCGAACTTCCTCTTTAACAACGCCGGCGTCGGCGCCGGCGGGCTGATCTGGGAGCACACGCTGAAGGATTGGGAGTGGGTCATCGGCGTCAACCTGATGGGTGTGGCCCATGGCGTGCGCGTGTTCACGCCCATGATGCTGGCCGCCGCGAAGGCAGACCCTTCCTGGCGTGGCCACATCGTCAACACCGCCAGCATGGCGGGCCTGCTCAACGCGCCCAACATGGGCGTCTACAACGTCACCAAGCACGCCGTGGTGTCCTTGTCAGAGACGCTCTATCAGGACCTGAGCCTCGTTACCGACCAGGTGCATGCCCACGTGCTGTGCCCCTACTTCGTGCCCACCGGTATCCACCGCAGTGAGCGCAACCGCCCCGAAGCCTTTGCCGATGCGCAGAGCCGGCCCACCAAGAGCCAGCTCATCGCCCAGGCCATGAGCGACAAGGCGGTGACCAGCGGCAAGGTCTCCGCGGCCGAGGTGGTGCAGTTCGTCTTCGAGGCCATGGCGCAGCAGCGCTTCTACATCTACAGCCACCCCAAGAGCCTGGGCCATGTGCAGACGCGCCTGGAAGACATCATGACGCCGCGCAACCCGAGCGACCCCTTCGCCGCCCGGCCGGAGATCGGCGCGCGGCTTCGAGCCGATTTGCGCGAGGCGTGAGGACCGGTGTTTCCGACTGATGGATCCAGAAACGGTCCACCCGCTCCCGGTTCGTGGCCCGCAGGTTTTGAAGCCTCAGGGAATCGCGTCAGCGAATCCCAGGCCGCGGTGATTGGCGCCGGGCCGGCCGGTCTGATGGCGGCTGAAGTCCTGGCCGGTGCAGGCGTGCAGGTGGATGTCTTTGACGCCATGCCTTCGGTGGGGCGCAAGTTCCTGCTGGCGGGTAAAGGGGGGCTTAACCTCACGCATGCCGAACCTGAAGAGCTCCTGCGTACACGCTACCGCGAGGCCCGGCCCTGGCTGACGCCGGCCTTGACGGACTTCGGCCCCGCGGCCTTGCGGGCCTGGGCGCTGGACTTGGGCATCACCACCTTTGTCGGCACCTCGGGACGTGTCTTTCCGCAGGAGATGAAAGCCGCCCCCATGCTGCGGGCCTGGCTGCAGCGCCTGCGCCGGCAGGGTGTGCGGTTTCACATGCGCCACCGCTGGACAGGCTGGGGCCCGCAGAGTGAGCTGCGCTTCAGCGCCCCCGAAGGCCTGCGCGCGGTACGTGCCCAGGCTACCGTGCTGGCGCTGGGCGGCGCCAGCTGGTCGCGTCTGGGGTCTGACGGGGCCTGGGTGCCGTGGCTGAGGGCCCAGGGTGTGGAGGTGGCCGAGCTTCAGCCCTCGAATTGCGGCTTCGACGTGGACTGGAGCGAGCACCTCCGTGCCCGCTTCGAAGGCGCACCGCTGAAGTCGGTGGCGCTGGAGTGGGACGAGGGCCCTGCGCAGACCCCGACGCGCCGCCGGCAGTTGGGCGAATTCGTCGTCACCGCCACCGGTATGGAGGGCAGCCTGATCTATGCCGCATCAGCCGCGCTGCGCGAGCGCCTGCGAAGCGTTGGGTCCGCCACCTGCTGGGTGGATCTGCTGCCAGCGCGCACGGCCGAATCTGTGCTCGCTGAGGTAACGCGCGGCCGAGGCACGCGCTCCTTGAGCACCCACCTGAAGTCACGTCTGGGGCTGGACGGCGTGAAGATGGGCCTGCTGCACGAGCTGCTCACACGCCAGGAGATGCTGGACGGCCCCACCCTCGCCCGCACCATCAAGCGCTTGCCCATCGCCCTCCAGGGGCCACGTCCCATCGACGAAGCGATCAGCTCCGCCGGCGGCGTGGCCGCCCATGCGGTGGACGAACGCCTCATGCTTCAACGCCTGCGGGGCGTGTTCTGTGCCGGGGAGATGCTCGACTGGGAGGCGCCCACTGGGGGCTACCTGCTCACCGCCTGTTTCGCCACGGGGCGCTGGGCGGGTGAGGGGGCTGTGCGGTGGTTGAACTTGCCGCCTTCTGATGCAGCCAGATCGCTTGGATGACCACAGTCAGAAACCCTGTCTTGGCGATGTCGCCGCCCGGTCCGCAACACGCAGATACAGGAACTCATTTGTAGCTATCATGTCTCTGTTGCATTCAAGCAGGAGCTGGCAGTGAGTCAAAAAACCATTCCCTCTCGAGAAGTGCAGAACCGCTTTGGCGCCGTGCTGGACTTGGCCAAACGCGAACCCGTGACCGTCACGCAGTACGGCCGCCCCGTCGTGACGCTGATGAGCCATGAACTGGCGCTGGAGGCGCAAAGGGCGCTGGCAGGCCGGCGCCTGGGCGCACTGCTGCGTGCGTTGCCCTTGGTGGATGCCGCGGAGTCCCTGACCGACCAGGATATCAACGCTCTGGTGCATGAGCTCCGTCAGCCGGCTGGTGTTTGACACCAGCACGCTGGTGGGCGCGGTCTTGAAGCCGCGCTCCACGCCGGCCCTCGCCCTGACGCTGGCCTGGGAAGTGGCTGATGTGATCGTCTCTGAAGACACGCTGGCCGAGCTGCGTGGCGTGCTGTCACGCTCTCGACTGGACGCCTACCGTGAGCCTGCGCAAAGAGCCGCGTTCTTTGAGCACTATCAGGCCATGACCGTGCGGGTGCCATACATCGCCCCAGTCACCGCCTGTCGCGACCCCAAAGACGACAAGTTCCTGGCTTTGGCCGCCAGCGGTGGCGCGCAAGCGATCGTCTCGAGCGATGACGATCTGCTCAGCATGGGCAGCTTTGAGGGCGTGGTCATCCTGTCGCCTCGACGATTCCTGGAGGCGGTGTCTCCGTCTTGAACGCGCAGCCCCGACAAGCGCAGGTCCAGCGCGAGCCCGGGCGCCATGGGCAGCTTCTCCGGGTTGGCCAGCAGCAGGACTGGCAGCACAGGAGTTGCAGTACAGGTCTTGCAGCACTTCCGGCTGGCTACACTGCGCCGCTTCGTTTTGCCCTACCTCCCCTTCAAATCTCCTGGCCGCCTGACCCGCGCAGGCGCTTGACATCCCTTGAACAAGATCCTGTTGCAGATCGCCGCCGAGCTGAAGGTTCGGCCGGCGCAAGTGAACGCAGCCGTCGAGCTGCTGGATGGCGGGTCCACGGTGCCCTTCATCGCCCGGTACCGCAAGGAGGCCACCGACGGCCTGGACGACATCCAGCTGCGCGAGTTGGAAACCCGACTGGCCTACCTGCGCGAGTTGGAGGACCGCCGGGCCGCGGTGCTCAAGAGCATCGAGGAGCAGGGCAAGCTCACGCCCGAATTGCGCGCTGCCATCGAGGCCGCGCCCACCAAGCAGGAGCTGGAAGACCTCTACCTGCCCTACAAGCCACGGCGCCGTACCAAGGGCATGATCGCCCGGGAGGCGGGCATCGAGCCCCTGGCCGACCGGCTGTTTGCCGACCCCACGCTGGACCCATCCGCGGAGGCGGCCGCCTTCGTAGCCGGCTATCCCGGCGGCGCGGCGGCAATGGCCGAAGCCGGCTTTGCTGATGCGTATGCGGTGCTGGACGGCGTGCGCGACCTGATGTCGGAGCGCTGGGCCGAGGACGCGGCGCTGGTGGGCAAGCTGCGGGAGTGGCTGTGGGCAGAGGGCCTGTTCAAGAGCCAGCTGGCGGACGGCAAGGACGGCACCCACACCGATGCGGCCAAGTTCCGCGACTACTTCGACTACGCCGAGCCCATCCGCACCGTGCCCAGCCACCGCGCACTGGCAGTCTTCCGGGGCCGATCGCAGGAGTGGCTGGATGCCAAGCTGGTGCTGGATGAGCCGGCTCCCACCGTGACCAGCGCAGCGGCAACCGCCTCAGCCGCTGCTGCAGGGGTGCCTCGACCCCCTGTCTCACGCACCGCGCCCACGTCGATCTCGTTGGCCGAGGGCCGCATCGCCCGCCACCTGGGTTGGAGCCACTCCGCCCGCCGTGCTGACGATCTGATCCGCAAGACCGTCGTCTGGACCTGGAAAGTCAAGCTCTCCCTCAGCCTGGAGCGCGACCTCTTCGCGCGCCTGCGGGAGGATGCCGAGGCCGTGGCCATCCAGGTGTTCGGCGACAACGTGCGCGACCTGCTCCTGGCCGCACCGGCCGGCAAGCGCGTGGTCATGGGGCTGGACCCGGGCATCCGCACGGGTGTGAAGGTGGCGGTGGTCAGCGACACCGGCAAGGTGCTGGACACGGCCACCGTCTACCCGCACGAGCCGCGCAACGATTGGGAGGGCGCGCTGCATGCCCTGGGCCGCCTGGTGGCCATGCACGGCGTGAACCTGATCGCCATCGGCAATGGCACCGCCAGCCGAGAGACCGACAAGCTGGCAGCCGAGTTGATCCAGCGCATCCGCAGGCTGGCGCCCGAGGCGCGGCTCGACAAGGTGGTGGTCAGCGAGGCCGGTGCCTCGGTTTACTCGGCCAGCGAGTACGCCAGCAAAGAGCTGCCCGAGCTCGACGTCAGTCTGCGTGGCGCCGTCAGCATCGCGCGCCGCCTGCAAGATCCGCTGGCCGAGCTGGTGAAGATCGATCCCAAGAGCATTGGCGTGGGCCAGTACCAGCACGACGTCAACCAGAGCGCGCTGGTGCGTACGCTGGACGCTGTGGTGGAGGATTGCGTCAACGCGGTGGGGGTAGACCTGAACACCGCTTCCGTGCCGCTGCTGTCCCGGGTGTCGGGCCTGTCGGCCTCGGTGGCCGGCAGCATCGTGCGCTGGCGCGATACGAACGGCGCCTTCCGCAGCCGTCAGCAGCTGCTGGACGTGGCGGGCCTGGGGCCACGCACCTTCGAGCAGGCAGCAGGCTTCTTGCGCATCCGCGACGGCGACAACCCGCTCGACATGACGGGTGTCCACCCGGAGACCTACCCGGTGGTGCAGAAGATGCTGGAGCGCACGGGCAAGGGCGTGCAGGCGCTGATGGGTCAGGCCGACGTGCTGCGCGCCCTCAAGCCCGAGGCCTTTGCGGACGAGCGCTTTGGCGCCATCACGGTCAAGGACATCCTCACCGAGCTGGAAAAGCCCGGCCGCGATCCGCGCCCGGACTTCCAGGTGGCCCGCTTCAACGACAGCGTGTCCGACCTGAAAGACCTGCAGCCCGGCATGCTGCTGGAGGGCACGGTCAGCAACGTGGCGCAGTTCGGCGCCTTCGTGGACCTGGGGGTGCACCAGGACGGCCTGATCCACGTCAGCCAGTTGAGCCACAAGTTCGTGAACGATGCGCGCGAGGTGGTCAAGACCGGGCAGGTGGTCAAGGTCAAGGTGCTGGAGGTGGACCTGGCGCGCAAGCGCATCTCGCTCACCATGAAGCTGGATGCGGCCGTGACGCCGCGCGGGGCGACACGCTCGGGTGACAACAGCTTCCGGCCAGCTGCACGCCAGGAGCGGCCCGGCCCGCGGGGGGGGGCGGCCGGCGTGGCCGAGGGCCAAGGGGCGATGGCCGCAGCCTTTGCCAAGCTGCAGGGGCGGCGCTGAGGCCCCTGAAGGCGCAGCAGGGCTGCTTGCGCAGTCCCGATGTCTGCGTGCAGCGGAATTCGAGCCGCCAGGAGCTGCTGCGTCCGGCAGGCAACAATGCGGAATCGCTGGGCGACCTGAGCCGCGTCTGGCAGATCGACGAAGGCGGATGGGAACCCTCCACCCGCAAACTGCATCGGCCTTGCCCCGCTTCCATGGCAACCTGAGTGTCAAGCCCTCAATCCCTCTGGAGACCCTTCACATGGACCCTCGCCACGTCAAGCCCGAAAGCATCGCCGCACAGGCCCTGGGCTGGGTGGATGACAAGACCCGTGCCATCACGCCGGCCATCCACGTCTCGTCGACCTACCTGCGCGACCCCGACAACCAGTACCGCTCGGGCCGCGTCTACGCCCGTGCCGACAACCCCGCCTTCGACCAGGCCGAGGCCGTGCTGGCCCAATTGGAAGAGGGCGCGCAGGCGGCGCTGTTCGCTTCCGGCATGGCCGCGGCCACGGCGGTGTTCCAGGCCCTGTCGCCGGGCGACCATGTGCTGGCGCCCAAGGTCATGTACTGGTCGCTGCGCAACTGGCTGATGAACTTCGCCACCCGCTGGGGCTTGAACGTCGAGCTGATCGACATGACCGACCCGGCCGCCGTGCAGGCCGCCGCGCGCCCTGGGGTGACGAAGCTGGTGTGGATCGAGACCCCGGCCAATCCGCTGTGGACCGTCACGGACATCGCGGCCACGGCCGAGATTGCGCACGCTGCCGGGGCCCTGGTGGCGGTGGACTCCACCGTGGCCTCGCCCGTCCTGACGCGCCCGCTAACGCTGGGCGCGGACATCGTCATGCACGCGGGCACCAAGTACCTCAATGGCCACTCCGATCTCGTGGCCGGCGCGCTGGTCACGCGCGAGGACAGCGAGTTCTGGCGCCGCGTGAAGACGGTGCGCGCCCAGATCGGCGGCACGCTGGGCTCGTTCGAAGCCTGGCTGCTGCTGCGCGGCATGCGCACGCTGTACCTGCGCGTGCGGGCGGCCTCGCAGTCGGCGCAGCGCATTGCTGAGCATTTCAACGGTCACCCGTTGGTGGAGGCGGTGCTCTATCCTGGCTTGCCCGACGCGCACGGCCACGCCATTTCGATGCGACAGATGCAGGGCGGCTTTGGCGGCATGATGTCCCTGCGCGTCAAGGCCAGTGCACAGGGTGGAGAAGCGGCTGCCATCGCCACTGCGGCGAGTGTGGAACTGTGGAAGCGCGCCACCTCGCTGGGCGGCACCGAGAGCCTGATCGAACACCGCGCCAGCGTCGAGGGCGCGGGCACGCCCGCCCCGCCGGATCTGCTGCGCCTGTCGGTGGGCATCGAGGACTGCGCCGACCTGATCGCCGACCTGGAGCAGGCGCTTGCCCGCGCCCACGCTTGACACCCCGCTGTTGCAAAGCTGAGAAGGGTTCCTATGAAGCTCATTGACGACATCACGCTGGCGGCTGCCGGTATCGCCGCGCTGCGCCGCCGCATCCATGCCCACCCGGAGCTCGGGTTCGAGGAAAAGATGACCTCGGATCTGGTGGCCGAGCAGTTGCAGGCCTGGGGCGTCGAGGTGCACCGCGGCATGGCCCAGACAGGTGTGGTGGGTGTCGTGCGCGGGCGCGATGGCGGCGCTTGCGGCCGTGCCATCGGCCTGCGTGCCGACATGGACGCCCTGCCCATGCAGGAGCACAACACCTTTGCGCACGCCAGCCGGCACCCCGGCACCATGCACGCCTGCGGGCATGACGGCCACACCGCCATGCTGCTGGCCGCCGGGCGCCACCTGGCGCAGACGCGCGATTTCGACGGCACCGTGGTACTGATCTTCCAGCCGGCTGAAGAAGGCCGGGGCGGCGCGCAGGCGATGGTGGCCGAGGGCTTGTTCGACCAGTACCCCATGGAGGCGGTGTTCGGCATGCACAACTGGCCGGGCCTGCCGGCCGGCGCCATCGCTTTCAGCCCCGGGCCGGTGATGGCCGGCGGCAGTACGTTCAAGATCAAGGTGCGGGGCGTGGGGGCGCACGCCGCCCTGCCGCACCGCGGGGTGGACCCGGTGGTCGTCGCGGCGCAGCTCATCCAGGCCTTCCAGACCATCGTCAGCCGCAACAAGAAGCCGGTGGACACCGCCGTGCTCTCGGTCACCCTGCTGCAAGCCGGCGAGGCGATCAACGTCATCCCGGCCAGTTGCACCATGGAAGGCACGGTGCGCACCTTCACCGCCGAGGTGATGGACCTGGTGGCCGAGCGCATGGAAGCCCTGGCCCGCCACACCTGCGCTGCCTTTGGCGCCGAGTGCGATTTCGAGTTCAACCGTCGCGTGCCGGCCACCACCAACCATGTGCGCGAGGCCGAGTTTGCTGCCGAGGTGGCACGCGAGGTGGTGGGGGCGGACCTGGCCATCGAGCAGGAGCCGGTGATGCCCTCGGAAGACTTTTCCTACATGCTGCTGGCCAAGCCGGGGGCTTACGGCTTCATCGGTAACGGCGACGGTCTGCACCGCGAGATGGGCCATGGAGAAGGCCCCTGCACCTTGCACAACCCCAGTTATGACTTCAACGACGATCTGATCCCTGTGGGCGCCAGCTACTGGGTGCGTCTGGTCCAGCGCTGGCTGGGGCAGCCGCGGTGATCCGCCAGCGCGCACTGCGCGGTGCTCGCCGCCGCGTGATGCCTGGCAGCTGCTGACCTTGCAGGTCGGCGCGATCTGATCTGGGAACCTCGCTGTGCAGGCGCTCCAGGTGCATGCCGGCCCGCGCGCTGCGGCCCTTCTGCGTGAGCAAGGCCTGCGCGCGCAGGACGTGCGCCTGCTGCCGGGGGCTGCGGGCGGGCCCAAGGGCCTGGTGCTCAACCCGCTGGACCGGTTTCTGTTCGCTGAGTGGCTGAGAGATGCGCCGCAGGTCATCCACCTCGTGGGCGCCTCCATCGGCGCCTGGCGCATGGCCTGCGCCTGCCTGCCGGACGCCGATGCGGCGTTGGCGCAGCTGGCCGAAGACTATGTCACCCAGACCTACGACCATGAGCCCGGACGACAACCCTCGGCCGAGGTGGTGAGCCGCGCTTTCGGCCAGAAGATCCTGGAGCGCCTGGGTGCCCGCGCCGGCGAGATCCTGTCGCACCCACGCCGGCGCCTGCATGTGGTCACGAGCCACGGGCGCCACGTGCTGGGCAGGGAAGGGCGCCTGCGCACGCCCCTGGGGTACGCCGGGGCCTTTGTTGCCAACGCGGTGCACCGCCGCGCGCTGGGGGCTTGGCTGGAGCGCGTGGTGTTCAGCGACCCGCGCGATCCGCTGCCAATGGCGCTGAAAGACTTCCGCACCCGGCAAGCGGTGCTGAATGCGGGCAATCTCTCACCGGCCGTGCTCGCGAGTTGCTCGATCCCGTTCTGGCTGAAGGCCGTGCACGATATTCCAGGCGGCCCGCGCGGCGCCTACTGGGACGGCGGCATCACCGACTACCACCTGCACTGGCCGTATGCCGACATGGACGACGGCCTGGTGCTGTATCCGCACTTCCAGCCCACCGTGGTGCCCGGCTGGCTGGACAAGGCCTGGAAGGCGCGCCACCGGGCCACGCCCGCGCTGGACAACCTGGTACTGCTGAGCCCCAGCCCCGATTGGGTGGCCACGCTGCCGGGGGGCAAGCTGCCGGACCGCAGCGACTTCAAGACCTTCGCGGACGATGAAGCCGGGCGGCAGCGGGTGTGGCGTGTGGCCTTGGCCGAAAGCCAGCGACTGGCCGACGAGTTTGCTACCTGGGTCGAAGGTGGCGCCGTCGAGGTGCGGCCCTTGTGCTGATTAGAATCGGATCTCGAACAATGCTGGCAAGAACGGGAAAGGCACGACGGGTTATGACACCGCGGACTACCTTGACATTCCTGACCGAGGTCTGACCCCGGCCGCATCGTCACGTCCTGTTCCCAAGACCCACGAAGCGCGGCCCTCACCGCGCTTTTTTGTTGCCTGGAGATTCCCATGTTGAACATCACGCTGCCCGACGGCTCCCGACGTGAATTCCCCGGACCGGTCACGGTCGGCGAGGTGGCTGCCGGCATCGGCGCCGGTCTGGCCAAGGCTGCGCTGGGCGGCAAGGTCGACGGGCAATTGGTCGATCTGAGCTACCGCATTAACGCCGATGCGCGTCTGGCCATCGTCACAGACCGCGATTCCGATGGCCTGGAGATGATCCGTCACTCCACAGCCCACCTGCTGGCCTATGCGGTCAAGGAGATGTTCCCGGAGGCGCAGGTCACCATCGGCCCGGTCGTCGAGCACGGCTTCTATTACGACTTTGCCTACAAGCGCCCCTTCACGCCCGAGGACCTGGCCGCCATCGAGGCGCGCATGACCGAGCTGGCCCGCAAGGACGAGAAGGTGGAGCGCCGTGTGCTGCCGCGCGACGAGGCCGTGGCCTACTTCAAAGGCCTGGGCGAGCACTACAAGGCCGAGATCATCGCCAGCATCCCCGAGGGGCAGGACGTTTCGCTCTATCGCGAAGGCGGCTTCGAGGACCTGTGCCGCGGCCCGCACGTGCCCAGCACCGGCAAGCTCAAGCACTTTAAGTTGATGAAGGTGGCGGGCGCCTACTGGCGTGGCGACCACCGCAACGAGATGCTGCAGCGTGTCTATGGCACGGCCTGGGCCAGCAAGGACGATCTGCAGAAGTACCTCCTGATGCTGGAGGAGGCCGAGAAGCGCGACCACCGCAAACTCGGCCGCGAGCTGGATCTGTTCCACATCGACGACCATGCCCCCGGCGTGGTGTTCTGGCACCCCAAGGGCTGGACGGTGTGGCAGGGCGTGGAGCAGTACATGCGTCAGGTGTACCGCGACAACGGCTACCTCGAGGTCAAGGGCCCGCAGATCCTGGACAAAGCCCTGTGGGAGAAGACCGGCCACTGGGACAAGTACCGCGACAACATGTTCACGACCGAGAGCGAGAAGCGCGACTACGCCCTTAAGCCGATGAACTGCCCGGGCCATATCCTGATCTTCAAGCAGGGCATCAAGAGCTACCGCGACCTGCCGCTGCGCTATGGCGAGTTCGGCCAATGCCACCGCAACGAGCCCACCGGCGGATTGCACGGCATCATGCGGGTACGCGGCTTCACGCAGGACGACGGCCACATCTTCTGCACCGAGGACATGATCCTGGACGAGTGCGTGGCCTACACCGCACTGCTGCAGAAGGTCTACGCCGACTTCGGCTTCACCGACATCCTCTACAAGGTGGCCACCCGTCCGGCAGCGCGCATCGGGTCTGATGAGGTCTGGGACAAGGCCGAGCATGCGCTGATGGAGAGCCTGCGCCGCTCGGGGGTGGAGTTCGTCATCGCCGAAGGCGACGGCGCGTTCTACGGCCCCAAGGTGGAGTACACCCTTAAAGACGCCATCGGCCGGCAGTGGCAGTGCGGCACCATCCAGGTGGACTTCTCCATGGCCGAGCGCCTGGACGCCGAGTACGTGTCCGACGAAGGCTCACGTCGCCACCCCGTGATGTTGCACCGCGCCATCGTCGGCAGCCTGGAGCGTTTCATCGGCATCCTGATCGAACAGCACGCCGGAGCGCTGCCAGCCTGGCTGGCGCCTGAGCAGGCGGTGGTGTGCCCGATCACCGATCAACAGCACGAATACGCAAGAGAAGTGGCGAAAACGCTGCAAAAACAAGGAGTTAGGGTGTCGGTTGATGCTCGAAACGAGAAAATCAACTATAAAATCCGTGAGCATTCGATGCAAAAGGTCCCGTACATCCTGGTCGTGGGCGACAAGGAGAAGGCAAGCGGGGCTGTTGCGGTGCGCGCACGAGGGTCTGTGGACCTGGGCGTGATGCCCCTGGAAGACTTCTCCTCGAAGCTGCTGGGTGACATTGCCCGCAAGGCCTGAGTCCTCGTCGCGCCCGATTCATTTTCAAGGCGGCCCCGCATTGCCTAGGGGTTGCACAGAGGGGTTTGAACCATCGCTACCTTCATGGACCGCCGCGTGCCAAACGCGGAGCGCAAGCACAGGCTGAACCGCGAAATCATGGCGCCGCAGGTGCGCCTCAACGGTGTCGAGAATGAGCCGCTCGGCATCGTCAGCTTGATGGACGCGCTTCGAATGGCCGGTGAGCTCGATGTCGATCTGGTCGAGATCGCGGCTGTGGCAGACCCTCCGGTGTGTCGCCTCATGGACTACGGCAAGTTCAAGTACCAGGAGCAGAAGAAGGCCGCGGAGGCCAAGTCCAAGCAAAAGGTCATCGAGATCAAGGAAGTCAAGTTCCGTCCGGGCACCGACGAAGGCGATTACCAGATCAAGATGCGCAACCTGCGGCGCTTCATCGCCGATGACGGTGACAAGGGCAAGGTCACACTGCGGTTCCGCGGCCGCGAGATAACGCACCAGGACATCGGCATGCGCCTGTTGGAGCGCATCCGTGACGAGCTGGCCGACGTGGCGGTCGTGGAACACATGCCCAAGCTTGAAGGCCGCCAGATGATCATGGTGCTGGCGCCCAAGCGCAAGTAGGACCTCAGGTCCTTCGAGGCCGGAGTTTTTTTGAAGATCACTCGTCTGCCGGGCTTTCCGGCAGACGGCTGAAACAGCCGGCTCCCGGAAACGGGGCGGGCTGACGATGAGGGTTCCCGAGCGGGTGCAAGCCCACGAAAGAGCCTACTACAAGCCGATGCAGGCCCAACAAGCACCGCGAGTTTTGCGGTCGCCTGCAAAGGTGTCCAACAACAGGAGCAGTCATGCCCAAGATGAAGACCAAGAGCAGCGCCAAGAAGCGCTTCCGCGTCCGCCCCGGCGGTACCGTCAAGCGTGGACAGGCGTTCAAGCGCCACATCCTCACCAAGAAGAGCACCACCCGCAAGCGCCATCTGCGCGGCGCGGCCACTGTGCACGAGACCAACATGGGCCACATGGCAGCGATGCTGCCGTTTGCCGGTCTCTGATCCACCACCACTGAACAAGGAGCACACATATGCCTCGCGTCAAACGTGGTGTCACCGCACACGCCCGCCACAAGAAGATCCTGAAGCTCGCCAAGGGCTTCCGCGGCCGCCGCAAGAACGTCTTCCGCATCGCCAAGCAGGCGGTGATGAAGGCCGGTCAGTACGCCTACCGTGACCGCCGCACCCGCAAGCGGGTGTTCCGTCAACTGTGGATCGCCCGTATCAACGCGGCTTCCCGGTCGATGGGCGTCACCTACAGCAAGTTCATGGCCGGCCTGAAGAAGGCGCAGATCGACATCGACCGCAAGGTCCTCGCCGATCTGGCTGTCAACGACCCTGCTGGCTTTGCCAGCATCGTGGACAAGGTGAAGGCTCAACTGGCTTGATGATGCGGCACCGGGGCAGCCCCCTGGTGCCGGCAAGCATTCCAGAGGCCGTCACCTCGTGGCGGCCTCTTTTCGTTTCCGACGTCGTTTACCCCAACGCATCCGATGAACGATCTCGATCCCCTGCTCGCGCAGGCTGCCTCCGAGTTTGATGCTGCACCCACCGCAGCAGAACTGGAGAACGCCAAGGCCCGCTTCCTCGGCAAGTTCGGCCGCGTGACCGAGCTGCTCAAAGGCTTGGGCGCTTTGAGCCCCGAGGAAAAGAAATCCCGCGGCGCTGACATCAACCGATTGAAAGTGGGCATCGAGCAGGCTCTGCAGGCCCGTCGCGAGGCCTTGGCCGACGTTGAACTGCAGGCGCAGTTGAAGGCCCAGGCCCTGGATGTCACGCTGCCCGGCCGTCAGAGAGGGCAGGGCAGCCTGCATCCGGTCAGCCGCACGATTGAGCGCATCGAGGCCATCTTCGGCTCCATGGGTTTTGACGTGGCTGAAGGCCCCGAGATCGAGACCGACTGGATGAGCTTCACGGCCTTGAATAATCCGGAGAATCACCCGGCGCGTTCGATGCAGGACACCTTCTACGTGGACGTGAAGGACGCTGACGGGCGCTGGCTCAACCTGCGCCCCCACACCAGCCCCATGCAGGTGCGCTACGCCCGCATGCACGCTGCGGCCCATGCCTGCCAGGACCCGATGCCCGAGATCCGCGTGATCGCGCCGGGCCGCACCTACCGCGTGGACAGCGATGCCACGCACTCGCCGATGTTTCATCAATGCGAGGGACTGTGGATCGGCGAACACATCAGTTTCAAGGACCTGAAGGTCGTCTTCACCGACTTCCTGCGTCGGTTCTTCGAGGATGAAGGCATCGAGACACGGTTTCGTCCCAGCTACTTTCCCTTCACCGAGCCCAGCGCCGAGATCGACATGATGTTCGCCACCGGCCCGCTGAAAGGCCGCTGGCTCGAGCTGGCGGGCTCCGGCCAGGTGCACCCGAACGTGGTGCGCAACTACGGCCTGGACCCGGAGCGATACATCGGCTTCGCCTTCGGCATGGGCCCCGACCGCCTGACCATGCTGCGCTACGGCGTCAGCGATTTGCGACTCTTCTTCGAGAACGACCTGCGCTTCCTGTCGCAGTTCCGCTGAGCCGCTGCAAGTCTGCTTCGACCAGCACCGCCTTGCGCCTTCACTGATCTCGAACGAACCCTTTCCGAGCCTCAAGATGCAATTCCCGGAATCCTGGCTGCGCGAGTTCTGCGATCCGCCGTTGACCACTCAAGCCTTGGCCGAGCTTCTCACCATGTCGGGCATGGAAGTCGAGGAACTGAAGCCCGTCGCCCCTGCCTTTCACGGCATCGTCGTGGCCGAGATCATCGAAGCCGTGCAGCACCCCAATGCCGACAAGCTGCGCGTGTGCAAGGTGGACGCCGGACCGCATTCCGCCCAAGGGCCTTTGCAGATCGTCTGTGGCGCACCCAATGCCCGTGTGGGCATCCGCGTGCCGCTGGCCCTGGTGGACGCCGAGCTGCCCCCGGGAGAGGATGGCAAGCCCTTCAAGATCGGCGTGGGCAAGCTGCGTGGGGTGGAGAGCTTCGGCATGCTGTGTTCGGCGCGCGAGCTCAAGCTCTCGGAAGACCACGCCGGCCTGCTGGAGCTGCCCGCCTATACGCCCATCGGACAGCACGTGCGTCAGGCTCTTGCGTTGGATGACACCCTGTTCACGCTGAAGCTTACGCCCAACCTGGGGCATGCGCTGAGCGTGTACGGCATTGCGCGCGAGGTCTCGGCTTTGACTGGCGCGCCACTGAAGACGCCCGCCTTCACACCGGTGAGCCCCACGCACCAGGACAAGTTGCCCGTGGAGGTGAAGGCTGCGGATCTTTGCGGCCGCTTCTCTGGCCGCATCGTGCGCGGGGTGAACACGGCCGCCCAGACGCCCGGCTGGATGGTGAGCCGGCTGGCGCGTTGCGGCCAGCGCTCGGTCAGCGCTCTGGTGGACATCTCGAATTACGTGATGTTCGAGTACGGACGGCCCAGCCACATCTTTGATCTGGACAAGATCCACGACAAGCTGGTGGTGCGCTGGGGGCAGCCCGGCGAAACCTTGAAGCTGTTGAATGGCAACACCATCGAGCTGGACGAGCAGGTGGGGGTGATCGCGGATGCGAAGGCCGTGGAGTCCCTTGCCGGCATCATGGGAGGGGACGCCACTGCCGTCAGCGACGACACCCGCAACGTCTACGTGGAGGCCGCTTTCTGGTGGCCCGAGGCTGTGTCCGGCCGCTCGCGCCGGTTCAACTTCTCCACCGACGCCGGACACCGCTTCGAGCGTGGCGTGGACCCCTCGCTCACGGTGCAGCACATCGAGCACATCACCGCGCTGATCCAGCAGATTTGTGGTGGTGAGGCCGGCCCCATCGACGACCAGACGCTGGCGTTGCCGCAGCGTCAACCCATCACCTTGCGCGTACCGCGTGCGTCGAAGGTGCTGGGCATGCCATTGACGGTTGCGCAGTGCGCGCAGGTCTTCCAGAGTTTGGGACTGGCCTTCGAGCAGCAGGGCGACACCTTGGTGGTCACACCCCCGGCGTGGCGCTTTGATCTGGCCATCGAGGAAGATCTGATCGAGGAGGTCATCCGGGTCATCGGTCTGCAGCACCTGCCCGCGACCCCTCCGCACGCGCCGGTGATCTCGCGTCCGCAGCGCGAAGGGAGGGTATCCGCACACGCGCTGCGCAGATCGCTGGCCGCCCTGGGCTATCACGAGACCATCAGTTTCAGCTTTGTCGAAGAGCGCACGGAGCTGGAACTGGCGGGCAACGTCGACCCGATCCGCGTGCTGAACCCCATCGCGGCCCCCCTGGCAGTCATGCGTTCTTCGCTCCTGGGCAGCCTCGTCGGCGTGCTCAAGACGAACCTCGCGCGCAAGGCGGCCCGGGTCCGGGTGTTCGAAATCGGCCGCGTCTTCAGGCGTGACGCTTCAGTCCAGGACGGACCCCTGGCGGTGTCGGGGGTAGACCAGCCGATGCGTGTGGCGGGCCTGGCCTGGGGGCCGGTGGACGAGTTGCAATGGGGCGAGCGCGAACGTGCCGTCGACTTCTTTGACATCAAAGGCGACCTGCAAGCTCTGTTGACCGGCCGGACGCTGAGTTTTCATGCCGATGTGCATCCGGCGATGCATCCCGGACGGTGTGCGCGTGTGGAGTGGAATGGGCGCGTGCTGGGTCATGTGGGTGAATTGCACCCCAAGTGGCGTCAGGCCCAAGACCTTCCCTCGGCGCCGATGCTCTTCGAACTTGCGTTGGACGACGTGCTGATGCGGACAGTGCCTGCGTTTGAACCTGTCGCCCGGCAGCAGGCAGCGCAACGCGACGTGGCCCTGTGGGTACGGGAGCATGTGTCGCACGACACCCTGTTGAGGGCCTTGCGGTCGGATCCCGAGGGCCTGGTGCGCCAGGCCACGCTGTTCGACATCTACAAGCCGGCGCAACCCGTGGACGGCATGACCGCTGACGAACACAGTCTGGCCGTCAGGCTCGAACTTCTGGACGATGCCACCACCCTGACCGACGCCCGTATCGACGCCGCCGTGGCCGCGGCGGTGCAACGTGCCGCCGCGGCCTGTGGCGCCCGCTTGCGGGTCTGAACGGACAACCCGCCTGGAGCATTGCACATGAACGACCAGATTCCCAACGTCCCTGCGGTCAGTGCCCTCTTGCAGTCCCTGGAGACGCCCACGCTGACCAAGGCCGACTTGGCCGAGCTGTTGTTTGATCGGCTGGGGCTCAACAAGCGCGAGTCCAAGGACATGGTCGAGGCCTTCTTCGAGATCGTCCACGCATCCCTGGTGCAAGGGCAAGACGTCAAGTTGTCAGGCTTCGGCAACTTCAACGTCCGCCGCAAGGCCCCCCGACCAGGACGCAACCCGCGCACGGGTGAGTCCATCCCCATCAAGGCCCGGCAGGTGGTGACTTTTCACCCCAGCCTCAAATTGAAGGCGATGGTGCAAGGCGATGTGCCGCCCAGCGGTGAATTCGAGTAAAGTTTTCGGTCCATCGACGTGACGCCCGCCTGAGCTTGCCGGTCCTCCATGGACACCGTGCTTCCTGCCATTCCCGCCAAGCGTTACTTCACCATCGGAGAGGTCAGTGAACTCTGCGGTGTGAAAGCCTACGTGCTTCGCTATTGGGAGCAGGAATTCACGCAGCTGCGCCCCATGAAGCGGCGGGGCAACAGGCGGTACTACCAGCACCACGAAGTGTTGCTGATCCGGCGCATCCGTGAACTGCTCTACGACCAGGGCTTCACCATCAGCGGGGCACGAAACCGTCTGGCCGAGGCCATGGCTTCCGGCCGCGGGGCCGCCTTCGCGGCAGCACGCAAGGCATCGGGGCGGTTGGATCACTCCCTCCTTGATCCGCAGCCCGTGGAGCCTCCCGACGAAGCTTCTGCGGTAGACGCATTGGAGTCTGCCGCGTCTGAGCGGTCTGAAGCTGCAAGCGTCGCCTCTGCCCCCTTGGTGCCGCCCGTCGATGCCCTCGAAGACGTGTTGCGGGAGCTTCAGCTGATCCGTGAGCTCTTGAAGGACTGAGCGCGGCCGCATGCCCAAAGCGCCTGTCGCCCGGGCTATAATCTTGGTTTCGTCGGGGTGTAGCGCAGCCTGGTAGCGCACTTGCATGGGGTGCAAGGGGTCGCGAGTTCGAATCCCGCCACCCCGACCAAAGATTTCCGTTGTTTGTCAACGGGTTGAAGATGGGTCAGTCTTTCGCAAGAAAGCTGGCCCATTCTTCTTTCAGGCATCCGGCGGGCGGCTGCTGCCCAGCCCACAAAAAAGCCGCCCGCAGGCGGCTTGGTAGCCCAGCAGAGAAGCCTAGGTCACTTAGAGGCGGCACTTGCCACGGGCGCAGCCGCAGCCGCCGCAGGCGTGGCGCTGGTGGCGGGCGCAGTCACTGCGGCCGGCGTGGCCGAGTGGGCCGGCGCCTTGGCGGTGCCCGTCATCGGCAGCAACGGCACGATCAGCAGCGCCACGATGTTGATGATCTTGATCAGCGGGTTCACGGCCGGGCCGGCAGTGTCCTTGTAGGGGTCACCCACGGTGTCGCCCGTCACGGCCGACTTGTGTGCATCGCCGCCCTTCTTGTGCAGCGTCCCGTTGTCGTCGGTGAAGCCTTCCTCGATCAACTTCTTGGCGTTGTCCCAGGCGCCGCCGCCCGTGCACATGCTGATGGCCACGAAGAGACCGGTGACGATGGTGCCCATCAACAGGCCGCCCAGCGCAGCCGGCCCAAGCAGCATGCCCACCGCAATGGGTACCACAACCGGCAGCAAACTGGGGACGATCATTTCCTTGATGGCCGCCGTCGTCAGCATGTCCACGGCTGCGCTGTAGTCCGGTTTGCGCTTGTTGGCCATGATCTGGCCGTCTGCGAACTGCTTGCGCACTTCCACCACCACGGCGCCAGCGGCGCGGCCCACGGCTTCCATTGCCATGGCGCCGAAGAGGTAAGGGATGAGGCCGCCGATGAACAGGCCGACGATCACCTTGTGGTCGCTCAGGTCGAACGCCAGGTTCATGCCGCGCGCTTCCAGCGCGTGCGTGTAGTCGGCGAACAGCACCAGCGCGGCCAGGCCGGCAGAGCCGATGGCGTAGCCCTTGGTCACCGCCTTGGTGGTGTTGCCCACGGCGTCCAGCGGGTCGGTGATGTCGCGAACGCTGCTGGGCAGCTCGGCCATCTCGGCAATGCCGCCAGCGTTGTCGGTGATGGGGCCGTAGGCGTCCAGCGCGACGACGATGCCCGCCATGCTCAGCATCGAGGTGGCGGCCACCGCGATGCCGTACAGGCCGGCCAGCGCGTAGGCCGCGTAGATGGCAGCACAGATCAGCAGAACCGGGTAGGCCGTGGAGCGCATGCTGACGCCCAGACCGGCGATGATGTTGGTGCCGTGGCCGGTGGTGGACGCCTGTGCGATGTGCTTGACCGGGCTGTACTGCGTGCCGGTGTAGAACTCGGTGATCCAGACCAGCGCGGCCGTGAGCGCCAGGCCGACAAAGCAGGCGCCGAAGAGCGCCATCGCACTGGCCGTCTTGCCGCCGACCAGCTTCACGGGCTCGGGGAACACCGCGTTGGTGACGAAGTAGAACGCGATCAGCGACAGCACGCCGGCCACCGCCAGGCCGCGGTACAGCGCTGGCATCACGTTGGTCATGCCGGGCGAGGCCTTGACGAAGTAGCAGCCGATGATGGACGCGATGATCGACACCCCGCCCAGCACCAGCGGGTAGATCACGCCAGCCATCGGGGCGCTGACGACCATGATGGCGCCCAACGCCATGGTGGCGATCAGCGTCACCGCATAGGTCTCGAACAGATCGGCGGCCATGCCGGCGCAGTCACCCACGTTGTCGCCCACGTTGTCAGCGATCACGGCCGGGTTGCGCGGATCGTCTTCCGGAATGCCGGCTTCCACCTTGCCCACCAGGTCGGCGCCGACGTCAGCACCTTTGGTGAAGATGCCACCGCCCAGCCTCGCAAAGATCGAAATCAGCGACGAGCCGAATGCCAGCCCGAGCATGGGCTTGAGCATTTGCGACAGCGTGGTGTCACCGGCGGGCATCACCGCACCGGTGGTCCACCAGAAGAACAGCACGACGCCGATGAGTCCCAGGCCGACGACCAGCATGCCGGTGATGGCGCCACCCTTGAAGGCGACGTCCAGTGCCGGACCGATGCCCTTGGTGGCGGCTTGCGCGGTGCGCACGTTGGCGCGCACCGAGATGTTCATGCCGATGAAGCCGCAGGCGCCCGACAGGACCGCCCCGAGCACGAAGCCGATGGCTGTCTTGGTGTCGAGGAAGACCAGGATCAGCGCAGCCAACACGACGCCGACGATGCCGATGGTCTTGTACTGGCGGGCGAGGTAAGCGGCAGCACCTTGCTGGATAGCGCCGGCGATTTCCTGCATGCGCGCGTTGCCGGCATCCTGCTTGAGGATCCAACTGCGTTGCAAGAACCCGTAGATCACGGCAATCAAGCCGCAGCCAAGCGCTACGTTGAGCGCCATCGAAGTGGACATCGGGAGAACTCCTTCTTCTTTCTATCTTTCGTCTGTGCCAGGAAGCAAAGCAAGCCTCGTTCTGGCGCGCTGGTCCCTCACCTCCGGGACCGAGCGAATGCTACGGGACGCTCGACCCTGTCAGCCATGGTGTTTTCCTGCGGTTTGACGGCCCTGACACTCAATGGTGTCAACGGCTTCCTGTCAGAACTTGGAAAGCACGCCGCCTAGAATTGGGGTGAACCCTGATCTCGAAGTGCTGTCTTCGAGGCCGCCACAGTCAACTTCCTGATCGAAAGCCCGTATGAGTCTGCACAACGTGTCGCCCGGTGCCAAAGCGCCCGAAGAGTTCAACGTCATCATCGAGATCCCGATGAATGCCGACCCAATCAAGTACGAGGTCGACGAGGAATCCGGTGCGCTGTTCGTGGATCGTTTCATGGGTACCGCCATGCACTATCCATGCAACTACGGCTACATCCCCAAGACCCTGGCCGATGATGGTGACCCGGTGGACGTGCTGGTCATCACCCCCGTGCCGCTGATCCCCGGCGTGGTGGTGACATGCCGCCCGATTGGCGTGCTCAAGATGGACGACGAGGCGGGCGGTGACAACAAACTGCTGGCCGTGCCTATCGACAAGATCCTGTCGATCTACACCCAGTGGCAGAAGCCCGAGGACCTCAACCCCATGCGGTTGAAGACCATCCAGCACTTCTTTGAGCACTACAAGGATCTTGAACCTGGCAAGTGGGTCAAGGTGCAGGGCTGGGAAGGACCGCAAAGCGCTCGCGAGGAAGTGCAAGCTGGCATGGCGAACTGGGCGGCCAAGCAGGCCGGCTGAAGAGGCCTCGCCCTTCGGCTTCAGCGCGGGCTGGGCAGGGCAGGGCTTGTCCCTGTCAACGGTGCTTGCAAGGGCGCCTGAAGGGAGTCAGACCGCTTCCGGTGACGGCTTCCTGAAGGGACTGCGGTCTCGCAACTCATCGGCATAGGCCTCGATGCCCGTGCCTTCACGGGCCAGGAAATCGGCGATAGCCGCCTCGAAGTGGACGTTCCGGATCCAGTGTGCGGAAGCCGTCCTGACGGGAAGAAGGCCCCGTGCCATCTTGTGTTCCCCCTGGGCACCTCCTTCGAACCGATTGAATCCCTGAGCGATGCACCAGGCCAGGGGCTGGTAGTAACAGGCCTCGAAATGCAGGCACGGTATGGACTCCGTGGCGCCCCAGTAGCGTCCCCAGGCCCACCCGGTGCCCCGGTCGATCGCGATGAGCGAAGCTGCCACGGGCTGGCCCTGGCGGCGAGCCACGAAGAGCACCCAGTGTTCAGGCAGGTCCCGGGCCATCCTGGAAAAGAAGTCTCGACTGATGTACGGGCTGGAGTGGTGCGCGGCGTAGGTGCCGCAGTAGCACCGATAGAAGAAGTCCCAGAGACCTTCGTCGATGGCGCTGCCTTCATGAATGGTGAAGCTCACGCCGGCGTCGGCCACGCGGCGGCGTTCCTGAACAATGTTCTTGCGCTTGTGTCGGTGCATGCCGCTGAGCAACTGCGAAAAGTCCATCACCGGGTGCTCTGGGTCCTGGATCCAGTGGAACTGCAGGCCTTCGCGGATCAGCCACCCCTGGGATGCCAGCGCCGCTTCGTCGCAGCCATCCATGAACAGCAGGTGCGCAGACGACAGGCCGAACTCCTTCGTTAGCTGCCGAAGAGCCTCGGCCAGTGCGGCGCGCGAAGCTTCGTCACGGGCCAGCAGCCGCGTGCCGGGCACGGGCGTGAACGGGACGGCGGCCAGCGCTTTCGGGTAGTACGGCAGGCGGTGACGATGATGAGCGTCGGCCCACGCCCAGTCGAAGACATATTCCCCATATGAATGGCTCTTGAGGTACAGCGCCAGACCCGCGTGCAGGTCCCCGTTGTGCCAGAGGGTGAGGAACTTGGGATCCCAGCCTGTGGCAGGAGTGGCACTGCCTGAGGCCTCAAGCGCGCTGAGATAGGCGTGGCGCATGAAGGGGGTCGGGTGCTTCTGCCGCCCCAGCAGTCCATCCCAGTCTGCCGCGGGAATCTCGGTGGGCGAATCATGTACCTGGATGCGATACTCGGACACCTTGTGATGGCTCCTGATGGCGGGCCCCAAAGACCCTATGTTGAAGGTGGCGCTGGCCCAGATCAATGCGACGGTGGGAGACCTCGAGGGCAACTCGCAACTCATTGAAGTCGCAGCCCGCGAAGCCTACGCTAAAGGCGCGCGCCTCGTTGTTTCACCGGAACTGTCCCTGACCGGATATCCGCCCGAGGATCTGCTGCTGCGGCCCGCTTTCATGAGGGCCTGTGACGATGCCCTGCAAGGGCTGGCCCGGCGCCTGGAAGATCTGCCGGGGCTGAGTGTGCTGGTGGGCCATCCCGTCGCGGTCCAACTCCCGGCAGATCAGCGCTCCAAGTCGCTCGCAGCCCCCGCTTGTTTCAACGCGGCCAGCGTGCTGGCCTGCGGCGCCGTCGCGGGCACGTACTTCAAGCGAGAGTTGCCCAACTACCGGGTTTTCGATGAGCGGCGCTACTTCACCTCAGGGCGGGAGGCGGGCGCCGGCCCACTGGTCTTTGACGTGCAAGGCTTGCGCGTGGGAGTGCTCATCTGCGAAGACGCATGGTTCGACGAACCGGCTGAGGTGTCTTGTGCCGCAGGCGCACAGGTGCTTTGCGTCATCAATGCCTCGCCTTTTCATCTGGACAAGGCCTACGAGCGCGAGGACCGCATGGCGCAGCGCGCCCGTGCCTGCGGTGTGCCCGTGCTCTACGCCCACCTGGCTGGCGGGCAGGACGAGGTGGTGTTTGACGGCGCCTCCTTTGCGGTCGATGCGCAAGGCACGGTCCGGGCGCGATTGGCATCTTTCGAGGCCTGCCTCAGCGTGTTGACCGTGTGGCCCGACGGGCGGGTGGAGGGACACATCACTGCGGTTCCGAGCGTGGAGCAGCAGGCTTGGTCGGCCCTGGTCACGGGTGTGCGGGATTATGTGAACAAGAACGGGTTTCCCGGTGCCATCATCGGGCTGTCAGGCGGCATCGACTCTGCTCTCGTGTTGGCTGTGGCTGTGGATGCTCTGGGTGCCGGGCGTGTACGTACGGTCATGATGCCGTCCCCCTACACCGCGGACATCTCCTGGATCGATGCCCGGGAAATGGCCGATGGTCTGGGTGTTCGCCATGACGAGATTCCCATCGCCCCCGTTTTCGAGGTCTTCAAGGCCGGTCTCGCACCGTTCTTCGCCGGCTTGGCCGAGGACGCCACCGAGGAGAACATCCAGGCGCGCATACGGGGCACCCTGCTGATGGCCCTGTCCAACAAGACCGGCGCCATCGTGCTGACCACGGGCAACAAGAGCGAGATGGCCACGGGGTACTGCACTCTCTATGGCGACATGGCCGGTGGTTTCGCGGTGATCAAGGACGTGGCGAAGACGCTGGTGTACCGGCTGGCTCGGTGGCGTAATCAGCAACCAGGCGGGACCGTCATCCCGGAACGCATCATCACGCGCGCGCCGTCTGCCGAACTGCGTCCTGACCAGACGGATCAGGACAGCCTGCCGCCGTACGACGTGCTCGATGGCATCCTGGCCCTGTATATGGAAGAAGATCGCAGCGTGCAGGAGATCATCGACCAGGGGTACGCTCCTGCAGATGTCGAGCGTGTCACGCGGCTGATCAAGATCAACGAGTACAAGCGGCGCCAGGCCCCCGTGGGCATACGCGTCACCCATCGTGCCTTCGGTCGCGACTGGCGATACCCCATCACTTCCAGATTCCGTGCGTAAACTGTCTCGATGCATTGTTGAAAGCTGAGGTTTCCCATGAAGCAGATCACCGCGATCATCAAGCCGTTCAAGCTGGAAGAGGTCCGGGAGGCCCTGGCGGATGTCGGCGTGTCGGGACTGACCGTGACCGAAGTCAAGGGCTTTGGCCGCCAGAAGGGCCACACCGAGCTCTACCGCGGTGCCGAGTACGTGGTGGACTTCCTGCCCAAGGTGAAGATCGAGATCGTGGTCAAGGATGCTGACGTCGACCGCTGCATTGACGCTGTGGTGCGGGCTGCGAAGACCGGGAAGATCGGTGATGGCAAGATCTTCGTCACTGCGGTTGAACAGGTGGTGCGCATCCGTACAGGCGAAACCGACGAGTCGGCTGTCTAGCGCTTGAGCCGCTGAGGAGGGAGGCGCTTGCCTGGATCAGATGTCCCGGTAGCTGTCCAGCCCGGTCGCCTTCAGGCACGCTCCATGCAACCGCCCCAGCAGTTCGTCGGCATCGGTGCCGACATGCAGGTTGTCCAGCTGGGCCTGTTCCAGGAATCCGCTTGAGACGGTGTGGCGCAGGAAGCCCAGCAGGCCATCGTAGAAGCCGCCCACGTTGAGCAGGCCGATGGGCTGGTCGTGGTAGCCGATCTGTCGCCAGGTCCAGACCTCGAACAATTCCTCCAGGGTGCCAATGCCGCCAGGAAGGGCCAGGAAGACGTCGGCCCGCTCAGCCATCATCTGCTTGCGCTGGTGCATGGTGTCCACGATGTGAATCTCGCTCAAGCCGGTGTGACCGACTTCGCGTTCGCGCAGTTTCTGAGGGATCACCCCTACCACACGCCCCCCTGACGCCATGACTGCATCGGCCACGCTGCCCATCAACCCCACTCTGCCACCCCCGTAGACCAACTGCCATCCACGCTGCCCGATGGCCTGACCCGCCTGGCGAGCCGCCTGGGTGTGTCGAGGGTCAAACCCGGAACGGGAGCCGCAGTAGACGCAAACGCTGAACGGGACTTGTGTGGTCACGGTAAAGGAAGGCCGGGTGAGTTGAAAGGGTCAAGCAGTCAATCGAACCCAGGCTGCCGAGGCCCAGACCGCCGCGCACAGCAGCAGGGACACCATGACGGCAGCGCTTCCCAGATCCTTGGCCCGCCTGCTGAGTTCGTGGTGGTCCATGGAGATACGGTCTACCGTGCTCTCAACAGCGGAGTTGAGCAATTCGACAATCAGGACCAGCATGACGGTGCCAATGAGAAGCACCCTTTCCACCCAGTTTTGGCCCAGCCATGCGCCCAACGGCAGCACCAGCAGGAACAGCACGATTTCCTGGCGGAACGCGCTCTCGAACTTCCAGGCATCGCGAAGGCCGCGCGAGGAGTGGCCGGTGGCGCGCAGCACCCTGCGCCACCCGGTATGGATCTTGTAAGGGTTCTCTGCCGGCTTGTCGCCGGGTTCGTTGTTCATGTGCTCAAGGCCGAATCGGAGGCTGGCAGTCGGGCAGGCGAGGGCCTGCAGTCCACCTGCCGGGTGCCGCAGATCAGGTCGTGCACGAATTGCCTGTCGGGGCTGAAGCGTGCCGCGACCGCAATGACCACCACCCCGCCCAGCAAGCACATCCAGAGCCCCGCTCCAGCAGGCATGCCAGCCCAATGGGCCACCCCCAATGCCGGAAGGAACCATAGCCAGCTCAGCAGGTATCGCGCCACAGCACGGCGATAAGTCAATGCACGCCCTTGCTTGTCCACCACGCGCACATGCCAGGTCTTCATGGCCAAGGTCTGTCCGGACTTGCACCAGAACCAGACGAAATAGGTGCCCAGCACGAAAAACACAAAAGCCTGAAGGCCATGCAGTCCTTCCAGGGCGTGGCGTTGTTGCGTCACCCCAGAAAACACGAAACCTGCCGCCATCACCAGGCCAAAGAGCAGCAGGCCTTCGTAAACGAAACTGGCCATCCGGCGCCAGATGGGGGCATGGCGGAGTAGGCCGGCTGGGGAGGCTCCGGGCACAGTACCGGCAGTCATGGAGACGGCGTCTGGTCGATGGCCCAGCCCGCCATGGCGGCGGCTTGAGGCCCACGCTTGGGCAGCAAGGTTTGCGGGTCGACGAAGGTCGAAGTGGCCACGATCTTGGGCATGCCAGGCTGGTGATGGGATGGGGGGGCGTGGACCTTGGACACCAGTTGTGTGGTGGCGCCAGGCTTGATCTGAACCACCGTCGGGGCGACGGGCTTTTTCACGTTCAGCCCAGGCGCGGATGCATAGACGGTGTTCTTCTTCTGGGTTGCCGAGCCGGACACCGGCGGTTTAGCGCTACGGCTTGCCTGGCCCGCCAGTGCCGTCCGTTCATCATCAGTGAGCGCCAAATACGCTTCCCATCTGGCTTGCCGATCATCGGCAGGCCATTGGCGCACCTCCTGAAAGTGCAGCCTGGCCTGGCCCCGCTGGGCGGGCGACATCTGTGCCCACTCGAACATGCGCTCGCGCACCCGCCCGCGTTCCTCCTTGGACATGAGCGGCATGCGGGCAGCAACCTCCAGCCACTTCTGTTGCCGGTCGGCTGACAGGGAAGGCCACACCTTTTGCAGTTGTTGCAGCTCGCGCCGTTGCTGAACTGTCAGCGAAGCCCAGGGAAGCTGACCCTGACTCGCTGTCGAAGCCAAGACCGGTGTGCGCGGAACTTCCGCCGGGGATTGTCCGAGGGCGATGCCCGAACAACCCCAGGCTGCGCACACCAGCCCAGCGATTCGCAGCCAGATCAGGCTTCGGCGAAGACTGACGGCCATCACGGGCGGGGCGACTTGAGAAACTCCGCGAAGCCCGGGTCGGCATAGGCGGAAGGCGGGAGATCGTCCGAGAGCAGCGCTGCGTCGACCTCGGCCGCTGCTTCAATTCGCTGCGTCAGGTTGAACTGGTCGATGCAGATGAGACCCAATGTCAGTGCGACTACCGGCATGAACGCTGCCAATCGGGCCCACCAGGGCGTCAGGCCCGCTGCGGAGCCGTAGGTGATGATTGCAGACCGAGCGTCCAACGCCCTCAGGCGCCGAACCCGCTTTGCAGCTTCGACGGCTTGCCACCTGGCGGCGGACAGACGCCTTTCGATGTGGGCGTTCAGCGCGGGACTGCCGCCGCCCAGCCCGGCGATCACCCGCTGACCGAACGCTTGCTCAGCATGGGCGGCGCCGTCTGCGCAGGTGATGCGTGGCTTGCTTGGCTGTTTGATCACAACACTAACCCTCTGGCTTTCAGTGCCTTCGCGAGGCTGTTGACGGCCCGATAGCAGTGCGTCTTGACGCTGCCCTCGGAACAGCCCATGACATGTGCCGTTTCCGCAACATCCATCTCCTCCCAGTAACGCAACAGGAAGGCTTCGCGTTGACGGCCAGGCAGTTCGGAAATTTCTGATTCGATGATCATCATCACCTGCGAGCGGTAGGCGCCGTCTTCAGCACTTTCTGTGCCAAAACCGCCGCCGCCGACAGCCAAGTATTCCAGCAAATCAAAAACCGGGTCATCGTTCGATGATTCAAGCTCTTCGATCGAGGTGAAGTGAGCGTTACTGACCTTTTGCCGCCGAAACCAATCCATGGTGGCATTGGCCAGGATGCGCTGAAAGAGCAGCGGCCATTCCTGGCTCGGGCGGTCCGCATATCGCTCGGCCAGGCGGATCATCGCGTCTTGCACGATGTCCAGCGCGGAGTCATCGTCTCGAACAGTGAACGCGGTGCGCTTGAAAGCGCGCTTCTCGACGCTTTTCAGAAAGTCCGTCAGGGCCTGATCCGAAGTCAAGATGGGCGAAGCAAGGTAGCGCGGGAGTTCGAAGGAGTATCCCATCCGCAAGCCACCCACCGGATCGCTGAGGGGCGGTGTCATAATCCGCGCCTCGCACCATGCGAGTAGTCACGGTGGCGCGCTGTTTTTCAGCGTGAAGCCGCAAGACTGCGCAGGCACCGAATCCGCCCCACGAGGGTGCGCAGGAGGTGCACCGATGGTTTTTCGTCAGAGAAATTCACAGAGGTTCTCAATGGACATGTCTGCCGCTGAAGTCAAGCGCGCCTCCCTGGCGCACGCTAGCGCCGCCACTACAGACCCCAACGGGTCGGAAATCCTGGTCAAGAGCCTTCAAGCCGAAGGTGTCAAGTTCCTCTGGGGTTACCCAGGCGGAGCGGTGCTGTACATCTACGACGCGCTCTACAAGCAGGATTCGATCGAGCATGTGCTTGTGCGGCATGAGCAGGCCGCAGTGCATGCAGCCGACGGATATGCCCGTGCGACGGGCGAGGTCGGCGTAGCGCTGGTGACATCAGGGCCCGGGGTGACGAACGCCATCACGGGCATTGCCACCGCGTACATGGATTCGATCCCGATGGTGATCATCACCGGGCAGGTGCCTACGCCGGCCATCGGACTCGACGCCTTCCAGGAGTGCGATACGGTGGGCATCACGCGGCCCATCGTGAAACACAACTTCCTTGTCAAGGACGTTCGTGATCTCGCGTCCACGATGAAGAAGGCTTTTCACATCGCCCGCAGCGGCAGGCCGGGTCCGGTGGTGGTTGACATACCCAAGGATGTGTCGCTCAAGACCGCGCCGTTCGACTACCCCGACACCATTGCCATGCGTTCCTACAACCCTGTCCGCAAGGGTCACGGGGGTCAGATCCGCAAGGCCGTTCAATTGCTGCTGTCAGCCAAACGTCCCTACATCTACACCGGTGGCGGCGTCATCCTGGGTGAAGCCTCGCAGGAGCTGCGGGTGCTGGCCGATCTGCTGGGCTTTCCTTGCACCAACACCTTGATGGGGCTGGGCGCCATACCCGCCTCGGATCCGAAGTTCCTTGGCATGCTGGGCATGCATGGCACCTACGAAGCCAACATGACCATGCAGAACTGCGATGTGCTGCTGGCCGTGGGCGCGAGGTTTGATGACCGCGTCATCGGCAACCCCAAGCACTTCGCCTCAGTAGAGCGAAAGATCATCCATGTCGATATCGACCCTTCTTCCATTTCCAAGCGAGTGAAGGTGGATGTGCCGATCGTGGGCGACGTCAAAGAGGTCTTGACCGAGCTGACGGCCCAGATACGCGAAGCCACGGCGCGTCCTGATGCGCGGGAACTGCAGGCTTGGTGGTCGCAGATCGCACAGTGGCGCGGCCGTGAGTGTCTCAAGTACCGCGAGAGCAGCGAGGTCATCAAGCCCCAGATGGTGGTCGAGACCCTGCACCGCCTGACCCGCGGCACAGACGCGTACATCACCTCCGATGTCGGACAACACCAGATGTGGGCGGCCCAGTATTACGGGTTTGACGAGCCGCGTCGGTGGATCAACTCGGGCGGTCTCGGCACCATGGGTGTGGGCCTTCCCTACGCCATGGGCATCAAGCTTGCCAAGCCCGATGCGGATGTGTTTTGCATCACGGGCGAAGGCTCCATCCAGATGTGCATCCAGGAGTTGTCCACCTGTCTTCAGTACGGCACGCCCGTCAAGGTGCTGTCGCTGAACAACCGCTATCTCGGCATGGTGCGCCAGTGGCAGCAACTCGATTACGGGGGCCGCTATTCGCACAGCTACATGGATGCCTTGCCTGACTTCGTCAAATTGGCGGAGGCCTATGGCCATGTCGGTCTGAAGATCGAGTCGCCGGCAGATGTGGAGCCGGCCCTGAAGGAAGCCATTCGGCTGAAGGACCGCACGGTGTTCCTGGACATCCGAACGGACCCGACCGAAAACGTCTGGCCCATGGTTCAGGCGGGCAAGGGCATCTCCGAGATGTTGCTGGGTTCCGAGGACCTTTGATCTTTGCGCAAGGCGTCGGGGCTGGATGCGGTTACCGCTGCATCTGAAGTACCGGCGCCAAGTGTTGCAGATCTGTCTTGGACCCCTCTCGTTTCCTCACCTCTCAACCTCATTGAAACCTCAAGGCTGGGGCGAACTGTCTACAGACGGTCCGCCTGAGTGCCTCAAGGTCAACTCAATATGAAACACATCATTGCGGTACTGATCGAGAACGAGCCGGGCGCCCTGTCTCGGGTGGTCGGCTTGTTTTCGGCCCGTGGCTACAACATCGAGAGTCTCACCGTCGCGCCGACCGAGGACGCGTCTTTGTCCCGCATGACCATCGTGACCACGGGTTCCGATGACGTCATTGAGCAAATCACCAAGCACCTGAACCGGCTCATTGAGGTGGTGAAGGTCGTGGACCTGACCGAGGGGCATTTCACTGAACGTGAACTGATGCTCATCAAGGTGAGGGCCGTCGGCAAGGAGCGCGAGGAAATGAAGCGCATGGCTGACATCTTCCGCGGGCGCATCATCGACGTGACCGAGAAGAGTTACACCATCGAGTTGACGGGAGACTCCACCAAGCTCGACGCGTTCCTGGTCGCCATCGATCGCGCGTCGATTCTGGAGACTGTGCGCACGGGCGCCAGCGGCATCGGTCGCGGCGAGCGCATCCTCAGGGTCTGACGCCATCAGAGTCACGACCGGATTCACCCACCATCCATCCCACCACCAAGAACGGAGAGATCATGAAGGTTTTCTATGACAAGGACGCTGACCTCAGCCTCATCAAGGGCAAGAACGTCACCATCATCGGCTACGGCTCGCAGGGCCATGCGCACGCGCAGAACCTGAACGACAGCGGCGTGAAGGTGACTGTAGGTCTGCGCCGTGGGGGCGCGTCCTGGTCCAAGGTCGAAAAGGCCGGGCTGAAAGTGGCCGAGGTGGCCGACGCCGTCAAGTCGGCAGATGTGGTGATGGTGTTGCTGCCCGATGAGCAGATCGCATCGGTCTACAAGAACGACATCGAGCCGCACATTCCGCAAGGCGCTTCACTGGCCTTTGCGCACGGCTTCAACGTGCATTACGGCCAAGTGGTGCCGCGCGAGGATCTTGATGTCTGGATGGTGGCCCCGAAGGCGCCAGGCCACACGGTGCGCAGCACGTACGCGCAAGGTGGCGGTGTACCTCACCTCATTGCCGTGCATGCGGACCGCTCCGGCAAGGCCAGGGACGTGGCCCTGAGCTACGCCGCCGCCAATGGTGGAGGCAAGGCCGGCATCATCGAGACCAACTTCCGCGAGGAAACCGAGACCGATCTCTTCGGCGAACAGGCTGTACTCTGCGGCGGCACGGTCGAGCTCATCAAGGCGGGCTTCGAGACGCTGGTGGAAGCAGGCTATGCACCTGAAATGGCGTATTTCGAGTGCTTGCACGAGCTCAAGCTGATCGTGGACCTGATCTACGAGGGCGGTATCGCCAACATGAACTACTCGATCTCCAACAACGCGGAGTATGGCGAGTACGTGACCGGCCCGCGCATCGTCAACGATGAGACCAAGCAGGTGATGCGCAAGGTGCTTCAGGACATCCAGACGGGCGAGTACGCGAAGAGCTTCATTCTCGAGAACCGGGCTGGCGCTCCTACGCTGACGTCGCGCCGCCGCCTGATGGCAGAACACGAGATCGAAGTCGTGGGCGAGAAGCTGCGTGCCATGATGCCCTGGATCAAGGCCAACAAGCTGGTCGACAAGACCCGCAACTGACCAGAGTTGCGACACATCCTGCCACCCCGCACCCGAAGGAACGAGATGCCTTCAAGCGAGCTTGAGGAGGGTCAGGAGCCCGTGAGGCCAAGGCGGCGCGGCATTTACGTGTTGCCCAATGCGGTGACGCTGGCCGCGTTGTTTGCGGGCTTCTACGGCATCGTCATGGCGATGTCTGGCCGGTTCGAGTTGGCCGCCATCGGCATTTTTTGTGCGGCCATCCTGGACAGTCTGGATGGCCGCATCGCCCGGATGACGAACACACAGAGCGCGTTCGGTGAGCAGATGGACAGCTTGTGCGACATGGTGAGCTTCGGGCTGGCGCCTGCGCTGATCGTGTATGAATGGGCTCTCAAAGGACTGGGCAAAACCGGCTGGATCGTGGCCTTCATCTATTGCGCTGCTGCGGCCTTGCGTCTGGCCCGCTTCAACACCAACATCGGCGTTGTTGACAAGCGCTTCTTCCAAGGGCTTCCCAGCCCTGCCGCCGCTGCCTTGGTGATCGGCCTCATCTTCGTTGCGGAAGATGCGGGTTGGCGGGATGTCTCCAACATCGCCTGGCTGTCATGGACCGCCTTGGGCGTCACGCTCTTTGCCGGCTTGACGATGGTGACAAACCTGCCTTTCTACAGTTTCAAAGTGGTGGGAGGGCGCAAGACAGTGCCCTTCGCTGTCATTGTTGCTGTGGCCTTGGGTATCGCGCTGGTGAACGTCCACCCGCCCATCGTGTTGTTCAGCTTGTTCCTGGCTTACGGTTTGTCCGGCTACGTGATCTATGCCTACCGAAAGGCCAAGGGCAGGCCCGTGAGCGTCATCGCCACCTCGACGGACGAACCTGAAGAACGCGGACTTCATTGACAAGTGGGTGTGCTACATTCAAGCCGTGATGAATATGAACGCTCTCTTGATGGCTCTATACCTAGAGGTGCCGATGGCGCGCTGATCATCCACGTTCGTCGCAACTGCCTTGGATAGACGGCCCGCCAGCTTCGCGCAGCGGGCCGTTTTCATTTTCAGCCCCCGTTCCTTCCGCAACTGATTTCCAACCCCGCCCGGGAGATCTTTCATGACCGACAAGCTCTTCATCTTCGATACCACTTTGCGTGACGGTGAGCAGTCGCCGGGTGCGTCCATGACCCGGGAGGAAAAGTTGCGTATCGCCAGGCAACTGGAAAGGCTTCGGGTGGATGTCATCGAGGCCGGCTTTGCCGCTTCCAGCAACGGTGACTTCGAGGCCGTGAAAGCCATCGCGGACGTCATCAAGGACAGCACGGTGTGTTCGCTGGCTCGCGCCAACGATCGCGACATTGCCCGCGCAGCCGAGGCGCTGAAGAGTGCGGCCTCTTCACGCATTCATACCTTCATCGCAACCAGTGAACTCCACATGGAGAAGAAGCTGCGCATGAGCCGGGAGCAAGTCTTGGAACAGGCTCGGCTGTCTGTGCGGTTTGCCCGCAACCTGTGCGGTGACGTCGAGTTTTCGCCCGAGGATGGGTACCGCTCGGACCCGGATTTCCTGTGCCGCGTGCTTGAGGCCGTGATCGCCGAAGGCGCCACCACCATCAACATACCCGACACGGTAGGCTATGCCATACCTGAGCTCTACGGGAACTTCATCAAGAATCTTCGAGAGCGTATCCCCAATGCTGACAAGGCGGTGTGGTCCGTCCATTGCCACAATGACTTGGGCATGGCTGTCGCGAACTCATTGGCCGGGGTGATGATCGGCGGCGCCCGGCAGGTGGAGTGCACCATCAACGGGCTGGGGGAGCGCGCCGGCAACTGCTCGCTGGAGGAAGTGGTGATGGCGGTTCGTACCCGCCGTGATTACTTCGGGCTCGAGGTGGGCGTCGACGTGTCTCAGATCGTGCCGGCTTCGCGCCTGGTTGCGCAGACCACGGGTTTTGTCGTGCAGCCCAACAAGGCGGTGGTAGGCGCGAACGCGTTTGCGCACGCGTCAGGCATTCACCAGGACGGGGTGCTCAAGGCCCGTGACACCTACGAGATCATGCGCGCAGAGGATGTGGGCTGGAGTGCGAATCGCATCGTGCTGGGAAAGCTTTCCGGGCGCAACGCCTTCAAGCAGCGGCTCCAAGAGTTGGGTATCGAACTGGAATCCGAAGCGGAAATCAATGCCGCCTTCGCCCGCTTCAAGGATCTGGCAGACCGCAAGAGCGAGATCTTTGATGAGGACATCATTGCGCTTGTCAGCGACGAGAGCGTGACTGTCGAGCAAGAACACTACAGGCTGCTCTCGCTGTCCCAGAGGTCCGAAACCGGCGAGCGCCCGCATGCCAGCGTGACGGTCTCCGCAGGCGGGCATGAGTTCAAGGCTGAGAGTGACGGCAATGGGCCGGTGGATGCCAGCCTGAAGGCGATCGAGTCGAAGCTTTCCAGCGGTGCCGAGATGTTGCTGTATTCGGTCAACGCCATCACCTCGGGCAGCACCGAGTCCCAGGGCGAGGTGACCGTTCGCCTTCAGTTGGGCGGCCGCGTCGTCAACGGTGTGGGTGCCGACCCTGACATCGTGGTGGCCTCGGCCAAGGCGTACCTTGCGGCTCTGAACAAATTGCAAAGCAAGGCCGAGAGAGTGGCTGCTCAGGGTTGAGCGTCTCCCGCCTGTCCGGCAGTGTGGCAATTTCTCAGGTGACTGTTGAGCAGCATTTTCCAAGTGCTTGATATTGCCCAATCTTTAGCCTTCCCCTACACTCTCGCGTGGTGACGCGCATGGTGGTGAAGATGCCGGTCGGAGGTGAAATGCGAGTTGTACGGTTGCTGAAGGGGGTGCTGGTGCTCGCAGGGGTCGGCTGGGCCTTGTTGGCCGGTGCGCAGTCCACTTCTCCTGGCAAGTCGCAAGTTAACGCGCAGAAGACCGAGAAGGCGCAGATAGGCTCGCCTTCAGCACAGGGCAGTTCACGCCCTGCAACCGCCAAGACCCAAGGAGCGAAGGGGGCCAAGGCGGCCCGAGGCCTGAAGGCACGCACCGATGCTCGTTCGCAGCGCACGGCCCAGAAGCATGGCTTGAGGAAGAAAGCGTCCGTCGGCGCCGCCGTGCGCCGTCCGAAGTCTTCTGGCGGTGTTGTGAACGCACAGTCCGTCACGCGGACCAGCAGCGGGCCTGCGCGAACGTCGTTTGGGCAGCGTGCGGGGCTGCATGACACGGCTGACCCCTTGGATCTGAGGTCCAGTGTGGCTCTGGTGATCGATCAAGATACCCAGCAGGTGCTCTTCAGCAAGAACCCAGATGCCGTGTTGCCCATCGCTTCCATCACCAAGCTCATGACGGCCATGGTGGTACTGGAGGCTGGTCAGTCGCTTGACGAGCAACTGTCGATCACGCAGGACGACGTGGACACCGAAAAAGGCAGCGGCTCGCGCTTGCGGGTGGGGTCGTCCCTGTCACGCGGGGACATGCTGCATCTGGCCTTGATGGCTTCGGAGAACCGGGCTGCCAACGCGTTGGGACGTCACTACCCGGGGGGCCTGAAGGACTTCGTGGACGCCATGAACCGCAAGGCTCGCAGCCTGGGCATGACCAACACGCGCTATGCGGAGCCCACCGGTCTGTCGAGTGCAAATCAGTCCAGTGCCCATGACCTGTCTGTCTTGGTGCGTGCGGCTTCCGAGCATCAACTGATCCGCGAGTTGTCCACCACGGCAGACGCGAGTGTCAACGTCGGCAGCCGGTCCCTGCAGTTTCGCAACACCAACGGGTTGATACGCAACCCTTCGTGGGAGATCGGTCTGCAGAAGACGGGCTATATCTCTGAGGCTGGTCGTTGCGTGGTGATGCAGGCCCAGCTTGCGGGGCGCAAACTCATCATGGTGCTGCTGGATTCGGCAGGCCGCTACTCTCGCATTGGCGATGCTGAGCGCCTGCGCAACTGGATCACACATTCCGTGCCGGCCGCCCAGGCTGCCACGGCGCCTGCTTCAGGAGGCTGAGCGTCCCTGCTTCAGCGGTTGTGGTGCCCCAGCGCCGCCGAAATCTCCGTGGCCGTAGCACGCAGGCGTTCCAGCCAGGATTCCTCCAGTCGATCGCTAGGTGAGGAGATCGACAACCCGGCAATCAGTTTGCCTTGGTCGTCATGGATCCCTGCTGCCATGCAGCGCACGCCGAGTTCCAGTTCCTCGTCATCACGGGCGTAGCCCAGGGCCCTGACTGCCGCGAGTTCTCGCTCCAGCCGCGCCGGTTCGGTGATGCTGTTGCGTGTGTGGCCCATCAGACCCGTGCGGGTGATGTAGGCGCGAACCCGCTGAGGGTCATCGTGCGCCAGAAACAGTTTGCCCACAGAGGTGAGGTGCAAAGGAGCGCGCCCGCCAATGGCCCGGACGACCTGCATGCCCGACCGTTCGCTGAACGTGCGTTCGATGTAGACGATTTCATCGCCCTGGCGCATGGAGAGGTTGACCGGCTGGTGGGTCAGACGGTGCAGTTCCCGCATGGGACCCAAGGCCGCGTCCCTCACGTCGAGTCTGGCCTTGACAAGGTTTCCCAGCTCCAGCAGACGCATTCCCAGGCGGTAGCTGCCCGCTTCTGGTCTGTCCACCAATCGGCCAATTGTCAGATCGTTCAGGATGCGGTGTGCTGTGGACGGGTGCAGGCCTGTGCGTTCGCTGATCTCTTTCAGCGACACCGGATCCTGGTGAGATGCGAGGACGTCGAGCAGCGCAAAGGTGCGCTCCAAGACCTGAATGGCGGGGGTTGGGGGATCCGACTTGCTCATGAGTTTCCACGATTCGGAATTGTATTTTGCATGGCGGAAATGTTTCCGACCAGCCCTTCAACGGCGAACTGTCCGGATCTGACAGCACCTTCCAAGGTGGCAGGGTAGGGGCCCTCGATGTAGTCCCCCGCCGCCCACAGATTGCCTGCGACCTGCGCGGATGGTCTGCTCAGGCCGGGTTCACAACGAAATGTCGCCCGGTGCTCAGTGAGGATGGCTTCTATTTGGGGGGTTTGCGGCCACGTGCGGGGCGGAAACTGATCCTGCGCCTGCTGCAGCACCAGTTGCGCAAGTTCGTCGCGGTCGAGACTGCTGAACTCATCGGCGGCACTGATCACGAAAGCAAAGCCGCCGCTTGCGTGGCCCATCGCCTGCAGATCGAAGGCGAACTGCGCCGGGCCCCTGGGAAGAAATGTCATGGGAGCCTTCAGCCGGGCGCCAACGCAACGCAGGTAGATCGTCGTGATGGATTCATGAGGGATTTGTGACGCCAGGCGGTACCAGTCAGGATCATGATCCTGTGCCAAGCGGGCCGCCTCTTTGGCTGAACACGCGAGGATCACGCCGTCAAAGTGGCCGCCGCACAGCTGCCAGCCTGCGCCGCTTCTCTCCAGCGAGGCTACACGTTGCCGAAGTTTCACCTCGGCCCCGTGGCGCTGGAGCCAGTCAAGCGCCGGCAGCGGAAGCAAGTCCCCCAGGGGACGGCTTGGCAGCAGCAGGTCGGCGCTGCCCCGGCCGGTCAACAGCGCATCCCTCAGTACCCGAAGGAACACCCGCGCGCTCGCCCTGGCGGGCGGGGTGTTCAAGGCTGCCACACACAGGGGATCCACCAGCCCCTGGCGGACCTCTTGCGGCAAGCCTCGCGTCAAGGCCTCGACGCTGAGGTCCTCCGAACATTTGAAGCCGCTCAATGCCCAACGCACGCTTTCGCGAAGCAGCGCAAGGCGTGAAGACCATTTCCATGCGTCGTGGTGAAGGACCGCCATGGCGAAAGCTGTTGGAGAGGACGTGGTGGTCAGCGCCAGGCCGCTGCCGTTGGGGTCTATCAGGCACAGGGGAATGCGGTGCAGTGCCTGCGGAATGTCTACGCCCAGTTCCCGCATGAGGTCCAGGGTGTGGTGGTAAGCGCCGATCAGAATATGCTGGCCGTTGTCGCGGCGCTGTCCATGCGTCTGCACTGTCTTGGCGCGACCTCCCAAGGTCGAAGCCATCTCGAACAGTGTGACCTCGTGTCTGCGTTGCACGGCCTTGACCGCGGCCGCCAGACCTGCCCATCCAGCCCCGACGATGGCAATCTTCATGCCCGACGCGGTCTTCGCGTTGCGGTCTTCAGGACCCACGCCATTGGGTTTTGGCTGCGATCCAGAGCTTTCGCAGAGGGGTGAGCGAAGTGCGCTGGTGCAGCACCTGGAATCCTTGCGCTTCGATCTCGCGCAACAGGTTGCGGTAGATGTTGGCCATCATCAGTCCAGGCCGCTGTCGGGACCGGTCTTCGGCTGGAAGCAGCGCGAAGGCTTCGTCGAACAGTCGATGGGCACGCTGGGCCTGAAACGACATCAGCGCTGTGAAGCGGTCGCTGTAGCCCCAGGGTCGCTGACGCGCAAGAAGTTCATGTGCTTTGACGCCAAACTGCTGCAGTTCGCTGATGGGCAGATAGATCCTGCCTCGCCTGGCATCGTCCCCCACGTCACGGATGATGTTGGTCAGTTGCATCGCCAGTCCCAGTCGATGGGCATAGTCGACGGTTTGCGGCAATTGACGTCCGAAAATGTTGCAGGCGACTTCACCGACCACGCCGGCCACCAGATGGCAATACCCTGACAAAGCAGGGAAGTCGATGAACCGGTTCTGCTCCAGATCGACCCGGCAGCCCCTGATGACCGCTTCCAGATGCGCCTGCTCGATGCCGAACTCCTTCGTCATGGGCATGAGGGCCCGCATGACCGGGTGCGAGGGTGCGCCGCCAAAGGCTACAGCAACCTCTTGCTGCCACCAGGCCAGCTTGGCGCCCGCCACGGACAACTCCGTGGCTTCGTCCACGACATCATCCACTTCGCGGCAAAACGCATAGAAAGCCGTGATGGCCAGTCGCCTGCGGGGCGGCAGGAAAAGAAACGCGTAATAGAAACTGGATCCGCTGCGCGCGGCTTTCTGCTGGACGTACTGCTCGGGCGTCATTGTGCGGGTCCGATGGCGGGGCGCATCCACAAGGCTCGCCAGACCAGGGCGGGCATATCAGCTGCGCCGAGCACCGGACGTTGGCGAAAGGTCTGGTAGTCCATGCGCCGTATTCTCTCCAGAACGCGCAGCCCACCCTGCACCACGAGGCGAAGTTCCAGGCCCAGGCGGCCACCGATCTCCAGCGGCAGCCTCGCGCCTTCGTGCATGGTGGCGCTGGCCCAATCGCACAGATCCGCCACGAGGGCGCGCTCACCTGGAGTGCATGGCAGGTTTCCTGAGCCAGGCGGCCAGTGCAAACCGTGGGCCGCCGCATCCTGTTGAGGGATGTATACCCTGGCCCTGGGGAGGTCGATGCTCAGGTCTTGCCAGAAATTGATCAACTGCAGGGCTGTGCAGATTCTGTCGGACATGGTGAACAGCGCCTCGCGGTTCACGCCGTGCAGATGAAGCAACAGCCTGCCAATCGGGTTGGCTGATCTGCGACAGTAGTCCAGCAATTCATCACGGCTGGCGTAGGCGGGGTTACGCACATCTTGTTCAAAGGCGTCCAGCAGGTCATGCAGGGGGGCCGGTGGCAGGTGGTGCCTGGCATGCGCGCTTGCCAGCAGACTGAAGATGCGAGACCACGGCGCATCTGGATCGCGGCTGCGCCCTTGCAGGGTGTCTTCAAGCGCGAGCCGATAGGCTTTCAGTTCGCAAAGGCGTTGCTCCCTCGCCAGGTCGCCCTCATCTGCGATGTCATCTGCCGTCCGTGCAAAGTGATAGATCGCGACAACAGCCTCACGCATGGCTGGCGGGCACAGCCATGAAGCTACCGGGAAGTTCTCGTAATGCTGGACCGCCACGAGCCGGATTGTCGCCGTGTCGGATGATCGATCCGTCAGGCGGCGCCTCGGCCATGGTGGGCGGTCTGTGTCCTGCGGTCTCCCTTCCGGCCACAGGCTAAAATCGTGCGCTTTGCGATCACCATTCGGTACCCGTTCAGAAGGGGTGCCGTGCCTTCCGGACATGCGCGGGTGGCGAAATTGGTAGACGCACCAGGTTTAGGTCCTGACGGGGGAGACCCCGTGTCGGTTCGAGTCCGACCCCGCGCACCACTTCCAACCTTCCGTCCACTGAACAGAGTTCCCCCATGACCGTCACCGTCGAAACCCTTGAGAAGCTCGAACGTCGCATCACCCTGAACCTCTCAGTCCAGGAGATAGGCTTGGAAGTCGACAGCAGGCTGAAGCGCCTGTCACGCACGGTAAAGGCCGATGGATTCAGACCAGGCAAGGTGCCGATGTCGGTTGTGGCGCAGCGGTACGGTTACTCGGTGCAATATGAAGTTGTCAACGACAAGGTCGGCAAGGCCTTTTCGGACGCCGCCACCGAGGCGAAATTGCGGGTGGCGGGTGCCCCGCGAATCGCCCAGAAGGACGAAGCTCCAGAAGGGCACCTGGGTTTCGACGCCACGTTTGAGGTGTACCCGGAGGTTCGCCTGGGTGACCTCTCGCCCTTGGAGGTCGAGCGCATCTCCACCGAGGTGACCGAGGCTGCGGTAGACCGCACCATCGATATCCTGCGCAAGCAGCGCCGCACCTTTGCCCAGCGGCCGGCATCGGAAGGTGCCGCCGAAGCGGATCGTGTCACGATCGATTTCGAAGGCAAGATCGACGGAGAGCCCTTCGCCGGCGGCAAGGCTGAGGCCTTCCAGTTCATCATCGGCGAAGGCCAGATGCTGGAGCAATTCGATCTGGCCGTACGCGGTATGCGAGTGGGTGAGAGCAAGACCTTCCCCTTGCAGTTTCCTGCTGACTACCAGGGTCAGGACGTGGCTGGGAAGGAGGCTGACTTCCTGGTCACCATGAAGAAGATCGAGGCTGCGCACCTGCCCGAAGTGGATGACGCGTTTGCCAAGGCGCTGGGCATCAAGGAAGGCACCGTCGAAGCCCTGCGCAGCGATGTACGCAAGAACTTGGATAGAGAAGTCAAGTTCCGCCTGATGTCCAGGAACAAGGCGGCGGTGATGGACGCCTTGGTGAAGTCGGCCGAACTCGACGTTCCCAAGTCCCTCGTCGACAGCGAGACCGAGCGCATGGTCGAGTCGGCAAGGGCCGACCTCAAGCAGCGCGGCATCAAGGACGCAGACACCGCGCCCATTCCTGCTGACATCTTCAAGCCGCAAGCCGAGCGCAGGGTGCGGCTGGGGCTGGTGGTGGCCGAGTTGGTGCGCAGCAGCGGTCTTCAAGCCAAGCCCGAGCAACTGCAGAAGCACATCGAAGAGTTGAGCCAGAGCTATGAGCGGCCTGCCGAGGTGGTGCGGTACTACCTCAGCGATCGTCAGCGCATGGCGGAAGTCGAGGCCGTCGTGATCGAGAACAACGTCACCGACCATGTGCTCGGCCAGGTCAAGGTCGTGGACAAGGTGGTACCGTTCGACGAATTGATGGCATCAGCTTGAAGGGACGATCGAACATGAGCGCACTGGAGACGACCGCACTGGGCATGGTGCCCATCGTCATCGAGCAGTCGGGGCGGGGTGAGCGCGCCTACGACATCTACAGCCGATTGCTGCGGGAGCGCATCGTGTTCCTCGTCGGCCCTGTGAACGACCAAAGCGCCAACCTGGTGGTGGCGCAGATGTTGTTCCTGGAGAGCGAGAACCCTGACAAGGACATTTTTCTCTATATCAATTCGCCTGGCGGCAGTGTCAGTGCAGGCTTGGCCATCTACGACACCATGCAGTTCATCAAGCCGGATGTGTCGACGCTTTGCATGGGCATCGCAGCGAGCATGGGTTCCTTCCTGCTCATGGCCGGCGCCAAGGGCAAGCGAGCCGCCTTGCCGAATTCGAAGGTGATGATCCACCAGCCTTCCGGGGGTGCGCAAGGTCAGGCCACGGATATCGAGATTCACGCGCGTGAGATCCTGAAGACCCGCGAGCAGTTGAACCGGATCTACGCTGAGCGGACGGGCCAGTCCCTGGAAAAGATCACTGCCGACATGGAGCGGGATTTTTTCATGTCTCCTGCCGAGGCCAAGGAGTACGGGCTGATCGACCAGGTGTTGGAGCGGCGTCCAGGTTGAAGCGGGCTTTAGGGGTTCAATTCCAACGCTTGACCCGCTGCATTCCGGGTGAAGATGTCGTATGAACTATCATCATCCGCAACCCAACCACTGACCTGAGCTCGCAACCACACATGGCCGAAAAGAAAGGCGCCTCAGGCGAAAAGGTTCTGTACTGCTCCTTCTGCGGTAAGAGCCAGCACGAGGTCAAGAAACTCATTGCGGGCCCTTCGGTGTTCATCTGTGATGAGTGCATCGAGCTTTGCAACGACATCATTCGGGATGAGGCGCCGCCGGAGAGCCCGGCAGGCAAGGCCGGGCGATCTGATCTGCCAATTCCCAGCGAAATCAAGGCCAGTCTTGATGAGTACGTGATCGGGCAGGAAGCTGCCAAGCGGACGCTTGCCGTGGCGGTGTACAACCACTACAAGCGCCTGAAGCACATGGGTGCTTCCAAGGACGAGGTCGAGCTTGCCAAGAGCAACATCCTGCTGATCGGTCCGACGGGCTCTGGCAAGACGCTTCTTGCCCAGACGCTGGCGCGACTGCTGAACGTGCCCTTCGTGATTGCGGATGCCACCACCCTGACGGAAGCCGGTTACGTTGGCGAGGACGTCGAAAACATCATCCAGAAGTTGCTGCAGAACTGCAACTACGACGTCGAGCGGGCCCAGCGCGGCATCGTCTACATCGATGAGATCGACAAGATCAGCCGCAAGGCCGACAACCCCAGCATCACGCGCGATGTTTCGGGTGAGGGGGTGCAACAGGCCCTGCTCAAGCTGGTGGAGGGCACCATGGCCAGCGTGCCCCCTCAAGGTGGACGCAAACACCCGAACCAGGATTTCCTGCAGATCGACACCACCAACATCCTGTTCATTTGCGGCGGCGCATTTGATGGGCTGGAAAAGGTGATCCAGAACCGTACCGAGCGCTCCGGCATCGGTTTTGCTGCCACCGTGCACAGCAAGTCAGAGAAGCGCGTCTCGGAGACTTTTCAGTCTGTCGAGCCTGAGGACCTGATCAAGTTTGGATTGATTCCCGAACTCGTGGGACGCCTGCCTGTGGTGGCCACGCTGGGTGAATTGACTGAAGATGCGCTGGTCCAGATCCTGACCGAACCCAAGAACGCCTTGCTCAAGCAGTACCAGAAGCTTTTCGGCATGGACGGCGTGGAACTGGAAGTCAGGCCTTCAGGCCTCGCCGCTGTGGCGCGCAAGGCATTGGCTCGCAAGACCGGCGCCCGAGGTTTGAGGTCCATCGTCGAGCACGCCCTGATCGACACGATGTTCGAGTTGCCGCACCTGGACGGGGTGGCCAAGGTGGTGGTGGATGACCACACCATTGAAGAAGGGGGCAAACCCCTGCTGGTTTACAAAGAGCAAGCCAAGGCAAGCGCTTGATCCGCCCCCCGGGGCCGACCTCCGCAGCATGCGCCCTTGCATTAAGTCGCACGGGCCCCATGTCTGCTGAAGAAAGTGAGGAATGTCATGTCAGGTCATCCTGTTCTTCCGTCTGAACCCATCACGCTGCCGCTGTTGCCGCTGCGGGATGTGGTCGTGTTCCCGCACATGGTGATTCCCCTGTTCGTGGGGCGGCCGAAGTCGATCAAGGCCCTGGAATCCGCCATGGAGGCAGGCCGGCAGATCATGCTGGTGGCACAGAAGGCCGCGGGCAAAGACGAGCCCAAGCCCGAAGACATGTTCGAGGTGGGCTGCATCTCGAGCATCCTTCAGATGCTGAAGCTGCCGGATGGCACGGTGAAGGTGTTGGTGGAAGGCGTGCAGCGTGCCACCACGCAGGCCATCCGTGACGAAGGCGACCACTTCGTTGGCGACGTGACGCCGGTGGCGCCCCCCGCAGAGGGCAGCCCGGAGATCGAAGCGCTTCGCCGGGCTGTCACCCAGCAGTTCGACCAATACGTCAAGCTCAACAAGAAGATTCCCCCCGAGATCCTGACGTCCATCGCGGGCATCGACGACCCAGGCCGGCTCGCAGACACGATCGCCGCGCACCTTCCGTTGAAGTTGGATGCCAAGCAGTCGGTGCTGGACATGTTCCTTGTGGCTCGGCGACTGGAGAAGTTGCTGGAACTGCTGGAGCACGAAGTCGACATTCTTCAGGTCGAAAAGCGCATCCGCGGGCGTGTGAAGCGCCAGATGGAGAAGAGCCAGCGCGAGTACTACCTGAACGAACAGGTCAAGGCCATCCAGAAGGAGTTGGGTGACGGAGAGGAAGGTGCTGATCTCGAGGAACTCGACAAGAAGATCAAGGCCGCGCGCATGCCCAAGGAGGCACGCAAGAAGGCTGAGGCCGAGTTCAAGAAGCTCAAGCTGATGTCGCCGATGTCTGCAGAAGCCACAGTGGTGCGCAACTACATCGATGTCCTCATCAACCTGCCCTGGGTGAAGAAGACCAAGATCAAGCATGACCTGGGCAATGCAGAGACCGTTCTGAACGAGGACCACTTCGGCCTGGAAAAGGTCAAGGACCGCATCCTCGAATACCTCGCGGTTCAGCAGCGCGTGGACAAGGTCAAGGCGCCGATCCTTTGCCTGGTGGGGCCCCCGGGCGTGGGCAAGACTTCTCTCGGGCAGAGCGTCGCCCGCGCCACTGGACGCAAGTTCGTCCGCATGGCTTTGGGCGGCATGCGCGACGAGGCGGAGATTCGCGGACACCGTCGTACCTACATCGGCTCCATGCCGGGCAAGGTCTTGCAAAGCCTGACCAAGGTCGGTACCCGCAATCCCCTGTTCTTGCTCGACGAAATCGACAAGCTGGGCATGGATTTCCGGGGTGACCCGTCCTCGGCGCTCCTGGAGGTGCTGGACCCCGAGCAGAACCACACCTTCAGCGACCACTACGTCGAGGTCGACTACGACCTCTCAGACGTGATGTTCGTGGCGACGTCGAACTCGATGAACATTCCCCCGGCGCTGCTGGACCGCATGGAAGTGATCCGTCTGGCGGGCTACACCGAGGACGAGAAGGTCAACATCGCGCAGCGCTACCTGTTGCCCAAGCAGCAGAAGAACAACGGCATCCGCGATGACGAGATGGAGGTCACCGAGGGTGCCATCCGCGGGATCGTCCGGTACTACACGCGAGAGGCAGGTGTTCGTTCGTTGGAGCGCGAGATCTCCAAGATCTGCCGCAAGGTGGTCAAGGGCGTGCAGCTGAAGAAGTATGAGCAGAAGGTGGTGGTCGAGGAGGGCAACCTCAACGACTTTCTTGGTGTGCGCAAGTTCGACTTCGGGCGCACTGAGAAGACCAACCAGGTGGGGCAGGTGGTGGGCTTGGCCTGGACGGAGGTGGGCGGCGATTTGTTGACCATCGAGGCCGCCGTCATGCCGGGTAAGGGCAACATCATTCGCACCGGTTCTCTCGGTGACGTCATGAAGGAGTCCGTCGAGGCTGCGCGTTCCGTGGTGAGGTCCCGTGCCCGCCGGTTGGGCCTGAAGGATGATCTGTTCGAGAAGCGGGACATCCACATCCACGTGCCCGATGGCGCAACACCCAAGGACGGGCCGAGTGCGGGCATCGCCATGACCACGGCGTTCGTCTCTGCGCTGTCGGGCATTCCTGTACGCGCCGATGTCGCCATGACAGGCGAGATCACCTTGCGCGGCGAGGTGACCGCCATTGGTGGACTGAAGGAGAAACTGCTGGCCGCCTTGCGCGGCGGCGTGAAGACGGTGCTGATTCCCGAGGAAAACGTCAAAGACCTGCAGGACATTCCCGAGAACGCCAAGAACCAACTCGAGATCATCCCGGTGCGGTGGATCGACAAGGTGCTGGAGATAGCGCTGGAGACCATGCCAAAGCCGTTGCCGGAGGAAGAATTGCCCACCAAGCCTGAGGCCGTGGCCACCTCTGCGGCCGCTGTGGCGGAAGCCTCGGCGGGTGACGGGTTACCACACTGAAAAATTTCTTGCGGGGCAGGCCTCTCTGCATATAATGTGAGGCTTACGCGGGAATAGCTCAGTTGGTAGAGCGCAACCTTGCCAAGGTTGAGGTCGCGAGTTCGAGCCTCGTTTCCCGCTCCAAATTCCAGACGTCGAGTCTGGCCTCAAAGGGAAGCACGGGCTTCCCTTTTTTGGTTAAGCATGACCCAGGCGCGGTAGCAAAGCGGTTATGCAACGGATTGCAAATCCGTCTAGCCCGGTTCGACTCCGGGCCGCGCCTCCATATCGCGAACGCCCGAGCCCGGCCTGCCGGACCCGGGCGTTTTCGCATGGCTGCCCGGTTCGACGCCATAAGGGGCGGGCGATCGATAATGTGAGATGGCCCGGGTGGCGAAATCGGTAGACGCAGCGGACTTAAAATCCGCCACGCTTTCATCGGCGTGTACGGGTTCGAGTCCCGTCCCGGGCACCATGCCGGCACGTCACGTGGCATGTCTCAGCCCTAGAATGACAGGTTGATCGTTTCATCACAGTTCCCCAGGAGCAAGGCGACATGAAGGTGCTGGTCCCCGTCAAGCGGGTGGTCGATTACAACGTCAAGGTACGGGTCAAGAGTGACGGTACGGGCGTGGACATCGCCAACGTCAAGATGAGCATGAACCCGTTTGACGAAATCGCCGTGGAAGAAGCCGTGCGGTTGAAGGAAAAGGGTGTCGCCACCGAGGTGATTGCAGTGTCATGCGGCGTGGCCCAATGTCAGGAAACCTTGCGTACCGCCATGGCCATTGGCGCAGACCGTTCCATTCTGGTGGAGTGCGCTGACGAACTGCAACCGCTGGCAGTGGCCAAGTTGCTCAAGGCCATCGTCGACAAGGAGCAACCCGCCCTCGTCATCCTGGGCAAGCAATCCATTGATGATGACTGCAATCAGACGGGTCAGATGCTCGCGGCCCTGGCGGGCTTGCCCCAGGCTACTTTCGCCAGCAAGCTGGAAGTTGTGGAAGGCAAGGCGCAGGTGACCCGTGAGGTGGACGGCGGCCTGGAGACAGTCTCGCTGACCTTGCCTGCTGTGGTCACGACCGACTTGCGCCTGAACGAGCCGCGCTACGTGACCTTGCCCAACATCATGAAGGCCAAGAAGAAGCCGTTGGATGTGTTCAAGTCCTCGGACCTCGGAGTGGATGTCACGCCTCGCATCAAGACGCTGAAGGTGAGCGAGCCTCCCAAGCGCGGCGCCGGGGTCAAGGTGCCTGATGTGGCCGCTCTGGTGGACAAACTCAAGAACGAAGCAAAGGTGGTCTGATGGCAGCCCTGGTCATTGCCGAACACGACAACGTTTCCCTGAAGGCCGCTACGCTCAATACCGTGACGGCTGCGCTCCAGTGCGGCGGCGAGGTTCACGTCATGGTGGCGGGTGCTGGTGCCGGAGGCGCCGCGCAAGCTGCGGCGGCGATCGCGGGGGTTTCCAAGGTGCTGCATGCCGACGGCGCTTCCCTGGCCCACGGCTTGGCAGAGAACCTGGCAGCCCAAGTGCTGGCGGTGGCGTCTTCCTACACTCACATCCTTTTTCCGGCCACGGCCAGTGGCAAGAACACGGCGCCTCGGGTGGCTGCCTTGCTGGATGTTGCCCAGATCAGCGATGCGACAAAGGTCATCTCGGCCGACACCTTCGAGCGCCCCATCTATGCGGGCAATGCAATCGCCACAGTGCAGAGCACCGATGCGGTCAAGGTGATCACGGTGCGGACCACGGGCTTCGACGCGGCGGCCCCGTCCGGTGGTTCTGCGGCCGTGCAGAGCCTTGAAGTGGCAGTGGATGAGGGCAAGTCCGTCTACCTTGGTTCTGAGATTGCCAAGCTTGACCGCCCAGAGCTGACCTCCGCGAAGATCATCGTGTCGGGTGGCCGGGCTCTGGGCAGTAACGACAAGTTCGCTGAAGTGCTGACGCCGCTGGCCGACAAGCTGGGGGCCGCCCTCGGGGCCAGCCGCGCCGCGGTGGATGCGGGCTACGCCCCCAACGACTGGCAAGTCGGTCAGACCGGAAAGATCGTGGCTCCGCAACTCTACGTTGCTTGCGGTATCAGCGGCGCCATCCAGCACCTGGCCGGCATGAAGGACTCCAAGGTCATCGTGGCCATCAACAAAGATCCCGAGGCCCCGATCTTCAGCGTGGCTGACTACGGGCTGGAGGCTGATCTCTTCGCTGCGGTACCTGAGCTGGTCAACGCCCTTTGAATCATTGAAACCTCTCGAGGGCGCCCAAGGGGCGCCCTTGTTGCATCCGGAGCCTTGAAATGACTTATCGCGCACCCCTGAAGGACATGCTCTTCGTGATGAAGGAACTGGCGGGCCTGGAGGCCGTGGCGGCTCTCCCGGGCTATGCGGATGCCGGGCCTGACACTGCCGCTGCGGTGCTGGAGGAGTGCGCGCGCTTCAATGAGGAGGTGGTGGCGCCCCTGAACTGGGAAGGTGACCGAAACCCTTCGTCATTCCACGACGGTGAGGTGCGGACCACCCCTGGCTTCAAGCAAGCCTTCAAGCAGTTTGCCGAAGGCGGGTGGCAGGGGTTGCAGCACCCTGAGGCTTTTGGTGGTCAAGGCCTGCCCAAGTTGATCCATGCCGCCTGCGGCGAGATGGTGCAAAGCGCCAACATGAGTTTCGCCCTGTGCCCGCTGTTGACCGATGGCGCCATCGAGGCCTTGCTGACCGCAGGAAGCCCGCAGCAGCAGCAAACCTACATTCCGCCCATGATCGAAGGGCGCTGGACGGGCACGATGAACCTGACGGAGCCTCAGGCCGGCAGTGACCTGTCACTGGTGCGTACCCGAGCTGAACCGCAGCCCGATGGCACTTTCCGTCTGTTTGGCACCAAGATCTACATCACCTACGGCGAGCACGACATGGCGGACAACATCGTCCACCTGGTGCTGGCCCGGGTGGCAGGTGCGCCGGAAGGCGTGAAGGGCATTTCGCTGTTCATCTGCCCCAAGATCCTGGAGGACGGCACGCGCAATGACGTACGGTGCGTGAGCATCGAGCACAAGCTGGGCATCAAGGCCAGTCCCACGGCGGTGTTGCAGTACGGAGATGCGGGCGGCGCGGTCGGCTACCTCATCGGCCAGGAAAACCGCGGCCTCGAGTACATGTTCGTGATGATGAATGCGGCGCGCTTTGGCGTGGGCGTGCAGGGCATTGCGGTGGCCGAGCGGGCTTACCAGAAGGCTGTGCAATATGCTCGTGACCGCGTGCAGAGTCGGCCCATCGATGGGTCAGCGCATGCGGCGGCAGCCATCATCCACCACCCGGATGTACGCCGCATGCTGATGACCATGCGGGCGCACACCGAAGGCTGCCGTGCCATGGCGCTGGTGGCTGCCGGCGCTTTCGACGCCGCCCATGCCCATCCGGACGAGGCGGTGCGGCGCGAGAACCAGGCGTTCTACGAGTTCCTGGTGCCCTTGGTGAAGGGCTTGTCCACCGAGATGAGCCTGGAAGTGGCGAGCCTGGGCGTCCAGGTGCACGGCGGCATGGGCTTCATCGAGGAAACGGGCGCTGCCCAGTACCTGCGGGACGCCAAGATCCTCACCATCTACGAAGGCACCACGGCCATCCAGGCCAATGACCTGGTGGGCCGAAAGACGGCGCGCGATGGAGGCCAGTTGGCCCGCGCCCTGGCGCAGCGTGTGGCAGACACGGAGTCCGCCCTGATCGGACGGCCCAGCCCGCAAGGCCACGCCATCGCCCGTCGCCTTGCAGCGGCCCGCGCGGCGTTTCTGGATGTGGTGACCTTCGTGGTCGAACGCACCCGCTCCGACCCTAACGCGGTGTACGCCGGGAGCGTGCCCTATCTCATGATGGCAGGTACGTTGGTGGCAGGCTGGCAGATGGCCCGCGCCTTCATGGCGGCAGAAGACCTCTGTGCAGCGGGCGAAGACCCTGTCTTCATGCAGGCCAAGATCACTACCTGCCGGTTCTATGCCGATCACCTGCTGCCACGCACACTGGCTTGGCGCGACAGCATCGTCGATGGCGCTGCGGCCGTCACCGATATGCCGCTGGATGCTTTCTGAGATACGGCGCGAGCGAGGGGTGCGCCGGTCTCATTGACCGCCTCCAACTTCCCGAGCCCCAAGAAAACGGGGCCTCACATGCAGGCCCCGTCCAAGAGTTCACAGATGAGCGGTGTCCGGACCGCGCGGCCGGCCGCCGACCGCTTTATCGGATGGAGGTGAACCGCGCTTCCGGCCGGTCGTCCGAACGGTGAAGCGTCGTCACGCCGGCCTTCATGGCCCAGGGGCGCATTTGGTGGTGCAGCGGGATGGTCAGCACTTCTTCCTTGGTTCGCACCAGGGCTTCCCGGATCATGCCGTTTCGCTTGGCCGTGTCGGTTTCGGTCTTCATGGCATCCACGAGCCGATCCACCGTCGCGTCGCTGATCTTGCTGAAGTTGAAGTTGCCGTCCGCACCGGTGGTGCGGGTGCGGATCAGAGACTGCAGCGAGTACTGGGCGTCATAGGTGGCGACACCCCATCCGAGCAGGTAGATTGAGGAATCGAAGTTCTGCACCTTCTGGATGAAGGTGGCCATGTTTTCCGCGGCCAGGGTAGCCTTGACGCCCACTCGGGCCCACATGGCCACCACCGCCTGGCAGATTTCCTCGTCATTGACGTAGCGGTTGTTCGGGCAGTTCAGGCGCACTTCGAGCCCATTCGGGTAACCAGCATCTGCCAGGAGCTTCTTTGCACCCTCGACGTCCGTCTTGGTGGGGGTATCGAGTTCAGGCGAATGACCGTTCACACCGGGTGCCACCATCAACCCTGCCGGAATGGACAGGCCTCGCATGATGTTGCGCTTGATGGCCTCCCGGTCGATGGCCATGGACAGTGCTTGCCGAACCCGCTTGTCTGCGAACGGGTTCTTGCCCTTGATGTTGCTGTGCTTGAGCTCAGGGCTGCCCATGTCAGGGGCGAGGTAGATCGTTCGCACTTCGGGGCCGTCCACCACCTTCAGCTTGCTGTCTTGTCGCAGGCGTGCGATGTCCTGGGTGGGCAGGTCCGTCAGCATGTCCACATCACCCGACAGCAAAGCCGCCACCCGGGTGGGATCGCTCTTGATGGGGGTGTAGATGACTTCCTTCACGTTGCCGGTGTGCTTATCCCACCAGTCCGCGTTCTGGGTCATGGTGATGCGCTGTTCCGGGGTCCATCCCGTGATCTTGTACGCGCCAGTGCCCATCACCGTGCGGGAGGCAAAGTTTTCCTCCTTGGCCTTGTAATCCTGCGTGTTCGTGGTCTTGTTCTTCTCTGCCCACGATTTGCTCATGATGCGGAAGTCGATGATGTTGCGCAGCAGCAGGGGGTTGGGCGCCGCCATGATGAAGTCAACGGTGTGGTCGTCGATCTTCTTGATCTCGTTGATGCCAGTCACATAGATGCCCATCGTGCCCTGCGGTTGGCGGATCCGGCCAAAAGAGAACACGACGTCGTCGGCAGTGAAGGGGGTGCCGTCATGGAACTTGACGCCCTTGCGCAACTCGAAACGCACCTGGGTCGGTGAGATGTAGGTCCATTTGGTGGCCAGCGCGGGCTCCACCTGAAATTTGTCGTTGTAGCGGGTCAGCCCCTCATACGCGTGCATGAGGATGGCGTTGGTGGTGGCGTGGTTCTGCGAGTGCGGGTCCAGGGTCAGGATGTCGTTCTGGGCTGCCCAGCGCAGGGTTTGGGCTTGGGCTGGCGCGGCCAGCACGGCGGCCACCGAGGCGGCAACCAACATCAACTTGAAATTCTTCATGCGGAGGCTCCGAGAGCAAATGACGAATCCACAATGCTAGTGCCTGCGGCGGAATTGCAAAGCCGGGAAACCCCGATCCCTTTGAGGTTCAATCCGAGCCGGGGTTTTCGGGTTTCGAATCCGCCCGCTCCAAGTTGGCATCACAGCGGGTGTCCGCGGCGATCCACCGCCGGGCGACACGCCGCACCACGGCTTGCGGCAGCCAGGGCACGAAAGTGTGGGGCGATGTCAGCAGCCCGCAACGGTAGACGGCTTGTTCGGCAGACCAGTCAAGGGCGCGACACGGACCCAGGGTTTTTCTAGTGATGACCACGCCCACCGGGCAGGGTTTCCAAAGGCAGCAAAGCCCGCACCCGTTGCAGGGCTGACCCACGCCGGGATGGGCAGGTGCCAGCGGCTGGATCATCACGATCCGTTCGTGTCTGGTCATCGGATGGCGCAGATCAGGCAGGGTAGGTTCTTGACCACGGGACGGACCCGGCTCATCGATGGGCGCTTGCGCGGGGCGCGGGGCGCGGACTTCGCAGTTCCCTGCCCACTTGTCAGCGAATTGAGGGGGTCCAGTGGTTCCAATGTCGGCTTGAGGAAAGGTCGGGCTGGGGCGATGCTACAGTGCCAGACAGAAAGACACAGGTCCTTCCCGTCCCCTTGCTGAACGAGACGACAGCAAGGCGGGTCGCGATCCGCCAACCGGTGAAGCCGGGGCCGCGGAAGGTTGTTGAACCCATCGGAGTGCCGGTTACCGGCGCGAAAGGTGAGCGAATGTTGATGCAGCAGTACAGATCCAACTCGTATCTGTTTGGCGGTAATGCGCCCTATGTTGAAGAGTTGTACGAGGCCTATCTCGACAACCCTGGCAGCGTGCCTGACAACTGGCGCGCGTATTTCGACAACCTGCAGCACGTCCCCGCCGTCGACGGCAGCGATTCGCGCGATGTGGCGCACGCCCCGGTGGTCGAATCCTTTGCGCAACGCGCCAAGGCCAACGCATTTGCGCTGAAAGCCAGCAGTGCCGACCTGGCGGTGGCGCAGAAGCAGGTTCATGTCCAGAGCCTGATTGCGGCCTACCGTTTCCTCGGGTCCCGCTGGGCGGATCTGGATCCGCTCAAGCGCACCGAGCGCCCGAAGATTCCGGAACTCGAGCCCTCGTTCTACGGCCTGAGTGAGTCCGACATGGACATCACGTTCTCGGCAGCCAACACCTATTTCAGCAAGGCCGAGCAGATGAGCCTGCGGGACATCCTGCAGGCCTTGCGCGACACCTATTGCGGCACCCTGGGCGTGGAGTTCATGCACATCACCGAGCCGACGGAAAAGCGTTGGTGGCAGGAGCGCCTGGAAAGCACCCGTAGCAAGCCAGTGCTCAGCGTCGAGCAGAAGAAGCATGTGCTGGACCGCCTGACCGCGGCCGAGGGCCTGGAACGCTACCTGCACACCAAGTATGTGGGGCAGAAGCGGTTTTCCCTTGAGGGCGGCGAGAGTTTCATCGCTGCGATGGACGAACTGATCCAGCAGGCCGGCGCCAAGGGTGTGCAGGAAATCATCATCGGCATGGCCCACCGGGGCCGGTTGAACGTCCTGGTGAACACCCTGGGCAAGATGCCCAAGGACCTGTTTGCCGAGTTCGATCACACGGCACCCGAGGAACTGCCCGCGGGTGACGTGAAGTACCACCAGGGCTTCAGCTCTGATGTCTCCACCCCCGGTGGCCCGGTGCACCTGAGCCTGGCGTTCAACCCGTCGCACCTGGAGATCGTGAATCCGGTGGTGGAAGGTTCGGTGCGTGCCCGCATGGACCGTCGGGGCGACAAGCGCGGTGACCAGGTGCTGCCGGTTCTCGTGCATGGCGATGCCGCATTTGCGGGGCAGGGCGTGAACCAGGAGACCCTGGCGCTGGCCCAGACGCGTGGCTACTCCACGGGCGGGACGGTACACCTCATCATCAACAACCAGATCGGCTTCACCACCTCGGACCCGCGCGATCTGCGGTCGACGCTGTACTGCACAGACATCGTCAAGGGCGTCGAGGCACCGGTTCTGCACGTCAACGGCGACGATCCCGAGGCGGTGGTCCTGGCAGTGCGCTGGTCGCTGGAATACCGCATGGAGTTCCGCAAGGATGTGGTGCTGGACATCATCTGCTTCCGCAAGCTGGGCCACAACGAGCAGGACACGCCCTCGCTGACCCAGCCGCTGATGTACAAGAAGATTGCCCAGCATCCTGGCACGCGCAAGCTGTATGCCGACAAGCTGGCGGCCCAGGGCCTGGGGCAGAGCCTGGGCGACGACATGTCCAAGGCCTACCGTTCTGCGCTGGATGAAGGACGCCACACGGTCGATCCGGTGCTGACCGACTTCAAGAGCAAGTACGCGGTGGATTGGCTGCCATACCTGGGCAGGAAGTGGACTGACGCTGCCGACACGGCCATCCCCCTGGCGGAATGGAAGCGTCTGGCCGAGCGCATCACCACCATCCCCGAGACCGTGAACATGCACCCGCTGGTCAAGAAGGTCTATGACGACCGAGCGGCCATGGGCAGGGGTGAACTGCGCGTGGACTGGGGCATGGGCGAACACATGGCCTTCGCGTCCCTGGTGTCCAGCGGCTACCCCATCCGCATGTCTGGCGAGGATTCCGGCCGCGGCACCTTCACGCACCGTCACGCCGTCATTCACGATCAGAAGCGTGAGCGCTGGGACGAAGGCACCTATGTGCCGCTGCAGCATGTGGCTGAAAACCAGGCGCCTTTTCTGGTCATCGACTCCATCCTGTCCGAAGAGGCCGTGTTGGCCTTCGAGTACGGCTATGCGGGTTCGGACCCCAACACCCTGGTGATCTGGGAGGCTCAGTTCGGTGACTTCGCCAACGGCGCGCAGGTGGTGATTGACCAGTTCATCGCGTCAGGCGAAGTGAAGTGGGGCCGCCAGAACGGCCTGACGCTGATGTTGCCGCACGGCTACGAAGGCCAGGGCCCCGAGCACAGCTCCGCGCGCCTGGAGCGCTTCATGCAGTTGGCGGCCGACACCAACATGCAGATCGTGCAGCCCACCACGGCCGCGCAGATCTTCCATGTGCTGCGCCGCCAGATGGTGCGTAACCTGCGCAAGCCCTTGGTGTTGTTCACGCCCAAGTCGCTGCTGCGCAACAAGGACGCCACTTCCAGCCTGAATGACTTCACCAAGAGCGGTTTCCATACCGTCATTGGTGAACTCAACGCCGATGTGGTGGCCGCGGCGGCCAAGGTCAAGCGCGTCATCGCCTGCTCCGGCAAGGTGTATTACGACCTGGTCAAGAAGCGTGAGGAAAAGGGCCTGAACGACGTCGCCATCTTGCGGGTCGAGCAGCTCTATCCCTTCCCGCACAAGGTGCTGTCGGCTGAACTCAAGAAGTTCCCTAACGCAACGGAAGTCGTGTGGTGCCAGGACGAGCCGCAGAACCAGGGGGCCTGGTTCTTCGTGCAGCACAACATCCACGAGAACATGCTGGACGGGCAGCGCCTGGGCTATGCCGGACGTGCCGCCTCGGCCTCGCCGGCGGTGGGCTACGCCCATTTGCACCAGGATCAGCAGAAGGCGCTCATCGACGCCGCCTTTGGCAAGCTCAAGGGCTTCACGCTGACCAAGTAATCCGCCGCTCCATCTGAAACGAATTCACTCCCAAGACCATCATGGCCATCGTAGATGTCAAAGTCCCTCAGTTGTCCGAGTCTGTGGCGGAAGCCACCTTGCTGCAATGGAAGAAGAAGGCTGGCGAAGCCGTTGCCGCAGATGAAATCCTGATCGAGATCGAGACCGACAAGGTTGTTCTGGAAGTTCCTGCTCCCGCCGCGGGCGTGTTGGCTGAACTGGTGGTGGCCGGTGGCGGCACCGTCGGCAGTGATCAGGTGATTGCCCGCATCGATACCGAGGCCACGGCCGGGGTTGCGGCACCGGCTGCCGTGGTGGCGCCTGTCTCGGCAACCGCGGCGGCGGCGTCTGCGCCCGCTGGCACCAAGGCTGGCGTGGCCATGCCCGCTGCCGCCAAGCTGATGGCCGACCACCAGATGTCCGCCGGTTCGTTGGCGGGCACCGGCAAGGATGGACGTGTCACCAAGGGCGACGTCCTGGCCGCGGTGGCTGCACCTCAACCTGCTGCTGTTCCTGCACCCGTCGCCGTGGCCGCTGCCCCGGCAGTGGCCAAGCCCTTGCCGGCCGTGCCGGCACCTGCGTCCGCTCACCTGGGTGACCGTCCAGAGCAACGCGTGCCCATGAGCCGCCTGCGCGCCCGTGTGGCTGAGCGTCTGCTGCAGTCCCAGGCCACCAACGCCATCCTGACGACCTTCAACGAGGTCAACATGGCGCCCGTGATGGAAATGCGCAAGAGGTTCCAGGAGAAGTTCGAGAAGGAGCACGGGGTCAAGCTCGGCTTCATGAGCTTCTTCGTCAAGGCCGCCGTGGCAGCCTTGAAGAAGTACCCGGTGCTCAACGCCTCGGTCGATGGCAATGACATCGTCTACCACGGCTACTTCGACATCGGCATCGCCGTGGGGTCACCGCGTGGCCTGGTGGTGCCCGTCCTGCGCAATGTGGATCAGATGAGCTTCTCCGACATCGAGAAAGAGATTGCTGAGTTCGGTGTCAAGGCCAAGGACGGCAAACTGTCCATGGACGAGCTCTCCGGCGGCACGTTCTCCATCTCCAACGGCGGCGTCTTCGGCTCCATGCTGTCCACCCCCATCATCAACCCGCCGCAGTCGGCCATCCTCGGCGTGCACGCCACCAAGGACCGGGCGATGGTGGAGAACGGTCAGGTGGTGGTGCGCCCCATCAACTACCTGGCCATGAGCTACGACCACCGCATCATCGACGGACGCGAAGCGGTACTGGGCCTGGTGACCATGAAGGAAGCCCTGGAAGATCCGGCGCGCCTGCTGTTCGACATCTGAGGGCCTTTACATGTCTCAATCCTTTGATGTCATCGTCATCGGCTGTGGCCCGGGCGGCTACATCGCGGCCATCCGGGCGGCCCAGCTGGGCTTCAAGGTGGCCTGCATCGACGAGTGGAAGAATGCCGCCGGCGGGCCGGCCCCGGGCGGTACTTGCACCAATGTGGGCTGCATTCCGTCCAAGGCGCTGCTGCAGTCGTCCGAGCACTTCGAGCATGCGCGGCACCACTTTGCCGACCACGGCATCTCCACCGGTGAGGTGACGATGGACGTGACGAAGATGCTGGCCCGCAAGGATGCTGTCGTCAAGCAGAACAACGACGGCATCCTGTACCTGTTCAAGAAGAACAAGGTCACGTTCTTCCACGGCCGTGGCAGCTTCGCCAGTGCCGCAGACGGAGCCTATGTGGTCAAGGTGACCGGCGCCCAGACCGCCGACCTGTCGGCCAAGCAAGTGGTGGTGGCCACGGGGTCGAGTGCGCGCCAGCTGCCGGCCGCACCGTTCGACGAGATGAACATCCTGTCCAACGACGGTGCGCTGCGCGTGGGTGCCGCGCCCACGAAGCTGGGGGTCATTGGCTCGGGCGTGATCGGCCTGGAGATGGGCTCGGTATGGCGTCGCCTGGGTGCCGAAGTCACCGTGCTGGAAGCCATGCCCACCTTCCTTGCGGCGGCCGACGAGTCGGTGGCCAAGGAAGCGTTGAAGATCTTCACCAAGCAGGGATTGAAGATCGAGCTGGGCGTGAAGATCGGCGAGATCACCAATGGCAAGAAGGGGGTTTCGGTCGCGTACACCAACGCCAAGGGAGAGGCCGCCCAGTTGGAGGTGGACAAGCTCATCGTTTCCATTGGTCGCGTGCCGAATACACAAGGCCTCAACGCCGAGGCCGTCGGCCTGAAGCTCGATGACCGTGGCGCCGTTGTCGTGGATGACGAGTGCCGAACCAATCTGCCGGGCGTGTGGGCGGTGGGCGACGTGGTGCGCGGCCCGATGCTGGCGCACAAGGCCGAGGAAGAGGGCGTTGCGGTGGCGGAGCGAATCGCCGGCCAACATGGGCATGTCGATCTCGGCATCGTTCCCTGGGTGATCTACACCAGCCCTGAAATCGCCTGGGTCGGCCGGACGGAGCAGCAGCTGAAGGCCGACGGCGTGGCCTACAAGGCAGGCCAGTTCCCTTTCCTGGCGAACGGCCGCGCCCGTGCATTGGGCGATACCACCGGTTTCGTCAAGGTCCTGGCCGATGCCCCGACCGACGAGATTCTGGGCGTGCACATCATCGGCCCGATGGCATCCGAGCTGATCGCCGAGGCCGCGATGGCCATGGCGTTCAAGGCTTCTGCAGAGGACATCGCCCGCATCTGCCACGCACACCCCTCGCTGTCGGAGTCCACGAAGGAAGCGGCGCTGGCAGTGGACAAGCGTACGCTGAACTTCTGAGTGGACCTTGTGCTTGATGATCTCGGCGGCCCAGACACCGTACCGGGCCCCATGATGAAGCCGCTGTGATGGCTGAGAACCCAGGCGCGGTCACGGTCGGGCAGGGCGTACGGGCCCTGTACGCCGACACGCTGGCCGAGAAGGGCTTTCGCAGCGACGCCGCACAACTGGGGGCCATCGAGGCGCTGGAGCGCTGCGAGCGTGAATGGGCAGACTACAAGGCTCGCCGCTCCAATGCCCTGACCAAGCTGTTGAGCCGTCCCCCTATCCCCCGGGGTGTCTACATGCATGGCGGGGTAGGTCGTGGCAAAAGCTTCCTGATGGACTGCTTTTTCCAGTCCGTCCCGCTCACCCGCAAGACGCGATTGCACTTCCACGAGTTCATGCGCGAGGTGCACCGGGAACTTCAGGACCTCAAGGGCACCGTCAATCCGCTGGACGAACTCGGCCGCCGCATCGCGCGCCGTTTCCGTCTCATCTGTTTCGATGAGTTCCACGTTGCGGACGTCACCGACGCGATGATCCTGCATCGTCTGCTGGAGTCGCTGTTCGCCAACCGCGTCAGCATCGTCACGACGTCGAACTTCCATCCTGACGATCTGTACCCGAACGGGCTCCATCGCGACCGCATCCTGCCGGCCATCGAGTTGCTGAAGAAGCACCTGCAGGTGGTCAGCGTCGATGCGGGCGTGGACTACCGCCAACGCTCGCTGAAGCGGGTTCAGGTCTATCACTGTCCCCTGGGAGAAGGCGCTGATGCGGCCATGAAGGACGCCTTCGAGGCGATGGCCGAAGCACGAGACGAGCCCGGTGCCCTGAACATCGAACACCGGGAGATACCGGTGCGCCGCCGGGCCGGCGGCGTGGTCTGGTTCGACTTCACGGTTCTTTGCGGGGGGCCGAGATCGCACAACGATTACCTGGAGATCGCGTCGCGGTTCCACACCGTGCTGCTTTCCGATGTGCCCAGGATGCCGCCCCGGATGTCCAGCGAGGCGCGGCGCTTCACCTGGCTGGTGGACGTCTTGTACGACCGCCGGGTGAAGCTGGTGATGTCGGCCGCCGATGAGCCCGAGAAGCTCTACCTCGAGGGGCCCTTGTCACACGAGTTTCCGCGCACCGCGTCGCGGTTGCGAGAGATGCAGACGGCCGAGTTCCTGGCCCTGGCTCGGCGTGATGTCGATACCCGTCTGACCTGAGCGGCGACCCCCTTGGCAGCCCTCACTCACCGAACCCTGCGACTCGCCGCGGGGATTGCGTGACCGAACGTGACAACGGGCCGGGCCGCGGCGTGGAGGTCGAACGTGAGCCTGGGGCGCTTGAGCAGGCTGTGGACTGGGCCTTTTCGGCGGCCGGCCCGCTCAGCCAGGCCGACACCCAGTTCGCGGTAAGGCCCGCACAGCTGGACATGGCGCGCGCGGTGGCGCGGTCGATAGAGGACGTGAAAGACCTGGTGGTCGAGGCGGGCACGGGCGTGGGCAAGACCTTCGCTTATCTGGTGCCCTTGCTGTTGTCGGGACGAAGGGCCATGGTCAGCACCGCGACCAAAAGCCTGCAGGACCAGCTTTTCCTGCGCGACCTTCCGCGCTTGCGCGCTGTCCTGCAGATGCCGGTGCAACTGGCCCTGCTCAAGGGCCGTGGCAGCTATCTGTGTCTGCACCGCCTGGAGCAGGCGCCCCAGGTGATCGATGGGCGCGATCGCTGGGCGGTCCGTGCACTGTCCCGTGTGGAGGCCTGGTCCCTGCACACCCGCACCGGGGATCTCGCCGAAGTGCAGGGGCTGGATGAGAGGTCAGCGGTGCTGCCCCTGGTCACCTCCACCCGAGAGAACTGCCTGGGAAGTGACTGCCCTCAATGGGCCGGGTGCCACGTGGTCAGGGCGCGTCGCGAGGCCATGGCTGCCGATATCGTCGTGGTCAACCACCATCTGTTCTTCGCTGACATTGCCCTGCGCGAGTCCGAGGTGGCCGAGTTGCTGCCGACCGTGGATGTTGCGGTCTTTGACGAGGCCCACCAGTTGATGGAAGTGGGCCTGCAGTTTCTGGGAACCAGCCTGGGCAGTGGCCAGATCATCGATCTGGCCCGCGACCTTCTGGAGGCGGGCCTTCAGCACGCGCGCGGGCTGCGCCCCTGGCAGGAGTTGACCTCCGGGCTGGAGCTGTGCGCTCGCGACCTGCGACTTGCTGCCGCCGGCGGGCAAACCGAGGCACGCGTGGCGCAAAAGATCGAGTGGACTCGTGTGACAGCTCGCCAAGGCTGGACGGAGGCGCTGCAAAGTGTTGTTCAGCAACTCCTGCACGCGCTTGAGGCAGCCGTGGCGGTGGAGGCTACAGCGCCCGATTGGAAGCGCCTGGCGCAGCGCTGCGCCGATCTGGCCGAACGGGCGAATCGTTTTGCCCAAGCGGGTGACCCGTCCCGGATCCGCTGGGTGGATCTTTCACCCCATGGCGTGCGACTGCTGGAGTCGCCGCTGGACATCCGCGAAGCCCTGACCGCGCAGCGAGAGTCCGCCCTGCGTACCTGGATCTTCACCTCCGCAACCCTGGGAAGTGACGACGGCCTGTCCTGGTTCACCGCCGCCTGCGGATTGGAGGATGCCCGCATCCTGCTCGCGGGCAGTCCTTTCGACTATCCGAAGCAAGCCCGGCTGTGGGTACCGCAGGAGATGCCGTTGCCCCAGGACGGCGCCCATCCCGGTGCCGTGGGCCGCCTGGCAGCGCGCTGCGCAGCGGTCCTCTCGGGCCGGACTTTCGTCCTGACCACTACCCTGAAGGCGCTGCCCCTGGTGGCGCAGGCCATTCGCAGCGTATCCAAGACTCTGCAACATCCGCTCGAGGTTCTGGTGCAGGGCGAGGAGCCCCGCAGGGCTTTGCTGCAGCGCTACGGTGATGGCGTGGGCAAGGTGTTGGTGGGCTCGCAGAGCTTCTGGGAAGGCATCGACGTGCCGGGAGATGCCCTGCAATGCGTGCTGATCGACAAGCTTCCCTTCCCGCCGCCGAACGATCCCCTGGTGAAGGCCCGGGCCCAGGCCATCGAGGCCCGAGGCGGGAGTCCGTTCGAGGACTATTTCCTGGCGGAGGCCGCCGTGTCACTGAAGCAGGGCGCCGGGCGATTGATCCGAACCGAGCAGGACATGGGGCTGCTCGTGGTGTGCGACCCGCGGATGGGCAGGATGGGCTACGGCAAGGCCCTGCTCAAGGCCCTGCCTGCGATGACACGCCTGGACACGGAGGCGCAGGCTCTGGCGTGGTTGGAACAGGTGGCAGCGAGATCCAGAGCGGATTGAGCGGCAACGCCCCCGTGGCTTGGATCAACCGCGGCCCGGCATCATCTTGGCCGCCTCACCAAACGCGCCACCAGGGCTTGGAGGTGACCTCCAGACCATCAGCCGAGAGGAAGCGCGAGTTCGGAAAGTTCTGCTTCAGCACTCGCTGTGCATCCCGGCTCAGGTCTTTCAGCCCCAGGCGGCCGTAGCCCTCGACCATGATCGCCAGAGCCTCTTCCGCCGCCGGCACGCGGTCAAATTCAGTCACGGCCTGCTTGGCCCGGTTCACCGCGGCGAGGTAGGCCCCACGGCGGAAGTAGTAGCGAGCCACATGGACTTCGTAGGCTGCCAGCGAATTCACGATGAAGTCCATGCGCACCCGAGCGTCGGGAGCGTATTTCGAGTCCGGAAACTGTTGCACCAGTTGAGAAAGGGCCTGAAAAGCCTCGCGCGAGGCTTTCTGGTCTCGTTCGGAAACTTCTTGCCGTGCCAACCGGCCGAAAAGACCGAGGTTGTCGTTGAAATTCAACACCCCGCGCAGGTACAGCGCGTAGTCGTAGGCGGGGCTGGACGGGTGCAGCTTCGTGAAGCGCTCCAGGGAAGCCAGGGCCGAAGCCCGCTCGCCGGATTTCCATTGTGCGTAAGCCAGGTCCAGCAGGGCCTGCTGCCCGAGCAAGGTGCCCGAAGCTCTGGCTTCCAGGCGCTCCAGGTTCTTGATCGCTTGGTCGAAGCTTCCGCCTGCAATGTCCTCGCGTGCCTCTGCATACAATTTGTCGAGGTTTTCCGCACGAGACTCGTCCTTGCCTGAAAACAAGGCGCATCCGGGCAGCCACATGAAGACGGCGAGCGTCAGGGCGCCCATGTGCAGGGCTCTGGAGAACTTCATGCCGCAGGTGCCGACGCCAAGCGCCGCCTTGTGTGATGGACCACTTAAATTATAGGGATCGGATCCAGCCGCCCATGAGCTGTCGCACATGATCGATCTTGAAGAGGACGACGGTCTGGAGTCAACGGCCGCGCCCGAGCACGAGGTCCGCAGCGCCGTTGTTCATGGGGACTGGCATGGCTGGCGACTGGACAAAGTGCTCGTGGCGATGGCGCCAGAGTTCTCGCGCAGCCATCTCCAGGGCCTGATCGACCAGGGGCTGGTGGTTCTTGACGGGGCGGCGGCGGCACTGGCCTCACGAAAGGTCAAGGCAGGCCAGTCGGTGCGGGTCGAACTGCGACCGACGGCCGAGAGCCTGGCCTTTCGAGCTGAACGCCTGCTGCTGCAGGTGGTTTTCGAGGACGAGCACGTGCTGGTCGTGGACAAGCCCGTGGGCCTGGTGGTCCACCCCGCGCCTGGTCACTGGTCGGGCACCCTGCTCAACGGTTTGCTCGCACACCATCCGGCTTCGGTGCAGTTGCCGAGGGCCGGCATCGTGCACCGGCTCGACAAGGACACATCGGGCCTGATGATGGTGGGCAAGACCTTGCAAGCCGTCACGTCCCTGAGCCGTGCCATCGCCAGCCGTGAAGTGCAGCGCTTGTACATGGCGCTGGTGCATGGGGTGATGCCCCCGGGGGTCAGGGCCGTGGACGCGCGTGTAGGGCGTGACCCTGCCTCGCGTACGCGCATGGCGGTTCACCCGGCCGGCCGACCGGCGCGGACCGACGTCCAGACACTTGCCAGCGCCCAGGGCTGCACCGCTGTGCACTGCCGCCTGCACACGGGCCGCACCCACCAGATTCGTGTTCACCTGGCGCACATCGGTCATCCCTTGGTGGGTGACCGCCTGTACGGCGGCGCCGTGGAATTCGGGCTTGAGCGTCAGGCCTTGCATGCCTGGAAGCTCGCTTTTGCCCACCCGATCCATGGAAAGCCGCTGGAGTTCGTGCGCCTCCCCCCCGAAGATCTGGCCAAGGCCTGGCAGGCCATCGCGCCCGGCATCGCGACAGGCGATCTGCCAAGTCCTTGACCCATGCTTCATGCGCGCAAGCATTGCAGCCGCACAGGCTTGGGACCTTGGCCTGGGCCGGTTCATCTCCTGCGGGGACGGCATCTCCTGGATCCCATGAAGGAGCCCTTTACTGCCCTACACTCATCCCCATATCCAGAAGTGCAGCAAAGGGGAGTCTTTCCCCTCCTGTGCCGTCTGTTGTGAAGGAGCAGTGGTGAACAATCAATGGTTCTCCAAGGTGGCTGTCTGGCTGGTGATCGCCCTGGTGCTGTTCACCGTGTTCAAGCAGTTCGACCGGGGGGCGATGCAGGGCAACCAGATCGGTTACTCTGAATTCCTGGACGAGGTGCAGGCCAAGCGCATCAAGTTTGCAGTCCTGGAGGAGAAGCCTGGCGGCGGCACTGAGATCGTGGCCACCACGGTGGACGACAAGCGCCTGCGTGCCACGGCCACTTACCTCGACAGAGGTCTGGTGGGCGATCTGCGCGCCAACGGCGTGAAATTCGATGTGAAGTCCCGCGAGGAGCCCTCTCTGCTGATGAGCATCCTCGTCAGTTGGGGCCCGATGTTGCTGCTCATCGGGGTGTGGATCTATTTCATGCGCCAGATGCAGGGCGGGGGCAAGGGCGGCGCCTTCAGCTTCGGCAAGAGCAAGGCCCGGATGCTGGACGAGGCCAACAATTCCACCACCTTCGCTGATGTGGCCGGCTGCGACGAGGCCAAGGAGGAAGTCAAGGAGTTGGTGGACTTCCTGAAGGATCCCCAGAAGTTCCAGAAGCTGGGTGGGCGCATTCCGCGTGGCGTCCTGCTGGTGGGCCCGCCGGGAACCGGCAAGACCTTGTTGGCCAAGGCCATCGCAGGCGAAGCCAAGGTGCCCTTTTTCAGCATCTCGGGCTCGGATTTCGTCGAGATGTTCGTGGGCGTGGGTGCTGCTCGCGTGCGCGACATGTTCGAGCAAGCCAAGAAGAGCGCGCCCTGCATCATCTTTGTGGATGAAATCGACGCAGTGGGTCGGCATCGCGGGGCCGGCCTGGGCGGCGGCAACGACGAGCGCGAGCAGACGCTGAACCAGATGCTGGTCGAGATGGACGGCTTCGAGACGAACCTGGGTGTCATCGTGATGGCGGCCACGAACCGGCCTGACATCCTGGACCCCGCCCTGCTGCGTCCAGGCCGCTTCGACCGCCAGGTTTATGTGACGCTGCCTGACGTGCGTGGCCGCGAACAGATCCTCAACGTGCACATGCGCAAGGTGCCGGTGGGTCAGGACATCCGCGCCGACATCCTGGCGCGCGGCACACCAGGCTTTTCGGGCGCTGATCTGGCCAATCTGGTCAACGAAGCCGCCTTGTTCGCCGCGCGTCGCAGCGCACGCGTGGTGGAGATGGTCGACTTCGAAAAGGCCAAGGACAAGATCATGATGGGCCCTGAGCGGAAGTCCATGGTCATGCCCGAGGATGAGCGCCGCAACACGGCCTACCACGAGGCGGGCCACGCCCTGGTCGCCCGCTTGATGCCCAAGACGGATCCAGTGCACAAGGTGACGGTGATCCCCCGGGGCAGGGCCTTGGGCGTGACCATGCAGTTGCCTGAGGGTGACCGCTACAGCATGGACAAGGAGCGCATGCTTTCCACCATCTCGGTGTTGTTCGGCGGTCGTATCGCGGAAGAGGTGTTCATGAACCAGATGACCACCGGCGCCAGCAACGACTTCGAGCGGGCGACGCAGATTGCCCGCGACATGGTCACACGCTATGGCATGACGGACGAGCTGGGCCCCATGGTCTACGCCGAGAACGAGGGCGAGGTGTTCCTCGGACGCTCGGTGACCAAGCAGGTCAATGTATCTGAGCAGACCATGCAGAAAGTCGATCTTCAAATCCGCAGGATCATTGACGAGCAGTATTCGATCGCGCGCTCGCTGATCGAGGGCCACAAGGACAAGATGCACGCCATGGCCAAGGCCCTGTTGGAGTGGGAAACCATCGACAGTGAGCAGATCGATGACATCATGGCCGGCAAGCCACCCCGTCCGCCCAAGGACTGGACCGCCCAGCCCCCCAAGGCTGGAGGAGGTGGTGGTGGCGAGGCGGCAGTCAGCACGGACAGTGCTCCGGCGGCTGCCTGAGGTCGGCGAACTTCGCTTGGGATTCATTCACTTGGAGCGGGGCCGCAAGGGCCCCGCTTTGCTTTGCGGCACGGATGCCGCCTGAGCGAGCGGCCTCACTCGGCCACAGGGGAAGGAAAGTTCGGGAATGACAAGACGCTACTTCGGAACGGACGGGATTCGCGGCCAGGTGGGCCTGGGGGCCATCACGGCGGATTTCATGCTGCGTTTGGGCCACGCCGTGGGGCGGGTCCTGCGACAGCACGGCTCCGCGCCTACCGTGTTGATCGGCAAGGACACGCGTGTCTCAGGCTACATGATCGAGTCTGCGCTGGAGGCGGGGTTTTCGTCGGCTGGGGTGAACGTGGTGCTCAGTGGCCCGTTGCCCACGCCCGGCATCGCCTACCTCACCCGTGCCTTGCGGCTGGACCTGGGGGTCGTGATCAGCGCGTCCCACAACCCTTTCGAAGACAACGGCATCAAGTTCTTCTCTGCACGCGGCGAGAAGTTGCCTGATGCATGGGAACTGGAGGTGGAGCAGGCGCTGACCGCCGAGCCCAAGTGGGCCGATGCCGCGAGCCTGGGCAAGGCGCGCCGCCTGGATGATGCCGGCGGGCGGTATGTGGAGTTCTGCAAGTCCACTTTTTCAGCTGAACTCTCGCTCAAGGGCGTGAGGGTGGTGGTGGATGCGGCCCATGGGGCTGCGTATCAGGTCGCCCCTGCGGTGTTTCACGAGTTGGGTGCGCAGGTCGGCCGCATCGGGTGTGCGCCCGACGGCTTCAACATCAACGCCGGCTTCGGTGCCACGGCGCCCCATGCGCTGGTCGAGGCGGTTCGTGCCCAGCAGGCAGACTATGGGGTCGCGCTGGACGGCGATGCCGACCGCCTGGTGTTGGTCGATGCCGAAGGTTCGGTGTTCGACGGGGATCAACTGCTGTACGTGTTGGCGCTGGACCGCGTCCGACAAGGCAGGCCCCCTCAGGGGGTGGTGGGCACCTTGATGACCAACATGGGCGTGGAGCAGGCGCTCGCGCGGCAGGGCATCGAACTCGTACGCGCCAAGGTGGGGGACCGCTATGTGCTGGAAGAATTGGGAAGGCGCGGCTGGCTGTTGGGTGGTGAGGGCTCAGGGCATCTCCTGGCCCTGGACTGCCACAGCACCGGTGACGGCTTGATCAGCGCCCTGCAAGTGCTCCAGGCGAGCATCCGACAGGGCAGGGGCCTGAAGGCCATGTTGGAGGACGTCAAGTTGTTTCCTCAGGTCCTGCTGAACGTGCGCATGGCGCCGGGTGCAGATTGGTCCAGCAACGCGCGCCTGGTGCAGGTGCGGGCGGAAGTGGAGCAGCGCCTGGCCGGGCGCGGAAGAGTTTTGCTCAGGCCCTCGGGCACCGAGCCGGTGGTGCGCGTGATGGTGGAGGCTTCAGAGCAGGAGTTGGCGCGCTCCAGTGCGCAGGCGCTTGCGGATGCCTTGGCGCCAGCCTGAATTCTCCGGTTGAGGTGTTCAAGGGGCGTCTGTCACGCGCCAGTACACACCCACCTTCTCCTCACGGTCGGTGGGTCGCAGGACCGTGGCGCTCAGCCGCCACCCCGGCATCGAGGGGGGAAGCAGTTGCGTCGAACCCTTGGCCACCTGGATCAGGGCTTCGCATCGGGGAGTCTGGCCCGCTCGAGACTGGGCCTCGTAGCGCAGGGTGGAGAAAACCTCCAGCGAGGCCAGCAGCGCCGGATGAGCCCCTCTGACCTCGACGCATGCACCAGCAGACATTGATCCCAGGTGGGGCAGCACACGATCAACCACAGGGCGGTAGCTTCGTGCGTAGTCCAGCAGCGGCAGCCACAGGGTCATGAGCAGCAGCCAGCACAGCACCACGCCCCCGGCGGGCAGCACCATGCTCTTCCACAGGGGGTGCACCTGGCGCCGGGTCCGCCAGCGCACGAGTGCCAGCCATGCCAGGGAGCCGGCCAGCGCCAGGCACAGGGCGACCACGCTGAACTCGGGTACATAGCCCCGGGCCAGTTTGGCCACGTTCGCCGCGGGCTTTGCCGGCCAGCCCGTGTGCATGGCCGCGTACATGAACCAGATGAACAGTGCCGTGGCGCTGAAGAAGCAGATCGAGAACCAGTCGATGACGGCCGATGCCTGGCGCCTGAACGTGGGCAGTGCAAACGCCGCCAGGATGGCCATGCCCGGTGTGGCCAGCATCAGAACGCGATCGTCCCCGCCAACAAGGACACTGCTGGCCACGACACAGGTAGTCGCGGCGAGAGGGAGCGCCACGTGGCGGCTGGACCAGTTGGCGCGCCATCGCCAGGCCGTCCACAAGGCCAGAGGCCATGCGGGCCAGAGGAACCAGATCCACTCGCGAAGAATCAGCAGAGCTTCTGCCCACGAGGGTTCCAGCCCGTAGCGCCAGCGCCAGGCACCCAGCACGGTGGCCGTGAACACTGCCGCGACCAGGGATACGATCAGCCAGGGTACCAGTTGGCGAGCACCCGGATAGCCCGACTGGGCGCAGATGACGACGCCCAGCAGACCCATGGCCACCGCAGTGCCAGGAGCCCCACTGGCGGCCATCAGGGGCAGGCAAAGCATCAAGGCCAGCCTGGGTGTGAACCGGCGCCAGGGTGCTGCTGCCACACACCAGAGGAAGGCGCTGCTGCAGGCCAGTTGAAGCACCTCCGGACTGGTCTCGTGCCCCAGCTGTAGCAAACCCAGCGTGGCGATGAAGGCCAGCAACGCACCGTCGGCCAAGGCCCGAGCGTAGTCCACCGCCGGAGCCTCACCACCAAAGGGAAGGGGTGCCGGCTGTGCGGCTTCGGTACGAGCCAGGTGAAAAGTGGCGTACCAGACGCAGGCCATCGCCAACAGCAACAGCCCACCAAAGGCAAGCCGCACCGCCACGACGGGGCCCGTCCAGTGCCCCAGAGCCTGGATGGCCAGAGCCCCCAGCCAATGAGGGAGCAAGGCCACCTCAACCGGCAGGCCGGCGATGGTCGGCGCCCACCAGGAGGTCCGGTCCTGGGCCATGGCCAGCATGACGCCGTAAGAAGTGACCTCTACCTGGCGCCATGGGTCGCGCCCCACAAAGCCGGGCAGCAGCCACAGGGCACAGAACAGCAGCAAGGCAGGCCTGGGCAAGCGGGCCACTTCCCGGCGTGTCACCCACGGGGCGGTCATCACGTTCATGCTGCAGGCATTCTGACGGAGCCCACGAGGAGCCCACGAAAAAAAAGGGCAGCCAAGGCTGCCCTGTTGTCAGCGCGAATCCGAAATCACTTCTTCAGTCCCACGCGTGCAAACTTGTTGCGGAACTTCTCCACGCGACCACCCAGGCTGTCCACGCTCTTCTGCGTGCCCGTGTAGAAGGGGTGAGATTCGCTGGAGGTTTCCAGCTTCATCAGCGGCAGTTCGCGTCCGTCCTCCATCTTGATCATTTCCTTGGACTGCAGGCAGGAACGGGTGACGAACTTGAATCCGTTGGACAGATCGACGAAGCACACGTCGCGATAAGCCGGATGGATGCCTTCTTTCATGGAAACCTCTTTGGTTGATGGCAGCCACGCCTCGGTAGGTGAACCCGGACGCACTTGCCGATGGATCAAAAAACCTAACATTGTAGGCCTCGACAGGCCGCGATCGAAGCGTAGACGGACTAGGGCTGGTGTAGACCGTCAGTGACGGGCCTCAGCCCCCGCGCCTCATCATGTCGAAGAAGTCCAGGTTGTTCTTGCTGGCCTTCATCTTGTCAAGCATGAACTCCATGGACTCGATCTCGTCCATGGGGTAGAGCAGCTTGCGCAGGATCCAGGTCTTTTGCAGGATTTCCGGCTTGAGCAGCAGTTCCTCACGACGCGTGCCCGACTTGTTGATCAGGATGGACGGATAGACGCGTTTTTCGGCCATGCGGCGGTCCAGATGGATCTCGCAGTTGCCGGTGCCCTTGAACTCCTCGTAGATCACCTCGTCCATGCGGCTGCCGGTGTCGATGAGCGCAGTGCCGATGATGGTCAGGGAGCCGCCTTCCTCAACGTTTCGGGCTGCGCCGAAGAAACGCTTGGGCCTCTGCAAAGCGTTGGCATCCACGCCGCCGGTAAGCACCTTGCCGGAGGAGGGCAGCACGTTGTTGTAGGCGCGCGCCAGCCGGGTGATGGAGTCCAGCAGGATGACCACATCCTTCTTCAACTCCACCAGGCGCTTGGCGCGCTCGATCACCATTTCGGCCACCTGCACGTGGCGGGCGGCTGGTTCGTCGAAGGTGGAACTGATGACTTCGCCCCGGACGGTACGTTGCATCTCGGTCACTTCTTCCGGGCGCTCGTCCACCAGCAGCACCATCAGGTGGGCGTCAGGGTGGTTGGCCGCCAGAGCATGTGCGATGTGCTGCATCATCATCGTCTTGCCGGTCTTGGGCTGCGCCACCAGCAAGGCACGCTGCCCCTTGCCGATGGGGGCGACCAGATCGATGATCCGACCTGTGACGTTTTCTTCGCCCTTGATGTCACGCTCGAGCCTGAACTGTTCCTTCGGGAACAGTGGGGTCAGGTTCTCGAACATGATCTTGTGCTTGTTCTCCTCGGGCGTGAGGCCGTTCACTCGGTCGACCTTCACCAGCGCAAAGTAGCGTTCCCCGTCCTTGGGGACGCGCACCTCGCCCTCGATCATGTCGCCGGTGTGCAGGTTGAACCGACGAACCTGGCTGGGCGACAGGTAGATGTCGTCCGTGCTGGCCATGTAGCTGGTGTCGGGCGAGCGCAGGAACCCGAAACCGTCGGGCAGCACCTCCAGGACACCATCACCGAAGACCTGCTCACCGGCCTTCGCGCGCTTCTTCATGATGGCGAACATCAACTCCTGCTTGCGCAGCCGGCTGACGTTGTCGATCTCCAGCGCCTCACCCATCTTGATGAGTTCGGAGACGTGCTGCGCCTTCAGTTCGGATAAATGCATGCGAGAAGCCTCTTCGCGAGGAAACCGTGCCCTCTGGATTGATCCAGGCCGGGCCTCCATCGGGTGCAGGAAGGCCGCAAGAGAGCAGGGGGATGACCAGGGAACCTGGCAAAGGGCCCGCGGCATACGCCACGTTCGGGGCCCGGGAGATCAGGACCTGGGATACCAGGGGCCTGCATCTGTGCGCCACAGATCCAGGGGTGGTTTCTCCACCTGGATCCGAAGCAATGCTGGATTATAGGTGGCTGTCGATGAAGGCCGTCAACTGCGCCTTGGGCAGGGCGCCCACCTTGGTGGCCACCAGTTCGCCCGACTTGAACAACATGAGGGTGGGGATTCCGCGGATGCCGAACTGGGCGGGCACCTGCTGGTTCTCATCGACGTTCATCTTGGCCACCTGCAGCCGGTCACCGTAGTCACGCGAGACGTCGTCGAGGATGGGGGCGATCATCTTGCAGGGGCCGCACCACTCGGCCCAATAGTCCACCAGCACAGGCCGGTCGGACTTCAGCACGTCGGTTTCGAAGGTCGCGTCGGTGACGTGCTTCACGGTTGCTGCGCTCATGGACATCTCTCCATTCAAGGGGGCTGCGTTGGGATTCGTCGGGGCCGGTCCTGGGCGGATCGTCGCTTGCGGTGGACGGCTCTTCAGGAGGGGCATGTGCAATGGTGACGAGCCTGACCCCGGCACTGGTTGCCACGGTTAGGGCTGCTTGGTTCCCCACCTGACCCGGTTGGCCGCACTTCCATGCGGGGAGGCCCGTCATCTTAGATTGTAGGTGACCTGCCACCCTTCGCGCCGGACCGAAGTCTGCGCGCTGGCTGGGCTGTGCGGTCTGTCAATGGCCCAGCTTTGCGGGTGAGCTGTTGAGGCTCGGGGTGCCGCAACTCAGGAACGTGCGCTGTTGATTACGCGAATTGCAATCAGCGTACCTGCAATGCGCTGGCGTCAAACGTCACGCCAAGCGGCTCGATCACCACCTGCTTGGCTCCTTCTTCCACACGGCCTGCCAGGAGGGCCGGCATGCCCGCCTGTGCGCACACCTCCAGCAGAGCCGCCGTCTGGGACTCGGGCACGAACAAAGCAAAGCCGGCTCCCATGTTGAGCGTTCCGTACGCGTCTTCCGGATCCAGACCCGCGTGTTCGACCATGAAGCTCAGCACGCGCGGTACTTCCGGCACGGTGTGCATCCGGTAGGTGAAGGCGCCAGGGTGGCGCATCAGCTTGCGCCAGCCGTGTCCGGTGATGTTGGTGCAGTAGCGGGGATGGATGCCGGCGCGGTGCAGGGCCTCGGTGACGGTCGAATACAGGGGCGTGGGTGCGAGCAAGGCTTCGCCATAGGTCAGGCCAGGGGCGACCTCGGTCAAGTAGCCGTCCGGCAGACGCTGCGCCAGTTTGCGGGCCAGCGACAGTCCATTGGCGTGGATGCCGCTGGAGGGCAGCAACACGATCGCGTCACCCGCGGCCAGCGCGTCCCCGGTGGACAGGCGGGACTTGGGCTGGATGATGCCGGTGCAACTGGCCGCCAGGTCGATGCGACCTTCCTCCACGATGCCGCCCAACGCCGGAGTCTCCCCGCCTCCCCAGGCCACGCCGCACGCCTCGCAGGCCCGCTTCCAGCCCTGGATCAGCGCATCGGCACGCGTACGGTTAGCGAACCAGTCGCTGCCGCCAGCGGCCCAGTACGCCTGCACCACCAGGGGCGTGGCCCCGACGGTGATCAAGTCGTTGACCGCCATGGCGATCGTGTCTTGAGCGATGGCGTCGTAGTGGCTGCGGCCCGTCAGGCGCAACATCTCGTCGGCCACCAGCGATTTGCTGCCCAGGCACTCCACGATGCTGGCCAGGAAGAAAGGTCCGACATCCACGACGTACGCCGACTCCCCCCGCGAGGAGGCCACCTCTGAGAAGCCGTGCCCGGCCAGTTGGACCGCCGTGCTGGCTGCGGCTTGCTGGGCACTGACCTTCACGGGGTCGATCAGGTCGTACAACACCCCTGACTTCTCGTAGGTCAGGGCGTCGGGATTGGTGGACTTCATCGGCGAATTATCGGTGTCCCGATCCGGACCTCGACAACGCGTCGCCCGCGGCCTCCACCTAGAATCCGAAGATGAGCTACGTCGTCCTGGCGCGGAAGTATCGTCCGCGAAACTTCTCGCAGATGGCGGGCCAGGATCATGTCGTGCGCGCGCTCACGAACGCGTTGGACCAGCAGCGGCTCCACCATGCCTACCTTTTCACCGGCACGCGGGGCATCGGCAAGACCACCATCTCGCGCATCCTGGCCAAGAGCCTGAACTGCACCGGGCCGGACGGCCGGGGCGATGTCACGTCGAGCCCCTGCGGCCAGTGTGCAGCCTGCACCGACATCGATGCCGATCGCTACGTGGACTACATCGAGTTGGATGCCGCGTCCAATCGCAGCATCGACGAAATACGCGACTTGATCGAACGCGCCGCCTACAAGCCGGCCCTGGGTCGCTACAAGGTGTTCATGATCGACGAGGCGCACCAACTCACCAAGGATGCCTTCAATGCCTTGCTGAAAACGCTGGAAGAGCCGCCTGAGTACCTGAAGTTCGTCCTGGCCACCACCGATCCAGAACGGATGTTGCCCACGGTCCTGAGCCGCTGTCTGCAGTTCAACCTGCGGCCCATGGCGCCGGAAGTGGTGAAGGAACATCTGGCGCAGGTGCTGGCCAGCGAGGGCATCCCCGCGCAGCCGGGCGCCCTGCGCCTGTTGTCCGAGTCCGCACGAGGCTCGATGCGCGATGCCTTGTCCCTGACCGACCAGGCCATCGCGTACGGGGGCGGGGAATTGACGGAAGAGGGCGTGGCGAACATGCTCGGCGCCAGTCACACGCAGTCGTGCGCGGCCATCTTGCAGGCCTTGGCGCGCGGCGATGGTCCGGCGGTGATGCAGGCGGCCGCGGCGCTGCAACTGGTTGGAGCCTCTGCGGCCGCGGCGTTGGATGCCATGGCCGGGCTGCTGCAGCGCGCCGCCGTGGAGCAGGTGGTGCCTGGTGCCTTGGCGGACGACTCGCCTTCACGGGCTGATGTGGCCGAGCTGGCTCAGATCCTGGCCCCTGATGAACTGCAATTGGCCTACAGCATCGCGGTGCATGGCAAGGGTGACCTGGCCCTGATGTCTGACGAGCATGCTGCGCTGGTGATGATCCTGTTGCGCATCCTGGCGTTCCTTGATCGACCGGCCGTGGTGCCTGCTTCCCGCTCCGCGCCCCTTCGCGCTCCCGCACCGCCCTCTCTGAGCGTTCCGACCCGGGCGGTGGATGCGGCGCCCGTCGTTCCAGCAGCACCTGCTGTTGAGCCCGAAGCCCTGCCCCCGAGCGTTCCTGCGCAAGCGGCAGCGGCAGCGCCAGCGGAAGAGCGCGAGGCGTTGGCGGATCGGTGGGACGCAGTCGTCAGGCAATTGGTCGATGAGGGACGGTTGACAGGCCTGGTCAAGGAACTGGCCTGGCAGGGCGGACTGGTGGCCAGGGATGACGGACCGCCTGCCGTTTGGCACTTGCGCATCCCGCATGAGTCTCTTCGCGGCGCAGCGCTGAGGGACAAGCTCACTGAGGCGCTGTGCGCTTCGCTGGGCATGCAGGTTTCCATCGAGGTGCAGGCCGGAGACGGCGGTGACACGCCGGCCCGCCGTGACGCCGCACAGAAGGCCCGCCTGCAGGCGCAGGCCGAGGCGCTGATCCGCGAAGACTCCTTGGTGCAGTCCCTGCTCCAGCAGTTCTCCACGGCCCGGCTGGTGCCGGGTTCGGTCAAGCCGGCCTGAGGGGTCGCGCTGGATCCATCTTCATCCACAAGGCAATCCCAAAGGAATCACATTCATGATGAAAGGTCAGTTGGCGGGCTTGATGAAACAGGCCCAGGCCATGCAGGACAACCTCAAGCGCGTGCAGGACGAGTTGGCGTCGCTGGAGGTGGAAGGCCAATCGGGCGCGGGGCTGGTCAAGGTGACGATGACCTGCAAGCATGATGTGCGCCGCGTGGCCATCGACCCCAGCCTGCTGGGTGAAGACCGGGACATGCTGGAAGACCTGGTGGCTGCCGCGTTCAACGACGCGGTGCGGCGGGTGGAGCAGACCTCGGCCGAGAAGATGTCCAAGGTCACCGCCGGGATGCCATTGCCGCCTGGGATGAAGTTCCCGTTCTGAACGGTATCGAAGCAGTGTCCGGCAAGAGCCTGCAGGCCCTGACCGAGGCGCTGAAGCGATTGCCCGGCGTGGGGACGCGCTCGGCGCAACGCATGGCCCATCACCTGTTGCAACACGACCGGCCGGGCGCCACGCTGCTGGCCCGTGCGCTGGACGCCGCGGTGGAGCGTGTGGGCCATTGCGAGCGCTGTCACACCTTCAGCGAGGAGCGCATCTGCTCGCTGTGCAGCGACCCCACGCGCGATGCGACTGCGCTGTGCGTCGTGGAAACGCCGGCCGATCAGGCCGCCATGGAGCGCTCAGGCAGCTACCGAGGCCTGTACTTCGTGCTGCAGGGCCGTCTCAGCCCGTTGGACGGGGTGGGCATTGAATCCATCGGCGCGCAAGCCCTGCTGCTCAGGGCCTGTGATGGTCAGGTGGGTGAGGTGATCCTGGCCACGGGCTTCACGGCGGAAGGGGAGGTGACGGCGCATGCGTTGTCCGAGGCCCTGAAGCACCGCGGCCTGAAGGTGACGCGGCTCGCCCGCGGCGTGCCCGTGGGCAGCGACATCGAGTTTGTGGATTTGGGCACCATCGCGCACGCGCTGGCCGATCGGCGCTGATGCCGCCCGACGGGAGGATTGCATGGCATTGAGCTACTGGTGTGTGTTGCTGGCCTGCCTGCTGCCCATCGTGGCAGCCGGCGTGGCCAAGTGGGGAACGTTTTCGCGGTCCGTACGCGAAGGCGGTTTCGACAACGAAGATCCGCGTGCCTGGCTGGCGCGCCAGAGTGGACGCAGGGCTCGCGCGAATGCCGCTCAGGCGAACAGTTTCGAGGCGCTGCCCTTGTTCATCGCCGCAGTGCTCACAGCCCAGCAACTGCAAGTGCAACAGGAACTTATCGATGGCCTGGCTCTGGCCTTCGTGCTGTTGCGGGTGGTCTACATCCTGCTCTACGTGACCAACCGCGCTGCCGCGCGCACGCTGGTGTGGTCAGCGGGGCTGGCGGTGTCCATCGCTCTGATGGTGTCGCCCATGTGGGCCTGATCGTGGCCCGGTCGGCCGTGCGGCCCGTTCGGTCGCTGGCGGCGTTTCACCGTTTCTGCGCGGCAGCGGCTTTACGCGCTTGCGGCTTGGCGTCGGCAGCCTTGCCACCCTTCACAGCCTGCACACTCATCTTGGGCCTTGCCTTGACGGACGTCTTGCCGGCCGGGCCCTTGGAAGCGCCTGCGCGCGCAGGGGTCATCAACGTCATGGCCTGACCGGGACGCAAGGCCGCCTGCACAGGCAGTTGGTTCCAGCGGGCCAGGTCCGCAGCTTCCACGCGGTGACGGCGTGCGAAGCTCACAAGTGACTCACCCTTGGGGAGGGCCTTCACAGTACGTCGTACCAGCTTCGGGCCGTCAGGGGTGAGTTGCATGGCGGCCTCGTCGGCCACCTGCTCGGTCACGTCCAGCGCCTGGTCCGCGCGACGCGGCACGATGAGCGTTGAACCGGTCTTGATCAGCATGCCGTCGGGGATGCGGTTCAACTCTCGCAGGCGAGATTCCGGCACGCCTGCGAGCTTGGCCGCTTCGGCCGGACGCAAAGTGCGCGGCGTGACCCACGCCGTCAACGAGGCCAGGGGTCCCGTGTGGCGGGGCAGCTCCCTCAAGAAGCGGTTCGCGTTGTCATAGGGCAGCAGCACCTGGGGGGTGCCTGCAGCCAGCAGCACGGGCTTGTTCAACTGCGGGTTCAGGGCCTGGAAGTCATCCAGGGGCAGGCCCGCCAGTCGAGCCAGGAGATCGACGTCCATGTCGCGCTCGATGCTGACGGTAAGGAAAAACGGGTGATTCTCCAGGGGCGGCAGCACCAGGCCGAAGCTGCCGGGAGAGGAAATGATGTTCTTCACAGCCTGCAGTTTGGGCACGTAATTGCGCGTCTCGTCGGGCATCCTCAAGGCCGTGTAGACGGTGTCCTCGCGCGCCCTGCGGTTGCGCTCCAGGGCTCGCTGCACGTTGCCCTGCCCCCAGTTGTAGGCAGCCAGTGCCAGATGCCAATCGCCGAACTTCTGGTGCAGCATCTGCAGGTAGTCGAGCGCGGCCCGCGTGGAGGCCAGGACGTTGCGCCTGTCATCCCGGAACAGGTTCTGCTTCAGTTCGAATTGCCGGCCCGTGGCGGGCATGAATTGCCACATGCCCGACGCACTGGCGACCGACAGGGCCTGCGGATTGAAGGCGCTCTCGATGAAGGGCAGCAGGGCAAGCTCCATGGGCAGCCCGCGCTTGTGCACCTCTTCCACCACGTGGAACAGATACCGCCCCCCCCGCTCTGTCATGCGCTGCACGTAATCCGGGCGCGTGGCATACCATTGCTCCCATTTGCGCACCAGGTCTGACTCGAGGTCGGACATGGCGAAACCGCGGCGCACCCGTTCCCAGAGATCGGTCCGGTCTCCCGGGTTGTCCTCCTCTGCGCCGGGCAAGGTGCGCAGGGCCAGGGTGGCGGCTGTGGCGGCTGTGGCGGCTGGTGCGGTCTCTGACGCCGTGCCCGACAAGGTGTCTGAGGGGGGAGGTGTGGTCGGACCTGCCAAATGGGCCACCGTGGTCACGCCCCCAGCAGGAACTGCCCCACCGGATGGCGAGTTGCCACCAGGCGCAGAGGCGCCTGGTCCTGCCGTGTCCGCCGCAACGCCGTGGAACTCGCTGGACACCGCGGGGACCAAAGGGCGGGTTGTGGAACCCTGATCGGCCGCTTCTGGGCCTGCAGGCATCGACGTGCAAGCGCCCAGGCCCACGACAGCTGCCAGCAACAGGCTCAGGGTTGCGGTTCGCGGGGCCCAGGTGCTTGCCTGGGTGCTTGCACGGGTGCTGACGCTGGGGATCACACGGGTGCTCAAATGGTTGCTCACGTTCATCGGAACTCGTTCTTCCATGCCCGCAGGGTGGCGAAGACCTCCACGGGCCCTGGAACCATGCACCCATGGTGCCTGGCGGATTCGATCACCTCTGTCTGCGCACAGCGAAGAAACGGGTTGATGGCCGATTCCGTGCCGATGGTGGACGGCAGGGTCGGCAGGCCTTGGGCCCGTTTCTCCAGGCACTGCCGGGTGTAGGCCTGCAAAGCGGCGTTGCCTGGCTCGACCGCTGCGGCAAAGCGAAGGTTGGACAAGGTGTACTCGTGCGCGCAGCACACCCTGGTGGCTTGTGGCAGGGCCGCCAGAGACTGCAGCGAGGTGTGCATCTGCTCGGCGCTGCCTTCGAACAAGCGGCCGCAGCCGCCCGAGAACAGCGTGTCGCCACAGAAGAGTACGGGTGAACCGTGTTGCTCGTCATCACGATCGTCGCCCAGTTCCTCACAGAAGAAGGCAATGTGCCCCGCAGTGTGGCCCGGAACTTCCATCACCCGGAACCGAAGGCCCAGCACACGCACTTCATCGCCGTCCGCCAGCGGCACAAAGGGCTGTGGAATGTTCTCCGCGGCCGGGCCCAGCACGGGGCCTTGCAGGCGTCCGCGCAGCCCCTGGATGCCACCCACATGGTCTGCATGGTGATGCGTCACTAAAATGGATTGAAGCGCCAGACCCAGCCGGTCCAGCGCCTCGATCACGGGGCCCTCATCCCCTGGGTCCACGACCAGGGCGTTTTGCCCATCGTGAACCATCCAGATGTAGTTGTCCGCGAAGGCGGGTATGGGATGGAGTGTCATGGCCAAAACGCCTGAGTTTATCGGCTCGACGCCCTGGTGGAGCACCACGGCCGGTCAGCATCTGCTGACGTGGGAGCGTGAGTGGTTCGAAGCGGGAGTGGCCGATGTCTTCGGCTTTCACGCCCTGCAGATGGGGCTGCCGGCCGTGGATGCCCTGCGGACGAACCGCATGCCGCATCGCTGGTTGGCATGCGCTGCGCAGGCTCTGGGCGGTGATGCCGGACCTGTCGTGCCCGAGCAGGTTCGGGCGGTCCATCTGCAGTGTGAGTTTGATGCCTTGCCCTTCGCCAGCCAGAGCCTGGACCTGGTGGTGATGCCGCATGCGCTGGAAATGGCTCGTGACCCTCACTTGACCTTGCGTGAGGTGGAGCGTGTGCTGGTGCCCGAGGGGCGCCTGATGATCACGGCCTTCAATCCCGCCAGCCTGTGGGCCCTGGGTACGCGGCAGCGTCGGGGGCCTGGTCGGGATGCCACCGCGCGCCTGGGTCCTTGGCCGCAGCGGGCGCAGATGATCGGATTTCGAAGGCTGCGTGATTGGCTGCGTCTTTTGAGCTTTGAGGTCGAGGCGGCGCGCTTTGGTTGTTTCGGCCCGCGGGTGGACACGGCAGCGTGGCAGCAGCGCTGGTCCTTCATTGAACCTGTCGGGCAGCGCTGGTGGCCCGTTCTGGGCGCCGTCTACGGTCTCACGGCGGTCAAGCGGGTGAGGGGCATGCGGCTGGTAGGGTTGGCCAAGCGGCAGGCGCGGTACGCCAGTGCGCCACGGCCTGCGTTGGTCAGCACCCACCAAGAACCGAGCCGCCGAGGCTCGCGAAGGAGTTGAGCATTGAAGGACGTGGTGATCTACACCGACGGCGCCTGCAAGGGAAACCCAGGCCCCGGGGGCTGGGGTGCCTGGCTGCGCAGCGGGGGGCATGAGCGGGAAATCTGGGGCGGCGAGGCCCAGACCACCAACAACCGCATGGAGTTGACCGCCGTGATCGAGTCGCTTGCGGCCTTGAAGACTCCCAGCCGGGTGACGCTGCACCTGGACAGCGAATACGTGCGCAACGGCATCACGTCGTGGATACACAACTGGAAGCGGCGTGGATGGCGCACGGCCAGCAACCAGGCCGTCAAGAACGTCGACCTGTGGCAGCGCCTGGATGACTTGACGCAGGCGCATCAGATCGATTGGCGCTGGGTGCGTGGTCATGCGGGCGACGAGGGCAACGAGCGCGCCGACGCTCTGGCCAACCGCGGCGTGGAGGAAGTCCGCGGCAGGTGAGAGGTGAGCGCGTTGATCGGTCATTCAACAAACGGTCAGCGAGGCGCGGTCCGGGCGTTACATTCCCGGGTGCACACAAGGGGCAATGCAGCACATGGCAGGCAAGAAGATTCACCTCGCGGTCGCCGTCCTCGGCCTGGCCCTCATCAGCGGTGGTGCCTGGTGGTACCAGAACAAGGCGGGCTCTGGCGGTGCCAAGTCCCCTGGCGGTTCTGACGCGGCCGCAAGGCCCGGCGCTGGCAGCGCAGTCCCCGGTGCGGGAGGGGCAGGAGGGCCACGGGGTCCGGGGGGTGCAGGGGGCCCGCCAGCTGTGGAAGTGGCGAAGGTGGAGGTTGTCCGCCTGGAGGACGACTCACAGGCCGTCGGTTCGCTCAGAGCTCGCCAGGGCGTGGTGCTCAAGCCGGAGGTCAGCGGCCGGATCCAAACCCTGAGTTTCGGTGACGGTCAGCGCATCCAGAAGGGCCAGTTGATGGTCCAACTGGATGACACCCTGCAGCAGGCGCAGCTGAAGCAGGCCGAAGCCTCGGCCGCCATCGCCCGAACCAACCTGCAACGCAGTCGGGAACTGGCCGCCCAGAATTTTGTCAGCCAGAGCGCGGTGGACCAGAACGCCGCGGCCCTGGAGGTGGCGCAGGCCCAGGTGGCCCTGGCGCAGGCCCAGATCAGCCGCATGAAGATCCTGGCGCCGTTCGATGGCATCACGGGCATCCGCTCGGTCAGCGTCGGGGATTACGTCAAGGACGGCGCCGATCTGGTGATGATCGAGGATGTGTCGTCCTTGTGGGTCGACTTCCGGCTGCCGGAGCGTTATCTGAGCCGCCTGAAGCCGGGGCAGGGCGTCGAGGTGGTGCTGGACGCCATCCCGGACCGAAAGTTCAAGGCACAGGTGGATGCCATCGATGCGCAACTTGACGCCAACGGCCGCTCGGTGCTGGTGCGGGCACGCATGGCCAACGTCGATGGTCGGCTTCGCGGCGGCATGTTCGCCCGGGTGCGGGCGGTGTTCGACGTCAGGAACAAGGCACTCGTAGTACCCGAGGAGGCCCTGGTGCCGCTGGGCAACCGTCAGGTGGTCTTCAAGGTGACCGATGCCCCTGGCGGTGGCAAGGTGGCACAGCGGGCCGAGGTGAAGATCGGCATGCGGGTGCCCGGTCGCGTGGAGATCCTGGACGGTGTCACGGCAGGCGATGTGCTGGTTATTGCAGGACAGGCTCGGTTGATGCGCGGCGAGAACCTCGCCGTGCGGGTGGTGGACCTGAACCGTCCGCGCGGCCCCGGTGGGCCGGGCGGTCCTGGTGCAGCGGGGGCAGGGCGCCCAGGGGCCGCGGCCAGCGTGCCGCCTGGGGCCGCCGCTTCTCGTCCCGCTGGCCCGCCCAGCAAGCCCTGAGCTCTCAGCCCTGGAGAGGCCCCTGCCATGACCTTGTCCGAGATCTCGATCCGCCGTCCCGTCTTTGCGACGGTGATGTCGATGATGCTGGTGCTGCTGGGCGTCGTGTCGTTTTCCAAGCTGTCGGTCCGGGAGTACCCGCGGATCGACGAGCCCGTGGTCACCGTCAACACGCGTCTGCTGGGCGCCTCGTCCGAGGTCATCGAGTCCCAGGTCACCAAGCCGCTGGAAGACTCCATCGCCGGCATCGATGGCATCGATATCCTGACCTCCATCTCAAGAGCGGAGCGAAGCCAGATCACGGCACGCTTCAAATTGAGCAAGGATCCAGACTCGGCGGCTGCAGACGTCCGTGACCGGGTCTCCCGGGTACGGGGCCGATTGCCCGCCAGCATCGACGAACCCATCATCGCCAAGGTCGAGGCCGACGCCTTCCCGGTGATCTGGCTGGCCTTCACCAGCGAGAACCGTACGCCGCTGGAGATCACCGACCTGATCAACCGCATCGTCAAGCCCAGGCTGCAGACCATTCCTGGCGTGGCCGACGTGCAGATCAATGGCGAGCGCAAGTTCGCGATGCGCATCTGGCTGGACCAGGACCGCCTGGCCGCCTACCGCCTGACAGTGCAGGATGTCGAGGATGCGCTGCGCCGCCAGAACCTGGAAGTACCCGCCGGGCGGATCGAGAGCCAGCAGCGGGAATTCAACGTCACGGCGCGTACCGATCTCAACACCGAGCGGCAGTTCGGCGAGATTGCGCTGAAGGTGGCCGCGGGCCACACGGTGCGTCTGCGCGACGTGGCCAAGATCGAGCAGGGCCCGGCGGACGAGCGGTCCATCGTCCGCTTGAACGGTGTGTCGGCGGTGTCCGCTGGCGTCATCCGCAATGCCACGGCCAATCCTCTGAACATCTCGGCAGGGGTTCGCGAAGCGATGCCGCTGATCCAGCAGGAACTGCCACCCGGCGTCACCTTCCTGATCGCCAACGACAACTCGGTGTTCATCGACCGCTCCATCAAATCGGTTTACAAGACCACGGCCGAGGCCGTCGCGCTGGTAGCCCTGGTGGTGTTCTTGTTCCTGCGCACGCTGCGGGCTTCGATCATCCCGCTGATCACGATTCCTGTCAGCTTGATCGGCGTGTTTTCGCTCATGGCCCTGGCGGGCTTCAGCGTCAACACCCTCACGCTGCTGTCGCTGGTGCTGGCCATTGGCCTGGTGGTGGACGACTCCATCGTGGTGCTGGAGAACATCTTTCGGCATATCGAGGAGGGCCTGACGCCTTTCAAGGCCGCCCTTAAAGGGGCTCGGGAGATCTCGTTTGCCGTGGTGGCGATGACGCTCACCCTGGCGGCCGTGTTCGCGCCCCTGGCGTTCACGCCAGGGCGCACCGGACGGCTGTTCGTGGAGTTCGCCCTGACCTTGGCCGGTGCGGTGATCGTCTCAGGCTTCGTGGCGCTGACGCTCACGCCCATGATGTGCAGCAAGCTGCTGAAGCACCAGCCGAATCCTTCGTGGTTCGACCGTGGCATGGAGCGCGTGCTCGTGGGCATGACCAACAGCTACGCCGTGGTGCTGAGTTGGGTGTTGGGCCAACGGTGGATCGTGGTGCTGGTGATGCTGGCGTCAGGTGCAGGCAGCTGGTGGCTGTTCACGAACGCCAAGAGCGAGCTCTCGCCCATGGAAGACCGCGGGGTCATCATCACCAGCGTGACCGCACCGGATGGGTCGACGCTCGAGTACACGGGCCGCTACCTCCGCGCGATCGAGCGCATCACCAGCGAGTACAAGGAATTCGACCGCACCTTCATCGTGGCCGGTAATCCCACGGTGGCCCAGGGCTCGGCCATCCTTCGCGCCGTCGACTGGGATCAGCGGGAGAAGACCACTTTGCAGATCGCCCGCGAGCTGCAGGGCAAGGTAGGAGGTTTGCCAGGCGTCATGGCCTTCCCCATCACCCCGCCCAGCCTGGGTCAGGGTTTTCGCGAGCGCCCGGTGAATTTCGTGGTGGTCACCAACGACAGTTATCAGAACCTGTCACGTGTGGCCCAGGCCTTCCTGGCGGAGATGGCCAAGAACCCCGGCCTGGTGGCACCTGACATCGACCTGCGCCTGAACAAGCCGGAGATTTTCCTGGAGGTGGACCGCGACCGTGCGGCGGATGCCGGGGTCAGCGTCGATCAGGTGGCCCGCATGGTGGAGACCATGTTGGGCGGACGTGCCGTCACCCGCTACAAGCGCGACGCCGAACAGTACGATGTGCTGGTGCAGACCTCGCCCAGCGGACGTGCCACGCCCGACGACATCGAGCGGCTTTTCGTGCGCGGTCGTGGCGACGTCATGGTGCCGCTGTCGTCGCTGGTCAAGCTCAAGGAATCTGTCAGTCCGCGAGAACTCAACCACTTCAACCAGCGGCGTTCGGTCACGATCACGGCCAACCTGTCTGCGGATTATTCGCTCGGCGAGGCCCTGGCCTTCATGGAGGCCACGGCCGGCAAGGTGCTCAAGCCCGGTTACACCACGGAACTGAACGGGGTCAGCCGAGAGTTCAAAGCCTCCAGCGGCGCACTCGCGGTGGTGTTCGTGCTGGCCCTGCTGTTCATCTTCCTGGTGCTCGCGGCCCAGTTCGAGAGCTTTGTGGACCCGTTTGTCATCCTGCTGTCGGTGCCTCTGTCGATGGTGGGGGCCCTGGGGGCCTTGCAGTGGGCCGGCGGTACGCTGAACGTGTACTCCCAGATCGGTCTGGTCACGCTGGTGGGCTTGATCACCAAGCACGGCATCCTGATCGTGGAGTTCTCCAACCAGTTGCGGCAAGAGGGCAAGGCGCTGAAGGAGGCCACCATCGAAGCGGCCAGCCTGCGACTGCGCCCCATCCTGATGACCACCGGGGCCATGGTGTTGGGGGCGCTGCCCCTGGCGTGGGCCACGGGCGCGGGGGCCGAGAGCCGCCAGCAGATCGGCTGGGTGATCGTGGGTGGCATGTCCCTGGGCACGCTGCTGACCATCTTCGTGGTGCCTACGGTGTACACCCTGTTCGCCCGCAAGGCTGTGCCCGGCGAGGTTCGGGCCCCTGACGAACAGGTGGCTGCAGCCCCCGGTGCGCATGAGGCGCCCGCCGCGCAGCCCAGGCTCGCCCCGCAACCGGGCGCTGACTGACCTCTTCACGGCGGGCCGTCATGAACCATCAGTCGTTGCCGCCAGACCACCCGGACCGGGAGATTCTGGCCGCCGAGGTCCATGCGCGGCCTCCCATGCCCGTGGAAGGCCCGGCCCGGGCCACCTATGTGGCGATGCTGCTCGATCCCGGCCAGCGCGCGCAGGAGAACGCTCATCTTCGTGCTCTTTGCGGGCACTTCGGGGTGCCTGCGCCGGCTGAGGGCGCCACCCACTTCAGCGGGGAATTGCGGCAGGGCTTGCGGGTGAAGTGGGAGCGGCACGGCGAGTTCTCGAGCTACACCTTCTATGGCCATGGGGCTGGCAATGAGACGGGACAGACCGCCTTGGAAGACCTGCCGCCCGGATGGCTGCCTGCGCTGCCTGGCCGCACGGTGGCCGCGCTGTGTGCGGTGGTCTGGAAGCAGGAGATCCCGACGGTGCCGTCCCCAGCCGACCTGGCAGGCTGGTTTGGCGACAGCGCCGTGGCGGGCTCCGAGGTGGCCGAGGGTGCAGCCTTTGCCTGCACCGATTTCCGCACGCAGGAAGACGGCTTCACCCGCGTTGTCCTGCTGGACCGCAGCCTCACCCCCTACCAGACAGGCCGGATCCTGCAGCGCCTGTTCGAGATCGAGGCGTACCGGATGATGGCGCTGCTGGCTCTGCCCATTGCCAGGCGTCAGTCACCCCGCATCCTGGACATCGAACGTTCACTCGCCGCGCTCACGGATGGCATCGCCACTGGTGAGCATGATGCCGCCAGCGATGAGACCTTGCTTCAGGAATTGACCCGACTTGCCGCGGAGATTGAGAGCGGCTTGTCAGCCAGCCAGTTCCGCTTCGGCGCCTGCCGTGCTTATGCCGATCTGGTGACCCGCCGTATTCAGGAGTTGCGCGAGCAGCGGGCGCCAGGATTGCAGACCCTCGAGGAATTCATGTCGCGGCGGTTCCGCCCGGCCGTGGCCACCTGTCAGACCGTCAGCCGGTGGTGGTGCTGCTGTTCTACTGGGCGATGCGCCGAGCCCGCAGCCGCCTGTTGGAAGATCTGCCGGACTGCTGCGCCTGAAAGAGCGGCGGGGACTGCCTCAGCCCCCGATGTAGTGCATCTCGATGCGGCGCTGCCCGCTGCCAGCAGGCCCCGCTTGGGCACTGCGCAGTTCAGAGTAGCGGTCTTCCCGCGATTGCCACAGGGCTGCGATGGCTGCGGCAATCTCGTCGTCGGTGCGTCCAGGAATGTCGGCTCCCGTGCCACGCAGCAAGGCGCGCAGATCATGGCCCTGGCTGGCGAACAGGCACAGGAACAGCTTGCCCTCGGTGGACAGGCGGGCGCGGTTGCACTCCCCGCAGAACGCCTGCGTCACCGAGGAAATCACGCCCACCTCGCCCGCGCCGTCCCGGTAGCGCCAACGCTGTGCGGTCTCACCGGGCGTGCTCGCGGCCAGCGGATCCAGCGGGAACACTTCAGCAATCCGCCGGACCACTTCGGACGAAGGCAAGACTTCGTTCATGCGCCAGCCGTTCGTGGCGCCCACGTCCATGTACTCGATGAAGCGCAAGATGACCTGGGGGCCATGGGCGTCGCGGAAGTACCGCGCCATGGGGACGATTTCCTGGTCGTTGGTGCCTCGCTTGACCACCATGTTCACCTTGACGGGCCCAAGGCCGGCTGCGAGTGCCGCGTCAATGCCGCGCAGGACGTCGACCACGGGAAAGTCGACATCGTTCATGCGGCGGAACACCGCGTCGTCCAGGGCGTCCAGGCTCACGGTCACGCGTCGCAACCCGGCTTGAACCAGAGCCTGCGCCTTGCGTTCGAGAAGCGAGCCGTTGGTGGTCAGCGTGAGGTCCAGCGGATCGCCCTCTGGCGTACGCAGGGCGGCCAGCTTGGCCACCAGCACCTCCAGGTGCTTTCTGAGCAGGGGCTCACCCCCGGTCAGCCGCAACTTGCGCACACCGTGCCGGATGAATGCGCGGGACAGCCGTTCGATCTCTTCGAAGGTCAGCAAAGATGTCTGGGGCAGGAAGCGATAGTCCCGATCGAACACTTCCTTGGGCATGCAGTAGCTGCAGCGAAAATTGCAGCGGTCCGTGACCGAGATGCGCAGGTCTCGCAGCGGCCTGCCCAGGCGGTCAGACAGCAGCCCGCTAGGTGCGGCGAAATGCGCAGGCACCTCAGGTATGGCCGCGGCATAGCGCAGATCGGCCAGAGGAATGACGTTGTCGCCCATCCTCGAATTGTGCCCCGCCGTCTTCGGCCTGCGGGTCCGAGGGCATCAGGCCTGCCTCGGCCCTGGCGACGGCGTGCTAGCGGGGCGGCTGAGCCCTGCGCTCGGCCTTCTCCGGACCCGGGGTTGCCCCTTGCATGGACTGCAGCGCCTGCACGGCCTGCATCCCTTGCGTGGCGGGGCTGGTGCTCTCGGCGCGCCGGGCGCCCGTGAAGCGGCGATCCCAGTAGGCCTGGCGCATGTCCTCGATCCTGATCTCCGAACCGGTACGCGGCGCGTGTATGAATTTCCCGTCGCCAATGTAGATGCCCACATGCGAGAAGGTGCGCCTCAAGGTGTTGAAGAAGACCAGGTCACCGGGACGCAGCTCGTCGCGGCGTATGCGCACCAGACCTGACGCGCTGGCCTGGTCATCCACGCGGCGGGGCAGCACCAGCCCCAGACTCATCTCGAAGATGTGGCGGGTGAAGCCGCTGCAATCGAAGCCCTCATCGGCCGAGCTGCCGCCGCGCTTGTACGGCACCCCCAGGAAGTTCATGGCCGCCAGCACCAGGTCAGAGGCCACGTCCCGCACCTGACGAACGAGGAGGCTGCCTTCCGCCGCTGACTCCTTGCTCACGAAGCCCCTGTCCTGCAGCAATTGCAGCACCGGGTCGGTGGCCGGTGGATCGGCGGGCGACGCCCACGCCTCGTGACCCGTCCAGGCCCAAGCGGCCACCAGCAGGGTGGCCACGACTTTCAGGCAAGAGGCGCGAGCGAGGGTGCTGGGCATCAAGGGCGGCAAAATAGAAAGGCAGGTGAAGGCTGTCAACAGACCCGGCAACGCATCGACCGGGTGGCGCCATGCACCAGGATCAACCTGCATCTAACGGAAAGGAACTCGAATGTTCAAGGCATTGTGGCTTGAGAAGGATGAAGCGGGCTTCCGCGCGGGGCTGACCGAACTGGACGAGGAGCGCTTGCCTGCGGTACCTTCGGGTGGCGTGCTGGTGCGGCCTCGCTACTCGACGCTGAACTACAAGGACGGCCTGGCCTTGACCCACCGTTCGCCAGTGGTTCGTCTGTGGCCCATGGTGCCCGGCATCGACGGCGCGGGCGAGGTGCTGGAAAGCGACCATCCCGACTGGAAGGCCGGTGATGCGTTCATCCTGAACGGGTATGGGGTGGGTGAGACGCACTGGGGCTGCCTGGCGCAGCGGGCTCGGCTCAAGGGCGAATGGCTGGTGCCGCTGCCGCCGCCGCTGTCCCCACGCCAGGCCATGGCCATTGGCACGGCGGGCTACACCGCGATGCTGTGCGTGATGGCCCTGGAGCGGCACGGCCTGAAGCCGGGTGACGGCGAGGTGCTGGTGACAGGTGCCACGGGCGGCGTGGGCTCGGTGGCCGTGCTGTTGCTGTCCCGCCTGGGCCACCGCGTGGTGGCAGCCACCGGCAAGGCCTCTCAAGCGGCTTACCTCACCGCACTGGGCGCGCATGCGGTGATGGACAGGGCCGATCTTGCCGCACCGGGCAAGCCGCTGCAGAAGGAACGCTGGGCGGGGGTGGTCGACGCCGTCGGCAGCCATACCTTGGCCAACGCCTGCGCGCAGGTGCGCTACGGGGGCGCGGTGGCGGCCTGCGGCCTGGCGCAGGGGCATGATCTGCCGGTCACTGTCATGCCCTTTATCCTGCGCGGTGTCAGTCTGCTGGGCGTGGACAGCGTCATGGCCCCGCAGGCGCTGCGACGCCAGGCCTGGGGTCGACTGGCCAGGGACCTGGATCTCGCCGCGCTGGACCGACTGACCACCGAGATCGGCTTGGAGGAGGCCCTGGAAGGCGCCCGCCGCCTGATGGCGGGTGAAGTGGTGGGCCGTCTTGTGGTGCGCATTCCCGGCTGATGGCGGCTTGGGGGGCTGACGTCAGGGCATAGCAAGTCCGGCATCGACAATCCCGTGGCAGATCGACCGTTCGGGCTGCCAAGGAGACAAGCATGGGATTCGAGGACTTTCACCGTCGTTCGCTGCAGGATCGCGACGCTTTCTGGACCGAGCAGGCGGCGCTGATCGACTGGCAGACTCCCTTCACCCAGGTCTGCGACCACAGCAACCCGCCGTTCGCCCGCTGGTTCGTGGGTGGCACCACCAACCTGTGCCACAACGCGGTGGACCGACACGCGGCCACCCATCCTGACCGCCAGGCCCTGATCTGGGTGTCCACCGAAGTGGGCCAGGAGATCGTCTATACCTTTGCTGAATTGCAGGCCGAAGTGGAGCGTATGTCCGCGATCCTGCTGTCGCTGGGCGTCCAGCAGGGCGATCGGGTGCTGGTCTACATGCCCATGATCCCGGAGGCGGCTTTTGCCATGCTCGCCTGTGCGCGTATCGGCGCGCTGCACTCCGTGGTGTTCGGCGGTTTTGCCAGCGTCAGCCTGGCCAGCCGTATCGATGATGCGCAGCCCACGGTGGTGGTGAGTGCAGACGCTGGTAGTCGTGGTGGCAAGGTGGTGCCCTACAAGGGCCTGCTGGACGAGGCGATACGCCTGTCCAGCCACAAGCCGGCGCACGTGCTGATGGTCAACCGCGGCCTGAGCGACATGCCCATGCAGGCCGGCCGTGACGTGGACTACGCCGGCCTGCGTCAGGCCCATCTGAACGCACAGGTGCCTTGTGTCTGGGTGGAGTCCACGCACCCCAGCTATACGCTTTACACCAGCGGCACCACCGGCAAGCCCAAGGGCGTGCAGCGCGACACCGGCGGCTACGCCGTCGCGCTGGCCGCGAGCATGAAGCACATCTTCCTGGGCCAGCCGGGCGAGACCTACTTCTCCACCAGCGACATCGGCTGGGTGGTGGGCCACAGTTACATCATCTACGGCCCGCTGATCGCCGGCATGGCCACCCTCATGTACGAAGGGCTGCCCACGCGGCCCGACGCGGCCGTGTGGTGGAGCCTGGTCGAGAGGTACCGGGTAACGTCCATGTTCAGTGCGCCTACGGCCGTGCGCGTGCTCAAGAAGCAGGACCCGGCGGCGCTCAGCCGACACGACCTCAGTTCGCTGCGCGCGCTGTTCCTGGCCGGTGAGCCACTGGACGAGCCCACGGCCAAGTGGATCGCCGAAGCGCTGGGCAAGCCCATCATCGACAACTACTGGCAGACCGAGACCGGCTGGCCCATCCTGTCGCTGTGCAACGGGGTGGAGTCCGCCGACAGCAAGTTCGGCTCGCCCGGCAAGGCGGTCTACGGCTACGACGTCAAGCTGGTGGACGAGAACACCGGGCAAGACCTGGTCGGGCCCGACAAGAAGGGGGTGGTGGTCATTGAAGGGCCGCTGCCCCCGGGCTGCATGCAGACGGTCTGGCGTGATGACGAGCGCTTTATCAAGACCTACTGGTCCAGCATTCCCGGCCGTCAGGTCTACAGCACTTTCGACTGGGGCATCCGCGACAAGGACGGCTACTTCTTCATCCTCGGCCGCACGGACGACGTCATCAACGTGGCCGGGCACCGTCTGGGCACGCGCGAAATCGAGGAGAGCATCTCCAGCCACCCGAACGTAGCCGAAGTGGCGGTGGTGGGCGTGGCCGATCAGCTCAAGGGCCAGGTGGCGATGGCCTTTGCCATCCTGAAGGATGTGAGCCGCGCCGCCGACGATGCTTCTGCGCTGAAGCTGGAGGGCGAGATCATGAAGGTGGTGGACGAGCAACTGGGCGCCGTGGCGCGCCCGGCGCGCGTGCGCTTCGTCACCGCGCTGCCCAAGACGAGATCAGGCAAACTGCTTCGCCGCGCCATTCAGGCGGTATGCGAGCAACGCGACCCGGGGGACCTCACCACCATCGAGGACCCGACCGCGCTTCAGCAGATCAAGGATCTGGTGACGCCACGCTGAGCGCCCGCTGCGCAGGTGCGCAGGTGCGCAGGTGCGCTTCTATGCGTACCTGCACCGCCAGGCACGGGAGTACGCCAACCGTCCGAACCGTCCGAACCGTCCGATACGGCACTCTGATTGGGGGGTGCAGGTCCCCCAACAAGGGGGTGGTGCGACCTGTCGAGCTTGAACACACTGAGGCCCTTGATTCGCCAGGGAGTTCCTCATGTCAAGCCTTGTCTTTCCCCAGCCTGCGCGCGGCCTCGGCCTGAGCCGCCGGGCCTGCCTGGGCGCCGCCCTCGGCATCGCCTCCATGGGTGTGCTCGCACGCCCTGCGCGCGACGCTGCCCCGGTGGTGCTGGCCACCGAAGCGCCCGTGGAGATGGACCCGCATGGCTGGCTGGTGAGCGAGAAGCTGGACGGCGCGCGGGCCTGGTGGGATGGCAGCCGGCTGCGCTTTCGAAGCGGCCTGTTCATTGCGGCTCCCGCCTGGTTCACAGCAGCCCTCCCGTCGCAGGCGCTGGACGGCGAACTCTGGGCGGGGCGGGGCACGTTCGAGACGCTGTCGGGCATCGTCAGGCGCTCGCATCCCGTGGACGCCGATTGGCGTCGCGTTCGCTTCATGGTCTTCGAGTTGCCCGGTGCGGGCGGCACCTTCGCCAATCGGGTGGCACGCATCGAGCGCCTGGCGCGTCAACAGCCTGCGGGAGCCGTCTGGCAGGCCGTGGAGCACACGGAAGTCTCCAGTCGTGCGGCGCTGCAGGCCCGGCTGGACGCGGTGGTTCGTGCGGGTGGCGAGGGCCTGATGCTGCGCCGCGCCGATGCGCCTGTTGAAACCGGCCGCAGCGGCAGCCTGCTCAAGCTCAAGCCGCTGCAGGACGCCGAGGCGGTTGTCATCGGCTACGTCGGCGGCCAGGGGCGCCATGCGGGACGCTTGGGCGCGTTGAAGGTCCGCATGTCAGACGGCCGGGAGTTTCTTCTCGGGACAGGACTGCGCGACGAACACCGGGACAGGCCACCGCCCATCGGCACGGTGGTGACTTTCACCTACCAGGGCACCACCGCGCAGGGCATCCCGCGGTTCGCCAGTTTCATGCGGGTGCGAACCGTGTAGTCATCTGGTGCGAGGCCAGCGATCCTGATCAGAGCACCTCGGAGGCAAAGTCCGCCAAGCGGGAACGCTCGCCCCGTGCCAGGGTGACATGCCCCGAGTGCGGCCAGCCCTTGAAGCGGTCCACCGCGTAGGTCAAGCCTGAGGACCCTTCGGTGAGATAGGGCGTGTCGATCTGGGCCAGGTTGCCCAGGCACACGATCTTGGTGCCCGGGCCGGCACGCGTGATCAGCGTCTTCATCTGCTTGGGCGTGAGGTTCTGCGCCTCGTCGATGAGCACGAACTTGTTCAGGAAAGTGCGCCCGCGCATGAAGTTCAGGCTCTTGATGCGGATCTTGCTGCGCACCAGATCGTTGGTCGCGGCCCGACCCCACTCGCCGGCAGTACCGTCGCTGCGCGCCAGCACCTCCAGGTTGTCATCCAGGGCGCCCATCCAGGGGCTCATCTTTTCTTCTTCGGTGCCAGGCAGGAAACCGATGTCCTCGCCCACCGGCACGGTGACGCGGGTGACGATGATCTCGGTGTAGCGGCGCTCATCCAGCACCTGGCTCAGCGCAGCCGCCAGGGTCATCAGCGTCTTGCCGGTGCCGGCCGTGCCCGTGAGCGTGATGAAGTCGCAGTCCGGGTCCATCAGCAGGTTCAGCGCGAAGTTCTGCTCGCGGTTGCGGGCGTTCACACCCCACACGGCGTTCTTGGCGTGGGTGTAGTCGCGCAAGGTCTTGAGCACCGCCGTCTTGCCCGTGATCTCGATCACTCTGGCGTGCAGGGGTATGGCGCCGGGGGCCTCGAAGTAGACGAACTGATTGATCAGCAGCGAGGGCACCAGGGGGCCGCTGATGCGGTAGAGCGTGTGCCCGCCCTGTTGCCAGCTCTCCATGGTCTTGCCATGCTTTTCCCAGAAGTCCGCGGGTAGGTGCTGCACGCCGGTGTAGAGCAGGTCACCGTCTTCCAGCGTCTTGTCGTTGAAATAGTCCTCAGCGGGAAGTCCCAGCGCGCGGGCCTTCACCCGCATGTTGATGTCCTTGGACACCAGCACCACCTCACGGCCAGGCTGAGCTTCACGCAGCGCCTGCACCACCCCCAGAATCTGGTTGTCGGCCTTGCCCTGAGGCAGGCCCGCAGGCAGGCGGATATCGAGCAAGGTGGTCTGGAAGAACAGGCGGCCCGAAGCTTCCCGATGGCCAGACTTGGCCAGCGCGATGCCCTCCTTGGGGTCCAGTGAGCCGTCCGTGGCCAGCGCGTCCAGTTCACGGCTGACCTGACGCGCATTGCGCGCCACCTCGCTCATGCCCTTCTTGTGATCGTCCAGCTCTTCCAGCGTGATCATCGGCAGGAAGACGTCGTGTTCTTCGAAGCGGAACAGGCTCATCGGGTCGTGCATCAGGACATTGGTGTCCAGCACGAACAGCTTTGGCGGCCCGGCGGGCTTGCGCGGCTTGGCCCTGGCAGGGCCCCGCTGGCCCCGCGGCGGCGCCGCACCGGGTGTTGGCTGGGCGTTCACCGCCTTGGAGGGCTGCGTCGGCTGTGCGGCTCCGTCCGACCGCTTGGCCTCGACGGCAAATGCTTCGTCGGAACGAGCCTTCGCGGGCCGGCTGGACGCGCCGGTCGTTGGTTCGGAAGCCTTGCGTGAACTGGAGCCGGCTGGCCTGGACGAGGGCAGTGACCCTGGCGATGCCGATGAAGCCGCGGCGTCGGCCTGCGCAGCCGCATCCCTCTGGGGCACCCGTGGTGATGGGTCGGACGCGGTCTGCGTGGCGTACGCCGCCAAGTCCAGGATTGCGGCCTTCCTGGGGGGGGGGGGGGGCCGGGGCATGGTGTGCGAGGTGAGGGTCGAGGTCTGGGACGGGGTCAGCGGACGTCCGTCAGGGCAGCATAACGTGAGGTGCGCTGATCACCTGGCGGCCCCTCAAATGAACAAGGGGCGACCCCCCGGCGGAGGACGCCCCCTCGGTGCTCGGCCACCTCAAGCCTGCTTGAGTGCCTTGACCGCTTTCAGAACCTCGTCGACGTGGCCGGCTACCTTGATCCCGCGCCATTCTTCGCGCAAGACGCCCTGTGCATCGATCAGGAACGTGCTGCGCTCGATGCCCTTGACCTTCTTGCCATACATGATCTTGTTCTTGACCACGCCAAACATGTGGCACAGCTTCTCTTCGGTGTCGGCCACCAGTTCGAAAGGCAACTCCAGGTTCTGCTTGAACTTGTCGTGCGAGCTCATGTTGTCCCGGGAGACGCCGAAAACCACAGCACCTGCCTTCACGAACTCCTTGTGCTTGTCGCGGAACTGCATCGCTTCCGTGGTACAGCCTGGAGTGGCATCCTTGGGATAGAAGTACAGCACCACGGTCTTGCCCAGGAAGGCATGGGGTGTGAACTTGACGCCGCCAGTGGCGGGTGCTTCGAAATCAGGAAGGGCTTTGTTGACGGAAGGTGTCATGGGCGTGCTGGTCTCGAAGCTGACGCCGCCGATGGCTTCTATCCCCCACCAGGGTGACGCTCTGGGCGGCAAAACCCGAGGATTATAAGGACATCGCCACCCGACGCTCCCCGCCGCCCAGGGGCTGCCGTTTCACGGTCGACCCCGCCGCTTGTGCGAAAGCGCTAGGCTTGCGGAATGAGCGCTGCCACCACGCTGCGCCGCTCCGAGGCCAGCACGTTGTAGGTGCGACAGGCTGCGGCCGTGTCCATGGTCTCCAGACCCACTCGGGCCTGGATCAACGCGCGCAGCCACTGGGGCCTTGGAAAGCGGATGCGGTTGCCGCTGCCGAAGATCACAAGTTCGGGCTTGAACTCCAGCAGCGTCGAGAAGCTGGCTTCATCCAGCGCCTCCAGGCTGCTGGCCGACCAAGGTACGGGGTCGCCCTTCCACGGCACGATCACGCTGCCCTCGAAGCAGACGGTGCCCACCCACACCCGTCCGGGCTCGTGACGGGTGATGACGTTGACGCCTTCGGCAAGATCTGGTTGGAACTTCATGTGGTCAAATTCTAGGTTTTGCAGTGCAGCATGGCCTGCAGCGCCCTGGAGTCTGCCTTGAAGCCCATCGTCAAGTCCTCGAAGCTCGCCAACGTCGGGTACGACATCCGCGGGCCTGTGCTCGACAAGGCCCGGCAGATGGAAGAAGAGGGTCACAAGATCATCAAGCTGAACATCGGGAACGTGGCCGCCTTTGGTTTGATGCCGCCCGACGAGATCGTGCAGGACATGATCCGCAACCTGCCGTCCCAGGTGGCCGCAGGCTACACCGACAGCAAGGGCTTGTTCGCACCTCGCAAGTCGGTGGTTCACTACACCCAGGAAAAGCACATCGCCGGCGTCACGGTGGACGATGTCTACCTCGGCAACGGGGCTTCGGAACTCATCGCGATGAGCATGAACGCCCTGCTGGACGCCGGGGATGAGGTGCTGATTCCGTCCCCTGATTACCCGCTGCACACGGCCGTGGTGTCGCTCTCTGGCGGCACGCCGGTGCACTACCGCTGCGACGAGGGCTCGGGCTGGTTGCCCGATCTGCAGGACCTGGCCTCCAAGGTGACGCCGCGTACCAAGGCCGTGGTGGTGATCAACCCGAACAACCCGACCGGCGCGCTCTACCCGGATGACCTGTTGCGGGACATCGTGGAGATCGCGAGGCGCCATCAGTTGATCGTGTTCGCCGACGAGATCTACGACAAGACGCTGTACGACGGCGCCACGCACACCAGCATCGCTTCCTTGGCGGACGACGTCCTGTTCGTCACCTTCAACGGCCTGTCCAAGAACTACCGGTCCTGTGGCTACCGGGCCGGTTGGATGGTGGTGTCGGGGGATAAGCGCCATGCCCGTGACTACATCGAGGGCCTGAACATGCTGGCCTCCATGCGCCTGTGCGCCAACACGCCGGGCCAGCTGGCCATCCAGACGGCCTTGGGGGGGTACCAGAGCATCAAGGACCTGGTGGCGCCCACTGGGCGCCTGTGCCGCCAGCGCGACCTGGCCTACGACCTGTTGTCGGCCATCCCCGGTGTCAGCGTGGTCAAGCCCAAGGGGGCGCTTTACATGTTCCCGCGCCTGGACCCGAAGATGTACCCCATCACCAACGATCAGGATTTCGCCTACGAACTGCTGGCCGAGGAGAAGGTGTTGATCGTCCAGGGCACGGGCTTCAACTGGGCCGAGCCTGACCATTTCCGGGTGGTGTTCCTGCCCAACTCCGACGACCTGCACGAAGCCTTCGGCCGTATCGAGCGCTTCCTGGCGCACTACCGCCGGCGCCACGCGCACTGAATCCACACCCGACAGCGCCCCCGGCGCTGGCACGACAGCAAGAGACTTCCATGAAACCCATACAGGTCGGCCTCCTGGGCATCGGTACCGTCGGCAGCGGCACCTTCAAAGTGCTGCAGCGCAACCAGCAGGAGATCCAGCGCCGTGCGGGCCGGGCCATCGAGATTTCGATGGTGGCCGATCTGGACGTTGCGCGCGCGCGCTCGATCGTCGGTGACGGGGTGCAGGTGGTGGCCGATGCCCGGCAGGTGATTGCCGAGCCTTCGATCGACGTGGTGGTGGAACTCATTGGTGGCTACGGCATCGCCAAGGCCCTGGTGCTCGAGGCCATTGCCTCAGGCAAGCATGTGGTCACGGCCAACAAGGCGCTGCTGGCCGTGCACGGCACGGAGATTTTTGCCGCGGCGCGCGCCCAGGGCGTGGTGGTGGCCTTCGAAGCCGCCGTGGCTGGGGGCATCCCCATCATCAAGGCGCTGCGTGAAGGCCTGACCGCGAACCGGATCGAATGGATCGCCGGCATCATCAACGGCACCACCAATTTCATCCTCTCGGAGATGCGCAGCAAGGGCCTGGACTTCGACGTCGTGCTGAAGGAAGCGCAGCGCTTGGGCTACGCCGAAGCCGACCCCACCTTCGATATCGAAGGCGTGGACGCGGCGCACAAGGCCACGATCATGAGCGCCATCGCCTTCGGCACGCCCGTGCAGTTCGACAAGGCGCACGTGGAAGGCATCACGAAGCTGCAGGCGGCTGACATCCGCTATGCCGAACAGCTGGGTTATCGCATCAAGCTGCTGGGCATCACGCGCCGCCGCAGCGATGCAGTGCAGGGTGCGGGCGCCATCGAGTTGCGGGTGCACCCCACGCTGGTGCCGTCCTCCCGGCTCATCGCCAACGTCGAAGGCGCCATGAATGCGGTCATGGTGCAGGGTGACGCCGTGGGCACCACGCTGTACTACGGCAAGGGTGCCGGCTCGGAGCCCACGGCCAGTGCCGTGATCGCCGATCTGGTGGACATCGCCCGCCTGCACACTGCCGACCCGGGGCACCGGGTGCCATCGCTGGCGTTCCAGCCTGGCTCGCTGGCCGACACGCCCGTGTTGCCAATCGCCGAGGTGGTGACCTCGTTCTACTTGCGCCTGCGCGTGGCCGATGAGGCGGGCGTGCTGGCCAAGGTGACCGCCCTGCTGGCCGAGCGTGACATCTCCATCGATGCCCTGTTGCAGCGTGAGAGCGGCGAGGGCGAAAGCCAGACGGACGTGATCATCCTCACCCACAGCACCGTGGAAGGCCGCATGCGCGAGGCCATCACCGCGATGCAGGCGCTGCCCACCGTGCTCGCCCCCATCGTGAGCCTGCGCAAGGAAGAGCTGGCCTGAAGGCCTGCGGCACAACGGCATCAGCGCCAGGGCGTTTCATGAAGTACATCAGCACACGGGATGACCGCACCGAACGCGGCTTCAGCGAGATCCTGCTGGAAGGGTTGGCGCCTGACGGCGGCCTGTACCTGCCGGTTGCCTATCCGAAGGTCGACGCCGCAACGCTGGAACGCTGGCGGGCCTTGAGCTACGCCGATCTCGCCTTCGAGATCCTTTCGCTCTACATCGACGACATCCCGGCCGCCGATCTCAAGCGTTTGGTGAGCAGCACCTACACCGAGGCCGTGTTCGGCACGCCGCAGATCGTGCCCATCCGGGCCTTGGAGCCGGGCGTCTGGCTGGAAGCGCTGTCCAACGGGCCCACGCTGGCCTTCAAGGACATGGCCATGCAGTTGCTGGGCGCGCTGTTCGAGTACGAACTGGCGCGGCGCGGGCAGACGCTGAACATCCTGGGCGCGACGTCGGGCGACACCGGCAGCGCCGCCGAATACGCCATGCGCGGCAAGCGCGGGGTGAATGTGTTCATGCTCTCGCCTCATGGGCGCATGAGCCCGTTCCAGCAAGCGCAGATGTTCAGCCTGCAGGACGCCAACATCCATAACATCGCCGTCGAAGGTGTGTTCGATGATTGCCAGGACATCGTGAAGGCCGTCAGCGCCGACCTCGAGTTCAAGCGCAATTACCGCATCGGCACTGTCAACTCCATCAACTGGGCCCGGATGCTGGCCCAGGTGGTGTACTACTTCGCAGGCTACTTCCAGGCCACCGCGCACAACGCTCAGAAGGTCTCGTTCGCGGTGCCTTCGGGCAACTTCGGCAACATCTGCGCCGGCCATGTGGCGCGCATGATGGGCCTGCCCATCGAGCGGCTGGTGCTGGCCACCAATGAAAACGACGTGCTCGACGAGTTCTTCCGCACCGGCACCTACCGCGTGCGCCGCAGTGCCGAGACCTTCGAGACATCCAGCCCGTCGATGGACATCAGCAAGGCCAGCAACTTCGAGCGCTTCGTGTTCGACCTGCTGGGGCGGGACGGTGCCCGCACGGCCGAGCTGTTCGGGCCGGCCCTTGCGCGGGACGGAGGCTTCTCGATCACGGCCGAGGAGCGCGCGCGCATCGGCAGCTTCGGTTTCGTCTCTGGCCGCAGCACGCATGCCGACCGGCTGGCCACCATCCGTGATGCCTGGGCGCGCTTTGGCACCCTGATCGACACCCACACCGCCGATGGCCTGAAGGTGGCGCGGGAGCATTTGCAGCCCGGCGTCCCGATGCTGGTGCTGGAGACCGCCTTGCCCGCCAAGTTCGCCGCCACCATCCACGAGGCCCTGGGCCGGGAGCCCGAGCGTCCTGCAGCCCTGCGCGACATCGAGTCGCTGCCCAAGCGCTTCACGGTCATGCCGGTGGACGCGTCGCGGGTCAAGGACTACATCGTCCAGCATGTGACGGCCTGAAGGCACCGCCTGAAGAGGATTCCGAGGTTCATGGCCGATCCCACTTCCTCATCGCCGCCGGGGCTGCTCAGCCTGGATGAGGCGTTGCAGCGGCTGCTGGCCGTGGGCGCCCAATGTGTGATCCGGCAGACCGAAGACGTGCCCACGCTGCAGGCCTGGGGCCGGGTGCTGGCCGAAGACGTGCGCTCAGGCCTGGACGTGCCGCCCGCCGACAACAGTTCGATGGACGGTTATGCCGTGCGCCTGGCGGACGTGCCGGCTGCAGGGGCGGTCCTGCCCGTGTCCCAGCGGATTCCGGCGGGCGTGGTGGGTGATCCGCTGACGGCGGGCACGGCAGCCCGCATCTTCACCGGTGCGCAGATTCCGCCGGGCGCTGACGCGGTGGTGATGCAGGAGCAATGCACTTCTGTAGACCCCCAGTCGGTGCGCGTTGACGTCGTCCCGGCGGCCGGGCAATGGATTCGCAGGCGAGGCGAAGACATCGCTGCCGGTGCCACCGTGCTGGCCCGTGGCACCGTGCTCACGGCGCAGGCCATGGGGCTGGCAGCGTCGGTCGGCCGTGCCACCGTGCAGGTGTTGCGTCGGCCACGGGTGGCGCTGTTCTCCACGGGCGACGAACTGGCGATGCCGGGTGAGCCGCTGAAGCCCGGGGGCATCTACAACTCCAACCGCTTCACCCTGACCGGACTGCTGCAGGCCAGTGGATGCGAGGTGAAGGACCTGGGCATCGTGCCGGACCGGTTGGAGGCCACCCGGCAGGCGCTGCGCGCGGCGGCTGAAGGCGTGGACTTGATCCTCACATCGGGCGGGGTGTCGGTGGGGGAAGAGGACCACCTGAAACCGGCCATGCGGCTGGAGGGACGGCTGGACCTCTGGCAGGTGGCGATGAAGCCCGGCAAGCCGTTGGCTTTTGGCGCTGTGCGCCGAGGAGATGGCAGCGAGGCCCTGTTCGTCGGCATGCCGGGCAATCCGGTGTCCAGCTTCGTGACCTACCTTCTGACGGTGGCCCCGTTGTTGCGGGCCCTGCAAGGCCAGCCGGCCCGCGAGCCCACGGCCTACGCCCTGCGGGCCGATTTCGATTGGCCGCGCCCGGACCGTCGGCGCGAGTTCCTGCGCGTGCGGCTGAACGGCCAGGGCGGGTTGGACCTGTTCCCCAACCAGAGTTCGGGCGTGCTGACCTCCACGGTGTGGGCGGACGGTCTGGTGGATGTGCCGCCCCTGCAGCCCATTGCGCGGGGCGACATGGTGCGCTTCCTGCCCCTGAACGGCTTGCTGGGATGAGCGGTAACGTTGCTGGGGGTGCCAGTGGCGCCACGGGTGTCAAGCCCGCCAAGGGTGCGCGGCCTTGCGGCATCATCGGTCCATGAAAGTCAGCATTCGATATTTCGCCTCGCTGCGTGAGGCCCTGGGCCCCGCAGAGCAGGCCGAGGTGGCGGCAGGCGCCACCGTGTCTGTGTTGCGTGACCAACTGCTCCTGTTGAGCGAGCCCCATGCCCGGGTGCTGTCGCGTGACCGCGCGGTGCGCTGCGCCATCAACCAGCGCATGTGCACCGAGGATGAAGTCTTGGCCGAGGGCGCGGAAGTGGCGTTCTTCCCACCCGTGACAGGAGGGTGAACCGATGGCGCGGGTGCTGATCTGCGAGCAGGACTTCGACATGGCCGCCGAAGTGGGCCGCCTGCGCGAAGGTGACGGCGGCGTGGGCGCGGTGGTCACCTTCCTGGGCACCGTGCGCGATCGCCAAGGCGCCTTGCAGGGCATCTCCAGCCTGGAACTCGAGCACTATCCCGGCATGACGGAGGCGGCCATCGAGGCCATGATCGACCAGGCCTTCCAGCGCTTTGACATCCGTGGCGCGCGGGTCGTCCACCGCGTGGGCGTGCTGCAACCCCTGGACCAGATCGTCCTGGTGGCCGTCACCTCGGCCCACCGGGGCGAGGCTTTCCAAGCCTGCGAGTTCCTGATGGATTACTTGAAGACCCAAGCGCCGTTCTGGAAGAAGGAAGCCACCCCCGAGGGCGCGCACTGGGTGGATGCCCGCATCAGCGACGACCAGGCGCTGCAGCGCTGGGGAATCACCGCCGCCAATGCGGCCGCCTGAGTCTGCAGCCCTGCGAATCTGGAGCCCTGCGCATGACGCGACGAATCGAATCGACCTGGGTGGACAGCTTCGAGCGCGTATTCCGGCTGTGCGGCGTGCAGGCCGGCGATGCCTGCGCGGTGCTGGCCGAAACCCAGACGCGCCCGGAGCTGCCCTTGCTCAGCGAACTGGCCCTGGCCCGTATTGGGGCCCGGCCATTTCACCTGGTGATGCCGGCGCGGCCCTTGTCTGCCCATGTGCCGGTGCGCTCCACGGGCGCCTCCGAGGCGATTGGCGGCCTGTCGCCCGTGGTGTCGGCCCTGGCCGGCAGCGTCTTCATCGCCGATTGCACGGTGGAGGGCCTGCAACATGCCGCCGAGTTGCCGGCCATCCTCAAAGGCGGTGCGCGGGTGCTGGCCATCAGCCACGAGCACCCGGAGATTCTTCTGCGCTGTGAACCACGTGCGGAAGACGAGGCGCCGGTGCGTGAGGCCATGCGGCGCTTGAAGTCGGCACGCGAGGTGAAGGTGACCTCTGCTGCGGGCACCGAGCTGCTGATCGGCCTGACCGGTGCCCGCGTGGGCGGGGTCTGGGGCTTCAGCGCCAAGCCCGGCACCTTGTCGCACTGGCCGGCGGGACTGGTCCTGGCCTTTCCTGCGGCGCACCAGGTACGCGGACGCCTGGTGCTGGACCGGGGTGACGTCAATCTCACCTTCAAGCGTTACCTGCAAGACCCGGTCACCCTGCACATCGAAGACGACCGCGTTGTGCAGGTGGAGGGGCGGCACGTGGATGGCGACCTGATGCGCGGTTACTTCGAAGCCTGGAACGATCCGCAGGCCTACGCCGTGTCCCATGTGGGCTGGGGCCTGAACCGCCGCGCCCGCTGGGACGCGATGACCTTCTACGACAAGGCCGACTTCAACGGCACCGAGCTGCGCGCCTTCGCAGGCAACTTCTTGTACTCCACGGGCGCCAACGAGGTGGCGGGGCGCCACACCGCAGGTCATTTCGACCTGCCGCTGCGCGGCTGCACCGTGGCGCTGGACGGCGAGCCCGTGGTCGATCAGGGTCGCTTGCTGTGATGCCTGCAGCCCATCGCGTCCTGGCCCATGAGCGCCAAGGCGATGGCCCGGTGGCCGTGGCCCTGTTGCACGGGGTGGGGGGTTCACGCCACATCTGGTCAGATGAGGTGTCCGGCACAGCCCGCGCTTTGGCCCAGGCGGGCTTCACCGCGCTGGCGCTGGACCTGCCCGGGTATGGCGAGTCCCCTTTGCCCGCGGGCTTGAGCATCGCCTCCATGGCGCAGGCGGTGGCCGATACGCTGCAGACCCTGGGCTTCGAGCAGGCGGTGTTGCTGGGGCACAGCATGGGGGGCATGGTGGCGCAAGAGTTCGCCGCGACCTGGCCCGAACGCGTCCGAGCCCTGGTGCTGGCCTGCACCTCGCCCGCCTTCGGCCGCCCGGGGGGCGACTGGCAGCAGGCCTTCCTGCGTGACCGGCTCGCGCCCTTGGATGCCGGACAGGGCATGGCAGCGGTGGCCGAACGACTGGTGCCGGCCATGGTGGCACCCGGTGTGCCCGAGGCGGCGCAGGACGCAGCCCGGCGCATCATGTCTGCCGTGGCACCGGCCACCTACCGGGCGGCGCTGGGGGCCCTGGTGCATTTCGACCGTCGCGCAGCACTGCCAGCGCTGCACATGCCCACCCTGTGCCTGGCCGCCGCGCACGACCGCACCGCCCCGCCGGAGGTGATGCAGCGCATGGCCGTACATATCCCGGGTGCCGAATTCGTTTGCCTGCCGGATGCCGGCCACATTGCCAATGTGGAGCAGCCGCAGGCTTTCAATGACGCCGTGGTGCAGTTCCTGGGCCGGCACGTCGCCAGACTCTAGCGTTCGTGCCCGGGAGCCTTGCAGATGAAAACGGACGCCGCTGACGCACCCCGGTGACGCACCCCGGTGACGTCTGAAGAACAAGCAACGAGGAGATTCACCCATGGCCGCAACTGCCCACATCGCCGGTTCCCCGGACCACTTGACGCCCCAGCAACGCGAACTCATCGACCTGGCGGCCACGCTGGGCCGCGAGCGCTTCGCCCCGCGCGCGGCGGCCATCGACCGGGACGCGGTGTTCCCTTTCGAGAACTATGCCGACCTGCGGGCGGCGGGCTTGCTGGGCATCTGCGTGCCCAAGGCGGCGGGTGGGTTGGGAGCAGACTTCAGCACCTACGTGATGGTGGCCGCAGAGATCGGACGCCATTGCGGTGCCACGGCGCTGACCTGGAACATGCACGTGTGTTCCACCATGTGGGCCGGCTTCATCGCCGACGACCTGGACATGACACCGGAGCAGCGTGCCGACCACGAACGCATCCGTGCAATTCACTTCGACCGGGTGGTGAACCAGGGCAAGGTCTATGCCCAGCCCTTTTCCGAAGGGGGCGCCGCGGCGGCTGGCAAGGTGCCGTTCGGCACGCTGGCGCGCAAGGTGGACGGCGGCTACGTGGTCAATGGCCGCAAGATCTTCGCCTCCTTGTCGGGCGCGGCTGACTACTACGGCGTCCTGTGCACCCTGGACCAACCCGGCGCCACCCAGCGCGACTCCATGTATCTGGCCGTGCCCGCGGATGCGCAGGGCGTGCGGGTGTTCGGCGAGTGGGATCCGCTGGGCATGCGCGGCACGGTGTCACGCAACCTGGAGTTCACCGAGGTCTTCGTGCCGGACGAGGCGCGCATGATGCCGGAGGGGCTGTATTTCCAGGCCGCCATGCGCTACCCGCACATGTTTGCCACGCTGTCGCCCACTTACATGGGTCTGGCGCAGGCCGCCTACGACTTCACCGTGCAATACCTGCGAGGCGAAGTGCCCGGCATGCCGCCCGTCAAGCGCCGCATGTACCCCACCAAGCAGGTGGCGGTGGCGCAGATGCGCATCCAGCTTGAGCAGACGCGTGCCTTGTTCCTGCAGAACGCCCGTGATGCCCGCATCGACCCCGACCGCGACACCCGCATGCGCTTGTACGCCGCGCACCACACCATCATGGAAAGCGCCAACGACATCGCCCGCCTGGCCATCCGCACCTGCGGCGGCCAGTCCATGCTGAAGTCGCTGCCGCTGGAGCGCATTTACCGCGATTCGCGCTGCGGCTCGCTGATGTTGCCGTGGACCGCTGAGCTGTGCGTGGACCGGCTGGGCAGGGAATGCCTGTACGAACCGGGCGAGCGGGACGAGGAGGGCGGGTGAGTCAGGATCGGGGTCCGGTGGACGCCGAGCACGCGCTCGACGACGTCTGGCAGCAGCTGCTGCACGCGGCGCCGAGCGCGCCCTGCGTGTCGGCCCCCGGTCTGGAATGGAGCCGGCAAGACTTCGAGCAGGCGATCATCGAGCAGGCCAGCGCGTTGTCGGGCTCTGGCGTTGGGCCGCGCGAGGTGGTGGCCTGGCTGGGCTTGAACACGCCCCAGATGCTGGCCGCCCTGTTCGCTTGCGCGCGCCTGGGCGCGGTGTTCCTGCCGCTGAACTGGCGCCTGACCGATGAAGAACTGCGGCAGTTGCTGCACCACGCGGGCGCTCGCCTGCTGACGGGAACGCCGGACGCCGCGGACCGCGTGCAACGCCTGTCCCTGACATTGGCGCCCCCCGGCGATCCGCCGGTGCCAGGATCGAACGGTTCCGGCCTGGGCCACCGCGTCCTGGCCGCGCAGTCTGGAGACGTGCTGCTGGTCTACACCTCAGGCACCAAAGGGCTGCCCAAGGGGGCAGTGCACACCCAGGCGCAAGTGCTGGCCAATGCGGGTGCCGCAGCCACCGTGCAAGGCTTCTCGTCCCAGACCCGCGCACTGGGGCTGCTGCCGATGTTCCATGTGGGCGGGCTGTGCATCCAGGTGCTGCCCGCGCTGCTGGCCGGCGGCACGGTCAGGCTGCATGCCCGTTTTGATCCCGCCCTCTGGCTGCAGGACGTGGCCGCCTGGCGTCCTGACACCTCTCTGCTGGTGCCCGCCACCATGCGGGCGCTGCTGGAGCACCCGGCCTGGGCTCAGACGGACCTGTCATCCCTGCGTTTCATCAACAGCGGCTCGTCCGTGGTGCCCTCGGCCCTGATCCAGGGTTTCCAGGACCGCGGCGTGGCGGTGGCCCAGGTCTACGGCGCCACTGAAACGGGGCCCTTCAGCATCGCCACCAGCCCCGCCCAGGCCAGGCAATGCGCAGGGCTGGCCGGCTGGCCGGCGCCCGGTGTCACGGTGCGCCTGGCGCATCCCGATGGAACGCTGGTGCACCCTGGCGAAGTGGGTGAGATCCAGTTGCAGGGCCCCAACGTCATGCGGGGCTACCTGGGGGAAGCGCCCGGCAGTGGTTTTCTGGAGGGCTGGTTTTGTACCGGAGATCTGGCGCGTCAGCGCGCCGACGGCGCCTACGAGGTGGTGGGCCGCTCCAAGGACATGATCAATTCGGGCGGGGAGAAAGTCTTCCCGGCGGAGATCGAGGCGCTGGTGGAGTCCTTCCCCGGAGTGGCGGCGTGCGCGGTCGTGGGCCTGCCTGACGAACAGTGGGGAGAAGTGCCTGTCCTGGCGTTGGTGGCGCAACCGGGGCACGACGTGGATCTGCAGGCCTTGCGCGAGCTGTTCGCCGTGCGCCTGGCCCGCTACAAACATCCACGGCAGATCTTCATGCGTCAGGACCTGCCAAGAACCGCCCTGGGCAAGGTGCAGAAGCCGATCCTCGCGCAGCAGTTGGCCGGCGTCTGACGCCAAGACCTCAGTTCAGCACCCGGGCCGGCGGCGCCGCAGGCTCGGCGCTCGCCGCAGGCTGCGCCACCAAGCCCCATTCCGAGCTGGCCAGGGCGCTTTCCACCAGCGTCAACAAGCCATGGGCCAGGTCTTCACCAAAGGCCAGTTCCAGGCTGCGCCCTTCGCTGTCACGGATCACCAGCACCACGGCCTGGCCTTGAGCCGGCCGCAGATCGATGGCCGTGGGCAGCACCGGTTCCGGGCCCAGTGGCTGTCGCGCGCTGGACGCATTGAACTCGGTCTTGAAGTCGGCTGACTTCAGCGCCCGCTGCCGGGCAGCGTCCGCCAGCATGTCGCGTGCTTCGGGCACGGCCAGCGCACTGGGCGCCGAGCGTGTGACGGCCAGCCCCGACACCATGCCCCGAAAGTGCGGCCACAGGCGCATCACCATCCGCCGGGTCAGCCAGATCGGGAACAGCGAATCGTCCCGGGTGCGGATCTGCAGCAGCAATCGATCGGCCAAGGGGTCGTACTTGACCTGGATCTGATGAATGTCCATGGGTTCATTCTAGAAAGGCGGTTCAGGGTCGGCTTGACTTGAAAAAGCCACACTGTCCCTCAAGTCCGATCCATCACACGGAACACCCGCAGGAGCACCTGATGCGACTCGACAAACTCACCACCGCTTTTCAGCAAGCCCTGGGCGAAGCCCAGAGCCTGGCCGTCGCGCGTGACAACCCCTACATCGAACCATCGCACCTGCTGCTGGCCATGCTGCAGCAGGCCGACGGCCCGAAGGCCCTGCTGGACCGTTCCGGCGCCAACACCGCCGCGCTCAAGACTGCGATGGAGACGGCCGTCAACGGCCTGCCCAGCGTGCAGGGGGGCGGGCAGGTCCAGGCCGGGCGTGACCTGATCCAGTTGCTGCAGGCCGCCGACAAGGAGGGCAGCAAGCGGGGCGACCAGTTCATTGCCAGCGAGATGTTCCTGCTGGCGCTGGCCGATGCCAAGACCGACCTGGGCGGCGTGGTGCGCGGCCACGGCCTGACCCGCAAGGCACTGGAGGCCGCCATTGAGGCCGTGCGCGGCGGCCAGAAGGTGGATTCCGCCGAGGCCGAGGGCCAGCGCGAAGCCTTGAAGAAGTACACGCTGGACCTGACAGAGCGCGCACGGCAGGGCAAGCTGGACCCGGTGATCGGCCGCGACGATGAGATCCGCCGTGCCATCCAGGTGCTGCAGCGGCGCAGCAAGAACAACCCGGTGCTGATCGGCGAGCCCGGTGTGGGCAAGACCGCCATCGTCGAAGGCCTGGCCCAGCGCATCGTCAACGGCGAGGTGCCCGACACCCTCAAGGACAAGCGTGTGCTGGTGCTGGACATGGCGGGCCTGCTGGCCGGCGCCAAGTACCGCGGCGAGTTCGAGGAACGCCTGAAGGCGGTGCTGAAGGAGGTGGCCGCCGATGAGGGCCGCATTATCCTCTTCATCGACGAACTGCACACCATGGTGGGCGCCGGCAAGGCCGAGGGCGCCATGGACGCGGGCAACATGCTCAAGCCGGCGCTGGCCCGGGGCGAGTTGCATTGCATCGGCGCCACCACGCTGAACGAATACCGCAAGTACGTGGAGAAGGACGCCGCGCTGGAGCGCCGCTTCCAGAAGGTGCTGGTGGACGAGCCCAGCGTCGAGGCCACCATCGCCATCCTGCGCGGGCTGCAGGAGAAGTACGAGGTGCACCACGGCGTGGAGATCACCGACCCGGCCATCGTCGCCGCGGCCGAACTCAGCCACCGCTACATCACTGACCGATTCCTGCCCGACAAGGCCATCGACCTGATCGACGAGGCGGCGGCCAAGATCAAGATCGAGATCGACTCCAAGCCCGAGGCCATGGACAAGCTCGATCGCCGGCTGATCCAGCTCAAGATCGAGCGCGAGGCCGTCAAGAAGGAGAAAGACGAAGCTTCACAGAAGCGACTGGCCCTGATCGAGGAAGAGATCGTCAAGCTCGAGCGCGAGGCTGCCGACCTGGAGGAGATCTGGAAGGCCGAGAAGGCCACCGCCCAGGGCTCGGCCCAGGTGAAAGAGGAGATCGAGCGCATCAAGGCGCAGATCGAGGACTTCAAGCGCAAGGGCAACTTCGACAAGGTGGCCGAGTTGCAGTACGGCCGCATCCCCGAGCTGGAAAAGCGCCTGAAGGAAGCGCAGGCCAAGGAGTCGGGCAAGAAGGCCGGCGGGCAGGGCCCGCAACTGTTGCGCACCATGGTGGGCGCCGAGGAGATTGCCGACGTGGTGTCCCGCGCCACGGGCATCCCGGTCAGCAAGCTGATGCAGGGCGAGCGCGACAAGCTGCTGCAGATGGAAACCCGCCTGCACGAGCGCGTGGTGGGGCAGGACGAGGCCATCGTGGCCGTGGCCGACGCCATCCGCCGCTCACGCGCCGGGCTGTCGGACCCGAACCGCCCGCTAGGCAGTTTCCTGTTCCTCGGCCCCACGGGCGTGGGCAAGACCGAGCTGTGCAAGGCCCTGGCCGGTTTCCTCTTCGACAGCGACGACCACATGGTGCGCATCGACATGAGCGAGTTCATGGAGAAGCACAGCGTCAGCCGCCTGATCGGCGCGCCCCCGGGCTACGTGGGTTACGAGGAGGGCGGCACGCTGACCGAGGCCGTGCGCCGCAAGCCCTACTCCGTACTGCTGCTGGACGAGGTGGAGAAGGCCCATCCGGATGTCTTCAACGTGCTGCTGCAGGTGCTGGACGACGGACGCCTGACGGACGGGCAGGGCCGTACCGTGGACTTCAAGAACACCGTGATCGTGATGACCAGCAACTTGGGCTCGCACCAGATCATGCAGATGGCCGGGCAGGACAGCGCGGCCATCCGCGATGCGGTGTGGGTGGAGGTCAAGCAACATTTCCGGCCGGAGTTCCTCAACCGCATCGACGAGACCGTGGTGTTCCACGCGCTGGACGCCGCCCACATCGCTTCCATCGCCAAGATCCAGCTCAAGGCGCTGGAGGCGCGGCTGGCCAAGATGGACATGCAGTTGGAGGTGTCGCCCGCTGCCCTGGCCGAACTGGCCAAGGTGGGCTTCGATCCGGTGTTCGGTGCCCGGCCGCTCAAGCGTGCCATCCAGCAGCGCATCGAGAACCC